>Ga0209902_100491_pt1 | contig 40750 bp, 24 predicted proteins | sample FECB27metaG_FD_188304 | JGI IMG/M metagenome (GOLD analysis project Ga0209902, IMG submission 188304) | Cyanobacterial communities from the Joint Genome Institute, California, USA - FECB-27 (SPAdes) (version 2) | ecosystem: Environmental > Aquatic > Thermal springs > Hot (42-90C) > Microbial mats...
GGCTGGGGCGCCATCGCGATCCGTTCCGTCGATCTGCCCTGCAGCCTGCCCGCGCGGGAGCTCGTGCCCTACCTGAGCCGCCTCGGGCCGGTCGGCCTCGCGCTCGAGCAGGCCGATGCGGCGACGCGCGAGCGCGTCATCGCGACCGTGCGTGCCGCGTTCGAACCCTTCGTGCAGGGCGACGAAGTGCGCTTCACCGCGGCCTGCTGGCTGGCCAGTGCCGAAGCGACCGCGCCGCACGAGGTGTTCCATGGCTGAGCTCGCCGAACTGCTGGCGCGCGCTGTGCCGATCGGCATCGGTGCCACGGTCGTGATGGACCTCTGGGCCCTCGTGCGCGGGCGCGTGTTCGGCCTGCCCTCGCTCGACTACGCGCTGGTCGGCCGCTGGGCCGCGCATCTGCCGCGCGGGCGTTTCGTCCATCGGCCGATCGCGGCCACCGCGCCGGTGCTCGGCGAGCGCCCGCTGGGCTGGGTGCTCCACTACGCGACCGGCATCGCGTTCGCGCTCGTGCTGCTGGGAATCGGTGGCCTCGACTGGGCGCGGCGGCCGACGCCGGGCCTCGCGCTGCTGGTGGGCATCGGCACGGTGGCGGCGCCCTGGCTGCTGATGCAGCCCGGCATGGGCGCGGGCCTCGCCGCGCGCCGCACGCCGCGCCCGTGGGTGGCGCGCTGGCACGGCCTCGTCACGCACGCGGTGTTCGGCCTGGGGCTCTACCTCGCGGCCTGCGCGCTGTCGGTGCTCAGCCCCTGAAGCGCTTCACTGGTTCTGCGACCCGCGGTGCGCCCAGCCCGTGGTGTGCTTCTCGACCACGCTGAAGAGCTCGTACATCAGCATCGCCATCGCGCCCACCACCATCAGCCCCGCGAAGGCCAGGCCCATCTGCATCGACGAGCCGGCCGAGATCAGCAGGTAGCCGATGCCTTCGTTGGCCGCGGTCATCTCGCTGACCGTGGTGCCCACGAAGGCCAGCGTGATCGCGACCTTGAGCGAGCCGAAGAAGTAGGGCATGGAGCGCGGCAGGCCGATCTTCATGAGCACGTCCCAGCGCTTGGCGCCGAGCACGCGCAGCACGTCCTCGAGCTCGGGCTCGAGCGTGGCGAGGCCGGTCGCGATGTTGACCATGATCGGGAAGAAGCTGATCAGGAAGGCCGTGAGGATCGCGGGCCCGATGCCGATGCCGAACCACACGACCAGGATCGGCACGAAGGCTGCCTTGGGCAGCGCGTTGAAGGCCGTCATCAGCGGATAGATGGCCGCGTAGGCCAGGCGCGAGCTGCCGATCACGAAACCGAGCAGCACGCCCACCACGATCGCGAGGCCGAAGCCCGCCATCGTGACCCAGAAGGTGCGCCAGGCATGGCCCGCGATGATCTCCTTGAACTCCCAGAACTGGTTCCAGATGCGCAGCGGGCTCGGGAAGATGAAGTCCGAGACGCCGAAGCCCGCGCAGATCACCTGCCACAGCAGGATCACCGCCACGAGCAGCAGCCACGGCGACCAGCGTTCGAGTTGCTTGTTGTTCTTCATGGCCGCTCCTCAGTGGGCCACCGCGGCGGCACCGGTCGCGCCGGCGGCATTGCCGCGGATCGCGCCGATGTGGCTGCGCAGCTCGAGCACGATGTCGGTGAACTCCTTGGTGTAGGTGAGCTCGAGCTCGCGCGGGCGCGGCAGCTCGATCTCGCGCTTGACCACGAAGCGGCCCGGGCTCTTGCTCATCACGTAGACCGTGTCGGCCAGGAACACCGATTCGCGCAGGTCGTGCGTGACCAGGATCACATTGAAGCGCTGCTCGGTCCAGAGGTCGCGCAGGATGCACCAGAGCTCCTCGCGCGTGAAGGCATCGAGCGCGCCGAAGGGCTCGTCGAGCAGCAGCATCTTGGGCTCGTGGATCAGCGCGCGGCAGATGCTCGCGCGCTGCTGCATGCCGCCCGAGAGCTGCCACGGGAACTTGTCCTCGTAGCCGCCCAGGCCCACCTTCTGCAGCAGGCGGCGCGCGCGTTCCTCGTACTCCTTGCGCTTGGCCTTGAAGTTCGAGCGGTAGGGCTCGACGATCTCCAGCGGCAGCAGCACGTTGTCGACCGTGGTGCGCCAGGGCAGCAGCGAGGGCGCCTGGAAGGCCATGCCCGAGATCTTGAGCGGCCCGGTCACCGGCGCGCCGTCGATGCGGATGCGGCCCATCGACGGCATCCTGAGCCCGGTCGTGAGCTTCATGAAGGTCGACTTGCCGCAGCCCGAGGGGCCGACGATGGCGATGAACTCGCCGCGCTTCACCTTCAGGTCGATGGCCTCGACCGCGAAGTGGTTGGCGCGCAGCAGTTCCTCGTTGTAGGCGAGCCAGACGTCCTGGAAGTCGACGAAGGGAGCGGCCTCGTTCGCAGCGTCCGCCATCACTTGCGCAGGATCCCGCTGAGTTCGGCCGCCGGCGGCAGCAGCGCGGAGGACCACACGGCCTCGGGGCTCACGCGGGTCTTGGTGTTGAAGGCGTCCGACACCTGCGAGGCCATCAGCGACAGGCGGCCCGCGTTGACCGCGCCGAAGCCGTCGGCGCGCGCGTCGGCGCTGTTGATCACGGTGTCGATCGCGAGCTGCAGGCGGCGCGTCTCGAGCTTGCTGTCGACGATGCCGTCGCGCGCCTTCACCGACTCGATGCCCTGCGCGGGATTGGCGATCACTTCCTTGGCGCCCTTGGCGAAGGCCGAGAGGAATTTCTTCACCGCCTCGGGGTTCTCCTTGATGAGCTTGGGCGAGGCGATGATGACGTTGCCGTAGAGCTTCACGCCGTAGTCGGGGAAGGGCAGGATCACCACGTCGGCCGTCTTGGCGCCGCGCGCCTCGAGGTTGAGCAGCGAGGTGAAGGTGAAGCCGGTGATGGCGTCGATGTCGCCGCGCATCAGCATGGTCTCGCGCAGGGTCGGGTCCATCGCGGTCCAGTTGACCGTGCCGATGTTGTTGGCCTTGGCGAAGATCGGGAACGCGCGGCGGCCCGCGTCGAACACCGGCGCGCCGAGCTTCTTGCCCGTGAGGTCGGCGGGCTTGGTGATGCCGCTCTTCTTGAGCGTCATGACCGAGGCCGGCGTGTTGTTGTAGACCATCATCACCGCGACCGGCTTGTTCGGGCTGTCGGGGTTGTTGGCGTGGAATTCCATCAGCGCCGCGAGGTCGGCGAAGCCCATGTCGTAGGCACCCGAGGCCACGCGCGTGACCGTGCCGCCCGAGCCGTTGCCCGCGTCGATCGTGACGTCGAGGCCGGCGGCCTTGAAGTAGCCCTTGGCGGCCGGATGCAGGAACAGCGCGGCCGGTCCCTCGAAGCGCCAATCGAGCTGGAACTTGATCGGCGTCGTGGCCTGGGCGAAGGCCGAGGGCAGGCCGAAGCTCAGGGCCGAGGCGGCGAGGAAGGACTGGAGCAGATGGCGCTTGTTCATGCGGGCTTGGTTCCGTGAAAGTGAATGCTTCCGGATTCAAGCAAAAACGGTGCCCGCACGTGATTGGTGCGAACCCTTCCCGCGATTCAAGCCGGTGCGCGCCCAGCGAAAAACTGCACCGCACACGGGAAAAACCTTCGAAATTCAGGGGACGTTGGCACCGAAAGCGAGCCAATACGGGTCGCCGATGCGCTTGCCCACGTTCGCCGCGGCATCGCGCACCACGGCGCCGTAGCGCTCGACCAGCGGCTCCGACAGCAGCTCGGCCGGCAGCGCGACGCCGAAGGCATAGGTCTGGCGCGTGGCCGCGTCGAACACCGCCGACGAGATGCCCGCCACGTTGGTCACGTACTCGCCGCGCGAGAGGGCCCAGCCGGTCTCGCGAATCACGGCCAGCCGCGCCATCAGGTCCTTGCGCGTGCGCGGCGCGTCGCCGCGGCCCTGGTCGAGCCGGCCGCCGAGCAGCGCCGTCACTTCCGCATCGCTCAGGCGCGCGAGCAGCGCGCGGCCCATCGCGCTCGAGTAGGCCGGCGCGCGGCTGCCCGGCGGCGTGTAGATCTGCAGCGCGCCCGCGCCGGCGCGCATCTGGATCACCAGCGTGTCGGCGCCGTCGAGCACGTTGATGTAGCCCGTGAAGCGGGTCTGGTCGACCAGCGCGGCGAGCGCCTCCTCCACCAGCGAGGCGGCGTTGCGCGAGGCGCGGAAGTGGTAGGAGGCTTCCATGATCACGCCGCCCGGCCGGTAGGCACGCGTGGCGGCATCGCGGTCGAGGAAACCGTAGCCGGCCATCATGCTCAGCGTGCGCGAGGCCGAGCTCTTGGGCAGGCCCAGCTCGTTCACCACGTCCGTCACCGTGATGTCGCGGCGCAGGCGCGCGATCAGTTTCAGGACGTCCATGGCGTTGGCGAGGGTGCTCATATCTGGGGTCGGTGGATCGAGGGAATCATAGGTTCGGCGCGCGACAAGGGCAGGGGCGGGGTGCGGGCTCGGGTGAACCGCGCTTGACAGCGCCCGGACCGGTCCTATGATGCGGTTCAACATTATTGCATCAAGTTCCAAAAAATGGAACTACTGAAAAGATGAGCATCGATACCGAGGCCACCGCGCTCGCGCCGCTGCACGACGACACCCCGCCGGTGCTGCACCCCAAGGCCCTAGCACCGGCCAACCTGGTCCTCACGCTGGTGCTCAGCGTGTTCGGCGCCATCGTCGGCATCCAGATGCTCGCGAGCCTGGGCATCACGCCGAGCACCTCGCTGATCGGCGCGCTCGCGGCCATGACCCTGGCGCGCGTGCCGCTGGCCATGTTCCGCGGCTTCCGCTCGGTGCATGCGCAGAACCTCGCGCAGACCAGCATCTCGTCGGCCACCTTCGGCGCGGCCAACAGCCTGTTCCTGCCGATCGGCATCCCGTTCCTGTTCGGCCTGCCCGAGATGGTGGTGCCGATGCTGGTTGGCGTGAGCCTCGCGATGCTGCTCGACGCCTGGCTGCTCTACCGCATGTTCGACACGCCGGCCTTCCCCGCGAAGAACCCGTGGCCGCTGGGCATCGCGGCGGCCGAGGCGATCAAGGCCGGCGATGGTGGCGGCAAGCAGGCCTGGTTGCTGCTCGGCGGGCTGGCCACGGGCGCGCTGGGCGCGGTGTTCAAGCTGCCGATGTCGGCCTTCGGCGTGGCGCTGATCGGCGGCCTGGGCGCGATGACCGCGTTCGGCATCGGGCTGCTGGTGCGCGGCTACGCCTTGCCGCTGACGGGCATCGACATCGGCGCGCTCTACCTGCCGCACGGGATGATGATCGGCGCCGGCATCGTGGCGCTGGCGCAGGTGGGTCGCGTGGTGCTGAAGAAGCACGGCGTCACTGCAGGCGCGCCCGATGCGCGCGGCGCCCGCGCGCTGGGCCGCTCGCTGCGCCTGGGCGGCATCGGCTACCTCGCGATCATGGTGCTGCTGGCCGTGGGCACGGGCGTCTACCACGGCATGTCGCTGGGCATGCTCGTGGGCTTCGTGCTCTACGGCACCTTCGCGGCCTTCGTGCATGAGCTGATCGTGGGCATCGCGGCCATGCACTCGGGCTGGTTCCCGGCCTTCGCGGTGGCGCTGATCTCGCTCCTGCTCGGCATCCTGATCGGCTTTCCGCCCGAGGCGCTGGTGGTGCTCGCGGGCTTCTCGGCCGCCACCGGGCCGGCCTTCGCCGACATGGGCTACGACCTCAAGGCCGGCCACCTGCTGCGCGGCGAGACCTCGGGCACGGCCTTCGAGACCGCGGGCCGGCGCGAACAGATGATCGCCGGCATGGTGGGCTTCGCGGTGGCGATCGTGGTCGTGGCCTGCAGCTGGCGGCTGTTCTTCGCCAACCACCAGACGGCGCCGATCAACGCGGCCTACGTCGCGGCCATCCAGGCCGGCATCTCGGGCGACACCGCGCGCAACCTCGCGCTGTGGGCCGTGCCGGGCGCGCTGCTGCAGCTCGCGGGCGGCGCGCGCCAGCAGCTCGGCGTGCTGTTCGCCACCGGCCTGCTGATCGCGAGCCCGCTGGCCGGCTGGATGGTCGCGGCCGGCATCGCCTGCCGGCTGCTCGTGCAGTGCGTGCTCGGCAGCGCCGCGCGCGAGCGGCTCGAGGTGTTCGCGGGCGGCGTGATCGCGGGCGACGCGCTCTACAGCTTCTTCTCGGGCGCGGTGAAGAGCCTGCGCAAGTAGCCATCCCTTCTTCTCATTCGTCACACACAGGAGCCATGCATCCATGAAACGCAATCTGACCCCCGACGACGTCCGCGCGGCCATCTGGGGCGGCGCCATCCTCGGCGGTGGCGGCGGCGGGCTGATCGCTGCCGGCGAGCGCGCCGCCACGCTCGCGCTGCAGGTCGGCACGCCGCAGCTGTGGAGCGTCGACGAGTTCGAGCCCTCGGCGCTCACCGCCACCATGGCGCTGGTCGGCGCGCCGGCCGCGCCCGATCCGCACGTGCAGCCCGCGCACCTGCTGCGCACGCTCGAGCTGCTGCGGCGCGAACTGCCGCCGGGCCGCGAGCTGGTCGGCCTGCATGCCAACGAGAACGGCGCCGAGACCACGGTCAACGGCTGGTTCCATGCCGCGATGAGCGGTCTGCCCGTGATCGACCTGGCCTGCAACGGCCGCGCCCATCCGTCGAGCGTGATGGGCGCGCTGGGCCTGCACACCGAGCCCGGCTACCTCTCGGTGCAGGCCTATGCGGGCGGCGAGCCGCAGCGCTACGTCGAGGGCGTGGTGTCGGGCCGGCTCGAGCGCACCTCGGCCGTGGTGCGGCGCGCCTCGGTGGAGGCGGGCGGCCTGGTGGCGGTGGCGCGCAATCCGGTCGAGGTGGGCTATGCGCAGCGGCACGGCGCGCCCGGCGCGATCAGCCATGCGATCGCGCTCGGCCAGGCCTGGCTCGACGGCGGCGTCGATGCCGTGGCGCGCTCGCTCGAGGGCCGCATCGTGGCCGAGGGCACGGTGCGCGGCTACCGCTGCGAGCAGCAGGAGGGGCTGGACGTGGGCGTGGTCGAGCTCGACGATGCAGCGCGCACCGTGCTGCGCTTCATCAACGAGTACATGCTGCTCGAGCAGCAGGGCCGGCGCGTCGCGCGCTTCCCCGACCTCGTGATGACCTTCTCGGACGAAGGCCGGCCGGTGGTGTCGGCCCATGTGCGCGAGGGCGCGCGCCTGCGCGTGCTGGTCGCGCCGCGCGCGCGGCTGCTGCTGTCGCGCACCATGTTCATGCCCGAGCTCTACCGGCCGCTCGAGCAGTCGCTCGGCGAGGCTTTCGCACCCGCCGAGGACGCCATTGCGTGAGAAGCTTCCGAGGAAGCGACCCGCTTACTTGTCGACCGTGACCTTCGCCACCGCCAGCGCCGTCATGTTGATGATGCGGCGCACCGTCGACGAGGGCGTGAGCACGTGCGCCGAGCTCGCGGCGCCCAGCAGCACCGGGCCCACCGTGATGCCGTTGGCGCCGGTCATCTTCAGCACGTTGTAGAGGATGTGGGCCGAATCGAGGTTCGGGCACACCAGCAGGTTGGCCTCGCCCGAGAGCGTGCTGTCGGGCAGCGCGGTGCGGCGGATCTCTTCCGAGAGTGCCGCGTCGCCGTGCATCTCGCCATCGCATTCGATGTCGGGCGCCATCTGCGCGAACAGGTCGCGCGCCAGCCGCATCTTGCGGCCCGAGCCGCGCGAGGAGCTGCCGTAGTTCGAGTGCGAGAGGAAGGCCACCTTCGGCGGCAGGCCGAAGCGGTGGATCTCCTCGGCCGCCATCAGCGCGATGCTGGCGAGCATCTCGGCGCTCGGGTCCTCGTTCACGTTGGTGTCGGTGATGAAGATGGTGCGCTTGTCGAGCGTGAGCGCGTTCAAGGTCGCGAAGCCGGGCGCACCGCGCTTCAGGCCGATCAGGTCGCGGATGTGCTCGAGGTGGGCGTCGAAGCGCCCGACCATGCCGCAGATCATCGCGTCGGCGTCGCCGAGGTGGATCATCAGCGCGGCGATCACGGTGTTCGAGCGGCGCACCGCGGCCTTGGCGGCCTCGGGCGTCATGCCGCGGCGGCCCATGAGCTTGTGGTAGCTCTCCCAGTAGATGCGGAAGCGCGGATCGTCCTCGGGGTCGACCACCTCGAAGTCGGTGCCCAGGCGGATGTGCAGGCCGGCCTTCTTGATGCGCGTCTCGATCACGGCGGGGCGTCCCACCAGGATCGGCCGTGCCAGGCCTTCGTCGACCGCGTACTGGGCCGCGCGCAGCACGCGCTCGTCCTCGCCCTCGGCATAGGCCACGCGCTTGGCGGTGGCCAGCTTGGCGGCGGTGAACACCGGGCGCATGAACATGCCGGTCTGGTAGACGAAGCGCGTCAGGTGCTGGCGGTAGGCATCCATGTCCTCGATCGGGCGCGTGGCCACGCCCGAGGCCTGCGCGGCCTTGGCGACGGCCGGCGCGATGCGCAGGATCAGGCGCGAATCGAAGGGCTTGGGAATGATGTAGTCGGGGCCGAAGGCCAGTTCCTGGCCCGCGTAGGCGGTGGCCACTTCCTCGCTGATGTCGGCCTTGGTCAGGTCGGCGATCTCGCGCACGCAGGCCAGCTTCATCTCTTCCGTGATCTTGCTCGCGCCGCAGTCGAGCGCGCCGCGGAAGATGTACGGGAAGCACAGCACGTTGTTGACCTGGTTCGGATAGTCCGAGCGGCCGGTGGCGATGATGCAGTCGGGCCGCACGGCCTTGGCGAGCTCGGGGCGGATCTCGGGCTCGGGGTTGGCCAGCGCCAGGATGATCGGCTGGCGCGCCATGGTCTTGACCATGTCGGCCGTCATCACGCCCGGTGCCGAGCAGCCGAGGAACACGTCGGCGTCCTTCACCACGTCGGCCAGCGTGCGCGCGCCGGTGTCGGGCTGCGCGTAGCGCGCCTTCGATTCGTCGAAGCCGCCCGCGCGGCCGGTGTAGATCAGGCCCTTGGAGTCGCAGGCGTGGATGTTGGCGGGCTTCACGCCCAGGCCCACCATCACGTCGAGGCAGGCGATGGCGGCGGCGCCCGCGCCCGAGACGGCGATCTTCACGTCCTCGATCTTCTTGTCGACCAGTTCCAGGCCGTTGATCAGCGCGGCGGCCGAGATGATGGCCGTGCCGTGCTGGTCGTCGTGGAACACCGGGATGTTCATGCGCTCGCGCAGCTTCTTCTCGATGTAGAAGCACTCGGGCGCCTTGATGTCCTCGAGGTTGATGCCGCCCAGCGTGGGCTCGAGCGCCGCGATGATGTCGACCAGCTTGTCGGGGTCGTTCTCGGCCAGCTCGATGTCGAACACGTCGATGCCGGCGAATTTCTTGAACAGGCAGCCCTTGCCTTCCATCACGGGCTTGGCGGCCAGCGGGCCGATGTTGCCCAGGCCCAGCACGGCCGTGCCGTTGGTGACCACGCCCACGAGGTTGCCGCGCGCGGTGTATTCGGCGGCGGTGGACGGATCGGCCGCGATGTCGAGGCAGGGATAGGCCACGCCCGGCGAATAGGCCAGCGACAGGTCGCGCTGGTTCAGCAGGGGCTTGGTCGGGGTGATCGAGATCTTGCCCTTGACGGGCGAACGGTGGTACTCACGGGCAGCTTCGCGCAGTGCTTCTTCTGCCGGTGACAGGGGGGCGGCCATGGAAAGTCTCCTTGTTTCTACGGGCGACGAGGCTACCGCAAAAGCGCTACCTCTTCTTGCCAGGGCGATGCCGAAAAAGCCTGAACCCATAGCGGGCGTGGGAGAGAGCGGGTGCGCCGGGTCCGGAACGGGGGGCCGAAACGGGTTCGACGCGGCCCGAGGGTTGGCTAAACTGCGCTTCGGCCGGTTGCGGCCCTGCCGCGAGGGCGGCTTCATCCTCCACATGACAGAACGACAACAAGAGGCTTGCAGCGAATGACTTCCGGACCTTTCACCAGCACCGAACCCGACGTCGTGGTCATCGGCGGCGGCCCCTCGGGCTCCACCGTGGCCGCGCTGCTCGCGGACAAGGGCCACGACGTGGTGCTGTTCGAGAAGGCGCAGCATCCGCGCTTTCACATCGGCGAATCGCTGCTGCCGATGAACATGCCGCTGTTCGACCGGCTCGGCGTGCGCACCGAGGTCGAGGCCATCGGCATCCGCAAGCACGGCGCCGAGTTCGTCTCGCCCTGGCACGACCACAGCAGCCATTTCGACTTCGGCGAGGCGATGGACAAGAGCTTCCCCTACGCGGTGCACGTGCGCCGCTCGGAGTTCGACGAGCTGCTGTTCCGCCATGCCGGCAAGCGCGGCGCGCGGACTTTCGAGGGCCAGCGCGTCACGGGCGTCGACATGGACGCCGGCAAGGGCACGCCCGACAACCGCCCGCTCGTGAAGATCAAGGCCGACGACGGCACCGAGACCGCCTGGCGCCCGCGCTTCGTGATCGATGCCAGCGGGCGCGACACCCTGCTGTCGAATCAGTTCGACGCCAAGCAGCGCAACCGCAAGCATGCGAGCGCCGCGCTCTACGGCCACTTCGCCAATGCCGAGCGCCGGCCGGGCCGCTTCGAGGGCAATATTTCGCTCTTCTGGTTCGACCACGGCTGGTTCTGGTACATCCCGCTCAAGGACGGCACCGTGAGCGTCGGCGCGGTGGCCTCGCCGGCCTACTTCAAGCGCCGCCAGGGCGCCTCGCTCGAGGACTTCCTGATGGAGACCATCGCGCTCGCGCCCAAGCTGGCCGCGCGCTTGAAGAACGCCACGCTGATGGAGGGCGCCACCGCCACCGGCAACTACGCCTACGACTCCAAGTTCTGCCGCGGCGACCGCTTCATGATGGTGGGCGACGCCTATGCCTTCGTCGACCCGATGTTCTCCTCGGGCGTCTACCTCGCGATGAACAGCGGCTTCGAGGCCGCGACGGCCGCCGACCTGTGGCTGCGCGGCGAGGCCAGGGAGGCCGAGCGCGCGTTCCGCCACTACGAGAAGGTGATGAAGCGCGGGCCGAGGATGTTCTCGTGGTTCATCTACCGCATCACCTCGCCGGCGATCCGGCGCCTGTTCATGGCGCCGCGCAACGTCTGGCGCATGCAGGAGGCGCTGCTGTCGATCCTGGCCGGCGACCTGTTCCGCGACACCCCCATCGGCCCGCGCTTCTGGGGCTTCAAGGTGACCTACTACGCCTCCTGCCTCGGCATCCTGCCGCAGGCCATCAAGACCTGGGCCTGGCGGCGGCGCAACCTCAAGGAATCCCTCGAGGCTGCGAAGACCTGAGCCGCAGGCTCAGTCCGGCGCCACCGTGTGCTGCGCCAGCGCCTCCAGCGCACGCACCAGCGCCGAGTGGTCCTGCTGCCCATGGCCCAGTGCCGCGCAGGCGTTCATCAGTTGCGCCGCGCCGGCCGTCTGCGGCAGCGCCACGCCCAGCGAACGCGCACTCTGCAGCGCGAGGTTCAGGTCCTTCTGGTGCAGCGAGATGCGGAAGCCCGGCGCGAAGGTGCGCTTGATCATGCGTTCGCCATGCACCTCGAGGATGCGCGAGCTCGCGAAGCCGCCCATCAGCGCCTGGCGCACCTTGGCCGGATCGGCGCCGGCCTTGCTCGCGAACAGCAGTGCCTCGCCCACGGCCGCGATGTTCAGCGCCACGATGATCTGGTTGGCCACCTTGCAGACCTGGCCGTCGCCCACGCCGCCCACCAGCGTCACGTTCTTGCCCATCTTCTCGAGCAGCGGGCGCACGCGGCCGAAGATGCCTTCGTCGCCGCCGCACATGATCGTGAGGCTCGCGGCCTTGGCGCCCACCTCGCCGCCCGAGACCGGCGCGTCGATGTAGCCGCAGCCCAGCGCCTCGATGCGCTGCGCGAAGCCCTTGGTGGCGATCGGGTCGATCGAGCTGCAGTCCACCACGATCTTGCCCTTGCTCAGGCCCGCGGCCACGCCCTCGCGACCCGGTTCGCCGAACAGCACCTTCTCCACGTCGGGCGTGTCGGGCACCATCACGAACACGATGTCGGCCTGGCGCGCGACCTCGACCGGCGAGGCGCAGATGGTGGCGCGCGAGATGAAGGGCTCGGGCGTGTTGCCGTGCGTGTTCACGAACAGCTGGTGGCCGGCCTCGAGCAGGTGGCCCGCCATGGGCGCGCCCATGATGCCCAGGCCGATGAATCCGATGCGTTGCGATGCTTGTTGCGTCATGTCTGAGGTTTCCTTGATTCTGGTCGTGTCGTCGTTCACTGCGCGCGAGTCAGCGCCTCGCGCCAGCCCAGGCCTTCGACGGTGGTGGCGCGCGGCTTGTATTCGCAGCCGATGAAGCCGTCGTAGCCCAGCGCATCGATGTGCTGAAACAGCCACGGGTAGTTGATCTCGCCCGTGCCCGGCTCGCCGCGGCCCGGGTTGTCGGCCAGCTGGATGTGGCCGATGCGCGCGAAGTGCTTCGTGAGCGTGTTGCCCAGCTCGCCCTCGGTGCGCTGCGCGTGGTAGATGTCGTACTGCACGCGCAGGTTGGCCGAGCCCACCTCGTCGATCAGCGCGATCGCCTGCTCGGTGCGGTTGAGGAAGAAGCCGGGAATGTCGAAGGGGTTGATCGGCTCGATGAGCAGGCGGATGCCAGCCGCCTCGAGCTCGGACGCGGCGAGGCGCAGGTTCTCGACCACCGTGCGGTGGGCGATGTCGTGGCTCACGCCGGCCGGCACTTTGCCGACCAGGCAGTTGACCTGCGGGCAGCCGAGGGCCGTGGCGTAGTCGATGGCCATCGCGATGCCTTCGCGGAACTCGCCGGTGCGGTTCGGATGGCAGGCGATGCCGCGCTCGCCCTTGTCCCAGTCGCCGGCCGGCAGGTTGTGCAGCACCTGCACGAGGCCGTTGGCGCGCAGCGCGGCGGTGAGGTCCTTCTTCTCGAAGGGGTAGGGGAACAGGTACTCCACCGCCTCGAAGCCCGCCTTGGCGGCGGCCTCGAAGCGCTGCAGGAACGGCAGCTCGGTGAAGAGCATGGTGAGATTGGCTGCGAACTTGGGCATGGTGTGTGGTCCTTCGAATCGATCCGGTGATGGCCCGTGCTCAGTCCAGCAGCACCGCCGCCACGGCGGTGGGCGCATCGGCCGGCGTTTCCGCGAGCGGCTCGAACTCGGTGATGTTGTCGATCTCGGTACCCATCGCGATGTTGGTCACGCGCTCGAGCATCACCTCGATCACCACCGGCACGCCGTGCTCGGCCATCAGCGCCTCGGCGCGGCGGATCGCGGGGGCGATCTCTTCCTGGCGGTTGACGCGGATCGCCTTGCAGCCCAGGCCCTCGACCACCTTCATGTGGTCCACGCCGTAGCTGCTCTCGATGCCGGCGTCGGGGCCCGCGTTGATGTTGTCGAAGGCCAGCTGCACGCAGTAGTCCATCTCGAAGCCGCGCTGCGCCTGGCGGATCAGGCCGAGGTAGGAGTTGTTGACCACGATGTGGATGTAGGGCAGCTTGAACTGCGCGCCCACCGCGAGCTCCTCGATCATGAACTGGAAGTCGTAGTCGCCCGAGAGCGCGACGATCTTGCGCGTGGGGTCGGCCGCGCGCACGCCGAGCGCGGCGGGGATGGTCCAGCCCAGCGGGCCGGCCTGGCCGCAGTTGATCCAGTGGCGCGGGTTGTAGACGTGCAGGAACTGCGCCGCGGCGATCTGCGACAGCCCGATGGTGCTGACGTAGCAGGTGTCGTTGTCGAAGTTGTTGTTCATGCACTGGTACACGCGCTGCGGCTTCATCGGCACTTCGTCGAAGTTGGTCTTGCGCAGCATGGTCCTCTTGCGCTCGATGCACGCGTTGGCCCACTCGCGGCGGCTCGGCAGCCGGCCCGCGGCCTTCATCTCCTCGGCCACCTGCACGAACAGCTCGAGCGCGGCCTTGGCATCGGAGACGATGCCGAAGTCGGGCGTGAACACGCGGCCGATCTGCGTGGGCTCGATGTCCACGTGCACGAACTTGCGGCCCTTGGTGTAGACGTCGACCGAGCCGGTGTGGCGGTTGGCCCAGCGGTTGCCGATGCCCAGCACGAAGTCGGAGGCCAGCATGGTGGCGTTGCCGTAGCGGTGGCTGGTCTGCAGGCCGCACATGCCGGCCATCAGCGGATGGTCGTCGGGGATCGAGCCCCAGCCCATCAGCGTGGGGATCACGGGCACGCCGGTGGCTTCGGCGAAGCGCACCAGCAGTTCGCTCGCGTCGGCGTTGATGACGCCGCCGCCGGCCACGATCAGCGGGCGCTCGGCCGCGTTCAGCATCTCGATCGCGCGCTCGATCTGAGCGCGGCTCGCGGCCGGCTTGTAGGGCTTGAGCGGTTCGTAGCTGTCGATGTCGAACTCGATCTGCGCCATCTGCACGTCGAAGGGCAGGTCGATCAGCACCGGGCCCGGGCGGCCCGAGCGCATCAGGTGGAAGGCCTGCTGGAACACCTGCGGCACCTGGCCGGGTTCGCGCACCGTCACCGACCACTTGGTGACCGGCTTGGAGATCGATTCGATGTCGACCGCCTGGAAGTCTTCCTTGTAGAGGCGCGCGCGCGGTGCCTGGCCGGTGATGCACAGGATCGGGATCGAGTCGGCCCAGGCCGAGTACAGGCCGGTGATCATGTCGGTGCCCGCGGGGCCCGAGGTGCCGATGCACACGCCGATGTTGCCGGCGACGGCTCGCGTGTAGCCCTCGGCCATGTGCGAGGCGCCCTCGACGTGGCGCGCGAGGATGTGCGCGATGCTGCCGCGTTGCCGCAGCGCCGAGTACATCGGATTGATGGCGGCACCGGGCACGCCGAAGGCCTGCGTCACGCCCTCCTTCTCCATCACCAGCACGGCGGCCTGGACCGCGGTCATCTTTGCCATTGAAAGTCTCCTTGAAAGCTTGGGTCCACTGTAGGAAGCGGGGCGGATTCCAAGAAGACGGCACGGGACCATAAAACCTATTCCATTGCGGAATAAGTGATTAGGATGGCGGCGATCCGAAGGAGTGGCGATGGACCGGCTGTTGGCAATGGAAATGTTCGTGCGCGTGGTGGAGACCGGCAGCTTCTCGAAGGCCGCGCTCGAGTTCCACACCACCCAACCCACGGTGACCAAGCAGATCGCCGCCACCGAGGCGCGCCTGAAAGTGAGGCTGCTCAACCGCAACACGCGCGGCGTGAGCCTTACCGAGCCCGGGGCGCTCTACTACGAGAAGTGCAAGTCGATCGTGCGCGACGCCGAGGAGGCCGACAGCGTGGTGCAGCTGCGCCAGAACCAGGCCCAGGGCCTGCTGCGCGTCGGCACCTCGGTGGCCTTCGGCCGTCGCGTGGTGGTGCCGCTCGCGCTCGAGTACATGCGCCGGTATCCGCAGGTGCAGATCGACCTGAGCTTCGAGGACCGCTACGTGGACCTGATCGCGCAGGGCATCGACGTGGCGGTGCGCATGGGCAAGCTGGCCGATTCCTCGCTGGGCGCGCGCTACCTGGGCGCCAACCCCTGGGCCATGGTCGCCTCGCCGGCCTACCTCAAGAAGCATGGCACGCCCAAGCGCGCGCAGGACCTGAGCGCGCACGTGGCGCTGATCTACAGCAGCGTGGTGGGCGACGAGTTCTGGCGCATGCACACCCCCAAGGGCGAGCCGGTGACGGTGCCGGTGTCGGGCCGCTTCCGTTCCAACAACCTCTCGGCCGTGCTGGCGGCCGCGCGCGACGGCCTGGGCATCGCTCTGATGCCGCGCTACGTGGCCAGCGAGTCGCTGGCCGCGGGCAAGGTGCGCGCGGTGCTGGCCGACCATGCGCTGCCCGAGCAGGAGATCCACGCCGTCTTTCCCTCGCCCAAGCTGGTGCCGGGCAAGGTGTCGAGCTTCGTGGCCTTCCTGCAGGGGCGTTTCGACGAAGGCTGGTGGGACGCCTGAGGCGACCTCTCGCGCTTCAAGCCTTCACGAAGGCGCCGTGCAGCCCCAGCGGCAGTGCGTAGGGCAAGGTGGCCTGCGCCACCGGCCCCGCGGCGAGGTGGTCGGCCGCGAAGCAGGACAGCACCGTGCACTTGCGGCCGAAGTCGAGCGAGGTGCCCAGCACCCAGCCCGGCTTCCTGCCGTCGGGCACGAACACATGCTCCTCGACGATCGACTGCGCGCCATGGACGAAGCGCTCGCTGCGGCCGCTCTCGACGTCGGTGCGCGCCACCGCCTGGAAGCCCGGCACGTCGGGCCGCGTCAGCGTGGCATGGATCACCTGGCGATGGCGCAGGCCGACGCGGCGCGGATCGATGCGCGGGAACTCGGCCTCCTGCGGCAGCACCTTCTGCGTGGCCCGGCCGGCGGCCAGGTCGAGCGTGGCGACGGTCAGGCGCGGTTCGTTCTGGCGCACGCGGCGCGCGCGCATCAGCTCGCGGTTGGTCGTGAACACCGACTCGGCATCCTCGGTGCGCACGTAGTCGACGTGGATGCGCGGGCCGCGCGGCGTGTCCTCCTCCCAGGCATTGCCGACATGGAACAGGAAGCCGGCCGGCAGGGTCAGCAGCTGGCGCCGCTCCCAGTCGCGCTTGTCGACCACCAGCGCGCGCATGCCGAGCTCGGGCCGCCAGACATGGGCATCGAGGAAGCTGGCGCCGGCCTCCTTGCGCTTGCCGTCGTACACCAGCGGCGGCATCAGGAACACCAGGTGTCGCTCGGTCACGGCGAAGTCGTGGACCATCGGCAGGTCGGGCACCGGCACCGCGGCGGCACGGCGCAGCGTGCCCTCGGGCGCGATCTCGTAGAGCGCGAGCAGGCTCGCGCCCGAGCTCACGCCGAAGTTCCACACCGTGCCGTCGGGGTCCACCTTCGGATGGGCCGAGAACGGCATGCCCGCGAGATCGGCGCGCCAGGTCTTCAGGCCCAGCGTATCGAGCGTGCGCGCATCGAGGCGCGTGGCCGAACCGCCTTCCCACAGCGCGAGCACCTCGCCCTGCAGCGGCAGCACGCTGGTGTTGGCGACGTTCATCGCGTCGGGCGAGGCCGGCGGCTCCGCGCCCGGCGGCACGGTGCCGAAGGCCTCGACCAGCCGGCGCCCGGCGCGCAGCTCGGCCACGCGCTTGGGCGTGGCCACGTAGCGGCCCTGGTGCAGCACCTCGCCGCCCGCGATCGCGAAGCGGTGCACCATGCCGTCGCCGTCGAACCAGTGGTGGTAGCGCTCGCCGCCCAGGTCGTGGCCGGTGGGGCCGACGCGGAACAGCGTGCCGGCCACCGCGTCGGGGAAGCGCCCGCGCACCGTGGCGCGGGTCGGCGGCAGGTCGCCGGGCGGCGTGGCGAAGCCGATCTTCCAGGGGGCGTCGGCGGCCTCGAACTGGGCCTGCCAGTTCTCCTCGCCCGCTGCTCGGGCCCAGGGCGCGAGCAGGGGCAGGGCGCCGGTGCCGGCCAGCAGGCGCAGCAGTTCGCGTCGTTGCATGGCGGCCTCCTCAGCGCAGGTGGATGGCGCTCTGCAGGTCGGCGTCGACGCCGATCGCCGCGGCCTCGAAGTCGGGCGCGCCGAGCTTGCCCTTGGCATCGTTCGAGAAGCCGTAGCGCTCGGTCGGCAGGCCCACGAGGTTGGTGTCGAGCTTGCCGTTGCCGTTCTCGTCGGCATAGGCGCGCACCGCATAGCGGCCCGGCGCCAGGCCCGCGAACACCACGCGCGCCTTGCCCTCGCGCAGCGGCAGGCTCTGCGAGGCCAGCGGCTTGCTGGCGCCGAAGCTGGCGGCATCGGCGTACAGCGCGATGTAGAGCGTGGCCTCGGTGGCCGGGCCCTCGGCCACGTTCAGGCTGAGGTCGGCGGCCCGCGCGCTCAGCGGCGCGAGCGTGGCGGCCGCGAGGGCGGCGACGGCGGTCGCGGCGTACAGGGTGCGCGCGGCCGGGCGGGGCAGGAAAGCGGGAAGGTGCATGGCGGTCCTCGTCGTGGTGGATGAAAGACCCGACGATCCCAAAGGCGGCGGCCGCTGCCCAGCGCCATGCGACGGAATGCGCGAATGCACGCGCGAAATGCGCGCAGGCCGGCGCGAACGGCCGGCCCCCGGAACCGGCTTCAGCCCTTGTGCTGGCCCTTGTGTTGGCCGCCGTGCTGGCCGTGGTGGCGGCCGTCCTCGGCCTCGTCGGCCGGCTTTTCGTGGCCCGTGCCCACGTGGCCCGAATCGGCGAACAGGCTCCATGCCGCCATGAACAGCGCCGCCACCACCGGCCCGATCACGAAGCCGTTGATGCCGAAGATCGCCATGCCGCCGATGGTGGACATCAGCACGATGTAGTCGGGCATCTGCGTGTCCTTGCCCACCAGCACCGGGCGCAGGATGTTGTCGACCAGGCCGATCACGAACACGCCGACGAAGATCAGGATGCCGCCCTGCCAGAAGTGGCCGGTGGCGAGGAAGTAGATCGCCACCGGGCCCCAGATCAGCGCCGCGCCCACGGCGGGCAGCAGCGAGAGGAAGGCCATCAGCACCGCCCACAGCAGCGCGCCCTGCACGCCGAGGAACCAGAAGGCCAGCCCGCCCAGCGCGCCCTGCGCCACCGCCACCGCCACGTTGCCCTTGATGGTGGCGCGGATCACGGTGGTGAACTTGTTGAGCAGGTAGTGCGTGTGCGGCTTGGCCAGCGGCAGCGCGTCGCGCATGGTCTTCGACAGCGAGGCGCCGTCGCGCACCAGGAAATAGAGCAGGTACAGCATCACGAAGAAGCTGACCACGAAGTCGAAGGTGTTCTGCCCGATGGCCAGCGCCTGGCTCGCGATCAGCTGGCTGCCCTGGCCGGCGATGGTCGAGATGCGCGCCTGCCAGGCCGCCGCGTCGCCGAGATTGAAGCGCTCGACCAGGTTCAGCAGCCACTGCGGCGTGGCGGCCAGGATCTGCTGGAAGTAGGCCGCGAAGTTGATCTGCCCCGAGCGGATGCTCTGCGTGACCAGCGCCACTTCCTGCACCAGCGACACGCCGATCATCGCCAGCGGCAGGATCACGATCACCAGGCAGATCGCGAGCGTGGACAGCGCCGCCGCGTTGGGCTTGCCGCGCATCTTCCGGAGCAGCCACTTGTACAGCGGCGTGAACAGGATCGCGAGCGACACGCCCCAGAGCACCGCGCCGAAGAACGGCATCAGCACCCACAGGAATGCGACGGTGACGATGGCGAGCAGGGCGAGGAACACGCCGCGCTGGAGTTGGGGAGAGTTCATGGTTGACCCGGACTGTAGCCGAGCCCGCCGGGCCGCCTCTGTAGTCGCGGGCCCCTTCGTGCGCCGCCGCCGGCGGCCGGCGCGGACCTAATGCACGTTTCTCAGCGCTTGGCGCGCGGCAAGGCCACCGGCGCCAGCGTGGCGCGCAGCCGCGCCGAGGCATCGGGTTCGGCGCCGGCCTCGACCTCGAGCGCGCGCTCGACGTTGCCGATGTGGGCCAGCATCAGGCTGCGTGCGCGCGCGCTGTCGCCGCGTTCGAGCGCGGCCACGATCGCCTCGTGCTCGGCGCAGGACTGGCCGGCCTCGTGCTTCGACTGGTAGAGCGTGGCCGCGAGCGTGGTGCGCGCCGTCAGGTCGCGCAGCACGTCGACCAGCAGCTGGTGGCCGAGCTGCTCGGCCAGGCAGACGTGGAAGTCGGCCAGCAGGAAGGCGCGGGTGGCGGCGTCGGCGCCTTCCACCGCGCGCTGCTCGTCGGCGATGTGGTCGCGCAGCTTGCGGATCACCTTCGCCAGCGGCCGGCCCTCGGGCTCCGAGAGGATGCCCGACTCGATGATGCGGCGCGCGCGGAAGGCGTCGCGCGCTTCCTCGGCCGAAGGCTCGACCACGTACCAGCCGCGCCGCGACTGCACCTCGACGAAGCCGCGCGCCTGCAGCTGCATCAGCGCCTCGCGCACCATGGTGCGGCTGACCGCGAAGTTCTCGGCCAGCGCCTGCTCGCCGAGCCGCTCGCCGGGGGCGAGCTTCTGCGCGAGGATCGCCTCGACCACGCGCTCGGCGATGACGGTAGGGCTGACTTCGGTGGTGCTCATCGGTGGCGGGGCGGCGGGTGGCTTGCTTCAGTGGCGTTCGAGGGCGGCGCCGACGGGCGGCGCGCCGGATTCTGCCAGCGCCGGTTCATCGGGTGCCGCGCGGCCGTCGAGCACCGCATGGGCGCGCTCGCGGTCGATGTCGCCTTCCCAGGCGGCGATCGCCACCGTCGCCACGCAGTTGCCGATCAGGTTGCCGAGCGCGCGCGCGATGCCCATGAACCAGTCGACCGACAGCACCAGCACCAGCCCGATCGCGGGAATGGCCGGAATCGCATGCAGGGTGGCGGCCAGCACCACGATCGCCGAGCCCGGCACGCCGTGCGCGCCCTTGGAGGTGACCAGCGAGATCGCGAGGATCGTCAGCAGGTCGGTCATGGTGATCGGCGTGTTGGTGGCCTGCGCGATGAACACCGCCGCCAGCGTGATGTAGATCGAGAAGGCGTCGAGGTTGAACGAGTAGCCGGTGGGGATCACCAGGCCCACCGTCGAGTCGCGGATGCCCATGCGGCGCAGCTTGGCCATGATCTGCGGCAGCACGCTGTCCGACGAGGTGGTGGCGAACACGATCGCGAGCTCTTCGCGCAGGTAGCGCAGCAGCTTCCAGAGGCTGAAGCCCGACATGCGCATCACGAAGCCGAGCACCACGAACACGAACACCAGCACCGCGAGGTAGAACAGCGCGATCAGCATGCCCAGCTGCTTGAGCGAGCCCACGCCGTACTGGCCCACCGTGAAGGCGATCGCGCCGAGCACGCCCAGCGGCGCCAGCTTGATGAGGATGCCCATGATCTTGAACAGCACCAGCGACAGCGCGTCCACCACCACCGCCACCGGCTTGCCGCGCTCGCCGAGCAGCGACAGCGCGCAGCCGAACAGCACCGCGAACAGCAGCACCTGCAGCACGTCGCCGGTCGCGAAGGCGTTCACCACCGTGGTGGGGATCAGCTTCATCAGGAACTCGACCGTGCCGCCGCTGGTGAGCTTGTCGGCATTGGAGGCATAGGCGCTCATCGCGGCCGGGTCGAGCTTGCCCGGATCGACGTTCATGCCCACGCCGGGCTGGAACACGAAGGCCAGCACCAGCCCCATCGCCAGCGCGATGGTGGTGAGCAGCTCGAAGTAGATCAGCGCCTTCACGCCGACGCGGCCCACGCGCTTCAGGTCGCCCGCGCCGGCGATGCCATGCACCACCACGCAGAAGACCAGCACGGGAATGATCATCTTGATCAGCTTGATGAAGCCGTCGCCCAGCGGCTTGAGCTTGACGGCGAACTGCGGGGCCAAGAGGCCCAGCACCACGCCGATCAGCAGGGCGAGCACGACCTGGCCGAACAGGGAGCGGGTGAAACGACGCATGGCAATCTCCTGTGTTATTTGCATGCAAGTCGTCGGAAATCTTGCATACAAGCAATGTAGGCAAGAAAGGGCCTGGGTTGGCAGAGGGTATTCCCGGGCCTGTGGGAGGCCCCCACCGAGGGCTTGGCCACGCCGGCGGATGGCCAGTGCGGCACCGTGCGGGGCCTGCGCGCATGTAACGGAGCGGTCACGGATCGACGCGAGGATGCCGTACCCCAAAAACGGTGCCTGCTCCTTGTCGACCCGACTTTCCCTTTGCCCGCCCCGCGCGTGCCCTCGCGGCCATCGCAGGACCGTTCGCGCGGGCGTCGGGCCCGGCGATCGGCAGCGGTGCATCCGCGCGTGTCGGGCGTGAGCGGCCGCGGTGCGGCGTGGTGGTTGCTGTTGTCGATCGCGGCGCCCGCATGGGGCGCGGCCGATGATGGCGGCATTCGCCGGCCGGCCGGCCCGGGCGCTGCGCAACGCGCGGACCTCGCCGCGGTGGACCCGGACCCCAGCCTCGACTTCGACATCCCCGCCCAGTCACTGGCCTCGGGCCTGGACCGGTACGCCGCCGTGGCGCAGAGGCCGGTGGTGTTTCCCGACGAGCTCGTGGCCGGCCGCATGTCCGCGCCGGTGCGCGGCCGCTACACGCCGCAGGCCGCGCTGCGCGCGATGCTGGAGGGCTCCGGCCTGGAGGTCGACGACGTGAGCGGGGGCCGCAACCAGGCCTTCGTGCTGCAGCCCGCCGCCCGCTCCGCGCCCGAGCCGGCAGCGCCGGCCGGGCGGGAGCATCGCCGCTACGACGGCCTGGTCCAGGCCCGCGTCTGGGGTGCGCTGTGCGCATCGCCGCGCACCGCGCCGGGCGGCTACCGCGCGGTGCTGCGATTCCGGCTCGATGCCGAGGGCCGGGTGCGGCAGGCCAACCTGCTCGCCTCGAGCGGCGACGGCCAGCGCGACGCCGCGATGCTCGCCGTCCTCGAAAGCCTGCGCATCGACCAGCCGCCACCGCGCACCCTTGCGCAACCGCTGATCCTGGCGATCCTGCCGCGGGAGGCGATGGCGCGCGCCCCGGCCTGCGCCACGGTGCATTGAGCATGGCCGACGACGTCCTGCCGATGCTGCGCGACCTGCTGGTCCGGCGCTACGACCAGCTCAAGCGAAGCCTGACGCGATCGCTGGGCAGCTCGGACCTGGCCGGGGACGCGCTGCACGAAACCTGGCTGCGCCTGCAGCGCAGCGAGATCCCCGGGCCGGTGCACAACCCGCAGGCCTACGTGATGCGCATGGCGGTCAATCTCGCCATCGACCTGCATCGCAGCCAGAGCCCGCTGCTGTCATCGGAGGACATGGCGGAGTTGCTCGAGACGGTGCCCGATTCGGCGCCGGGGCCCGAGCGCATCGCCGAAGACCGCTCCCAGCTCGAGGCGCTGGGCGAGATCCTCTCGCACATGCCCGCGCGGCGCCGCGAGATCCTGGTGCTGGTGCGCTGGGAAGGCTGGCCGCAGCAGGACGTGGCCACGCGGATGGGCCTGACGCTGCGCGCCGTCGAATACGAATTGAAGGCCGCGCAAGACTACTGCGCCGTCCACCTGGCACGGCGCAACCGGGGGGCGAAGTGACGCTGCGAAAAAAAACTTTGGGGATTCGGGGGGCGCGAAACGTCTCCATCAAGAGGCCATGACGCGATCGACCCTTCACCCCGACGATGCCGTCGGGCCCGACGACAGGCCCGATGCGCTGGTGCAGGATGCGCACGCCTGGCTCACCCGCCTGAGCTCCGGCAAGGCGACCCAGTGGGAGGCGCAGGCCTTCAGGCGCTGGCGCGATGCGAATCCGCGCCACCAGCAGGCCTTCGAGCAGGCCCGGGCGCAATGGCAGCTGCTCCGGCCCGCGATCGGCAACCTGCTGGTCTCGCACGCCGAGACGGTCGAGCAGCATCGGCGCACGCTGCGCAAGCCGGGCCTGAGCCGGCGCGCCTGGCTCGGCGCCGCTGGCGCGACCGCGGCGGCCGGCGTGGCCGCGATCCATCCGCCGTTCGGCCTCTGGCCCGCGGCCGACGAATGGAGCGCGGACTACCGCACCGCCACCGGCGAGCGCCGGGCGGTCGAGCTGGCTGGAGAGGTAAGCGTCACGATGAACACGCGCACCAGCATCCGGCGTATCGCGCAGCAGGGCGAGACGGTCGGCATGGACCTGCTGGCGGGCGAAGCCTCCGTGCGCCTGCCGCAGGCCGCGGCCCGGCCCTTCGCGGTGGTCGCCGGCGCGGGCCGGATGGCTGCCGGATCGGGGCTGTTCGAAGTGCGTCATCTCGATGCGAAGGTGCGCGTGACCTGCATCGAGGGCGCGGTGCGCGTGGAGCATCCGTCGGGCACGCGAATGCTGCAGGCACGCCAGCAGGCCGTCTACGACGCGCGCGCGGTCGGCGCGGTGATCGGCCTCGACGAGGCCGACCTGCCGGGCTGGCTCCAGGGCGAACTGGTGTTCAGGCGCGCGACGCTCGCCGCGGTCGTGGAGGAGATCAACCGCTACCGCGCCGGCCGCGTGGTGCTGATGGCGACGGCCGTGCGCGACAAGACCCTGAGCGCGCGTTTCAAGCTGGCCTCGCTCGACACCGCGCTGCTGCAGATCGAGCGCTCGTTCGGGCTGAGCGCGCGCGCATTGCCTGGCGGTGTGCTGCTGCTGAGCTGAGCTGCGTCGAGCCGGGTGGCAACGCGCGGCTTTACAAAAGATATTTCCGGGATTCGAGACAGACCTTCCGTCTAAAGGTCATGGGTCCTCGCGGGGGACGGCGCTTGCAGCCGCCCGGCCTGGACCGCCCTCGATGCGGCCGCGCGCTTCCTGCGCGCCGGCGGCATCGGTATCGACTCAACTCTTCGGCAGGTATCTCGAATGAACACACGCGAGCGCGGCGGCACGGATCGTCGGACGACAGCGCAGGACAGGCACGGAAGTTTCAGGCTGGCGCCGCTGGCCCGGGCGGTCGCGGTGGCGCTCGCCGCCGGCGGCATGGTCGGTGCCGCCCAGGCACAGCGTGCCTTCAGCCCGGCCTGGATGGCGCAGAAGAACATCGCGCAAAGCACCGCCGCTGCCACCGGCCGGTTGCCCAACGGCATGCCCGCGGCGCGCCTCACGAGTCCGCAGGCGCAGCAGCAGCGCGCCGCCGAACAGCTGCAGCGCTCCATCGGCAACCTGAACCTCGCGGCCCAGGCCATCGCGGCCCAGCAGGCCGCGCAGGCGGCGGCACGCCAGGCCGCGGCGAACGGCGATGCATCGGTGCCCGACGGCCTGGCCGACGGCGGCCTGAAGATCGATGGCAACAGCCTGACGGCCGGCTGGCTGAATGCCGAGGCGCCGGTGCAGACGGTCGCGGGCGGCCAGACGCACGTGGGCATCCGGCAGACCGGCGACCGGGCGGTGCTGAACTGGGAGAGCTTCAACGTGGGCAAGAACACCACGGTGGAGTTCCAGCAGCAGCCGGATTGGGCGGTGCTCAACCGGGTGAACGACCCGCAGGCGCGGCCGAGCCAGATCCAGGGCCGGATCAAGGGCGACGGCACGGTGCTGATCGCCAATCGCAACGGCGTGGTGTTTTCCGGCACCAGCCAGGTCGACACGCGCAGCCTGGTGGCGGCGGCGGCGAACATCGCCGACGCGCAATTCCGCGAGCGCGGCATCTACGGCGCGAGCGACACCGAACCCACCTTCACCGATGCGCTCGGCAAGGTGGAGGTGAGGGCCGGTGCGCGCCTGGGCACGCACGAGCCCCGGTCGGTGACGCAGGGCGGCGGCTACGTGCTGCTGCTGGGCGCCGAGGTGGAGAACGCCGGCAGCATCGCCACGCCGCGCGGGCAGACCGCGCTGGCCGCGGCCGACAGCTTCGTGATCCGCCGCGGCGCGGGCACCGATGCCAATGCGCACTCCACCACGCGCGGCAACGAGATCGCGCCGGTCTTCGGCGACCACGGCGCGGCGGGCCAGGTGATCAACCGCGGGCTGGTCACGGCCGCCGAGGGCGACATCACGCTCACCGGTCGCACCATCGCGCAGCAAGGCGTGCTGCTGTCGACCACCTCGGTCAACGCGCGCGGCACGGTGCACCTGTCCACGCGCGCCTCGGACGCGCAGGGCAGCGTCACTTTCGCCAGCGGCAGCGTCACCGCCGTGCTGCCGGTGAACAGCAGCGACACGGCGCTCGACGCACAGCGCCGGACCCTCATCGACGCGTCGCTCAAGATGGACGCCGCGCGGCTGCAGGCGCACCTCGCGCCCGGCGCCTTCGACAACCTGTCGTGGCAGTCGGACCGCCGCGACCTCTCGCGCGTGGAGGTGGTCAGCGGCGGCACGGTGGAGTTCCAGGGCGGCTCGCTGACGCTGGCCACCGGCGGACAGGTTTCGGTGGCCAGCGGCAACGGCCGCGCGGACACCGGCGCGCGCGTGTGGGTCGGCGACCAGGCGCGCATCGACGTGGCCGGCGCGGTGGGCGTCGGCGTGGCGATGGAGGCCAACAACATCGCGATCAACATCCAGGGCAACGAACAGCGCGACGCGCCGGTCAACCGCGACAGCGGCAAGCTCAACAGCAGCACCGTGTGGGTCGATCGACGCAAGCTCGTCTACGTGCCGGCCGGCGTGCAGGGCTATGCCAACGACCGCTGGTACACGGGCGGCGGGCTGCTGGAGGTGGGCGGCTACGTGAGCACCACGGGCCGCGGCATCGGCGAATGGCTGGCCGAGGGCGGCACGGTCACGCTGGCGGGCCGGGAGGTCGTCACGCAGGCCGGATCGGCCATCAACGTCTCGGGCGGCACGCTGGACGTGCGCGACGGCTTCGTCAACCAGAGCTGGATGCGCGGAGTGGACGGGCGGCTCTACGAGGTGTCCAGGGCACCCGGGGACATGCAGTACGAGGGCCTCTACAAGGGCTTCGAGGACGCGCACGCGCGCTGGGGCGAGAAGACCACGCAGTACTTCAACAGCCCGCTGATCGGCGCGCAGCGGCGCTTCGAGTCGGGCTACACGGTGGGGCTGGATGCGGGACAGCTGCGCATCGAATCGCTGCGCGCGATCCTCGAAGGCGAACTGGTGACCGAGGCCTACCGCGGCGAGCGCCAGACGCAGGACCGGCCCGGCAGCGCGCCGCCGACGGGCACCGCGATGCCGCAGGACGTGGTGCCCCAGCGCGGGCGCCTCGCGCTGCGCACGGGCGTGGCCGGTGCCTACGACCCGGCGGCCGGCGGCGCCTCGTTGCCGCCGGCGATCGACGTGCGCTTCGACCAGGTGGCCGACCTCACGCGCGGCCTGTCGTTCGAACAGGCGCTGCCGACCGGCGGCGGTGCCATCGCCATCGACACCGGCTGGCTCGGTGCGCAGTCGCTGGGCGGGCTGGCGGTGGAGACCACCGGCACGGTCGGCTTCGCGCGCGACCTGCGCCTCGCCGACGGCGGCGAACTGAAGGTGACCGCGCCGATGATCGAGGTGGCGGCCGCCATCGTCGCGCCCGGCGGACGCATCACGCTGACCAACCTCAGCCCGCCGCCGACCGGCGTCTCGGTGTCGCCGACGCCCTGGGTGCAGGACGGCAAGTCGCTGGTGCATCTGCGCGAAGGCGCCGTGCTGGACGTGTCGGGGCGCTGGGTCAACCGGTTGCTGGATCCGGACACGCAGCCTTCGCTGGCCTGGTTGAACGGCGGTACGGTCAGGATCGAGACCACGGGCGGCATCGCGTTGGACGCGGGCAGCCTGATCGACGTGTCCTCGGGCGCGGCCGTGCAGGCCGACGGCCGCCTGCAGGGCGGGCGGGGCGGCGACCTCCTGCTGATCTCCGCGGCCTCCACGCCGCGCGCCGGCATCGATGCGGGCGGCCTGCGGCTCGACGGCGAGCTGCGGGCGGTGGGCGTGAACGGCGGCGGCACGCTGACCATCCAGGCCGGCGGCCTGCTGTCGATCGGCGGGCAGGCGGTGCTGCCCGACGGCACGCTGGCCGCGGGCCGGCCGGCACCGGTCAACCTGATCCTGGCGGACTCGTTGGTGATCCCCGCCGGCACCGTGCTGTCCTCGGCGCTGAGCTACGTGGTGGACCGCATCGCACCCGGGCAGGCGCTCGACGTGGCCGTCAGCTATGCCAACACCGGCGACACGCTGGCGATCCCGATCGGGCAGGCCTGGGACCTGGCCGGCACGAACATGATCGTCTTCGCGGGCGAGACGCGCTACAGCGGCGAGGCGGGCGACAAGGTGCCGGCCGGCGCGGTCGTCACGCGCATCGCCACCGGCAGCCTGCCGGCGGGCTACAGGGTGGCCGCCGAGGTCTTTCCCAGGGGCCTGCCGGTGCCCGCGCGCACCGTCGCGCTGGCCGCCGGCACCACCGTCCAGACCGAGATCGTGCTGCCGGCCGGCAAGACCATCGCGGCGGGCAGCACGCTGCCGGTGGCGGCGCGCATGGAGGCACCCGTGCCGCTCGATCCCGCCTTGCTGCGCAGCGGGTTCGCGCACTACGCCATCGGCAGCGAAACCGGCGTGGCGGTGGGCGACGGTGCCCGGCTGTCGGTGGTCATGCCGGTCTACCGCCTGCGCGAAGGCGCGCAGCGGCAGGTGGCCGGCGGCGCGCCGGCATCGCAGGCGCTCGAGGCCTGGCTGCCGCCGCTGTACGACGAAGACCCGCAGGCCCGCGTGCTGACCCAGCGCGCCGGCGCCAGCCTGCAGCTGAGCTCGGGACGCGAGGTGTTCGGCAACAACCCGGGCACGGCGCTGCCGCGCGAGGAGCGCGGCGGCAGCCTGTACGTGGGCCGCGACGCCGTGATCGAGGTCGATCCGGGGCAGGCGATCGACATGCTCAGCCGCGGCCAGATCACCATCGACGGCACGCTGCGCGCGCCCTCCGGCCGCATCGCGCTGCAACTGGCGCCGCTGCAGGCGGACATGCGCCAGGACTGGACCATTCCCCTGGGCTTCGCGCGGCCCGACCCATCGATCTGGATCGGCGAGCATGCGCGCCTGGATGCCGCGGCGCAGGCCGCCGTCGCCACCGACGCGCAGGGCCGCGCCTATGGCACGGTGCGCGACGGCGGCACCCTCTACGTGGGCGGCAACAGGGAACGCGGCTGGGGTGCGGACGGCTTCGTCGTGCTGCGTCCGGGCTCGGTGCTCGATGCCTCGGGCACGCAGGCGCGCCTGGTGCCGCCGGGCGAGGCCGGCACGGGCGCGCGCGACATCGCGAGCGCGGGCGGCTCGATCACGCTGGCCTCGTTCAACGGCATCGATGCGGGCGGCACGCTGCGCGCGGCGGCGGGCGGCACGGGCGCGGCGGGCGGTGCACTGGCGGTGCACATGGACGTGCGTTCCTACACCGGCGAGCCCGCGGGGCTGCCGGTGACCGGGGCCTCGGCGGCGCAGGTCGCCGAGGCCGCCCGGCAGGCGATGACGCCGCGCGAAATCACGCTGACCGCGCAGGCGCCGGACCATGCCCTGGCACGGCGCAACTTCGGCCAGGCCGTGCTCGGCCTCGATCAGATCGCCGCGGGCGGATTCGGCGCGCTCGACCTGGCCGCCAGCATCGTGCGTTTCGACGGCGACCTGGACCTGTCCCTGGCCCGGAGCATCCGGCTGTCGGCCACCACGCTGGCACCCACCGGCGCGGACGACCGCATCACCGTGCGCGCGCCGTACGTGCAACTGGCGGGCTTCAGCCCGATCGGCCAGACGGTGCTCGACACCGGCGCCAATCATTTCCGGCCCGAGCTGGTCTGGGCGCCGCTGGCGCCGACCGGCCAGGCCCGCGTCGCCATCGCGGGCGATCTGATCGACGTCGACGGCGCGGTGCGTTTCGGCGGCAGCTTCTACAACCAGGGCATCTACGAGCGCAACGCGGTCCAGGTCTGGCGCGGGCAGACCGCGGGCTTCGACCAAGTCGTGCTCGACAGCACGGGCGACCTGCGCTTCCTGGGCACCAACGCCCGGCCCCACGAGGGCAATCCCGGCTTCCTGGATGCCGCGAAAGGCGAGACCAGCCTCTACACCAGCGGCGACCTGCTGCTGTCGGCCGCGCGCATCTATCCGGGCACGCATGCGCGCGCCGAGGTCGGTGCCGGGGTGCTCACCCTGCTGGGCGCCGCCGAGCGGCTGGACCCCAACCGCAGTCTGCGCATCGTGCGCAGCGGGTCGGGCGGCGATGTCCTGCCGCCGCCGTCGGTGTTCGGCACGCTCGGCCTGCTGGCCGCGCACATCGAGCACGGCGGCGTGGTGCAGGCGCCGCTGGGCCTGGTCCAGCTCGGCTTCTCGAACGACAGTCTGGGAGACATCCGCACCGGCACCTCGAGCGTCACGCTGCTGCCCGGCAGCATCACCTCGGTGAGCGCCGCCGGCCTCGTGCTGCCCTACGGCGGCACCAGCGACGGCGTGCACTATCTCTACGACGGCCAGCCGGCGCAGTTCGACGCGCGCGGCGCCGGCGGGCGCGGCGTGGTGCTGTCGGGCCGCGCGATCGACGTGCAGGCCGGCGCCCGGCTGGACCTGTCGGGCGGCGGCGAACTGGCCGGCGCGGGGTTCGTCTCGGGCCGCGGCGGCTCGGTCGACGTGCGCCTGCACCCGCTGATCCGCAACACGGCCGACGGGCGCTTCGTGCTGCCGGAGCTGGCCGGCAACCCGGTCTACGCGGTGGTGCCGGGCTGGTCGTCGGCCTATGCGCCGGTGGCGCCCGAAGCGGGCGCCGGCAATCCGGCGGTCGGCCGCCAGATCACCGTGCCGGCCGGCGTGCCGGGGCTGCCTGCCGGCACCTACACCCTGCTGCCGTCGAACTACGCGCTGATGCCCGGCGCCTTCCGGGTGGAGCTGCACGAAGGCCGCGTCGGACCGGCGCAGGCGCAGGCGCTGCGCAACGGCTCCTGGTCGGTGTCGGTCACGGGCGGCATCGCGAACACCGGCGTGCGCGACGCACGGCCGGGCGGCGCCACCTTGACGCCGGCGGCCACCGTGCGCCGCCATGCGCAGTACAACGAGACCGGCTACAGCGACTTCGCGCGCTCCGAGGCCGCGCGGCTGGGCGGCGCGGCGCCCGCGCTGCCGGCCGATGCCAAACAGCTGGCGCTGGTCTATCCCGACGGACCCGTCGTGGACGGGCCCGCCCTGCAGTTCGCCGGGCTGGCCGATTTCCGGCCGGCCGCGGGCGGTCGCGGCGGCCAGGCCGTGGTGCGCACGGTGCAGGAGGGCGCGCTCGAGATCGTCGCCGGCGAGCCCACGCCGGGCTTCACGTCGCCGACCGGGCGCCTGGGCACGTCGGTGAGCGACAAGGCACTCAACGCCATCGGCGCGCCGCGGCTGGTGATCGGCGGGCAGATCGTCGAGGGGCGCAGCAACGACTTCCTCAACAGCGACACCCGCCTGCCGATCATCGACTTCACGGACCCGGTGCGCAACGGCGAGCAGCACGTGGTGTCGACCACGCAGCTGGTGGTGCTGCGCAGCGGCGCCGCGCTGCGCGCGCCCGAGGTGTTCCTGGCCAGCGGCGGCGCCAGCCAGCCCGGCGCCATCGTGGTGGAGCCCGGCGCCCGTATCGATCTGCTGGCGTCCGGCCTGCCGCCCGACGGCGCGATGCCGGGCACCGTCCATGTGCCGCACGTGGCGCTGATCGGGGTGTCCAACGGCGCGCTGGAATTCCTGCCGCCGGTGGCCGACACGCAGGACACGACCAGCGGGCGGATCGACATCGGCGTCTGCGCCGCGCCGCCGTGCGCGCCCGCGGCGCTCTACTCGCAGGGCGCGATCGCCATCGCGACCACCGGAGCCTTCAACCTGGGCAACGACGTGCGCTACGGCACGCGCAACCTGGCCCTGTCGGTGGCCGCGCTGAACGTGGGCAGCGCCGCGTCGCTGGCCGAGGCCGCGGCGGCCGGCGTGCTGGCGCCGGGCCTCTCGATGAGCCAGGCCTTCTTCTCGCGCCTGCTCGACGGCGACCCCGAGGCCGGCGCACCGGCGCTCGAGCGCCTGACGCTCACGGCGGGCCGGTCCATCAACTTCCACGGGCCCGTGGACCTGAGCACCTACGACCCGGCCACGGGCGAAGCCAAGCTCTCGCAACTGGTGTTCAACACGCCCGCCCTCTACGGCGCGGGCAAGGCGGGCGAGCGCGCGGTGATCAGCACCGGCACGCTGTACTGGAACGGCGTGGTCGAGTGGGTGCCGGACAGCGAGGTGCCCGGTGCGCCCGCGCGCTTCGGCAAGATTCCCGTCAGCGCTCGGCCCGGGGAGGTCATCGCAGGCGGTGCCGGTACCGGTGAGGGCGCGCTTGAATTTCAGGTCGGCCAGCTGGTGCTCGGCTACGCGCCCGGCACGCGCGTGAGCAACCTGACGACGCTGGACCGGCTGGCGCTGGGCTTCGACACGGTCAGCGTGCATGCCACGGACCGCATCACGGCCAACAACAAGAGCACGCTGGCTGTCTACCGCGGCCAGGTCGCGCAGCCGGAGGGTGCGCCGCTGCGCAGCGGCGGCCATCTGAACCTGGCGACGCCGCTGCTGACCGGTGAGGCCGGATCGGTCAGCCGGATCACCGCCGGCGGCGCGGTGACGGTGTCGGCGTCGGCCGGCACGGACGCCGCGGCCGCCACCCGGGCCACGGGGGCGCTCGGCGCCGAGCTGAGCCTGACGGGCGACACCGTGACGGTGTCGAGCCCGATCGTGCTGCCCAGCGGCAAGCTCACGCTGAGCGCCGTGAACGACCTGGTGCTGGCCGACGGCGCACGCCTGGACGTGGCGGGCCGGGGCGTCGATTTCTTCGACCAGACCCGCTACAGCGCGGGCGGCGACGTGGTGCTCGAGAGCGCGGCGGGAAACATCGCCCAGGCGGCCGGCGCGCGCATCGACCTGTCGGCGCGGAACAACCATGCCGGCAGCCTGCGCGCCACGGCGCTGGGCGAAGCCGGCGGCCGCATCGACCTCGCCGGCGCCATCGTGGGCGGCACCGGCGGCAGCTACGACGCGGGCGGCACCATGGTGCCGTTCGAAGCCGCGGGCATCGACCTGCGCGGCCAGCGCATCGAGGACTTCGCGGGCCTGAACGCGCGGCTCAACGAAGGCGGCGTCGTCGGCGCGCGGCATTTCCGCATCAAGCAGGGCAGCCTCACGGTGGGCGACGAGGTGCGCGCGCGCGACATCGGCATCTCGGTCGATGGCGGCAGCCTGAGGGTCGACGGCAAGCTCGACGCCAGCGGCTTCCAGGTGGGCACCATCCGCCTGAGCGCGCGCGACGACCTCACCATCAACGGCACGCTCGATGCCCATGGCACCGGCCTGCGCGTGGACAGCCGCGGCCAGGTGATCGAAGCGCCCAACCGCGCGATCGTGGAGCTGGGCACGACGGCGGGACGCCTGCGGCTCGCGCCGGGCGCGCTGATCGACCTGCGGGCGGGCACGGATGGCGCCGTCGCCGGCGTCTTGCTCGGCACGCTCGATCTGAACGTGCCGCGCCTGGGCGCAAGCGATGCCGCGATCGACGCAGGCGAAGGCGTGACGGTGCGCGGCGCGATGCGCATCGCCGTCAACGCCTTCCGCAGCTACGAGCCGGCCGCGGGCGTGATCGACCAGGGCCTGCTCGACGCCATCCACGGCGACAGCACGGCCTTCATCGGTGCGGCCTGGCGCAACGCGGCACTGCAGGGTCGGCTGGCGGCGCTGAAGGCCTACGGCGACGCCTTCCACCTGCGCCCCGGCGTGGAGCTGCGCAGCACCGGCGACATGACCGTCACCGGCGACCTGGACCTCTCGGGCTATCGCTACGGCCCCGGTGCGAACCCCGCCGTGCGCGGCTCGGGCGAGGCCGGCGTGATCGTGGTGCGCGCCGGCGGCGACCTGACGGTCAACGGCAGCATCACCGACGGCTTCGGCCTGCCGCCCGCGACACCCGACGACAACGGCTGGGTACTGACCGGTGCGCTGTCCCGGGACACGGTGGCGCGCTTCGGCGGCGAACTGTATGGCGCGGCTTCGGGCGATGCCGCGACCCGCCTGCACGGCGGCAGCGCCAGCACGATGGTGCTCGGCTTCGATGCGCCGATCCGCCAGGCGGGCCTGAACCGGGGCGTGGCCATTCCTTTCGAGTTCTTTTCGCGCTCCGCGCTGTCCGTGCCTTCCTGGGCCGCCGGCGAGGGCGGCTGGCTCGCGACTGCCGACATCTACAGCGCCGCCGGTACGCGGCTCTACAGGGCCGGCGACCGTGTCGGCGCGTCGTTGCCCGCCGGCACGCGGTTCGGCGCCGGGACGGTGCTGCCGCCGCAGTTCGCGACGAGTGCCGGCAGCCTGAACATCCGTGCCGTGACGGTGCCCGCGGGCACGCCCCTGAACGTGTTCTTCACGAGTGCGCTGTACCTGAACGAGAACGTGACTCTGGCGCCGGGCACGATGCTGGCGGCCGGCCTCACGATCGCGGGCAACGTGCCCACGCGCGCGACCGATGCCGACGGGCGCCAGGGGCGGATGTGGGCGCTGGCGCCCATGCTGCCCGCGGGTTCCCAGTCATGGTCGATACGGCTGGCCGCCGGTGCGGACCTCGCGGCGGCCGACAGCCGTGCACTGCGCACGCCCGGGGCGCTGCAGGGCAAGGGCCGCCTGACCCTGGACGACCTGCATGTGGTCGATCCCTCCGCGGCCACGCCCTTCGCGGCGCCCAGCGTGGTGCGCACCGGCACGGGCGACCTCGAGCTGCTGGCCGGCGGCGACTTCCGGCAGCAGACGAGCTTCGGCGTCTACACCGCCGGGACGCCGTCGGCGCCCCCGGGTGGCGACGACGCGGCCTGGAACCTGCCGCGCGGCTACCACACGAGTGCCTACACGCCGAACGATTCGGTGCTCGGACCGGCCTTCACGGCCTATGAATCCCTGGCCGGCGCGGGCAGCGGCTATCGCGCCTGGTACCCCACGGGCGGCGGCAACCTGCGGCTCGAGGCGCAGGGCCACCTGCTGGGCGATGCGCCGGCCGCGAAGCCGACGGACAGCCGCGACGGCCTGGTCGGCGACTGGCTGTGGCGCCAGGGCGGCGGCGGCGCGGCGGACGTGGCGACGGCCTGGTGGATCAATTTCGGCGCCTACGTTTCCACCTACGACTTCATGGGCACGGGCACGCTGCGGCTCGCGGGCTTCACCGGCATGGGCACGCTGGGCGGCGGCAACGTCTCGGTCGCCGCGGGCGGCGACGCGGGCCTCGCGCGTGCGCTGAACCTGGCCGTGGGCGGCACCGGCCGGGTGGACGCCGGCGGCGCGCTGGTGCTCACCGGCGGTGGCGATCTCGCACTCGATGTCGGCGGACAGTTCAATGCCGCCGGCGCCTGGTGGTATCCCGGCAAGTCGAACGAACAGAGCTATGCCGCGGCCGGTGGCTCGCTGACCAACCTGCGCGGCCGCATCGACGTGCGCGCCGGCGCCATCGGCGGGCTGGAGCTGCTGTACGGCACGCAGAACAGAAACCCGGCCGATCCGCGCATCGGCAGTCCGTTCGGCGTCGTGGGCGCGACCCTCGAAGGCCGGGGCGGGCCGGCGCTGATTCCGGGAGACGCGGTGGCCAGCCTTTCGGCCCGCGGTGACCTGGTGCTGGGCGAAGTGCAGGACCCGGGGCGCGTCGAGCAGCCGAACGCCACGCCCTTCACCGTCGGCGCGACGGGCGCGTCGTACGGCGGCGGCGGGCGAAGCTGGTTCACGCTGTGGACGCCGCGCTCGGGCATCGGCCTCTTCTCCGCCGGCGGCAACCTCAGCCCGATGGGGCAGTTCGACACGTCGGGGAACGGGCCGCATCGTCCGTATGGCACCGACATGTCGTACGCCTACCCCGCCAGCCTGACGGCCGTGGCGGCCAGCGGCAGCATCTTCCATTCGCCGGACGGTGCCGCCCAGTCCATCGTGCTGGCGCCTTCGCCCGAAGGCCGGCTCGAATTGCTCGCGGCCGACTCCATCCATGCCAACGGCCAGATCGTGTCGCTCTCGGGCGCGGACCCGTCGGTGATGGCGACGCCGTTCCATCCGGCGTTCGCGGGAGCGCCGATGGAAGACGCGACGCCGGTCGCCACGAACGTCACGTCCCGCGGCATCGCCTCACTGGGGAACCTGACGTCCTCCATGCTGTCGCCCTACGTGCTGTTCCCGTTCGCGGCCAACACGCCGACCGGCGCCGCGACACAGGCGGGCGTCGCGCCGGTGCGCTTCTATGCGCGCGAGGGCGACATCGTCGGCCTGCACACGGGCGCGGTGCAGGACTGGGCAAGCTCTCCGCTGGAGGAAGACAAGACGCCGCTGCGCTGGTACAGCGCCGCGCGGCCCGCGCGCATCCTGGCCGGGCGCGACATCGTGGGCGCCGGTACGCCGCCGGGCCAGCCGCTGCAGGTGAACAACGAACGCGTCGCCTACACCAGCAACCTGTTCGTCCATGGTGCCGTCACCGACGTCTCGGTGGTGCAGGCCGGGCGCGACATCGTCGCGTCGAGCTTCCGCGTGGCCGGTCCCGGCACGCTGGAGGTGATCGCCGGGCGCAACATCTACCAGGCCGACAAGGGCGAGTTCGTCAGCCTGGGGCCGATTCCCGGCGTGGCCTATGCGCCCGGCGCGACCGGTGCCGACATCGCGGTGCTGGCCGGCGTCGGTGCCCGCGGCCCGGACTACGCCGCGCTGGCGGCGCGCTACCTCGACCCCGGCAACCAGGCCGAAGCGGGCCGGCCGCTGGCCGACCAGCCCGGCAAGGTGGTGCAGACCTACGGCGGCGCATCGACCCTGGGCGAGTGGCTGCGCGAGCGCTACCCGGACTACGACGGCCAAGTCGATGCGCGCGGCTTCTTCGCCGCGCTGCCGCCCGAGCAGCAGCGCGTGTACCTGCGCGAGGTCTACTTCGCCGAGCTCAAGGCCGGCGGGCGCGAGTACAACGACGCGGACGGCCCGCGCCAGGGCAGCTACCTGCGCGGACGCCAGGCCATCGCCGCGCTGTTCCCGCAGGCCGATGCGAACGGCGATGCGATCGGCTACGGCGGCGACTTCACGATGTTCAGCACCCGGCTGTACGGCCGCAACGGCGAGCCGGCCGGCACGCTCGACAGCGGCATCCGCACGCTGGGCGGGGGCGACATCCAGATGCTGGCACCGGGCGGGCGCATCCTGGTCGGCGTCGAGGGCCTGACGCCGGGCGGCAACGCCGGCCTGCTCACGCAGGGCCAGGGCGACATCGCGCTGTATTCGAAGGGCAGCCTCCTGCTCGGCCTCTCGCGCATCATGACCACCTTCGGCGGCCACATCCAGGCCTGGTCGGCCGAGGGCGACATCAACGCCGGCCGGGGTGCCAAGACCACGCTGGTGTACACGCCGCCGCTGCGCGTCTACGACGACGTCGGCAACGTGAAGCTGTCGCCCAACGTGCCTTCGGGCGGCGCGGGCATCGCCACCCTGAACCCCATTCCCGAAGTGCCGCCGGGCGACGTCGACCTGGTCGCGCCGCTGGGCACCATCGACGCGGGCGAAGCGGGCATCCGCGTATCGGGCAACGTCAACCTCGCGGCGCTGCAGATCGTGAACGCCGCCAACATCCAGGTGAAGGGCGAGGCGGTGGGCATCCCGACGGTCGCCGCGGTGAACGTCGGTGCGCTCGTCAATGCCAGCGCCGCGGCATCGCAGGCCACGGCCGCGGCGCAGGACGTGGTGCAGCGCGGACGCCAGGCGACGCGCCAGGCGCTGCCGTCGGTCTTCACCGTGCGCGTGCTGGGCTTCGGCGGCGAGGAAGGCGATGCGCGGCGCGAGCCGGCCGGTCCCTCGTCCGCGGCGCCGGCCGCGACGCGGGCGGTGGAGGCCGACTACGACGATGGCAACCTGGTCCAGGTGCTCGGCCACGGCCGGCAGCTCGATCCGGGCGTGCTGTCCCTGCTGACGGACGACGAGCGGCGCAGGCTCCGGCAGGAGCGGTAGGACGCCATGGACTTCGGCATCCACCACGCCGAGCCGGCTTGCGCCTTCGAGGCCGACCTCGCCGCAGGGCGTGGCGACGAAGCGGAGCCCGGCATCGCGCTGCGCGATTTCCTCGCGCGGAACTACCTGCACCTGCACCGCAGGCTGCAGCGTCATCTCGGCTGCCCCGACCGTGCGAGCGACTGCCTGCACGATGCCTGGCTGCGGCTGGGCGACACGCCGGCGGCGGTGCAGAGCCCGGAGGCCTATGTGTACCGGGTGGCCTGCAACCTGGCCGTCGACCGCATGCGCGCCGAGCGGCCGTGGCGGCAGGTCGCGGACGCCGAGGTCGCGCTCGCCTGCCTCGCGGATCCGGCGCCCGGCCCCGAGTCGGTGGCCGAAGACCGCGCGACGCTGAAGGCGGTGCAGCGGGCCATGCAGCGCCTGCCGCCTCGCCATCAAGACATCCTGGTGGCGTTGCGTGTCTGCGAACTGACCCGCGATGAAGTCGCGACACGGCACGGGCTTTCGCTACGGCGCGTGGACACGGCGCTGCGCCAGGCGCTGCGGTCCTGCGCCGAGGCGGCAGGAACGAGCCTGTGTTGATCCCGGCGGTCGCTTCGCCTACTTCGCGGACAGCAGGAACACCTGCTGCGTCGCGTCACGCTGCAGCCGCGTGGCGTTGCGCGTGCTCGCGAAGGCGATGACGCCGCCCGAGGTCACGGGCCAGGTGTTGATGCCGGAGCCCTTGAGCAGCGTGCCGGTGTCCCAGCCCGCGGGCTTCTTGTAGACCGCGGTCATCACGCGCCAGCGCCAGTCGGCCGAGCGCGAGTCGAACCAGACCACGCGCACCGAGCCGTCCTTGTCCACGCCCAGGCGCGGGCGCTGGCTCATGGTGGTCGGCTCCGCGGCCAGCACCGTGGGGGCCGAGAAGGTGGCGCCGCCGTCGCCCGACACCGCCGCGAGCACCGCGATGTTCTTGCCGGCCGGCTCCTGCTCCTTGCTTTCCCAGGCCACGACCAGGTCGCCGTTGCCGCCGAAGATCACGTCGGGGTGGCGATCGGCGCGGTCGGTGGCGCCGAGGCTCACGGGCGTCTTCCACGCGCCGGCCGCGTCGCGCACCGCGACCTGCACCTGCCAGTCGTCGGGGTTCGAGCCGTCGCCGTAAGCGGCGGCACCGGTCCACAGCGGATCCTGGTCGTTGCGGTTGTCCTGCCACGCCACGGCGACACGGCCGTCGGCCGCGACCGTCAGGTTCGGCAGCACCGAGGCCGGGTAGTGCGGCGAGCGCGTGTCGTCGAGCACGCCGGCGTCGACCGACTTGCCGGCGCGCGAGAGGTTGCGCGGCTGCGCGTCGGTGCCGACCTCCTGCACCATGATGTCGAAGGGCTGGTCGGCCCGGATCTCCTGCCAGGCCAGCACCGGCTTGCCGCTCGCGGCCACGGCGACGTCCGGATGCTCGGCGCGGCCCTCGAGCGAGCGCACGGTGTCGGTCGAGGCCCAGGTCGCGCCGCCGTCGGCCGAATGGCGCAGGTTGATGACCGGGCGGTGCGGCACCTGCACCGCGTCTTCCTCCCACGCCACCCAGACGTCGTTGCCGCGCACGGCCACGCGCGGGAAGCGCGCCTGGCCCTTGCCGCTCAGCGTCTGGCCGGCATCGCTCCAGACGCCCTTGGCATCGCGGCGGCGGTAGACCACGGTGCTGGTGGCATCGCCATGCATCTCGGTGACCACGTGCGTCACGCCGTCGGCGGTCACGAGGTCGGGGAAGCCGGCGAAGTCGCCGCGCGCACCGGCGACGCGCAGCGCGCCGTCGGCCACGCTGTCTTCCTTCGGCACGGCGATCTCGGCCTTGGCCTCGACCGGGGCCGGCGAGACGAAGATCGGCGACACGGCCGCCTTGAGCTCCATCGCGGCCGCGGCCGGCGGAATGGGCACGTTGATGCCGCGCACCTCGACGCGGTACCAGTCGGGCTGCGAGCCGGCGGTGATGTCGACCGTGTAGGTCTCGTCGTCGCGGGTCGGCTTGAAGGTCTTCATCGGGCCGGCGCTCTTGCCGGGCATGCGGAACAGCAGCACGTCCATGCCGGCGGCGCGCTGCACGCCGATGCGCAGGTGGCCGGTGGTGCCCGCGGGCACGAAGACCTCGTCGCCGCTCATGGCGGTGTAGCCGCCGCCCTTGAGGTCCGTGGTCATCGAGACGCCGGGGCCGGTCGGGTTGATCGACAGGCTGGTGTAGCCCGCGCGCAGCGCCTCGAGGATGCCGCGCTCGTTGTAGCCCTTGGCCAGCACCTTGGTCACCGGCATGCCGGGGCTGTTGAGGTAGGGCGCGCCCCAGTACTCGCGGAAGTGGTTGTCGCTGGCGCCGGCCACGCCGAAGCGGAAGCCCGCGTTCCAGCGGTTCTCGGCGTAGTCCATCTGCTTGTCGGGGCTCTTCGAGCGGTTCCAGACCTCGACCAGGTTGACGCCCTGCACGTTGGCATTCACGTTGGGCGTGCCGTCGGAATTCGTCTCGCCGTCGTCGGCATGCGCGACCGACCAGATGGCGCCCTGCGCGTGCGCATCCCAGATCGACTGCTGGACCAGCGCGAACTGCGCGCGGTCCGGATGCATGGCCCCCTGCTCCACCGAGTCCACGCCGCCGAGCGCGATGGCGTGCGGCTTGCCGTTGGCTTCCTCGCCGCGGATCAGCAGCAGCGACGACGATTCCCACAGCGGGTCGTAGTGCTGGTCGTAGGTGCGGTGGTCGGTGAAGGGCACGAAGTCCAGGCCGGTGCGGCCGGCCTGGCCGATCTGGTCGGCCAGCGAGAGGTTGCCCTTGGCCTTGTCCTTGTTGAGCTGGCGCGGCGCGCTGCCGTCGTCGGAGTGGTCGTCGTGCACGTGGGTGTCGCCCTTGAACCAGGTGCCGGTGGGCGCGGCGTTCGCGGCCAGCGAGAACTTCGCCACCACGTTGCGGGCCTGGTCCATCGTCAGTTCGCAGACCTCGGTGCCTTCGCAGGCGCCTTGCCAGCCGTCGAAGACCGAGCCGCGCGCGGCGGTGGCGATGAGCTTGACGCTCGCGCCCTGGGCGTAGTCGGCGCTGCACTGGGTGTCGCAGGCGAGCGCGGTGTCGAGCGACTCCACGTCGCCGTGGCCGTCGCCCTGCAGGCTCACGGCCGCGGCGTGGCGCGCGTTCGGGTCCTCAGGCGTGCCGGGGCCGCCGGAGCCACCCGAACCCTGGTCGGCGGGCGGAGGAAGAAAAGCGAATCCGCTGTTGCCCGAGCCGCCCCCGCACGAGGCGAGAAAGACTGCGCAGGCCACCGCGAGGAAGCGTTTGGAAAAAGACTGGGGCGTCGTGAACACCATGAACCTCTGGAAAAGAAGACGGGTTTCGCAAGGCAGGGCTGCGCTGCGGGAAGAGTTCCGTCGAAATGAAAACCAAAGGATGGTGTTTGTTCGTTACATCGCCATGAAAAATATTCAGTCTAATTTTCAACTCAGATAAATAAAACTCAAAGACGGGCCGACGGCGCCAGCAGCGACTCGATCGTCGCGCGCAAGGTCTGCGCATCCACGGGCTTGTGCAGCAGCGGCCAGCGCGTGGCGCGCGCTTCGCGCAAGGCCTCGGACGAGGTTTCGCCCGTGATGAAGACCACCGGAAACTCGCCATGCAGTTCGCGCAGCCGCGCGACCAGCGCCGGC
>Ga0209902_100493_pt1 | contig 40365 bp, 38 predicted proteins | sample FECB27metaG_FD_188304 | JGI IMG/M metagenome (GOLD analysis project Ga0209902, IMG submission 188304) | Cyanobacterial communities from the Joint Genome Institute, California, USA - FECB-27 (SPAdes) (version 2) | ecosystem: Environmental > Aquatic > Thermal springs > Hot (42-90C) > Microbial mats...
CGATGCCCAGGGTGGCGATCACAGCAGAGAAAGAAGACCGTGACAGGGGACGTGCTCCTTGCGTGGCTCGAAGCCCCACAGCTTACAGGCAAGCGGGGCAGGAGCACGGCCGGACCATCCCATTACCGGACCTACGGCGGAACCAAGAGCACCCGGACCTGCGCATAATCGCTCGTGAGACGGTTTAACCTCGGCTAGGCCGGTGTTGGCTCGCGAAGTGAGGACATCGGTGTTTCGATACCCCAGACAACGCCGGTTGGCTCGTAGCCAATCTCAGCCTGGGTCCCAAAACTCTCGGCGAGGCTTCGCTCAATCAGCCGTGTGCCAAAACCCTTGCGCTCCGGCAATTTGACAGGCGGGCCGCCGCTTTCCTGCCACCGGAACCGGAACAGGGCAGCCTCTTCCTCGCCTGCGACATGCCACGTGATCGCGACCTGCCCCGTGTCCACCGACAGCGCTCCATACTTCGCAGCGTTGGTGCAGAGCTCGTGAAGCGCCAACGAAAGAGCAAGTGCTGCCTTCGGTCCCAGGCGAACGCCCGGTCCGCTGAAGTGGATTCGGCCATGATCGTTGTGCGACTGAATGGCCCCCTCGACAATTACCCCGACGCTGGCGCTCGACCAGCTCTCTTGCAGCAGCGTGTCATTCGCTCGGGCTAAGGCTGCCAGTCTCTCGCTGAAGATGTTACCCGCCGCCTCCAGGGAAGGAGCACTGCGCAGGGTCTGGGCGGAGATCGCCTGGACCATCGCCAGGGTGTTCTTCACCCGGTGTGCCAGCTCCTGCATCAGAAGCTGCCGCTGCTCCTCCAACAATTTGCGGTCGGTGATGTCGTAGACCGCACCGACAATCCGCGACGGATGTCCGGCCTCGTCGCGGATCATCTCCGCCCGCCTCGCCAGCCATCGCACCTGCCGGTCATCCTGCCGGATAATGCGGTACTCGGCGTAGCCAACCAGATCCTCAAGGGAACTGGCCATTGAGGTTGCGATCAGTTGACGGTCGTCGGGATGGACGAATTCCGTGAAGGCTCCGACCCGGATCGACGTGTGCTGTCCTATTCCCCAGATGCGGCAGAACTCCTCCGTCACCATCACCTCGCCCGAGCGGATGTTCCACTCGAAGGTACCGATGCCTCCGGCATGCTGGGCAATCCGCAGCCGCTCCTCACTGCTGGAGAGCGCCCTAAGCGTTCGCACCCGGTCGCTGATCTCCACCGAGATGCCGACGATACCCACCATCTGCCCGCTGTCGTCCAGCACCGGCGAGTCGGTGACATGGACCGGGAAGGTGTGTCCGTCCTTGTGCCGTAGGACGACGTCTCCCGACCAGGCCTTGCCTGCCTTGAGGCACTTCATGATTTCCTCAGCCTGGGGGAGCCCCTCCGAGGGAATGTTCAGCTCCAGGATGTTGCGCCCGAGCGCTTCCTCGGCGACCCACCCGTACAGCCGCTCGGCACAGCGGTTCCAGTAGGTGACGGTGCCATCGAGGTTTGTCGCGATCACCGCCTGTTCGACGGCATTGAGAAGCTGGGCCTGGAAGTGGACCTGCCGGTTCGGATCCAAGATCCCGGCTGAAGCGAGCGAAGTCATGGCGCGGCTGAACACCCCTGGAACGGCAATCCCCAGCCACTTTCTACAAGCAGTATGCCGCTGCCGCTACTGTGTTGAGGCCCCAGGCGACACCGGGAGTCCCTTTCGACTTAGACCTGCTACAAAGGGATCAGCCCTCGTGCCGCGGTCCCCGCGATGCGCTTGGCTGGGGCGCCTGCCGCTCGCGGCCACGACCGTTCAGGGCTGCCCTGACCCGGTCCGCCAACTCCGTGCGCCGATAGGGCTTTCCGATCACGTCGGCTCCGGCCGAGGCATTGCCCTCCGTCAACAGGTCGTCGTTGTAGCCGGTCGTCAGGAGGATACCGATGCCGGGCACCCGCTCCCGAACAACATCCGCCAATGCCAGCCCGTTCATGCTGCCCGGCATCACCAGATCGGTGAACAGCAGGTCGATCTTGCCTTCAGCTTTGTCGAAGACATTGAGTGCCTCGTCAGCGTCCCGGGCGGTCAGCACGGTGTAGCCCAGTGCCGTCAGGTGCTCGCGCGCAAGCTCCAGGACGTCGTTGCTGTCTTCGACCACGAGGATCGTCTCGGCCTGCCCTCTTGGCTCCGTCTGCACGGGATCCGGGCTTGGCTGACGGGGTAGCACTGCGTGTGTGTCCGCGGCCGGGAAGAGCAGGCGGATGATTGTCCCCTTGCCGCGTTCGCTGTCGATCTCCAGCCGCCCGAGCGACTGCTGCACGAAGCCATGCACCATGGCCAGCCCGAGCCCGGTTCCCTTGCCCTGACTCTTGGTGGTGAAGAACGGCTCGGTTGCCCGCTCCAGCACGTGCGGCGGCATGCCCTCGCCCTCGTCGCTGATGGTGAGTGCCACGTAATCGCCCGGCGGGAGGTGGTGGGCGGCGGCATTGCCGTTCAGGTGCACCTTGGACGTGCTGATCGTGACGGTGCCGCCCTTTGGCATGGCATCCCGGGCGTTGATCAGCACGTTGAGCACCGCCATCTCCAGATGCACGGGATCAACCAGGGCCGGAGGTACCCGCGGCCGCAGGTCGAGCCGGACTTCCATCTGCGGACCAACCGAGTTCTCCATCAGGTCACCGAACTCGACGATCAGGTTGTTCAGGTTCGTCGGCTTCGGTTCTAGGCGGGTTTTGCGCGCGAACGCCAGAAGTTGCTTCGTCAGTCTGGATCCGCGATCGGCGGCCCGGCTGGCATTCTCCAGCGGTCGGCGCAAGGACTCATCCTGGGTGCGTGAGAGCGCCAGCTCCAGGTTGCCCGACACCACTTGGAGCAGGTTGTTGAAGTCATGGGCGAGCCCGGCCGTGAGCTGACCAATGCTCTCCATCTTCTGCGCCTGACGAAAGGCCTGTTCCGAAGTCCGCCGCCGCGTCACGTCGAGCTGCGAAGCAAAGAAGTAGAGGAGCTTGCCGTCCGTGCCAAACACAGGCCCCAAGAAGCAGGCGTTCCAGAAGGGTGTTCCATCGCGCTTGTAGTTCAGGAGTTCGACCGAGACAGCCCGCTGCTCGCTGATGGCCTCCCGCAACTCGGCGACGGACTCGCGGTCCGTGTGGGCGCCTTGGAGGAAACGGCAATTGCGTCCGAGGATCTCTTCCTCGGTGTAGCCGGTGAGGTCCTGGAAGGCGCGGTTGGCGAAAACGATGGGGTTGTCCGACAGGTTGGGATCCGTGAGGACCATCGGCATCCGCGTCATCTCGATGGCGGCGAAGAACACGTTGCTGCGATCACCAAGACCCGGCTGAGTGATGGTCGCCTGCTGCCAGTGGTTGATGCCCGGGCCACCGGTAGGATTGTACGAGACGTGCTCGTGCTCGCCTGCCGCGGGGACGCCGACGCTCTGCCCCTCGCCCTGGACGTCCGCTTCCGAGTGTTCGCCGTTCGGGGTGTTCTTTTCGTTGTCGTGGCTCATGGAAATTTAATCTACAGTCGAAAACGCAAAACGCACTTTGTTCTGGAAGTGGCCAGCGCTGGCAAGGAACCGGATGAGGTAGGGCTGCCGACCGGAATGAACAAGTGGGGCTTGGCGTTCGGTCCAGAATTCCCTCCAATCGAGCACGGCAGAGTATGTCAAGAAACAGCCAAGCTGTGCGTCAGGTCTCTCTTGCCCTCTGCGCCTGTCGAATGTCACGACTTTTGGATGAGATCTGGCAGTGCCCTGACAAGGTTTTCTGGCTCAAAGGGTTCGCCCCAGTGCGGAATGTCCTTGTAGGCCTCCGGCACGGACCCTTCGTCAAACCCAGTGGCAAAGGATAAAGGGCATGCCCTGCTCCCGCAGCGCATCGACTACAGGGAAGACTATGTGGCTCTTCAGGTTGATGTCCAGCGCGGGTATGCCCCTCGGATCAGCGGGTACCCGTGATCTCTGCCAGCGGAGCCGTCAGAGTGCAGACCAAGCCTGTTGGCTCGTAGTCGAGTTGAACCTCCCCGGTGCCGTCACCCCCCAGTCCTCGTGCGATCAGCCGCGTGCCGAACCCCTTGCGAGTGGGCTCGACAACCACCGGCCCGCCGTGCTCGGACCAGCGGAGCGCCAGGCAGGGTGATGCATCGTTCTCGGTGATCGTCCAGACGAGGTCGACATGCCCCTCCGGGACGGAGAGCGCGCCGTACTTGATCGCATTGGTGGCCAGTTCATGCACCAGCAGCGCGAGTGAGAGCGCCGCGCTCGGGTTGAGCCGGAGCCGGGGACCACGCAGGCGGAAGCGGCCCGACTGTCCATCCCGGTGTGGCTCCAAAGCCGAGTTCAAAATGGTTGTGATGTCGGCCTCGTCGGCGGTCTCGTCGATCAGCACGTCCTGCGCCTTGCCCATCGTGACCAACCGCGCGGCAAGGGTCTCGCGCGCATCGTCCATGGAGGAGGCATTGCGCAGGGTCTGGGAGGCAATCGCCTGCACCATCGTCAGCACGTTCTTGAGCCGGTGCCCGAGTTCGCGATGCAGGAGCCGGAGTTGCTGTTCCGCCTGCTTGCGCTCGGTGATGTCAAGCATGGCACCGATCATGCGCAGAGGCACACCCGTGCGGCTGCGCACCATGAAGCCGCGGTCGAACACGTCCGCGTACTGGCCGTTGGACCGCCGGAAGCGGTACTCGTGGCTCCATTCGTTGGCGGTGCCGTGTATGGCGCAGCGGATATCGTGCTCGACACGGTTACGGTCTTCGGGATGGATCTGCTCGATCCACCACTCGCCAGTCGTGTCGACCTCCTCCGGATTGTAGCCGTAGGCGGTGGAGAGCGCCTCGTTCCAGAGGATATGATTGTTGACGAGATCCCAGTCCCAGATCGCGTCATTCGTGGCCTGAGTCACGAGGCGGTAGCGCTCGAGAGAGTCCTGCAATCCGTGTTCTGCCTCCTTGCGCGCGGTGATATCGCGGACGGTGCCCACCAAACGGGCAGCGCCGCCTTCGCCGAATGTGGCCTTGCCGCGCGCAGCGATCCACCGGGTCACATCATCCGCGGGGCCGATCGTGCGGTATTCGACATCGAACAGGCCGGGTCCGGCGGGATCGAGGGCTTCCCGAACGGCCTGGTCGGCCCGCTCCCGGTCCTCCGGATGCAGGCCCGCCAGGAAGCTGCCCTCATACGTCACCTCGGCCTCGGGAGACAGGCCGAACAGCGCCTTGGTGCGCGCATCCCAGCGCAGCAGGCCGGTTGTCACGTCATAGTCATAAATGCCGATATCCGTGGCCTCGACCGCCAGGCGCAGCCGGTCTTCGGTTTCCCGAAGGACCTGCTCGGAAAGCTGGCGCTGCTTAACAGCAGCTACATAGCGGCTCAGAGTCTTGAAGAAGGCGAGATCGTCCGCCGTGAACGAGCGGCGCGTCCGGGAGCCGAACGACAGCGTGCCAAGCAGGCTGCCATCGGTGAGGAGTGGGTTGCAGGCATAGGCCTGGATGCCGAGGCTGCGGATGATCTCGCTCATCGGGTCCGCCGCGGCCTGAAGCTCCGGCTGGTAGAACGGCTGCCGGGTCAGCGCCACCCGGCCGCAGACGGCCTGGCCAAGCTCGAGCCGCGACAGCGCTAGGACCTGCTCCGGCGGAACCCCGATTGAGGCTTGCAGCCTGAGATCATTCGGACCGTCCATAGTGAAGTAAAAGCAGATGTCGAGGTCCAAGTGGGCGGCAATCGCCTCGAACAGACTGTGGACCACCGCGTCCGGATCGTGACCAGAGATCAACTCGCCCGCTGCTTCGGCGAGTAGTCTCAGGCGGGTGTTCTGTCTGTCGATGGCAAGCTGCTTCTCGCGCTCCCGGGTGATGTCTCGGGAGATCGACAGCAGCTTCTCCGGCGTGCCGTCCGGTCCGGGAATGGGCGTGACCTGCACGTCCCACCAGCGGGGGGAGCCCTTGGCCGTCCTGGCAAAGCCCATGAAGCGACCGCTGCCGCCGGCCCGCGCTTCCGCCATGACGGCCTCGGCTTCGGCCCGGCCCTCGTTCTCCCAGAAGTCCGGCCAGTAGCTGCCCTGGATGGCAGCGAAGTCATCGACCTCCATCACGCGCTGGCCGCCCGCGCTCATGAACTCAAGACGACCGTCCAGGCCGAGCACCTTGATGCAGTCGCCCGAGCTCTCAAGCACGCTGCGCAGGAAGGCCTCGCTCCGGTGGGTCTGCTCCTCCGCCTGCCGCTGTGCGGTACGGTCGCGCAGGATCTTGAGATAGCCCTCAAACAGGCCTGTCTCGTCGTCGACGAGCGGCATGAGTGAGCCGGTGCCCCAGAACAGACTGCCATCCTTGCGCAGGTGCCAGCGCTCGTCGACGCCCTGCCGGGCGGTTCTCGCGACTGCCATCTCGCGCTCCGGGACACCAGCGGCGCGATCCTCAGACGTGAAGAACAACCCTGTGTCCTGTCCCAGCGCCTCGGCCTCGGACCAGCCGAGGATGCGCTCCGCGCCGCTGTTCCAACCTGTGATCCGTCCAAGGGCATCGAGACTGATGATGGCATAGTCGGTCGCACTCTCCAGGAGGCTTTCGAGAAAGCGCTCGCGGTCCGAGGGCACCAGTCGGCGAAGGAAGCGGGTCGGCATCAGCAGATACGTCTCACAGGATGTGTCGGCCCCTGCATTTCGCGGCTATGCAGGATATACTGGAACCAAAGTGGCTCACATCAACTCGCACGGCCCGGTTCCGGATCCTGAACCCGGGATGCGCATGGAGTGCAGCCTGACAGAAACGTGGGATGCATGAAGTTACATATAGGCGGGACTGGGCTCCTGCCCCGCTGTGGGAGATGGTGTTCGGCCCCGCAACATCCAAGAAGCCGGTGCGCCTTCGCTATGGGTTTGGACAGGCATCTGGTCTTGGCGCATCACATAGGTTTGCAGGACATATCGTTGCGCCACACTAGGGCTTAGGCCATTGATGGTTCATCCAATCCATTGAGACAGGGGGCCATCTCGGAGCTTGGAATGTCGGCTTAGGGGGTCAGGTAGTGAAATTCGTTCACTGGCAGGAACGTGCCAACTGCTGACCTTCTGCGGTTATCGAACTCGGTCTTACGGCCTGTACGCTTCATACTTCGACTTACCAGTTCAGCCGTGATCGGGAGGAAAAGTCCTGCTCTCCTGCTCCTCCAACTTGCGCACCAGCGCGGCAAGCTCCTCGGGAAGAGAGTCGCTCAAATCGGCTTGGGACCAGGATTGGAGGCAACGCCCGACCTCAACTGCAAGCTGCTTGTTGGTCAGTGATCCAGCAAAGGGGCTGTTCGCGCCGCCGCTGTCGGCGGAGCAGGTACCGTCCGTAGTCCCATCTCCTGGTGGGGACTTCTTCGCCATGATGGTCTTTCGCCTACCCCGAATCCCTCAGGGAACTTCATTGGGTTATCCGGCTCCAACCTCGCGCCACATGTAAGGTTTCGGCCAAGCTTATAACTTATGTTAATAAAGCTCGGAACGAGGTTTCGAAGCCTGAGTGACCTCGCTGAACGGGAGCGACCGCAATCCACATCGCCTCCGAACCTCAGGGAGAGTGTCATGACGCAAACCGATGCGCCGGGTGTGATGACCGGCAAGCCCCTGATCGAGAGTGATCGGGTCGAAGGCACCGCTGTCTGTGATCCGCAAGGCAATCATCTCGGCTCGATCAAGCGGCTGATGATCGAGAAGATGAACGGCAAGGTTGCCTATGCTGTCATGAGCTTCGGCGGCTTCCTCGGCATGGGCGAGGACGAACACACGATTCCCTGGAGCAAGCTGACCTATGACACCAGCCTGGGCGGATACCGGACCGACATCACGGAAGAGCAACTTCGTGGCGCTCCCACCTTCTACCGGGAGCGGGGTGACTACGACTGGTCGGATCGGGAGCGGGAGCGCGAACTGCACGACTACTGGAGAACGCCGTACTACTGGGGTATCTGATCCTGGCAGAGCATGGCTCGAAGGCTGATGTCGTCAGCCTTCGAGCTCGTTCACGCTGGCGCCGCAGCTTGGTTGAGCCCAAGCCAATAGGCGTGAATCTGCTCGACCATCCGAAGTAGGTCTTCCGAGCGAGCAGGCTTTACCAGGTACGAGTTCGCCCCGAGATCGTAGGCTCGCCTGAGGTCAATGCCCTCGCGCGACGAGGTCAGGATAATAACCGGCACGCGGCGCAGAACAGACTGACCCTTGATCCATTCTAGCACTTCGAATCCGGAGCGGCGGGGCAGCTTGAGGTCCAGGAGAATGACGGCCGGGCATGCGTTAGGCTGGTTGCCAGCGGCCCCTTCGAGGTAGGCCACGGCCTCATCGCCATCCACGGCGAACCGGAGCGGCATCGTAACCCCCGCTTTCCGGAACGCCCGCGCGAGAAGGTCCCTATCGTCAGGATCGTCCTCCACTACTAGGATCGTCGCATTCGCATCGGTCATCGGGCCACCTCCCCGTCCGCGCTCCGGAGCTCGATCCAGAAGCGGCTGCCTCGTCCGTCCCGTGGGGCGACGCCGCACCGCCCGCCCATACGCTCAAGGCTCCGCCTTACAATGGCCAGCCCGATTCCGGTGCCCGGATAGGTCTCGACCCCGTGCAGGCGCTGGAACGGCTCGAAGATGAGATACCGGTGGGCCGGGTCAATGCCGATGCCGCTGTCCTCGACCCAGACTCGAACCCACTCCTCCAGGTTCTCGGCCCAGATGCGGATCCGCGGCCGTTCGCCGGGTGCCACGAACTTGAGGTCGTTCGCGATCAGATTGTCGAGAGCCTGTTCCAGCGTCGCGGGATGCGCCGATACGATCCCCAGCGGGCGCTCGACCGCGACCTCGGCTCCAGTCTCCTCGATCCGCGGCCGGGCGTGGCCCAGCACCCGGTCAACAGCTTCTTCAAGACTGACTGGACGCAGCCTCACTTCCTCCCGGCTCAGGCGGCTGTAGGTCAGGATGTCCTGGATGAGCGCCTCCATCCGCTCGGCCGCTGCCATGATCCGCTGCGTGAACCGCCGTCCCTCCTCCGGCAAGTTCGGGGCGTAGTCCTCCGCGAGGGCATCGGCATAGCCGTGCATGGCGCGCAGCGGCGCCCGCAGGTCATGGGAGATCGTATAGGCAAACGCGTCGAGCTCGCGGTTGACCTGGGTCAGTTGCTCGGTGCGGCTCTCGACCTGCCGCTCGAGATCCTGCCGGAAGCCTCGCTCGGCCGCGAGCACTCTGGCATCAGCCCTCTGCCGGGCGAGCCAGAGCACCCCGGCGACGATGACGGCCACGGCCAGCAGCGCCGTCAGCATCGAGATCCGGGCAGCCCATTGCGCCTGGTCCTCAAGGAGCTGGGAACGGGAGATCATAATCTCCTGCTCGGCCTGCTCGAACTCGTCGACCGCGGCTTGGATGTCCTCCATCAGCTTCTGCCCGACATCCGTGCGCACGACCGCGAGGGCCGCCTCGAACCCCTGCTCACGCAGCGCGACGGTGTTGGCCAGTTCCGCCAGCTTGTCCTCAATCAGCGGCCTCAGCCGGTGCAGGCGGGCGACCTGGGCGGAATCCCGGACGGCGCCTTCCAAGTCACGGAATTCGGCCCAGACGCGCTTGATTGCGGTCTCGTAGGGCGCGAGGTAACGGCGTTCGCCTGTTAGAATGTAGCCTCTCTGACCCGTCTCGGCAGACCGGACGTCGACGTTCAGTTCGGCCATGTTGCGCAGGATGGAACTGGTCCGCAGGACGAAGGCTCGGTTTTCCGCAACGCGCCCAAGGAAGAGGTTCAGTGTGACCGCGCTCGTCAGCAACAGCAGGGCGGCGATCAGGAACGCGCCGGTCCCGAGCGCGGGGCCGCGACGGGACGGCTCCGGGGAATGCGTGCCCCGGTCTCGATGGCCGGGCAACGAACGAGCCGCATGGCTGTTACCGGACAGGATCAATGGCCTTGCCTCCGCGTTGGCTCCGGGGTCGGATGTACCCCATTTGGCTTTGTCCTCGGTGAGTTCGGTCCCATGCACATACTGTTCGTCGACGACGACCCCGACATCCGTACGCTGGCAATCCGGGCGGTCCTCCAGGAGTTCCCAGATGCGGAGGTCAGTGAAGCCACTGATCTCACTTCCCTCGAAAGAACCCTGCGCGACCGCGTGCCGGAAATTCTCGTCACCGACCTCGACCTGCGCTGGACCGATGGTTTCGCCGTGTTCGACCGGGTCAAGGCTGCCAACCCGCATTGCTGCACCGTGATGTTCACCGGCACAGGCAACGAGGAACTGGCAGTCCGGGCGATCCAACATGGCTTCGACGACTACCTGGTCAAGGGCACCTACCAGCTCCGCCGCCTCGCCACGGCCGTTCGCGCGGCCCATGACCGGAACAAAGAGCTCCGCCGGCACAGCGAGAACCGCGAGCTCGTCCTGAAGGAGCTGTACCATCGGCTGCACAACAACCTTCAGATGGTGATCAGCCTGCTGCGCATGACGGAGAAAACCATTGAGAGCGACCGCGACCGCGACCAGCTCGCCGACCTCGGACGGCGCATCCAAGGGCTCAGTGTCCTTCAGGAGGAGTTCTACCGCTCCGACGACTTTCGCCGGGTGAACGTCGCTGGCTACCTTGACCGTCTCGCCCGCAATCGCGTCGGATTGGCGGGAGGTCGCGTGACACTGTCCTGCGATCTTAAGGAGGCGGATCTGCCAGTTGACGTGGCAGTGCCGTTCGGGTTGATGGCGAACGAGATCATCACCAATGCCCTCAAGCATGCCTTCCCTAACGGTCGCGGCGGCCACCTGTCTGTCCGGCTAGCGCCGGCGGAGAAGCGGCTGGACCTGACCATCGCGGACGATGGCGTGGGGTCCGCGGGGAGCATGCAGACGGAAGGCTCCGGCTTGGGCATGCGCCTTGTCCGGCGGCTGGCTGACCAGATCGGGGCCGAAGTGACGTTTGAGGGGAACGGAGCAGGGACCACATGCCGGATCAGCCTTCCAACGTGAACGGCAGGTTGCGGGTGCTCGTCGTGGAGGACGAGTGGCTCGTGGCCGACTACATCGTAGACATCCTCGAGGAGGGCGGGCACGACGTGGTCGCAGCCGTGGCGACGGGCGAGAGGGCGCTAGAGCATTTTGAGCAGGCAGCGGTTGACGTTGCACTCCTCGACATCAACCTGAAGGGCGGCCTGAGCGGGATCGATGTAGCGCGGGCGGCGCGGGCGCGCGGTATCCCGCACGTCTTCATCACGGGATCAGGCGATCCGGCCACCCGGGCAGCGGCCGAAGCCTCAGGACCGCTCGGCTTCCTCCAGAAGCCGTTCAGCCCGCAAGGCTTGATGGCCATCCTCGCGGGGCCCATACGGCAGGAGAAGGCGCACGGGACTTGACGATCCCACGCACGCTGAAGAGGCGGTCGGTTCCTAGCGAAGGTCTGGATCGGGTTCAGGCAGTGAAATCCGTTCACTGACAGGAACATCTGGTGTTTCTGTCCAAATCGGAAGTTCGCTCCACATCCGGAACATGCCAGTTGAAAACCTCTGAGCATGGCGGCCGATGCGTGCCATATCCATCAATGGCTTACAGCCAGAATTTCGGGTATGGCCGTCTATGGAATGCAAGGCCGCCATTTGGGTCAGGTTCAGCCTGACCCGCGTAGTGAACCTTCCCCATGCCGCCACGTTCGCTCCCTGAGAGCGTCAGGAGTTGTGTCATGAAGGTTCTTGGATGGACTGCCGCGCTGAGCCTGATCCTGGTGGGATGGGCAGGCAGCGCCTCCGCCGACCCAGACAAGGATGAGAGCGGCAAAGGCCGCTGGCGAGGCGGGTACGAACGCACCTACGACGGTCCCGGCCGGGGATACGGCTATGGCTACGAGCGTCCTCGCCGCGAGCGTCGTGCCTTCAAGGAGGAGTACGACGACGGCCGCTGCAAGGTTGAGCGCAAGTGGAAGAGCAACGGCGAGTACAAGGAAGAGCGAAAGTGCCGGGGCGGAAGACAGGCTCCACGAGGAGCCTCGTACGGGTACCAGCCTTATCCGTCCTATGGCTACCGGTACTAACCACCGTTCGCAAAGCGGCTCAGAGGAACACCTGCATTAGGATCGCATAGGTCATACCGGAAAGCGTCAGGGCAAGCGCCAGGATGAAAGCGGCGTGGTGCCCGAAGCGGTCGAGTTCGGCCTGAGGATCGTTGGGCCGAACAGGGCATACAGAGGCAGGAAGATTCATTCAGCGTTCCGCTGGTTAGATCCATGGGCGGCATGCAAGCGCCACAGCCACGCTGGAGATCCATTCGGCTATGTCAATGGAGCCTCGAAACGAGGACTGGTTCCCGATCAGCGCTGCCCCGCGTGATGGCACGCCTGTGATCCTCTGGATGATCGAGAACGGCAACCCGCCGCAGATCCCAGGACCTGTAGGGTTCTGGACCCTCAATCCCAAGGTAGGTCTCGGCTATTGGCGGCTCTTTGGCGATCCGCCGCGCTTTTGCTCGGATTCACAGATCCAGGGGTGGAAACCACTTCTGCGCGATTGAGATAATCGTCCGCGAATTTTCGATAGCCCATATGCGGGCTCGGGTTAGAGCATGGTTGAACCTTGATCGTCATCCTGCGGTACTTGGGCTAAGCTGACTGCCAACTCAATGCTTCCTCAGGAAATGCTCATGTCAGCCGCCGCCCTGATCCAGAAGCTTGAGCAATATGACCGCGTCTCAGACGCGGAGCGACAGGTTGTCGTGAAGGCCGTTGCCCGGACCAGAGCGGTGGTCGAGCGTGAGGATCTCGTGCGGGAGGGCGACCGTCCCTCAGAGAGCCTCCTTCTCATTACAGGCTTTGCTTCGCGCTACAACGTCCTGAGGAGTGGAAAGCGCCCGATCACGGCCCTGCACGTGCCCGGCGACTTCGTCGACCTGCACAGCTTCCTGATCAAGACGATGGACCATAGCATCATGGCCATCACGCCCTGCACAGTCGGGGTGGTGCCGCACGAGGCCCTGTACGCCATCACAGAGACTCAGCCTCATCTGGCCCGTCTGCTGGGCGTGCACGTCGCCGTCGATGCGGCCATCCACCGTCTGTGGATCGTCTGCATTGGGCTCCAGTCCGCGCGGGAGCATGCCGCCCATCTGGTCTGCGAGATGCTTCTGCGCCTTAAAGGGGTCGGCCTCACGGACGGCTTCAGCTTCAAGCTTCCCCTCACCCAAGCCGAGCTGGGCGATACTCTTGGGCTCTCCACGGTTCATGTGAACCGCGTGGTCTAGGAACTGCGCAAGGAAGGGCTGATCACCTGGCGGGGCGAAACGGTGGTCATCGAGGATTGGCCACGCCTGCAAAAAAGCGGCTGAGTTCAATCCGACCTTCCTGTGCTTGGAACGCGAACCGCGCTAGTGGTCAAATCCGACGCTTGATACCCACGCTGGTGGTCCGCTGCGGGTGGAAACCGGCTGCGCGAATGAGAATGGTTCACGGGTTCGGCTGGGTACCCAAATGGCCGAAGGTCAGACGGTCGGCGGCCTCACAATGGACTCAACGAAACCCCTCGACTGCTCGGTGAATTCGCGCTCAAGTTCTGACACTTGGGGAATAGTCACTAGGTAAGCCTCAGCCGCAGCCCTGATGCGGTCACGCAGCGCTGAATCGGTCGAACTCGCCTGATCAACCAGTGCGCGCAGGGCTGTCTCAATCGCGAGGAGTCGTGGGCCAAGCCCTACATCCGGTCGGTTCGACATTGGGGCCTCTTCTTTCAAACAGCGTCGTCCAGTTGCACGGTGCTTAGCCTAGTCCACGCGTGTGGCCACTTCGGGTCGGAAGAAGCTCCTCGCAACGGGTACCAAGCGTCAGATTTTAACCACTAGGCGGAGGGACGATCTCGTTTCCCCAGCAACAACTGAACGATTTCCCCCAGGTTAGTAGGCATCTCTGCTGGAGAGCAGTGCCTCGTCTATATTTTGACATGCGGGACGGAGGCCGCTTCACCCGGGATAAGACAGGTATTGAGCTCGACAGCCTCGATGCGGCCGAATACGAGGCCGCTCGCGCGGCGGCCGAGATCGGACGTGATCAACTTCCGAAGAGTGATGCCCGCGACATCACGATTGAGGTGAGGGATGAGTACGGACAGCAGGTCGTGACGGTGAGGGTCTCGATAGAAGTCTACCGGAACGAGCCCGCGAGCGCTTAAGTCTATTATCCGCGAGTTCCCGATATGGGACGTTATGGAATGCAGAGCCACACGATGGTCCGCTCCGGGTCTTGGTTGTGTAAAAACGCTGACGTGTCGCTCGCTAAAGCAATTCTATGTCTCGCGAGGCCGAGTGGGCCGGAGAACCCACGGCATACAAGGCCGATGTTGTACAAATAGTTCGTCGAGAGCGGACTCGTTCGTGTTTTGACACAGGCTGGGTCAAAAGGCGAAATGGCTCTGGACTTTCGAACGTCTGCACTCCGCACGCATGCGGACCATTGCGCAAGGTCCGAGAAGTGCCAGCTCTGGACGTTCGCTGATGCATCGGAGATCGAGCAGAATATTGGCTCATATTTGAATGTCGCAGCTAAGTTGACGCGCAATATGGACAGGGTGAGCTCAAACGTCTTGCCTCTCGGCACAGTAGGCATCGACAGTAGAGGCAGTGATCGAGGTTGAAGGTATTTTCGGCGTCAGCGATGGACTATTCTCTATCGAGGAGAATATCCCATGTAGGCTGACACTCCCATCGCTCTATCGTTCCGTCAGGCGCAATCGAGGCCTGAGCAGAAGGAGCCCGGAAGGAAGTCAAGAGATGAAAGCACTGGTTCTTGAGCGTAAGGACGAGATCAACCTGCGAGACTTCCCCGTACAGGAGAAGCTCGGGCCACGGGATGTCCGGATTGCACTTCGCACGATCGGAGTGTGCGGCAGCGATGTCCATTATTACACGCATGGTGCCATCGGCCCGTTCGTTGTCAGGGAGCCCATGATCCTGGGCCATGAGGCTGCCGGTCAAATCGTCGAGGTCGGGTCGGCCGTGACGGAACTGAAACCGGGTGACAGGGTCTGCATGGAACCCGGCATTCCGGATCCGGCGAGCCGCACCGCGCGGCTCGGCAAATACAACCTTGATCCCACGGTGCGGTTCTGGGCAACCCCGCCGGTGCATGGCGTGCTGCGGCCCACAGTGGTTCATCCAACCGATTTCACATTCAAGCTGCCGGACCATGTCAGCTATGCCGAGGGTGCGATGGTCGAGCCTCTGGCCGTCGGTGTCCACGCCGCCACCAAGGTTCAAATCCAACCGGGTGATCTGGCCGTCGTGATCGGTGCCGGGCCCATCGGGATGGTGACGATCCTTGCGGCTCTTGCGGCAGGCTGCTCGCGGGTGATCGTGAGCGATATCCATGAACCGAAGCTTGAGCTAGCGAAAAAACTTGGTTCCGTTCTCCCGGTCAATGTCAGGAGCCAGCAACTTCAGGACGTCGTCAAGAGGGAAACCGATGGATGGGGAGCGGATGTGCTCTTCGAGTGCTCGGGCTATGCACCTGCTATGGCAGAGATGTTTGATCTTGTCTGCCCTGGCGGAAGAGTCGCGCTGGTTGGTATCCCGCTTGAACCGTTTCCTTATGATGTCAGCAAGGCGCAGGTGAAGGAGGTTCGCGTTGAGAATGTCTTCCGCTACGCCCATGTTTATCCACGCGCGGTGGCAATGATTGCCTCGGGCAAGATCGACGTGACAGCTCTGATCACCAATCGCTTTGCCTTCGAGGACAGCATCGCAGCCTTTGACTTTGCAAAGGACATGCCACCGGCCTCAGTCAAGGTACAAATTGACATGCCATCGTGACGAGATCAGTGGATCGAGTCGGTGAATGTCGATTTGCGATCTAGATAGATTCACCGATACAAATCCTGCCCAGGCCTAAGTGCGTCCAGCAAATCCGGCTCAGGCTAGACAACATGGGAGAGCGGCGGCGGCGGACAGGCCTCGTCGAGGTTGGCCCCGGCAGCCGCAATCCTGGCGAGGCGAGCCGCTCCAAGAGCGGGCCCGATCTCGCCTCCCCGATGGTACTTGAGAGGACGCCCGAGGGCAGCAGCCAGGATCCTGCCCTATAGCTTGGAGCGTGCGCCCCCGCCGATTACCGATAAGGTCTCTATCCGCTCCCCTCCGGTCTCAAGTGCGTGCAGCCCATCGGCAAGAGCAAACGCGACTCCTTCGAGCACCGCCCGCCCGAGGTCCGCGCGGCTCGCGGATGCATCGAATCCAAAGATGACGCCCGTTGCCGCCGGATTGTTGTGGGGCGTTCGCTCGCCGCTCAGGTACGGGAGGGAAAACGAGGCGGCTTTGCGCCTGTGCCTGAATGCCGGCGGCCTCGATCTCCGACAGGAGTTCCGCTGCACTGGCTGCGCCGACAAGACGTGTGACAAACGAGAGAACGCTCGCCGCTGACAGAACGACTGCCATGCGATGCCACATGCCCGGGAGGCAATGGCAGAACGCGTGTACGCCGCTCTCCGGATCCTTCTTGAGGGCATTGTCCGCAACGAAGATGACGCCCGAGGTGCCCGGCGACAGGAATGCCGCGCCGGGACGGATCACACCGATGCCAACAGCCCCGGCTGCGTTGTCGCCCCCTCCTCCGGCTAAAGGAAGCCCTGGTTTTAGACCCACTTCGTTAGCGGCCTCGCGGGTGAGCTGACCGGAGATTTCGGTTCCCTCAATGAGGCGCGGCATATGCCGCGCATCAAGACCGGTGGCCACGAGCATCGCGGGCGACCAGCGTCGCTTCTCCACATCGAGCCAGAGAGTGCCTGCAGCATCGGAGAGCTCGCTCACTGCCTCTCCGGTCAGGCGCAGCCTGATCCAGTCCTTTGGAAGCAGAACCCGTGCCGGTCGTGCAAAGATGTCGGGCTGGTGCTTGGCGACCCAGAGGCGTTTCGGTGCCGTGAAACCCGGCATCGCCATGTTGCCCGTAATGGCTCGACTGGCCGGCTCCCTTAGCCCCATTTCGGCGCATTCGGTGCCGGAGCGGCCATCGCTTCACAGAATGGCGGGACGCAGAACCTGATCGGCCTGATCAAGAAGAACGGCACCATGCAGCTGTCCCGACAACCCGACGCCCTTTACTCCATCGAGGCGGTGCGCCGCCCCGAGCTCGTTGACGGCGGTCCTGGTTGCCCGCCACCATGCCTGCGGATCCTGTTCCGACTATAGCGGCCGCCTTCGCGACACCGCCAGTGGCGCTGTGACAGCGCCGACGAGCGTGCCATTCTCGTCAATCAGAACGGCCTTCGCCGGACGTCCCCAGATCGACTCCAAAGTACACGATGATCTGCCTCTATCAGCAAGTATGACCCAACTCGCGGAAGGCCGCGCCTCACAGAGGCTCTCCATTCAGGTAGCGCTGCAGAGTGGCACGGGTACCGTGGCGCCACAGGCTTCTCAGCGCCGCTCCGAATGCGTCATGGAAGGGCGGCGCGTCCGCGATGTCGCCGAAGATTTCGCGAAGAGCCAAGAATGCAGTTGGCTCATCCCTTGCAGCGAGTGCGGCTGGCGTCAAATGTCCTGCGTTCGGATCGTTGAGCGTGATCGGGGCACCCGTGTCATCTGTTGCCGCGCAGTACCGGCACCACAGGGCCGATTCAAGCGCTAATCCATTCACGTTCGCTCTTTCCCTCAACCGGTCGCGTGTCGACGGCAGGATGAACTTAGGCTGCCGATTGGAGCCATCCTGCGCCAGACGCGGGATGGTATCGCCTACATCTGGGTTGGCGAAACGCGTTGCGATGAGCCGATAATAATCCTTGAGGTCGATACCCGGCACTGGTGGTACGCACGGGATGATTTCCTCCGTCTCAAGTTTGTCGAGGAAGCCGCGCACCAACGGGTCGGCCATCGCATCGTGGACGAAATGAATGCCTAGGAGCCCTGCCGGATAGGCAATGGCCGCATGCCCTCCGTTGAGGATGCGCAGCTTCATCAACTCAAAGGCAGCCACCTCGGAGGTGAAGGTCACGCCCACCTCTTCAAGTGCCGGCCTGCCAGCAGGAAACCTGTCCTCAAGCACCCATTGCCGGAACGGCTCGCAGAAGACCGGCCAGTTGTCGCGGATACCGAAACGCTCCTCGAGCAGGCCACGCTCGCGCTCCGTGGTTGCGGGTGTGATGCGGTCGACCATGCTGCTTGGAAACGCCACCTGCTCGCGGATATAGGATCCGAGCGCCGGATCGGTGAGTTCGGCGAGTCCCGCCACGGCATCCATCGCCACATGCCCGTTATGGGGAATGTTGTCGCAGGACATTATGGTGAAAGGTGCGACGCTGCGGTCGCGGCGGCGCTTCAAAGCGGCGACCAGCGCACCGAACACGCCCTTCGGACTCCCGGGATGCGCGGCATCGTAGCGGATGTCCGGATGCTCGGGGTTGAAGGAGCCGGTAGCGGGGTCGATGCAGTAGCCCCCCTCCGTCACCGTCAGCGATACAATGCGCAGCGCATCGTCGTCGAGAGCATCGACGATGGCGGATGCATCCTCGCCCACGGGCACGAAGCCGGTCATGGCCCCCGTCACCCGCGCGGAATTCGCGCCGGGCTCCAGCTCGACCACGGTGGTCAGCCAATCCTGCGGCTTGAGCGCACTGCGCATGGCCTGATCGCCCGCCCGCACCCCCGCGCCGAGCAGGGCCCAGTCGAGATCCCTGCCGCGGTTGAACAGGTCGTCGAGATAGACCGCCTGATGCGCGCGGTGAAAGTTGCCGACGCCGATATGCAGGATGCCGGCGCGCAGGGCATCGCGGGCATAGGTCGGCCGCGCGATCGTAGACGGAAGGGCTGCAAGGGTGGAGAGACTGAGAGACTGGCTCATGAGATCTCAAACCTGATTGGCATTGGAACTGCGTGCGCGAGAAGCAGGCTGGCCTGCGTCCTTGCCGGCGGCGCGCCCCGTCATGATGTCGACGGCCTTGTCGGCGATGGCAAGCGTGGGGGCATTGGTGTTGCCGCTAGTGATCGTCGGCATGATTGAGGCATCGACGATCCTCAACCCCATGATGCCGCGCACCCTAAGATCCGGCGTGACGACGGCGTCGCGATCCGCCTCGCGGCCCATCCGGCAGGTGCCGACGGGATGATAGTTCGTCTTGACGGTGCGCAGGCAATGCGCCGCGAGCACGTCGTCCGAGACGACGTCCGGCCCCGGAAAGATCTCCCGGTGGATCATGTCCCGCACAGGGCTCGTTGCCAGAACCTCGCGGGCATAGCGCAGCCCAGCGAGGGTCAGGCGCAGATCCTCCGGGTCCCCGAAGAACTGCGGATCGACCTGGGGCGCCGCGAGCGGATCGGCCGAGGTGAGGCGCACCGTTCCGCGCGCCTTCGGCCGCAGGAGACAGGGATTCAAGGTGACGCCGTGAGTTGGTTCGACGCCAGAGACATCGCGGTCGAGATAGACCGTAGGTACGCAATAGAGCTGCATCGTCGGCCGTGCGCTGCCATCGGGGTCGATGAAGGCGCAGGCCTCCACGCCGGTTGTGGTGACTGCGCCTGACTTGAACAGCATGTATTGCAGGCCGTGGCCCACCATGGCGAGGCCGCGGTCTTGGCCGAAATAGCCGAAGGCTCCCATGGTGGTCGCGACGATCGGCACCTCGTGATGATCCTGCAGGTTTTGCCCCACGCCCGGCAGGTCGGCCCGAACGGCGATGCCGTGACGCGAGAGCTCATCCGCCGGGCCGAGGCCCGACAGCATCATCAGCTTCGGCGTGATGTAGGTGCCGGCGGCGAGAACCACCTCGTCATTGGCGTGGAAGATTTCTACGCCGGAGGGAGCTTTTACCTCGACCCCCGTTGCGCGCCCGTTCTCTATGCGGATGCGGGTCGCCACGGTATTGGCCAAAACGGTCAGCTTCGAATTGGACAGGACCGGGCGGAGAAAGGCGTCGACGGCGCTGCAGCGGCGCCGCGCCGCCCAGTCGATCGTGTGCTGCATGAAGCCGACGCCAGCTTGGCGGGCACCGTTGAAATCTGAATTGTAGGGAACGCCCTTCTCCTGCAGCGCCTGCACGAAGGCGCGGCTCATTGCCGAATGCTGTCCGAGGTGCGACACTTTCAAAGGTCCGCTCACGCCATGATACGGCCTGCCGAGGTGATCGTTGCCTTCCTGCCTGACAAAATGCGGCAGCAGATCCTTATAGCTCCACCCAACGGCTCCCAAAGCTCCGTCCCAAGCATCGTAATCCTCCGCCTGCCCGCGGATATAGACCATAGCATTAACCGCGCTGCCGCCGCCCAGCACCTTGGCCTGCGGCACGATGGGCGCGCGCCCATCAAGCTGCGGCTGTGGCACGACCTTGTGCATCGTCAGGTAGGTGTCGCGAGCGAGAAACTTCATATAGCCGGCAGGCATCGCGAGGATGCGGCTGGTCCTGCGCGATCCAGCCTCGATCAGCAGCACCCTTGCGTCATGCTCGCTCACGAGGCGGCTGGCTACAACGCATCCGGCGCTTCCGCCGCCAATGATGATGTAATCGAAACGCTGCCGGACCATGGCCAGTCCCTCGGACGCTCAGCTTACCTTGCGCGTCGGCAGCCGGCGCAGGTTTGCCAGTGGATGGCGCTGAATACGATCAACAGCAAAGCCCTCGGCATCGAACAGATGGCAGGTCACAGGATCGAGCTTCATGGCGATGCGCTCATGCACCCCCGTCGGCACCTCGCCGTCAGCCTGAACGATCAGCATCGAACCGTCTTGCAGCTGCGTGTAGAGAAAGGTTTCGCCGCCGAGCCGCTCGACAACCTTGACCTCACCGGTCAGTTCGCCTTCCGCCGCAAGCCGCAAATGCTCCGGTCGAACGCCCAGCGTGACGGTACCGTCCACTTTGTGGCGCCCCGACCTCACCGGGACACTTAAAGTGGCGCCGCTTGCCAGTTGGACCGTCGTGCCGGCTTCATTGATCCCCGCAACTTTGGCTGGCAGGAAATTCATCTTGGGGCTGCCGATAAATCCCGCCACGAACAAATTGCGCGGATGATGATAAAGCTCAAGCGGCGTGCCGACCTGCTCGATCACTCCTCCCTGCAGCACGACGATTTTGTCCGCCATGGTCATGGCTTCGACCTGATCGTGAGTCACGTAGATCATGGTCGCGGCAAGTTCATCATGCAGGCGGGCAAGCTCAATTCGCATCTGCACGCGCAGGGCGGCATCGAGGTTCGAGAGCGGCTCGTCGAAGAGAAACACCTTGGGCTTGCGCACGATCGCCCGTCCGATCGCCACGCGCTGCCTCTGCCCGCCCGAGAGTTCTTTGGGCTTACGATCGAGCAACGCATCGAGATGCAGGATGCGCGCCGCCTCGCCAACCTTGGCGCGGCGCTCCTCCTTCGAGACGCCGGCAAGGCGCAGGGAAAAGCCCATGTTGTCCGCAACGGACATATGTGGGTAAAGCGCATAGGATTGGAACACCATGGCGAGCCCGCGCTCGGAGGGCGGAACGTCGTTCACCCGCTGCCCATCGATCATGAGATCGCCCGCGCTGATCTCCTCAAGGCCAGCGATCATCCGCAGGAGCGTGGACTTACCGCAGCCGGACGGACCAACGAACACGCAGAACTCGCGGTCATCGATGGACAGATCAACGCCCTTGATCACCTGGACGGCGCCGTAGTCCTTCCGGATTCCCTTGAGCGTTACCGTAGCCATTTTGTATCTCCCGCTTACTTGACGGCGCCGAAGGTGAGGCCGCGCACAAGCTGGCGCTGGCTCATCCAGCCGAAGACGAGGATCGGCGCGATTGCAATGGTCGAGGCTGCCGAGAGCTTGGCCCAGAACAAGCCTTCCGGCGCGGAGAAAGACGCGATGAAGGTCGTCAGCGGCGCCGCCTGCGACGTGGTGAGGTTCAGGCTCCAGAATGCCTCGTTCCAGCACAGGATGATCGACAGAAGGGCCGTGGATGCGATGCCGGGCAAAGAGAGCGGCATCAGCAGCATCCAGACCTCCTGTTTGGGCTTGGCTCCATCCATGCGGCCTGCCTCGAGGATGTCCTTGGGCACCTCCTTGAAGAAGGTGTAGAGCATCCACACCACAATCGGCAGGTTCATGAGGGTGTAGACCACGATCAGGCCCCAGCGCGTGTCAATCGCACCCGTATCGCGGAACAGCAGGTAGATCGGGATCAGAACGCCGACCGCCGGCATCATCTTCGTCGATAGCATCCAGAGCAGCAGATCCTTGGTGCGCTTACCGGGAAAGAAGGCCATGGCATAGGCCGCCGGTACGGCGATCAGTGTTGCGAGCAATGTCGCGCCGACGGAGATGATGATGCTGTTAAGGGCAAAATGAACGTAGTCGGCGCGTTCTCGCACGGTGACGTAGTTCTCGAGGGTTGGGGTGAAGAACAGCTTGGGCGGCGTCGCGATCGCCTCGACTTCGGTCTTGAAGCTCGTCAGGACCATCCAGAAGATCGGAAAGAAAATCACGCCTGCGGCCAGCCATCCGATCAGGGTATAGATGAGTTTGTCCCGTGTCCTGGGATGCATGGCTTGGTCCCTCAATCGGCGATGTTCTTGGCGATCGATCGAACCAGGAAGATCGCGACGATGTTCGCCAGGATGACTGCGATTACGCCGGCGGCTGAGGCTCCGCCCACGTCGTATTCGCGCAGCGCGCGCAAATAGATCAGAAAGGCGAGGTTCGTCGAAGCCAGTCCCGGACCGCCGGAAGTGGTGACGTAGATCTCCGCAAACACCGAGAGCAGGAAGATCGTCTCGATCATGATGACGACGCTGATCGCTCGGCCGAGATGCGGCAGAATGATGAAGAAGAACATCGCGAACGGTCCGGCACCGTCCATGCGGGCCGCTTCTTTCTGCTCGCTGTCAAGGGATTGGATAGCAGTGAGCAGGATCAGCAGGGCGAAGGGCAGCCACTGCCAGGCGACGATGATGATCACCGATGTCAGCGGGAAGGAGCCGAAGAAGTCGATGGCTGGCAGCCCGAGGGAGCGTGCGAAGAACGCGAACAACCCGTTGACCGGATGCATCAACATGTTCTTCCAAACCAGTGCGCTCACTGTGGGCATGACGAAGAACGGCGCGATGGCGAGCAAGCGGGCGACGCCACGTCCATAAAATTCCTGGTCGAACAAGACGGCGAGCAACGTGCCGAACCCGACTGTGATCACTAGAACCCAGAACACCAGGAACAGAGTGTTGACCATTGCCGTCCAGAGGGACGGATCGGTGAGGAGAAATGTGTAGTTCTCGAAGCCGGCGAACCCGCTGACGGAGGGATCCAGCAGGTTGTAGTATTGGAACGAGAACCACAGCGTCATCGCCAGCGGCACGATCATCCACAGGAACAGGACGATCACTGACGGTGCGATCAGTGGCAGGGTTCTGACGTTGCGCTGACTCCGCTTGCCGTCGGAAGCCGAGGCGCTGAGGAGCGTCGCAGTGGTGGTGCCAGCCATGTCCTTGACCCGCTTCTGGAGTGAGCAGTTGGCAGGCGCGTCTGGCGCCTGCCAACGATATGGCTGCTAGCTCACTTTGGATAACCAGCCTGCTTCATGGTGCGCTCGGTCGAGCGTTGCGCGCTGTCGAGAGCTTGGTCCACCGTCGACTGGCCCGCAAGGGCAGCGGCAATCTGCTGTCCGACAACCGTACCGATCCCCTGGAACTCGGGAATGGCCACGTACTGGATACCAATATAGGGTACAGGATCCTTGGTCGGCTTGGTCAGGTCGGCATTGGCGATTGAGTCATAGACGACCTTCGCGAAGGGGGCGGCTCTCTGGTACTCGGGATTGTCATAAGTGGATTTGCGTGTCCCGGGAGGGGCCGCAACCCAGCCGGCCTCGTTGCCCACAAGGGTAATGTATTCCTTTGAGGTTGCCCATTTCACGAACGACTTGGCCGCATCGGCTTTCTTCGTGGAGGCTGGGATCCCTAAAGACCAAGCCCAGAACCAGCCCGAGCCGTTGCTTGTGACCTGTACCGGTGCCGGAGCGAAGGCCGTCTTATCGGCAACTTGGCTCTCCTTCGGGTTGTAGATATAGCCTGCAGCCGAAGTGGCATCGACCCACATGGCGCAGTGCCCCGTCGCGAACAGGGCGCGGTTCTCATTGTGCCCATTGGCGGTAGCGCCCGGAGGGCCGTATTCCTTCATGTTCTTGACGTAGTAGTTGATCGCGTTCTTCCACGGTTCGGTGGTGAGCTGAGGCTCCCACTTCTCGTTGAACCAGCGCCCGCCGAAGGCATTCACCATCGGGCCGATGAAGGCCATGTTCTCGCCCCAGCCTGGCTTGCCGCGCTGGCAGAAGCCGTACTGCTCCTTGGACTTATCCGTTAGCTTTGCCGCGTATTCTGCAATTTGATCGTAGGTTGGCTTGTCCGGCATCTTGATGCCGGCCTGATCGAATAGATCCTTCCTATAAAAGGTGAAAGAGCTCTCCGCATAAAACGGGACAGCATAGAGTTTGCCATTATAGGAAAGGCCGTTCTTCACCGACGGGATGATGTCGGCATAGTCATAATCGGCGCCGAGATCGTCAACAGGGAGCAACCAGTTCTGTTTACCCCAAATCGGGGCCTCGTAGGAGCCGATCGTAATGATGTCAAATTGCCCGCCTTTCGTGGCGATGTCCGTTGTCGCCCGTTGACGAAGAACGTTCTCTTCAAGAACAACCCAGTTCAACTTGTTTCCGGTCGCCTGTTCCCATTTTGGCGACAAGCGCTGCATGATAATCATATCGGCATTGTTGACTGTAGCAATTGTCAAGGTTTGACTTTGGGCGAATGCACAGCCTGTGCCTGCAGCCAAGCTAGCTACTGAAAACAGGACTATATTCCTCAAGCTCATTGCTTCCTCCAAGAGTTAGATTTTTTATTATGGTGCCCTCACAGCTGCTTTTTGCCGACAATTGTAGCGTTTCTATGGGCCAAAGCATTTTTTACTCAAAGTCCTGTTGAGTTTCACCTTATACGTTAGAGTTTTACTTTTAGCGGCGAAAGGTATTGCAAGCCTCCTTTGCCGCTCTAGATTGGGGCGCCTGCCAAATGTTCGAATTGGCACTCCGACGTTTCAAATCAACAATAATAAGCGTTGCGCAGACTTTATCTGGCATGTACTAGCAGTAGAACCCTATAGGCAACGGAAGATAGCCTTGCCGAGACGCTGACGATCAGTAACTGGTTCAAACCTAAAATCAGTGGATGTCGGTGCGAAGGTCCACTCATCCCAGCAGTCGACCGCCCTCTGGAAGTCTGCAATGAGCTGGCCCTACGATCCCGAAGATACTCAACCACGTCTTGGTCTTGCTGCCCAACTTCTTGAAAGTGTCAGCCGTTCACGAGGCAATCACGCAAGGATGACGGTTGGCATGCATCCCACGGCTATACCAGCATTCCCACGCTCGGACGTTTATCTGTTCGTGCCGGAGGCTTCATGAGACTGATCGCATCGCTTGTTTCTATGTCAATGCTCCTGATACCCACTGCCGCTCTGTCGGGGCAAGGCTTCGATGTCATTGTTCTCGGCGCTCTGGGTGGCATTCAGGACGGCAATCTCAGTGCTTACCTCATCCGGCCACGTGGGGACCGCAACGCCGTCGCGTGTGATGCGGGCAGTCTGGTCAACGGGTTGAAGGTCGCTCACGACAAGGGCGTCTTCAGAGACGTCAAAGTGCCTGAGGGTTCAACCGACAGCGTCATCGGACACGTGTTGAAAAGCGAGATCAAAGGCTACCTGATCAGCCATGCTCACCTCGACCACGTGCAGGGGCTGGTAATTGCTTCGCCGGATGACAGCAGCAAGACTATCTACAGCCTGCCGTCAGTGAGTGCGGAGATTGAGCAGACCTACTTCAACTGGAAGGCTTGGCCCAACATGCTGGATCGGGGCCAGCAGCCGCAGCTGAAGAAGTATCACCTGGAGGATCTGAAGCCTGGGGAGACCAAGGAACTTGCTGGAACCAAGATGTCCGCTGCCCCCTTCCCGCTCAACCATGCAGGAGCCGAATCCACCGCCTTCCTCATCGAAAGTGGAGACGATGCTATCCTGTGTTTTGGGGATACCGGACCTGACGAGGTCCAGAAGGCTTCCAACATTCAGGACATCTGGAAGGCCGTCGCCGACAAGGTCAAGCAGCGGAAATTGAAAGCGATCATTCTGGAAGTGTCATACACCAGTGACCGGCCGGATCATTTACTGTTCGGGCACCTGACACCTAAATGGACTCACAGAACATTGCGTCTTCTGGATCAAGAAGCCGGCGGGCATGCCCTGAACGGGCTGCCGGTTGTCGTGAGCCACATCAAGTACTCATTGACCGATGAGCAGCCGCAGGAGGCGATCCGCAAGGAGCTGGAGGCGGGCAATGATCTTGGTGTTCAGTTCGTGATCCCGGAACAGGGTGTGCTTTACCACTTCCAATAACTCGACGAACTTGCGTCGCCTCAGCGCAATGCAGGGGCAAGCCATCGCTTTCCCGTGCGTGCTTCCAAGACGATCGTGTACAGGCCCCTTCAAGCCGCATGTTGGAGGAGTTCCTTGACTGTCGGTTCCAAATCCGTGATCGGCTGGATTTGTGACGGGAATTCCAGTGTCCGATCCTCCGGCCAAGCGATGATGTGGGTTCCAGCCTCAAGGGCGGCCTGCGCTCCGGTCGGGCTATCTTCGATTGCAATACATTGCTGAGGCTTAAGCCCGAGAAGCGTCGCCGCCCGCTCATAGGGCTCAGGGTCAGGCTTGCCCCGCACCACGTCATTGATCGATACCGAAATAAACCCGGGTGTTTCCAGGCCGAGCACCCGGATATTTGCGTTCACTACAATCCGGTCTGAGTTCGACACCAAAGCCTGTCGGAGGCCTGACTGCTCAAATAGCCGCCAAGCCTCCAGCGCGCCGGGCCGCACCGCGATCTCTGTCGCATGGGCGGTGTAGTAGCTGTATTTTAGCCGGCGCCACTGATCGAAGCTCATGGACAGGCCGAAGGTCTGCCGGCATTTCTCGTAGACGACCTTCGCCGCCCGCCCGATGATCTCATGATGAAACACTTCAGGCACCTCCACCCCTTCCGTTGCCAGGGCATGGCGCAGGGCACGAAAGTGCATGGCCTCACTCAGGAGCAGGGTGCCGTCAATGTCCCACAGCACGGCACGAAACGCATGCTGCCCTGGCCTAACTCCGCTTGCATGTTCGTTCGTCATAGGATCAGCTCCACCGTGGGCTGGGATTGAGGACAACGCATGTGCTGTCTCATGGGCGGATTTACACAGCTCCAAGCGTCAGGTCAGGAGGTATGGCCCCTCACCGATCCGTTTCAATGATCCCACAGCGTCGTCAGGCCACATTTCAGCCCTCCTGAGGGCCAACCATCCCGACTGGGCTGGTATTTGCGCTTGGCGCGGAGGGTCTGATGCTAGATCTGGTGATTGGCGCAAGGCACAAGGATCTTGGCTGCTTTGAAGTCGGCCGCGTGCTGCCGTTCATGCGGCGGCGCATGGTTGGGCCGTTCATCTTCTTCGACCATATGGGTCCCGTAGATCTGCCGCCCCATGTGCCACGGACGATCGACGTGCGTCCTCACCCGCACATCGGGCTCTCAACCGTCACATACCTGTTTGATGGTGAGATTATGCACCGGGACAGCACGGGGGCGCAGCAGGCCATTCAGCCTGGGGCCGTCAACTGGATGACAGCCGGCAGCGGCATCAGCCGCTCCGAGCGGTTCGACGGCCCGATGCGGCAGAGCGGCGGACGGGTGCACGGCATCCGAGCCTGGGTGGCCCTTCCGGAAGCCCAGGAAGAAATGGAGCCAAGCTTCATCCATCATGGCGCGGAGGACCTCCCCGTGTTCCGCAAAGCGGGTGTCTCGGCGCGGTTGATTGCAGGTCGGGCCTTCGGGCTGACAACCCAGTCAGGACGCATTCACCCTTGTTCTATGTCCATGCCGAGTTGCAAGCTGGCGGCCGGATCGGCATCCCGAGCGAGTATCCAGAAAGAGCTGCTTACGTAGTCGCAGGGCGGATAGAAGCAGACGGGCGGGACTATGGCCCAGGGCAGATACTGGTCTTCGCCGGCAGCTTGGATCCGGTTCTGACGGCGCGTGAGGCCTCGACAGTTATGCTGCTGGGCGGGGAAACCTTAGGGCCACGGCACATCTGGTGGAACTTCGTGTCCTCGCGCCAGAACAGGATTGAGCAAGCCAAGGCCGACTGGCAGAGTGGTCGAATTCATCTACCTCTGAATGATGAGGAGTTCATCCCCTACCAAAAGACCCGAAGCCGGCCCCTGAACCGATGTCCTGAGCCAACCTGCTTTCTGACCCGCGGCAATGTCCGATAATCCCTACAGACTTGGGGGACATTGGCAGGACGTGCACTCTCAAATCCTCTAATGGGAGATGCCCGTGTCATGTGACTTAAGCGGTTGCAGGTTAAGATATTGCAACACAAAGATCCACTTGCCGTCGCAATCCAAAACTTCAGTCTACTTCCGGGTTGTGCCATGAGCCGACCTTCCGCCTTGATGCACGCTGGAATGTTATGGCCCTTGCAACAAGGCAAACTGATCTCGATAGGTGCACTCCAGACCTACCCGTATCGGAGTTGTCCAATCGTAGCCCGCCAGTCCTCGCCGTGGACCGGCGGGCTCCTTGTGTTTAGCTGCGGGATGCGGCTCTCGCTTTAGGGTGCTCAAGAAAGAAGCGCATCATCTCACGGCTGGCATCGGGGCCCTTCGGTTCGGTGTAGGACCCACTCGGACTTCCGCCGGACCAAGCATGCCCCGCCCCGTGAAGTACCCAATGCTCGAGCATCGGGTGTCCGCTGTCATCGCACTCAACCGTGCGGGTATAGCTGATCCCGCCCGGAGCCTGTCCGCGGCTAACGGTTGATCGCAGATCCGAGCTCGCCTTCGACTGAGCAATGACCTGGTCACCATTGACGGGACTGACGGTCGTGTCGCGATCACCATGGAACACAATGGTCGGCACGAGTTGTTCGGCCCCTCTGTGACGAGGCGCCCCACCCTGCCGCATGGCAGCAAACGCAGACGGCATGTCGCGCGCTGCTCCACACGCCAGGCCAGAGTGAACCCCAATGGCGGCATAGAGGTCCGGGTAGACTGAGCCCATGATCGCCGCGGCTGCCCCGCCGGCGGAGAGCCCGGCGACATAGACGCGTCCCGGCTCGACCGACAAGGCATGCATAATCTGACGAGTGATGCCGGCGATCAGGGACGGCTCACCGCGATCCCGCTGCTGATCGGCTGCGTTGAACCAGTTCCAGCACTTAGAGACATTAGCGGATTGGGCCTGCCCCGGATAAGCGACCAGAAACGTCTGCTCCTCGGCCAGCTCGTTCATCCGCGTGCCAGCGGCAAAGTCGTCCGGTGATTGCGTGCAGCCGTGCAGCATCACCACGAGCGGCACAGGCTGACCCGTGTAGCCGCTGGGGATGTAGAGCCTATAGGTGCGGCTTCCCGCCTCGTTGGCAAAGGTCCGCTCCTCGAAGCGCGCTCCGTCCGGCAGCGGGGCCGGTGCACGGACTGGACCAGGTCCAACCAATCCATCAAAGCCAGCGAGGGAGCCCGGTTGCCCCATGCGGTCGAGGAAGCCGCGCAGCGCCTCCGGCATCTGGGGCTGGCTCAAACCTCCGGCAGAACCATCAGGACCGTCAGGAGCCATGTGCGGGAAGTTGAACTTCGGCGACGTCCACGCCGCTCCTCTGGACGATGGTGGCACCATATCAATGATCCGTGCCGCAGGTCTCTCTCGACGCGGGCCTTCATTGCCGCGTGCGTTGCTTGAAGCCGGTGAGGGCTGGCTACTCGGAAGCCCCCCTTGGAGGATTGCCAGGGCTTCTGCAAGTCGTCCTTCACGGGTGAGACGGGTTGCCTCGAGCATGTCGATGTTCGGTTTCGCGTTCATGGTTTCGGTCCTGTTGTGGGGTGGCATCGGGCAATGCGGAACCTGCCCCCCACCGAGGCGGAAGGGGTTGGGCAGGGTCTAAAGAAGGTGAGCCGGGGGTGCTATTTGGTGGTCAGCGCATGCGGTCCTTCAGCGCCTCTTTCACGGCGGGGCTGGCGTGCAAGGCGCCAAGGACGTGAATGGAGGCGATTGTCTGCCGTGCAAGCTCGGGCGTGACGTCGCCGGCGATGCTGGCGAGACCTAGAACCTGGATGTGCAGCACTTCGCCGGTCGCTTGCACGGCCTCGAGATCCTGACGGCTGTAGTGGCGCAGGCCGAGGTCGAGCTGGTGGCGGTCGACGGATTTCTTGACGGCGTCGTTGTGCCGGTCGAGCTGGTTTCGAATGGCTGTTCGAATGAAGTCGGTCCGGTTGGAGTAGAATCCCTCTTGAACCAAGAGATCAATATGGCCCAAGTCGACATAGCCCAGGTTGATCGTGATCTTCTCGCTGTCGGAAGCTCTAGGTCGAAGTTCGTGCACGTTGGCTGCCATATCCGCCATCCATTTACCATCTGAATGGATGGTAAATGGATGGCTCGTGGCGCGAGTTCAAGACCCAGGATCGTCTCTCCTTAAATTCAGCCCACAACTCTGCGGCTATGTCACTGGATCGGCCTCCGGGTTGGACGCACGGATCTCAGATCTCAAAGGAGCCATGCGACCAGTCTCGAGGTTTAATGTGGAGAGGGGTGGAAACACCCGTTCACAAGGCACGAACCTGCCGACCCGATATCCTCCTGAACCTCAAGGGCGCCCCATGAACGAACACGGCGAAGACTGGCGCTCCAAGCTCGAAGAGGAGGCCGCTCCCGGCGTGTTGCCGGACGATCTCAGCCGCGCCCGCGAGTCCGGGCGGGGACGGGAGGCGAATACCCCGAGGGAGATCCCGGCCCGCGGCTGGAAGGACATTCTCTGGCGTGTGCTCTGGGGGATCTCGGAGGATCGGATCCTGTCGACCTCTGGCGGGGTTGCGTTCTTCGCCCTGCTGGCGGTCTTCCCGGCGATTGCCACCATCGTATCGCTGTACGGGCTCTTTGCCGACGCCAGCACGATCAGAGGTCATCTTTCCCTATTGGCTGGCATTCTGCCCGGCGGGGTACTGGAACTCATAGGGGAACAAATCTCCCTAATCGTCACCCAGGGCAATGATACACTTGGCGTCGCTTTTATGATCGGTTTCCTAGTGGCACTTTGGAGTGCGAACTCGGGGGTGGCAGCCCTCTTCGATGCCTTGAACGTGGTCTACGGCGAAAAGGAGAAGCGCAGCCTGGTGCGCTTCTACGCCACGACATTCCTGATCACCCTTGGCATGATCGGCTTCATCATCCTGGCCACTAGCGCGGTGGTGGTCGCGCCGGTCGTTCTCACCTTTGTGGGCTTCGCCACTCCAGCCGAACGGCTTTTGGCTATTCTGCGCTGGCCGCTCCTTCTCGCGGTGGTGGGCGTGTGGCTGGCTGTTATCTACCGGTTTGGCCCGAGCCGCCGCGACCCGAAGTGGCGCTGGGTAACCTGGGGCAGCGCCGCGGCCGCTATCCTGTGGCTTGCAGCCTCGATGCTGTTCTCTTGGTATGTTGCCAACTTCGACAGCTACAACAAAACCTATGGCTCGCTCGGCGCTGGCGTTGGCTTCATGGTGTGGATTTGGTTGTCGGTGGTGATTGTCCTGCTTGGCGCTGATCTCAACGCCGAAATGGAGCACCAGACAGCCCGAGACAGCACGGATGGGACACCCAAGCCGCTAGGAGCCCGCGGCGCCAACATGGCGGATCATGTTGGTGCATCGCACGCCTGACATGGCTCTACGCTGTAGCCAGAGACGCCCTAGGCCGATTCCGCGTCCTTGTTCAAAACGCCTGATAATGCCAGAGCTTCGGCCGAGAGAACTATACTACGCAAATTCCGCGTAGTTCGTAGAACGAGCCTTACGGAAAGGTAGCCGATTTGAATTGTGCTGCCTCGGAAAAGCTAGAGCCAGCTTTGGGTCAACCATTCACCTTCCGAATGCTCAAAGAACGTCAGCCATTGGGCGCGGAAGCGGACCAAGCGCTTATTTCTCAGAGGTGCCAACAAGCGACATCCCATTGGCTCCACCCTACAGGGAGTTCCACACCGTTTTCACTGCCTCGTACATCGAGCATCCTTCCTGCCTGTACTCCCCATCTTCGCAGGTCTCACAACCTGGCGCTTCCGCGCTATGCCTTGGCATCCGGATTTACAGGAGCACCCTCAAGCCCCACATCTGTAGAGAGGTAGTTGCAATGGCTGACAAGAAGGATCTCACACGACCACCTACACCTGCTGGCAGTCCGGCCTCAATGGTTGACTCGTTCTTGGCAGAGGCCAAGCGCCTTGGACCACTGGCCAGCACTGCTCCGCGGGCGCGGCTCGTGTTCGCGCTTGATGCCACCATGAGCCGGCAGCCCACGTGGGCTCTCGCCTGCCGGGTCCAGAGCGAGATGTTTACTGCGGCCAGCCAGGCTGGCGGCCTCTCGGTGCAGTTGGTCTACTTCCGAGGTTTCGGTGAGTGCCGCGCCTCCCGCTGGGTCGCGGATCCGCGGGCTCTCACCGACCTCATGACGAAGATTAACTGCCAGGGTGGTCAAACCCAGATTGGGCGGATGCTCCGCCATGTCCGCACTCAGGCAAGCCAAACCCCAGTAAAAGTGCTCGTCTACGTTGGCGACGCCATGGAGGAACCGATCGACGATCTCTGTGCCGTCGCAGGCGAACTCGGTCTTCTCGGAGTGAAAGCGTTCATGTTTCATGAGGGGGGCGATCCTGATGCGGCCCGCGCCTTTCAGGAGATCGCCCGCTTGAGCGGCGGAGCCTATGCCCGGTTCGATGGAGGAGCCCCCCACACACTGTCCGAACTCCTGCGTGCCGCAGCCACCTATGCGTCCAGCGGCATCGAGGGACTTGTCCGGCTGTCCGCCAGCAACGCGCAAGCCCGAAACCTGCTCACCACCATCAATGAGCGCAAGCCGTGATGCTGCTGTATGGCATCGCGGCCGTCACGGTCCTTTGGTTTTTCCTGAGCAACTTCGCGCATGCGAACCCTGCTACTCTGGCGAAATTTTTCAAAATCATCGGCGGGATGCTGGCGTTGGGCTTAGCGAGCCTGCTTGCAGTGCGCGGGCGGGTCGATATGGCCATGCTGACCGGAGGTCTCGGAGCCTGGCTCCTCGGGTGGAGCCGCTTCACCTTCCCTGGTCTTGGCACACGCTCGCAGCGGACCTCTGGCGGCACCTCGCGCGTCCGCTCGGGACTGATTGAGATGACACTTGATCACGACACCGGCGAGATGGAGGGTTCCGTCCTTGCCGGTGCTTTCGCCGGGCAGCAACTCGGGTCACTGGATGAGGCTCGCCTGCGGGATCTGCTGGCAGAGTGCCAAGCCGGCGATCAGGACGGCGTCCGCCTTATTGAGGCCTACCTCGACCGTCGGTTTCCTCACTGGCGTGAAGATACCCAGAATGAGGAGCAGCGGCAGGCAGACTCTCAGCCCCCATCGAGTGTCATGACTCCGGACGAAGCCTACCGGATCCTAGATCTCCAACCAGGGGCCACCCCCGATCAGATCCGACAGGCTCACCACTCCTTGATGAAGAAGCTCCATCCAGATCAAGGCGGCTCGACTTATCTCGCCGCGCGGGTGAACCAAGCCAGGGACCTTCTGTTGAGAACGTGATGGAAGGCGTGATGTAACTGCTCCAGATTCAGGGCTGAGGCAAACAGCCCCTGCAAGCATGCGCTGCCTTTGGTTTTCCGCTCGTCATGAAGGTCGGCTCTATGTGACCAGACGACGTTTGGCCCGGGGCTGTATGGGTCTATCATCAGAGGAAGCCGACATCACCTTTAACGTATGAGCGGTCGCTAGGCGGGAGTGTTTTCAGGTGATTGTCTCGAGCCGGCCGAACCGCACAGGCAGGAGTTCCCGAACTCCGGTCTGACCATTGGCACCCTTCTCGATGACGGTGAGATGCTGCATCTCCTCCGGGCCCACCGGCATCACCAGGCGCCCGCCTGGCTTGAGTTGCTCAAGCAAGGCGGCGGGCACCTTGTCAGCCGCAGCCGATACGAGGATCTTGTCAAAAGGAGAGTGCTCGCGCCAGCCGCGGGACCCGTCTCCCTCGCGGATCTTGATATCGGCATAACCGAGCTTTTGAAGGAGCTCACGTGCAACTCCGGCAAACTCCTCGACGATCTCAATGCTCCGGACCTGACCCGCAAGCTCCGCCAGGATCGCCGTCTGGTATCCCAAGCCCGTCCCGACCTCGAGCACCTTCTCGCTGGGTTGTAGCGACAGAAGATCGGTCATGAGCGCCACGATGAACGGCTGCGAGATTGTCTTGTCGAAGCCGATGGGCAGGGGCGTGTCCTGATACGCATAAGGTGCAAGAGGGGCCGGGACGAACAGATGCCGTGGCACTTTCCGCATCGCAGCCATCACCCGCTCATCCAACAAGGCTCGGCCAATCTCGTCGCTGGCCAGATCAGCGTGGATGGCAACCATCTCGACCATATGCTGCCGCAGGATCGCTAAGTGGCTCTCGTTCATTGGCTTCATGACACCGGCTTTCAATCGAACCACTTACTGGTCGTTCTACCTGCAAGCGATTGGTGAACCCTGAGTAACGCTCAGGAGGCCTGTCAGGTTGTCCCGATTGGCCGAGTCTCAAATCTCAGTCGGCCATGGAACCTTAGCCGTTTTCGGTGGTCATTCTTTAAGAGCGCCTTGGCGGAGAGGGTGGGCAGCAGGCGGAGGGAACCATGCGGAGAATGATCTCGTGGATGGTTGTGGTAATTGCGGCCCTCGCCGGGGCGAGCACGGCCATGGGAGCCGAGGTCCTCATCTCGGTCAACAAGACAACGCAGCGCATGACAGTGATGGTCGATGGCGCTGAGCGGTACTCCTGGCCGGTCTCGACAGGTCTGGCGGATTACGCCACTCCCACCGGAGCCTTCACGCCGTCTCGTCTGGTGAAGGACCACTATTCGAAGGAGTGGGACGATGCGCCGATGCCGCACTCAATCTTTTTCACCGACTCGGGGCACGCCATCCATGGGAGCCAGGCCATCCGCCGGTTGGGCACACCGGCTTCCCATGGCTGCGTGCGGCTGGCGCCGGAGAATGCCAGGGTTCTCTTCAGCCTTGTCCAGGCAGAAGGGCTCGGCAGCACGCGCATTGAAGTGACCGGCGTCGATCCTATCGGGACCGGATCTGGGGGGAGCTATAGCCGCCTGACCAGCTTCGATCCGCTCACATCCGGAATTATGGTTGGAGGTTCTGCTGCTCGCCTACAGTCAGAAACTCGCAGACGCCCGTAACGACGAAAGTGTGGTGGCAGACATAGGCCGTTCTGGGTCAAACAAAGAAATCGAGCAGACGAATGAACGTCTGCCCACCACAGGGAGGCAGACATTCGAGTTACTTCCGGGACGTGCCGATTTCGTTGAAAAAGTCCTCGTGGTTGGCGGCGGATCGTGATTCCCTGATGAGGCTTCTCAGCGGAGGATTGGGCCATGATGGGCGAGCGTCTCGTGATGCAGGAGAGCCTGTTCTACGAGTTCCGGCTCGAGGATCACGTCCCGTCCGATCACCTCCTGAGGCGCATCGACCGCTTCGTCGACTGCTCCGGGTTGCGCCAGCGTCTGGCCGGCTACTACAGTGCCACTGGCCGACCCTCGATTGATCCCGAACTGATGATCCGCATGCTGCTGATCGGCTACTGCCTGGGCATCCGCTCCGAGCGGCGCCTGTGCGAGGAAGTCCATCTCAATCTCGCTTACAGGTGGTTCTGCCGTCTCGGGCTGGAGGGCAAGGTACCCGACCACTCTACCTTCTCCAAGAACCGGCACGGACGCTTTCGCGAAAGTGACCTGTTCCGTCACCTGTTCGAGGCCGTGGTGCAGCGCTGCCTGGACGAGGGGTTGGTGGCTGGCGAGGGTTTTGCCGTGGATGCCAGCCTGATCCGGGCTGACGCCAACAAGCAGCGTTCGCTGGCAGGTGCCGACTGGACCGCGCTGGACCATTCGCAGGAGGCTCCGCGGGCCGTGCGCGAGTATCTCGCTACCCTGGACGAGGCCGCCTGGGGTGCAGCAACAGACGTTGAGCCGAAGTTCGTCTCTCCCTCCGATCCAGCAGCCCAGTGGACCGGGGCAATGCGCGGCCCGGCGTTCTTTGCCTATGCGGACAACTACCTGATCGACCTCAAGGCCGCCGTGATCGTGGATGTCGAAGCCTCTCGTGCGGTGCGCCAGGCTGAAGTGGGAGCCGCCCGCACCATGCTCGAGCGCACGGCTGAGCGCTTCGGTCTCAAGCCCGAGCGGCTGGCGGCTGACAGTGCCTATGGCTCGGCCGAGATGCTGCACTGGCTCGTGGACGAGCAGAAGATTGAGCCGCATGTCCCCGTCATTGACAAATCCGAGCGCCAGGACGGCACCTTCTCACGATCTGACTTCACGTATGATCCGGAGACGGACACCTACACCTGTCCTGAGGGCCAGACCCTAACGACCAGCGGCCGGATCGTGAACGAGGGCACGAACCGGCTCTACCTGGGCAGCACCTTTGACTGTGGCCCGTGCCATCTCAAGGAGCGCTGCTGTCCCAACACGCCAGCCCGCAGGATCACACGCAGCATCTATGAGCACGCCCGCGAGGTCGCGCGCTCCTTGAGGGGCACGCCAGCCTTTGAGCGGTCACGCCAAGGTCGTAAGCGCATCGAGATGCTGTTTGCCCATCTCAAGCGCATCCTCAAGATGGGCCGTCTGCGGTTGCGCGGTCCGTGCGGGGCTCAAGACGAGTTCCTGCTGGCCGCCACCGCTCAGAACCTGAGGAAACTCGCCAAGCTGGTTCTGCCGACAGGGCCCCAGATGACCCAAGGAGCCTGAGAAGGTCCGCAGGATACACCTCACCACAGTCTTAGCCTCAACAAGGCAAGCTGCATCGCTGTCCCAGCCCCTCTGGATGCCGACTTTGTCAACGCAATCTGCCAGAAGGCGACGTTCCGGGTTAGGGAATTTCGCGCAAGGCCGCTTACGGAACTGGGTAAAGCTGCGTTCAAGCGTATTCAGAAGACTCCGTCGGCGCGTCCTGACGTGAGACAGTAACGAGCCGTCTGAGCCGCCGTTTTGCCTCGCCTGATACTTCGCGCGGCATGGGGCTGCCGCTCCTGACTTGGTGCCGAGCCTCCACAACGGCGAACCTGCGGCCCCGTTCCGGTCAGGCCTCCCTGCGGGCGAGTTCGCGCTCGGCCCGCCGTAGCGCGAGCAGCAGGTCGATCTGTTCATCGGGGATCGGTTGCCCCTCGATCTCCGCGAACACCGCTTGGAGGCAGGCCCCAATCCGCTCCCGCGCGTCCGGCTCAAGCTGCAGATGCGGCCCCGGTTGGTCCAGCTTTCCTTCGGTACTCATTGGGCTCCCTGTTGGTACTCCGCCCCCAAGCGGCCCTGCCGCGAACCCGTTTTCCGGTTTGCCTGGATCATCCCTGAACATGGTTAATGAGAGGTTAGCGCCCTCCCCGTGCCTTGGAGCGCGGACAGGGCGTCACCGCGATCCCTGGCAGCGACCGCGGCGAGCTCAACCGTCAGGTGGAAGCCATGCAGCAGGATGGGCGCTGGGCCCAAGCCATTGCGGAGGGCCAAGCCGACAATTAGGCCTTCGAGGAGCTGCGGCAGGCCTCCCAGCCCACGGCAACGGGTTCGATCTACACCCGCGGCTACTGACCCAGGGTCTCCAACGCCGTGGTGCGGGATAGAGCCCGCCCGCGGCGTCGAGGCGGAACAGGTGCGCCTATCGCTGGCTCGGTGACGAGCGTCCTGCACGGGCTTGTGCGGGACCACACCGCGCTTCATACCCGACCGCAACTATGAAGGCCCCGCATGTGATGGCCTCATGACGTGCGAAGAGGTGGCTCAATATGATCGCACGCATTGCATCCTTCACCCTCGGCATCGTCGCGCCCCTCGCCCTGGTGGGCTGGGCGCTGTTCCTGCATTGAGACCGGCATGCCGTGAGTTGCCAGCGAAGGGGAAATGACTTGGACCACAACCAGGACAAACGCTCCCTCGGAGCCGCAATCGTCGCAGTGCTGGTGCTGACCGGCACCATCAGCCTGCTGTATGCTCCGTTATTCCTCTGAGGGCCGAGGGTGCTGACCTGGCCCCTAGCCTGCATACCAACGGACAGTGCCTTGACGTCTTCGACCTCACCGGATGCCCCCGCATCGGGCATCACGCTCAAGACCGAGATCGTTGTCATCGGAGCCGGCCAGGCTGGTCTCTCGGCGGCCTACCATCTCAAGCGGCTGGGATTGATGCCGCACAAGGATTATGTGGTGCTCGACCAGTCACCAGGGCCGGGTGGCGCCTGGCAGGACCGCTGGCCCTCCCTGACCCTGAGCACGGTCAACCGCATCCATGACCTGCCGGGGATGTCCTTTTCCGAGGCGATCGACACGGGCAGCCCGGAGGTGCGGGCGAGCATTGCCGTCCCAGCTTATTTCGCGGCCTACGAGAAGCGGTTCGAACTGCCGGTCTACCGCCCGGTAAAGGTGAAGGTTGTCTGCGACAGGCACGACCACTTCAGGGTCGAAACAGACCGGATCCAGGTCTCCGCACGCGGGCTCATCAATGCCACCGGAACCTGGGAGAGCCCCTACGTTCCCGATGTGCCCGGGGCCGAGCTGTTCAAGGGCCGGCAACTGCACACGAAGGACTTCCGCACCGCCGAGGAGTTCAGAGGGAGGCACGTCATTGTCGTGGGAGCCGGTATCTCGGCGATCCAGTTGCTCGACGAGGTCTCGCGCGCCACCACGACCACCTGGGTGACGCGTAGGCCTCCTGCGTTCCGGGATGCCCCGTTCGACGCGGAGGCCGGCCGCGCCGCCGTAGCGGTCGTAGAGGAGCGGGTGCGTCGTGGCCTGCCGCCTGCTTCCGTCGTCTCGGTCACTGGCATCCCCGTCACTCCCGCCATCGAGGCGATGCGGGTACGCGGGGTGCTGACCCGGCGCCCCATGTTCAGCGAGATCACGGAGGACGGGGTTCGCTGGCCCGACGGGACTACGCTCCGCGCCGACGTGATCCTCTGGTGCACCGGCTTTCGCAGCTCCCTCGATCATCTGGCGCCGCTCATGCTGCGCGAGCCCAGCGGCGGCATCGTCATGACCGGGCGGCTTGCGACGCAGGTTGCGAAGCACCCGAGGGTGCATCTGGTTGGCTACGGCCCCTCAGCCTCCACCATTGGGGCCAACCGGGCCGGCCGCGCCGCCGCGGACGAGCTCATGGCACTCCTCAACCTTGCGTAAGTGTGGATAGCCCGGATCCGCCTGCCCCGTGCTCCGCGGCAGTCCTCGATCCGGTCCGCCGCGTGGCAGTGCCATGCGGTGGAATCTAGAGGGTGTCTGGAAATTAAGCTGCTGCATGGGCTAATCTTTTGGTCATGAGGCGGCACATGGCGAGATAGATCCACGTCTCGGTGGTGGCTGCGAGGCGCTCCCAATCCTTCGCCAGGCGCCGGTTGCGGATCAGCCACGCGAAGGTGCGCTCGACAATCCAGCGTTGAGGCAGAACAGAAAAACCAGTCGGCATCTCGGGCGCGGGTTGATCGATCGGCACCCGCACCCAGCGCCGCGGCCGCTTCACGACCAGCAACGTCCACCCGAGTTCCGTTGCCAGCCAGGTGGCCAGACCCTGGTAGCCCATGTCAGCAAACAGGCATTCCACATTCGGATAGAGGCTTCTGAGGTCAGCCAACACGGCTTCGGCCGCGCGCCGGTCATGCACATCGGCCGGATGCACCAGCACGTGCAGGATCAGCCCTTGCGTGTCGACCACCAGATGGCGCTTGCGGCCGGAGATCCGCTTGCCCCCATCGTAGCCGCGCTCACCGCCAGCCTCACTGCTACGGGCTGTCTGGCTGTCGATGATGGCCGCATGAGGCTGCGGATCACGACCGGCCAGCATCCGGGTTTGAGGACGCAGGGCATCATTGATGCGCCGCCACGTGCTGCGCTGGCGCCATCGTCGAAAATGATCGTACACGCTCTGCCAAGGCGGATACTCATGCGGTAGCAGGCGCCAGGGCTCGCCGCCGCGCAGGATGTACAGGATCGCATTCAGCACCTGCCGCAGGTCGTGCTTGCGGGGACGCCCGCGGCGGGTTGTGGGGGCAAGGAGCGGCGCCAGGATGGCCCACTCCGCATCGCTCAGGTCGGTGTCATAGTAGAGGGCTGTCATGCCCCTTCAGATGGGAGACACCCGAATTTCCAGACACCCTCTAGATATTCATACTCGGATTACGGCCAGCCGGCCATTAGCACGTGCGAACGCTTAGACATGAAAGAGACCGAGCCTGACGCCCAATTCGCTCCGACCATTACTCCTCGCGGAAAGCCTTGGCCATGTTGTCGGCGACAGGCTTTGTCAGGTAGGAGAACACGGTGCGGTAGCCGGTCTGGACCAGTCCCTCCACAGGCATGCCCGGAACCAGCTTGAGATCGCCTAG
>Ga0209902_100494_pt1 | contig 40347 bp, 38 predicted proteins | sample FECB27metaG_FD_188304 | JGI IMG/M metagenome (GOLD analysis project Ga0209902, IMG submission 188304) | Cyanobacterial communities from the Joint Genome Institute, California, USA - FECB-27 (SPAdes) (version 2) | ecosystem: Environmental > Aquatic > Thermal springs > Hot (42-90C) > Microbial mats...
AGGAGCATCGCCCGGACGGCACATTCGCCGCGACCGACGTTCCGCGCCAGTCGCCGATGATCCGGCCGCTGTTCAGGGGCGCTCTCGTCCTCAACAGCGATTACGACGCCGCCCGCGCCCGGGCCGATCTCGAAAGCGGGCTGGCGGATGCGATCAGCTTCGGGCGCCCGTTCATCGCCAATCCCGATCTCGTCGATCGGCTGCGCGTTCATGCGCCGATCGACGAGCCCGACGTCGCGACCTTCTACACCCAGGGCGTGGAGGGATATCTCGACTATCCGACGCTCGCGACCGTCAGCGTTGCCGCCTGAGCGGCCGGACGCCCCGGTTCACCCCCGGCCGGGGCGTCCCAGCACCATCCGAAAGGAAGAACATATGAGCGATCCGCGCGACAACCAGCCCCCGGACTATGTGCCGCCCAGGGTCTGGACGCAGACAAAATCCTATGGAGGCGCGTTCGGCGGCAGCAACCGCTCCGTGTCCGGCGCGACGTTCGAGCGCGCCCTGCCGGTCGGCAGGCATCCGCTGCAGCTCTACTCTCAGGGTACGCCCAACGGGCAGAAGGTGACGATCCTGCTGGAGGAGCTGCTCGCCGCGGGTCACAGCGGCGCCGAATATGACGCCTGGCTGATCGACATCTTCAAAGGCGATCAGTTCGGCAGCGGCTTTACCGGGATCAATCCGAACTCGAAGATCCCGGCGCTTGTGGATCGCTCGGCCGATCCGGCGATCGACGTGTTCGAGAGCGGCTCCATCCTCGTCTATCTCGCCGAGAAGTTCGGCGCCTTCCTGCCGGGCGAAACGCGAGCGCGGACGCGGACCTTCAACTGGCTGATGTGGCAGATGGGAACGGCGCCGTTCGTGGGGGGCGGCCTGGGCCATTTCTATGCCTATGCGCCGTTCAAGATCGAATATGCGATCGATCGCTATGCGATGGAGGTGAAGCGCCAGCTCCACGTGCTCGATACGCATCTGGCGGACAACGCGTTCCTGGCAGGCGACGAATACACCATAGCCGACATGGCGGTGTGGCCGTGGCAGCCGGGCAGCCTGTTCGGCGTCTACGACACGGCCGAGTTCGTCGGCGTGGAGGAATATACCCACCTGCTGCGCTGGTATCGCGCGATCGCCGCGCGTCCGGCGGTGATGAGGGGGCGGCTCGTCAACCGCCTGTCCGACAAACCGGGCGAGTTCCTGCGCGAACGCCATGATGCCGCCGACTTCGATGCCCTGGCGCCGTCGTCGATCCCCGGAACCTGAAGCACCGATTTTCCACGGAGACCATCATGAAACTTTACTACGCCCTGGGATCCTGCGGGCTCTCGCCGCAGATCATGTTGCGCGAGGCCGGCATGGTCTTCGATCTGGTGAAGGTCGATTTCGCCACGAAGACCACCGTCGAGGGAGATTATCTCCAGGTGACGCCGAAGGGCTTCGTGCCGGCGCTGGTCCTGGACGATGGCGAGATCATCACCGAAGGCGCCGTCATCCTGCAATGGATCGCCGATCACGCCCCCGAGCGGAAGCTGCTCCCCGCCTTCGGCACGATGGAGCGCTACCGCGCGCTCGAGTGGATCAACGTCGTCGCGACCGATCTGCACAAGGGCATGGCGACCATGTTCTCGCCGTTCATCGACGACCAGGCAAAGGCCCGGTTCGCCGAAGGCTTTCTGAAGGGCCGCTTCCGGATCATCGAGGACCATCTGCGCGACAGGGACTATCTGCTGGGCGACGTCTTCTCGGCCCCCGACGCCTATCTCTACAATGTCCTGTGCTGGCCGCCGCGCGTGGGCATCGACATGTCCGGATATGTGGCGATCGAGCGGTTCATGCAGCGGATGGAACGACGGCCGAGCGTACAGGCGGCGCGCGAGGCGGAGGGAACGCCACCGCGCTGACCGTCGCCGCGCATCCCCGCGACCACGCATCGATCACACTGTCCGCCCGGCGGACGTCGAAGGAAAGCCGACATGGACTGGAACGAAAATCGCAGCCGCATTCTGGGGAATGTGGGCAAGCTGGCGGCCCTCACCCCCGACACGGTGAGGGGCTATATGACGGCGTCGGGGGCCGGCGCGAAGACCGGCCGGCTGGACGAGAAGACCCGTCAGCTCATCTCGCTCGCGGTCGCCGTCACCACGCGCTGCGACGGCTGCATATCGATCCATGGCAATGAAGCCGCAAAGGCCGGCGCGACCCGCGAAGAAGTCGCCGAAGCATTGGGTGTGGCCGTGGCGATGAACGCGGGCGCCGCGCTCGTCTATTCGACGCGCGCACTGGACGCGTTCGACGCTGCTCCGGGCGCTTGAAGTCCCTAGAACGGAACCTCTTTCCCCTCGAAATCGAACAGCTTCCCGCTGTCCGGCACCTTCAGTTCCTCGATCACGTCCAGCAATTGCAGCGCGGCACGGTCCGGGGTGAACAGCCGCCCGGGCTGGACATTGGTCTGGAACGGCCGCGACAATGCCGTATCGACCGTGCCCGGATGCAGCGCGACGACGATCGCGCGGTCGTTGCGGCGCTTCTCCTCGATCGCGAGGGTGCGGATCATCATGTTCAGCGCCGCCTTCGACGCGCGATAGCCGTGCCATCCGCCCAGCCGGTTGTCGCCGATCGATCCGACGCGCGCCGACAATGCCGCGAACACAGTGCGCCCGGCCCTGGGCATGACCGGCAGGAAATGTTTCGCCACCAGCGCGGGGCCGATCGCGTTGATCGCATATGTCCGCGTCAGCCAGTCCGGATCGAGATCGCGCAGCGCCTTTTCCGGATCCTTGCCGTCCGCGTGGAGCAGGCCGGTCGCGACGATCACCAGCCGGGGCTCCGGGCCGGATGCGACATGCGCGGCCGCGGCGGCGATGCTCGCCTCGTCCAGCAGGTCGAGATGCAAAGCGCCGCTTCGCGATCGGGCGAAGCCGTGCACCGTCCTGAACGCGCCTTCGTCGATCAGCGCGGCTTCCAGCGCGCCGCCGATGCCGCCGGACGCGCCGACGATCACCGCGGCGGCGTCTGCCTCCCTGCTCATATCCGGATATCTGCGTCGTCGGCGGGCGTCATGCGATCAGTCCGGCTTGGCCTTGCTCTCGGCCTTGATCGGCGCGCCGCGCATCAGCTCCAGCACGGCCACGCCGATGGGCGCATGACCGGCCGAATTGGTCATGAGGTATACGCCCAGTTTGGACGTGACGTCGCCGCCGATGAACGCGTTGAAGCCGGGGACCGAGCCGGTATGGGTGATGATCTGGTGACCGTCGGGCGCGGTGAAGCTGCTGAAGCCGAAGCCATAGGGGCTCTCCGGCGTGGGCGACTGGTTCCGGTGCATCTCCGCCACCGATGCGGCGGACAGGATGCGCTTGCCGCCGAACACCCCGCCGTTGAGGTGCGCGGCGAGATAGCGGGCCATTTCAGGCGCGGTCATATAGAGGTCGCCGGCGGGATAGACGTCGAAGAACACCTGTTGCGTCGGCTCGGGCTTGCCGTCCTTGCCGCGCAGATAGGGCCGCGCCATCAGGTCGGCCATCAGCGCGGTGGGCCGCACCGGCGCGGGCGTGGCGATGCCGAGCGGCTTCAGCACATGCTCGACGATATAGCTTTCATATTCCTGGCCGGAGACCTGCTCGATCAGATAGCCGAGAATGCCATAGGCGGCGTTGCAATATTCGTATTTCTCGCCCGGCTTGCGCACCGAATATGTGCGCTCGGTCAGCGCAGCCAGGTTGGGCGGCAGCGTGCGGGAAAAGATCGGCACGGTCCGCACGTCGCAGGTCAGGCCGGATGCGTGGGTCAGCATGTGACGCACGGTCACCGGCTGCTCCACCTGAATGCGATCCTGCACCCGCGCGGCGCGGAGATAGCGGTTGACCGGCGCGTCCAGATCGATCTTGCCCTGTTCGACAAGCTGCATGACCGCGGTGGCCGTGATGCTCTTGCCGGTGGAGCCGGTGCTGTAGACCGTGGCGGGGGTCGCCGGCGTGTGGGTGGCGGTGTTGGCCTCGCCATAGGCGGCGGTCCACACGATGCGATCGCCCTGCACCAGCGCGATCGAGACCGACGCGGTGCCCTTGTTCATCTCCGCCCGGATGACCTGTTCGATCTTCGGCTTGATGGCTTCCAGATTGAAGCTGGGCTGGCTCTGGCTCTGGCTCTGGCTCTGGGCCTGAGCCGGGGCGGTGCCCGCATAGGCCAGCAGCAAGCTCGCGGCCGCCGCCGCACGCATCAGACGCTTCATCCGAATTCCCCCGATTATCCTGTGTCGGTGCACGGCGTAGCGGTCCGCCCCGGCGGTCACAAGGGTGCCGCGCCAAACTCGCCGTCAAATGGGTGATTTACATATATAATACAGTAAGTCACTATCCACGCCGAAAAGTGCGGAGGGGAGGCAGGCGGATGCGAATCTGGAAACAGCGATCTTCGGTTGCCGCCATTCTTCTGGTGGTCGGCGCAAGCTTCGCACCGATGGCATGCGCCGCGCAGGCGAGCGCTTCGCCCGCCGCTGACCCCCAGCATCGGTTCGCCGCTGCGCGTGCAACGATCGAAAAGACGCTTCAGGACGCGAAAGTGCCGTCGATCGCGGTCGCCGTCGTTCAGGATGGCCGGATCGTGTGGGAAGAGGGCTTCGGCTGGGCCGATCGCGAGCGACAGCTTCGCGCGACGGCGCACACGCCATATTCGCTCGCCTCGATGACCAAGCCGATCACCGCGACCGCGATCATGATGCTGCGCGATGCGGGCAGGATCGATATCGACCGGCCGGTCGAGCGCTATCTGGGCGGGCTGAAGCTGACCGGCCATGCCGGCAGCAGCGCCGGGGTGACGGCGCGCCGGATCATGGCCCATTCCGCGGGATTGCCGCTTTACGGGCATTTCTATCTCGACGGCGCGAAGCCCGCGGGCTCGCGCGAGACGATCTCGAAATTCGGCATGACCGTCTTTCCGCCCGGCACGCGGTTCGAATATTCCAATATCGGCATGAAGATCCTCGACGCGGCGATCGAGCATGTCTCCGGGCAGAGCTATGGCGACTATCTTCGCCGCCGGATCTTCCTGCCGCTCGGCATGGCGAACAGCGCGGTCGGGCTGCCCGCGGGCGTGCCGGCGGCGATCCGCTATGACGAGGACAGGCAGCCGATGCGCTTCTACCTGACCGATCATCCCGGATCGGGCGACGTCTGGGCGAGCGCGCACGACATGGCGCGCTTCCTGATGTTCCATATGGGCACGCCTCTGCCCGGCCAGCGCCGGATATTGAACCCGGCCGCGCGGCTGGAGATGCAGCGTCCGGCCAGTGCCTCGCCCATGCCCGGCGCCCCCGGCGCGCCGCGACGCGATATCGGCGCCAACTGGATATTGAGCACGGTCGGCGGCCATCCGCAGGTCTGGCATTCGGGCGGACAGCCGGGGGTGAGCGCCTATATGGGCTTTTATCCCGATCAGAAGGTCGCTCTGGTCATCCTTGCCAATTCCTCCGCGCCGACCGGCGACATCGCAAAGGCGTTCCTCGACATCGTTGCGCCGGACGTCGCGCCGCGCCGGTCGGATGCGCCCCCGCCGAGCCCGCAACCGATCCCGTTCCGCGGAACATGGACCGGCACGATCTCCAGCCATGTCGGCACGCGGCCGCTGACGATGACCTTTGGGGAGGGGGGCGAGATCGCCGTCCGGCTCGCGGATCAGCCGGGCACGGTGCTGGGCAGGCCGGCATTCGCCGATGGCGCGCTCACCGGGGAGTTCACCGGCACCAGCGATCTTCCGGAGGCGAAGGCGGGCCCGCTCCCGCACGCCCTGAAGCTCGTGCCGGTCGACGGCGAGCTTGTCGGCCAGATCGTCGTGCGCAAGACCGACAAGGATGTCGCGCTGATGCTTCCGGGCTTCGTCCGGCTACGCCCGCAGGCGGACTGAGCCGGGGGCCGCTCTCCGGACATATTGCCATGTCGCGTCCGATTGGCTTTGGTGGGCGCCGCCAATCGAAAGGAACATTGTGACGCTCGACGGTCCCCGGCTCGCTCCCCTGTCCGGCTCAAGGCCGGATGCCCTTGTCATCCTGGTCCATGGCTATGGCTCGAACGGAGACGATCTGATCGCGCTGGCGCGCATGATGCAGCCGGCGCTCCCCAACGCCGCGTTCGTCGCGCCCAATGCCCCGTCGCAGATCCCGCATATGGCCGCCGCCTATCAATGGTGGCCGATCGAGACCTTCTCGATGGCCGAGCGCGCCGCCGGCGCCGACGCGGCCGCGCCGGTCTTCGACGCCTTCGTCACGCAGTCGCTCGAAGAGGCCGGCTTGCCGAGCGACCGGCTGCTGCTGATCGGTTTCAGCCAGGGCACCATGATGGCGCTGCATGTCGGGCTGCGGCGCGCGGAGCCCGTTGCGGGCATTGTCGGCATATCGGGCATGCTCGTCGCGCCCGAGCGGCTGGAGGCGGAGATCGCAAGCCGCCCGCCGGTGCTGCTGATCCACGGTACCGCTGATGACGTGGTGCCGTTCGGCTCGATGGACCTGGCGTCGTCCGCGCTGACCTCGGCCGGCGTGATGGTGGGCACACATGCGTCAAGGGGCGTGGGGCACAGCGTCGATCAGGCCGGCCTCGCCGCGGCGACGGCGTTTGCGGTTCGGGTTCTGGGCTGATAGAAATAAATCAATTGAAAACAATGTGTTGAAAGTCCGTCATTCCGGCGAAAGCCCGTGGCTTTCGGCGGCTTTATTGGAAGTGTGAGGCGGCAAGAATTCTCCTCCCTACGCGTCGCGTGGGGAGGGGGACCGCGACGCGAAGCGGCGTGGTGGAGGGGAAATAGGATGCTTCCCCTTCGCGCCGCCTTCGAACCGTATTCTCTTTGGATTTCTGTCAGCTACGGCGCTGGATCATCCATCGCACTTCCCCTCCACCCCCACGGCTCGCGCCGTGGCGGTCCCCCTCCCCATCTTCGATAGGGAGGAGAGGTGCAGCTGCGGCTGCAAACCATGTCTCGGCACCGGCATTGTCGAAGCATTCCGTGGAATTGCGATGTTCGCGCCAACCTCATGCAGAAAATGCGCCCTCACGCCGCCACGCGCGAATATGTCTGCCCCTGATATGTCAGCGCGGCGCTCGCCGCGGCAAACCCGATTTCCTCCCCCTGCAAGGGGATGAACTCGACACGAACACTCTCGCCCTTACTGCCGGCACCGGCGGGCGAGCGCATCGCGCCGAAGCGGATATCGAGCGCGTCCTTGCCGGCCGAGACGATGATCTCGCCGAATGCGTCGTTCCGGAAGCGCCCGGCATAGGTGTGCAGCGGGTTTCGCAACGTCCATGCGCGCGCCTGTCTCGCCAGCCTGTCCGCTGTCAGCTTCTCGAAATAGCGGTCGCGCGCGACGATCAGCTGTTCGATCCTCGTATCCAAGATCTTGCCCGCGTCCGCGCGCCCGGCCGAACGGTCGTAGACGAAGTCGGCAACGACATCCGCGAGCTGGGACGCCACGCTGGAATCGTTGACGAACGCGGCGACGCCCGTCCTGCGCGCGGGAAGGTAGGAGACATGGGCCCGGGCGCCGGCAAAGGCGCCGAAATGATGGAGCATCAGCTCGTCGCGAAACGGCACGTGATACCAGCCGAGCCCATAGGCCTTGCGCGTATAGCCGGCGAATTCGCGATCGAGCTTCGCGAACGGCTCCCGGGTCGCCATCACGGCCTGAGCGGGCAGGATCCGCCGCCCCCCGACCATGCCCGCCTCGCTCATCAGTTCCAGCCACAGCACCGCATCGCTGGCGCTCATGATCACCCCGCCGGCCGAGTGCATGGTCGCGTCGCTCTTCTCCAGCGCGATCCTGGTCACGCCCTCGGGCAGCACAATATGCGGTCTGGCGACCGACCATCCACCGGATCGCGCACGCGACATGCGCGCGCTGGTGCGGCGCATGCCCATCGGCCGGAACAGTTCGTCGTCCAGCAGGTCCTGCCATGGCAATCCCAGCCGTCTGTCCGACAGGATCGTCGCGATATTATAGCCTGTATTGGTGTATTCGAACGTGCCGAACGGCGCCTTTGCGTTGATCGCGCAGGCCGACAGCAGGCGCCAGAGCGTCGCCGGATCGTGCTGGCCGGAAAAGGCCAGCCTGAACGCGACCGGATCGCAATCGATCCCGGACGAATGGGACAGCAGGTGACGCAGCGTGACCGCATCGGGGCGTATCGCCGCGGGGAATGCCGCATCCGGAGCCCAGCGGGCGATCGGCGCATCCAGATCGACCTGACCCCGATGCGCCAGAACGGCGAAGGCGAGGCTGGTAAGCGGCTTGGTCGAAGAGGCGATGTAGAATGCGGTGTCCGCGTCGACGCGTTGGCCGGTGGTTACGTCCGTCACGCCGAAGCCGCGCGTATAGCAGCCCTCGGGCGAATAGACCGCGACCGACAGCCCCGCCGCCGCCGACAGCCGTTGCATCGCGGCGCCGATCCGTTCGTCGAGTTCGTCGCTGAACGGCAAGGAGGAGATGTTCGACGCAATCGGGCGACGCGATTTGGCTACCGAGGCGAGGGATGCGGCCGCGCCGAGGCCGGCCAGGAATGATCTACGGTCCATGGCGCCTGTTAGCTGGCCTTTGCCGCCGGATATTGGACGATCTTAACCGAGCAGCGCATTGAGCCGCGCGCGCTGCGCGCCCGGGCTTTGGCGCAACACCCGGCGAAACATCCGGTTCATATGGCTTTGATCGTAAAAGCCCGCCGCGACGGCGATTTCGCTCAAACCCAGCTCGGTGCCCACCATCAGCCGCCAGGCGCGGCGTATGCTCTGGCCATTGGCATGATCGCTGATCGTCGTTCCATAGTGGCGCCGGAACAGCCGCGATGCATGGACCGGGTGAACCCCGCCCGCAAACGCCCGGGCACGCAGGTCGACCTGGGCGATGCTATGGACTTCCAGCTCTTCCTTCAGGCTGCCGAGCCATTGCGGCGGCGCATCCGGCCGCGCGACGCCATCGGCGACGCCCGAAATCAGATCGTTTCCCGCCGCCTCAACGGCCACGTCATCCTGGGCCAGCGCAGCCTCGATCAACGCCACGCAATGCCGCAGCGCGAAACCGTCGGACAAGCGCCGCCACTCCGCCTGCGCGTCGGGCAGATCGAAGGGATCGCTGTCGAGGAATTCGACCGATGCGACATAGGCGCCGCCGCCGCCGAACCTGTCCTCATGCACCACACGATGCGACTTCAGCAGGACATCGCCGGGCGCCATGCGAATGGAACCGCCCGGCCCGTCTTCGCCATAGGCGCCCTTCAGAAGCAGGCTGATCCGCGGATACGCGTCCCGATGCGCCGAATGAGACTCTCCGGGCAGGTAGCGGCAAACCCGCACCACGTGCCGCGGCGAGACGAACAGGCTTTTGCCCAACGTCACGATATCGGCCCGGCAGGCCTGTTTCGCGAACACTGATCCATCCTCATCGCGCCCCGCCCGTCATGTGCCCAAGCCCGCAGGCGATGCAACTCTGCCCGACTGTATTATGTCTGTAAATCACCTGCACGAAGACACCCCCCATATTGCCATATCGGCCCCGATTGGCTTTGGTGCGCCGAGAAGGATGGCCGTGGCGAAACCGGAGTCGCGAAAGATCGAGACCGAACCGCGCAGCGATCGTCCGCGCGGGGTGATCGAACGCGTCTATCGCAATCACTGGGCCGATCTGTGTCGCGCGATCGAGCGGCAGTTCGGATCGGGCCCGCCCGAGCCCGAAGAGGCGGTGCAGACCGCGTTCGAGAGTTTCGCGAAGCTCGACGCGGCCGAAGAGGTCGCCAATCCGCGATCCTATCTGTTCGTCGCGGCGCGCAATTTCGTGCTCGATCAGCGCCGCCGCGCAAAGGTGCGCCTGGCGGCCCATGATGATGTCGAATTCGTCCTGACGGGCGACACCCCTGCGAATCTGGACAGCGAGCGCGTCTTCATCGCGAAGGAGCAGTTGGCGATCGTCGCCGGGACGCTGGACAGGATGGAGCCCAAGAGGCGCGAAGTGATGACGCTGCATATCGTACACGATCTCCGCTACGTCGAAATCGCCCGCCGCCTGGGCATTTCGGAGACGCGCGTCCGCCAGCTGATGGCGTCGGCGCTGGCGCAGTGCAAGATAGCGATCAACGCCTCCGGCGAGGGTGCGATCAACGCCGCCGCGGAAGGAGGGGCAGGCTGATGGCGAGCGCGGTCGATCTCGACGATGCGGTGCTGACCCAGGCGAGCGAATGGTATGCGCTGACGCTCGCAGACGATATCGGCGACGCCGATCTCGAAGCGTTCGAGGCATGGCTTGTGGCCGATCCGCGCCATGCGCGCGCCTTCGACCTGACCGCGCGCACCGCGCTGCAATTGAGCGAAGGCGCATTGTTCGCGCAGCTGAAGGCGCTCGACGCCGCCGAGGATCCGGCATCGGCCGCGCCGTCCGCCGCCAACGACGCGCACGATCCGCTGGCGCATCTCGCCCCGCCGCGCCGGGCACCCCGCCGGGCGCTGATCTGGGGCGGCGCGACCGCGCTTGCCGCGTCGCTGGCGCTCGCCATCGGGCTGGGCATGTTCACCGTGGCGCCCGCCGGCCCGCCGGTCGTCACCGCCATCGCCGAGACGCGGGTGTTGCAGCTTGCCGATGGCAGCCGTGTCACATTGGGCCCCGCCAGCCGCATCGCCACGCGGATCGATGCCGACACGCGCAATGTCACGCTGCTGGCGGGCGAGGCCTTTTTCGAAGTGGCGCATGATCGCAGCCGCCCCTTCCATGTCGAGGCGGGCGATGCGCGCATCGAAGTGGTCGGCACCAAGTTCGACGTGAGCCGATCGGGCGGTCGCGTCCATGTGTCCGTGCTGGAGGGTGTGGTGAAGGTGCGGGAGGCCGCGCCCCTGTTCGCCACCGCATCGGTGCAGACGCTGACCGCCGGCAAGGGCATCGAGACCGCGGAGGCACCCGCATCGCTGTTCAGCGCGGCGCCGCCCGCGCCGATCGCGGCGGAGCATGTGCCCGCGGGCGAATGGCGCAGCGGTCGGCGCACCTATATCGACGCGCGGCTCGGCGATGTCGTCGCCGATCTCAACCGCTATTATGCGCCGGGCGTGACGCTCGCCGATCCGTCGCTCGGCGATGTGCGGATCGCGATGGAACTGCGCCCTGGCGATACCGACGCCTTTTTCGGCGCGCTTCCGCTCGTGGCGCCGGTCCGCATCGCGAAGGCCGGGGGAGGTGCGGTGCGCGTCGAGCGGGCGCCTTGAGCATTGCGCTGTACGAAGCTGCGGGGATGCTAGCGCATCCGCACCTCGAAACGCTCAAATGCCGCGCAGGCTTCATCGTGCTTCGATGAGCGGCGCGCCCCGAAGCACGATGTTCCAAAAAAATTTCACCACCCCCTTCGAACCGGCCTGCTCGACGCGTTGTTACCCATGAGCCGTATGAAACGGCATGGGGGAAGGCCGGTCGTGAAGCGCAGGGGCATACGCCTTGTGATCATCGCCATGATGACTGCATCGCCGATGTCGCTTGCCGTCACGGCGGCGCCGGCGGAGGCCCAGCAGCGCGCCTATGATATTGCCGCCCAGCCGCTGGCCCGGGCAGTGCTCGACTATTCGCGCCAGTCCGGCGTGTTCGTGCTCGCGCCGATGGAGCTGATCAAGAACAAGCGGTCGCAGCGGGTGAAGGGGCGCTACGATGCGGAGGACGCGCTGGCGCGGCTCCTGTCCGGCACCGGCCTGCGCGCGGTGAGCGGCAACAGTGGCGGGCTGGCGCTGGTCAGGGCGGGCGGCCCCGGAAACGGCCCGGGCGCGGGACGCTCCGGCCATCAGGACGGCGAAGGCGCCGCCGACATCATCGTCACCGCGCAGCGCCGCGAACAGGCCTTGCTGAAGGTGCCGCAATCGCTTGCCGTGGTTGCGGGCCGGGCACTGGAGCGGCAGCAGTTCCGCAGCGTCATCGATTTCCAGCAGCTCGTCCCCGGCCTGAACGTCACGCAGCTCGGCCCGGGCGAGGCGCGCGTCACGCTGCGCGGGCTCAATGCCGGTTCTGTCGGTTCGGCCGTCACCATCTATCTCGACGACATTCCCTATGGCTCCAGCGGCAGCCTGTCGAACGCGGGTGACCTGGCGGGCGATTTCGACACATTCGACATCGCCCGCGTCGAAGTGCTGCGCGGTCCGCAGGGAACGCTCTACGGATCGAACGCGCTTGGCGGCGTCATCAAATATATCACCGCCATGCCCGACGCTTCGCGGTTCGAGGCGCGCGCGCAGGCGGGTGTCGAGGCGGTGGCCGGCGGCAACGGCGCGGGCTGGTCCGCCAATGCGATGGTCAATCTGCCGATCGCCGATGGAATCGCGTTTCGCGCAAGCGGCTTTCGCCGCCGCCAGCCCGGTTTCATCGACAGCGTCGGCCGCGACGCACAGGGCGTCAATGCGAGCGAGAGCTATGGCGGCCGCGCCTCGCTGCTGATCCTGCCCGCGGCGTCGCTCTCGATCCGCCTGTCGGCGCTCGCGCAACGGCTCGACAATCGATCGCCCTACTGGTTCCTGGCCGATCCCGACACGCTGAAGCCGTTCAATCCGGAAACGGGGGCGCCCGGCCGCGATCGATTCAATATCGAGCTTTATCCGCAATTCAGCCGGATCGATTATCGCATCTACAGCGGCACCGTCGAATGGAATGCCGGCCCCGTCCGGCTGACCTCCGTCACCAGCTATGCCACGCAGCGCCGCCCGAAGCTGATGGATTATTCGTACACGGCGGTGCGCGCGCAGATCAACACGCTCTACGCGCCGGACGCGCCGAACACGGTGGGCCTGATGCTGCGCAACGACATCTCCGTCGACAAGTTCACGCAGGAGATCCGGTTGACCTCCGGCGATTCCGACGCGTTCGAATGGGTCGCCGGCGCCTATCTTTCCGACGAGAGCACCTTGCTGTTCCAGCGCGGCCTGCCGTTCGAGATCGCGTCGCAGCGCCTGATCCCGCGCGCCGTGACGATCAACGGCCAGCGATATGACGAACTCGCCATCGCGACGATCGATGCCCGCTATCGCGAGATCGCCGGCTTCGCGACGGGCACGCTCCATCTGGGCGATCGTTTCGATATCACCGCGGGCGGGCGTTACAGCCATAATCGCCAGCGATCCGATCAGCGCGTGATGCAATTCGGAAACAGCGCCACGCGGCTCGGCCGGTCGTCGCAGGGCGTCTTCACCTGGTCGGTCTCGCCGCGGTTCGAACTGGACGACGATGCGGCGGTTTATGCGCGCGTGGCCAAGGGCTATCGTCCCGGTGGCCCCAATGCGATCCCCTCCACCCTGCCGCCCGGTTTCCCGACCAGGTTCAAGGCGGACACGGTGATCAGCTATGAAGCCGGTGTCCGCGCGGAAACCCGCGATCGCAGCGTCTCGATCGACGCATCCGCCTTTTACATCGATTGGCGCGACATATTGATCCTGACGCTGTTCAGCGGCGATACCGGCGGCACCGGCATCAACGCCAATGGCGGACGCGCGCGCAGCAAGGGTTTCGAACTGGCCGCGACGCTGCGCCCCGCCGACGGCTTCACCGTCGTCGCCAACGCGGCCTATACCGATGCGCGGCTGCTCGACGATGCCGTGCCGCGCGCCGGCGGGCCCAATCTGTCCGGCGGGCAGGCGGGGGACCGGTTGCCGGGCGCGCCGAAATGGAAGATCGCGGTGTCCGCCGACCATCAATGGCCGCTGTCGGACGACGCGACCGCCTTCGCCGGCGGCACCGTCCAGCTCGCCAGCGATCAGCCCGCGCTGTTCAACGCGGTGCGCCGCACCGCGCGCGGCACGCAACCCATGCTGGAGGGATATGCCACGCTGGATCTGCGCGCCGGCGTGAATTTCGGCCAATATTCGCTGACCGCCTATGTCCGCAACGTCACCGACAGCGGCGCCATCGTTTCCGCCATCTCCTATCCGATCACCTATGCGGCGGATCTCGGCGGCGCCAATCGCCCCGGCTTCGCCGCCACCAGCATCGCGCCGCGCACGATGGGCGCGATGCTCAGTGCGTCATTCTAGCCATGATCCAGGCCATTCTTTCCAGTTCGACCGAACGAAACGCGGGTTTCGGGACATCGACTGCCCATCGCGCTCCAACATGGATCGGAGCGCCAAGAACATAACCATCCGCAACTCGACACCACCTTAGGACATCAGGGGGATCATCATGGTAACTCGACGTAACCGGCTGCTTGCCGGAATGACTTTCTGCGCCTTTTTCACGGCCACGCCGGCCGTCGCGCAGGACAATAACGAAGGCACGAACGAGATCGTCGTCACCGCGCAGCGGCGCGAACAGACGCTGCAGGAAGTGCCGCTGTCGCTGTCGGTCGTCGGCGAGCAGCAGCTCGAGCGCCAGGCGGCGATCAGCCTGGCCGATTATACCAAGCTGGTTCCCGGCCTGAACCTGCAGGCGCAGGATGCGGGCCTGGTCCGCATCGTGCTGCGCGGCACCAACACCGGATCGGTGGGCGCGACCGTCGCGACCTATATCGACGACATGCCGTTCGGATCGAGCGGAAGCCTCATCAACGCCGGCATCCTGGCCGGCGATTTCGATCCGTTCGACGTTACCCGCATCGAAGTGCTCCGCGGGCCGCAGGGCACGCTCTACGGCTCCAATTCGCTGGGCGGCGTGCTCAAATATGTGACCAACAAGCCGTCCACCGCGGGCTTCGACGCGCGCGCGCTGGCGGGCATCGAGTCGGTTTCCGGCGGCGATATCGGCTGGTCGGGCAATGCCATGGTCAATGTGCCGCTGGGCGACGCGCTGGCGATCCGCGCGACCGGTTTCTATCGCGAGCGCCCGGGCTTCATCGACACGGTCGGCTTCAACGACAAGAATGCGAACGCATCGAAAACCTATGGCGGCCGCCTGTCGGCGCTGTTCGCGCCCACCGACGATTTCTCGATCCGCCTGCAATCGGTGCTGCAGAATATGGACGGGGGCATGCCGTCTATCTTCGACATCGATCTGGTCACGCACGCGCCCTACAACGCCGCCGCCGGCGCAGCCCAGCGGGGCGATCGCACGCGCTTCGCGCTGTATCCCGAAAGCTACGACCTGCGGTACCGGCTGTTCGCCGGCACGCTGGAATGGGATTTCGGCGGCGCGACGCTTTCGTCGATCACCAGCTATTCGAAGCTCGCCTATCGGCCGGTGACCGACGCCAGCACCAATGCGCTGCGCACGACGATCAACGCGCTCTACGCGCCGACCGCGCCCAACACGGTGGGCTTCGTCTTCATCAACAATCAGCAGGTGAAGAAATTCACCCAGGAAGTTCGCCTGGCCTCCAGCGATTCCGACGTCTTCGAATGGACGGTCGGCGGCTATTACACCAAGGAGAAGACGCGGCTGTTCCAGCGCTACATCCCCTTCCAGATCCCGACGCGGCAGTTGATGCCGACGCGGCTCACCGTCGGCGGCACGACCTTCGAAGAATTCGTGATCTCGTACATCAACGCCAATTACGAGGAACTGGCCGGCTTCGCGACGGGCACGCTGCATCTGGGCGACCGTTTCGACATCACCGCGGGCGGACGATACAGCCATAACAAGCAGGATTCCGAACAGGCGGTGATCCAGCTCGGCGTGGGCAACGCGAACACCGGCAATTCCTCGCAGGGCGTCTTCACCTGGTCGATCTCGCCGCGGTTCGAACTGAGCGACCGCGCATCGGTCTATGCCCGTGCGGCAAAGGGCTTCCGCCCCGGCGGCCCGAACCTGATCCCGCTGGGCGCGCCCGCCAACTTCCCGTCCGAATTCCAGGCGGACACGATCGTCAGCTACGAGATCGGCCTGCGCGCGGAAACCGCGGACCGCAGCCTGACCTTCGACGGATCGATCTTCTATCTCGACTGGAAGAACATCCTGATCGCCACCACCGTCAACACGCCGACCGGGCCGGTCGGGGTCAACGGCAATGGCCAGAAGGCACGCAACAAGGGCATCGAACTGGCGGTGACGGCGCGTCCGACGGCGGGGCTGACCTTCGCCCTCAACGGCGCCTATACCGATGCCAAGCTGCGCAACGACACGGTGCCGGCATCGGGCGGCGCCAATCTGGTCGGCGGCCTGGCCGGCGATCGACTGCCCTATGTGCCCGAATTCTCGGCGACCGCGGCGGTCGATTACGAATGGGAACTCTCGGCGGGCACAAAGGCCTATGTCGGCGCGAATGCCCGCCTGGTCAGCGACCAGCCGGGCACGTTCAACGCCGTATATCGTGCAACCTATGGCCGGACGCCGGTCATCGACGGCTACACCACGGTCGACCTGCGCGCGGGTATCGATTTCGAGCAGTTCAACCTGAGCGTGTTCGCGAACAACCTGACCAACGCGTACGGCCTCACCAGCCTGGGATCGGCGGCCACCACGGCGTCATCGGCCATCGGCGGATCGAACGGGGTCTATGGCACCGGTTCGGCCATCCGCCCGCGCACGATCGGTGCGTCGGTGGGCGTTTCGTTCTGATCGCGATAGGGTCGGCGGGCTGCAGGGAGGCGCCGATCCGGAAGCCGGGCACCAGGGGTGGTGCCCGGCTTCGCCAGGCCTGGCGGCCGTGAAAGGGATTGTGGAATGACGAAGGTGACAGGTTGGTGGCGGCTCGGCCGCTGGATCAAGCGGATCGTGCTGGGCCTGCTGGCGCTGCTGATCCTGCTCGTCGTCGCGGGATCGATCTACGAGGCGCTGGGTCGCCGGAGTGCCGAGGCGAACTATCCGCCGCGCGGCAAGATGGTCGATATCGGCGGACGCAGGATGCACATCGATTGCCGCGGCACCGGATCGCCGACCGTTATCCTCGAATCCGGGCTGGGCACCGGCGGGACGCTCGACTGGGCGCTGGTCCATGACAGGATCGCGCGCTTCACCCGCGCCTGCGCCTATGACCGGGCGGGAATCATGTGGAGCGACGCCAAGGATGCGCCGCAGCGCGCATCCGCGGTGGCGGACGATCTCCATGCGATGCTGAAGAGCGCCGGGATCACCGATCCGCTGGTGCTCGTCGGACACTCGATCGGCGGCCCCTACATCCGCACTTACACCGGGCGCTACGGCGATCAGGTTGCCGGGCTGGTCTTCGTCGACGGCTCGCATCCCGATCAGGTCGCCCGGCTCGGGAAAGCGACCGGCACCGACGTCCATCCCCGACAGGCTTCGCTGCTGATGCACGGCGCGTCGGCGCTGTCGTGGACGGGCATCGTCCGGTTCCTGAGGTCCGATGCGGCCGACGGCAAATTGCCGAAGGACGCCGCCGACCGAATGGGCGCCTATGCCAGCAAGTCGGTGAAAGGCGCGACGACCGAGCTCGACGGGTTCGACGCCACGATGGACGATGCGCGGGCGGTGCGCAGTTTCGGGGACCGGCCGGTGTTCGTGCTGACCGCCCTCGCGCCCTTCACATCGGACGAATTGAAGCAGATGTCGATGAAGCCCGAACAGGGCGCACGCTTCAAGCAGACGTGGAAGGCGCTGAACGCCGAACATGCTGCGATGTCGACGCGCGGTCGCCAGCAGGTCGTGTCTGACGCCGGCCATTACATCCAGGTCGATCGGCCCGATGTCGTGATCGCCGCGGTCCGCCAGGTGGTGGGCGAGGTGCGCGCCGACGCCGGCAAGGGGATCGCGCGCTGACCGATCGAAAGGCCGCGGGTCGGGGCCTTGCTCCGGTCCGCGCCTCCATGACACATATCGATAAACCGGGAGGATTCTTCATGTTCAAACGCCTGCTGCTCGCATCCATCACCTGTGTCGCCGCACCGTCGGCCATCACCGCGGCCGCGCCCGACGCGGCCAGACAGGCGCGGGTCGACGCGGTCTTCGCCGGTTACGGCTCCGCGACGCCGGGTTGCACCGTCGGCGTGGAACAGAATGGCCGGACCTTGCTGACGCGCGGCTATGGCGCGGCGGACATTGAGGCGAAGCGCGCGCTGACGCCGACGTCCAGCGTCTATATGGCCTCCGTCTCGAAACAGGTGACGGCGATGGCGGTGTTGCTGCTGGTCGAGGACGGCAAGCTGAAGCTGGACGATCGCGCCCGCGCGATCCTGCCCGAACTGCCCGCCTATGCGGATCAGGTGACGGTCCGCCAACTCCTGACCCACAATAGCGGCCTGCGCGATTTCTTCACGCTGGGCGCGCTCAGCGGGATCGGCAACGAGCACCCCTATAGCGAAAAGGACATGCTCGACCTGATCGGCCGGCAGCAGGGCCTGGATTTCGAGCCCGACACCGATCACCTCTACAGCAACAGCGGCTATGTCGCGCTGTCGCTGATCGTCCAGCGCGTGTCCGGCCAGCGGCTCGACGATTTCGCACGCGCGCGGATCTTCACGCCGCTCGGCATGACGCAGACGCGCTTCCAGCACGATCATACCCAGGCCGTGCCGGAGAAGGCGAATGGCTATGTGAAGAACGGCGACGGCTGGAAGGTCTCCAACTCCAATCTCGATCTGGTCGGCGATGGCGGGCTCTATTCCACCGCGGGCGACATGCTGCGCTGGATCGCGAACATGGACAGCGGCAAGGTCGGCGCGAAGTCCGTCGCGCTGATGCGCGAATCCGCGCGGCTGAAGGACGGCAAGGCGACCGGCTACGGCATGGGCCTGTCCCCCGCCAGCTATCGCGGCCTGCCGCTCGTCCACCATGGCGGCGCGCTTGCCGGCTATCGGACGATGACCTGGTGGTTCCCGACCGAAAAGCTGGGCATCGTCATTTCCTGCAACAACGGCACCGCGCGCTCCGACGAACTGGCGGGGAAGGTCGCCAACGTCTTCCTGGACGGCAAGCTGAAGCCCGCCACCGTCCTGAACGCCGCCGCCCCCGGGGAAGCCGCGCGGCCGTTTGCCGGCGTCTACCGTCAGGCGAACGGATCCTATCTCGAATTCGCGCTGAAGGACGGCAAGCTCGTCATTCTCCGCCCCGAACGCCCGCTCGCCCAGCTTTCCCCCGGCACCTTCGCCTTTCCGTCCGATCCGGACGGCGCCCGCCTGGCCTTCGACGCCGACGGCAAGGCGCTCCGTTACATTTCGGAAGCGACCGCCGACCGCCGGTTCGAACGTGTCGAAAAGATGGAGACGGCCGCCGAGACCGCGGCCGCCTATGCCGGCGAATATCGCAGCACCGAAGTGCCCATGCCCTTCACCATCCGCCAGGCCGACGGGCTGGTGCTCAAGGCCGGCCCGATGCCCGACATGAAACTGGTCCAGACCGCGCCCGATCGTTTCTGGGCGCCGGACATGGGGCTGGAACTGCTCTTCGTCCGCGACGCGGCCGGCCGGCCCGGCAACCTGCTGCTCAACGCGGGCCGTGCGCGCGGCCTCAAATATGCGCGGGTGGGGTCCTGACGCGAAATGTCGGCGCTCCGTGTCCGTTACGGGGCGCCGCATGCGACAATGCCACTATCTCCACACCGGCACTGGCGCCGATGATCGAAAGCTTCGCATAACCGTCGCCACAACATCCGAAGGGGCAAGGGGCGGATCATGAGCGAAGTTGTGGTGACGATCGGCGACGAGCGTTTCGAGGCGCGGTTTCAGGACGATCTTGCGCCCAGGACGTGCGCGCGGTTCCGCGCGCTGCTGCCCTGGTCCGAACGGATCATTCATGTCCGCTGGAGCGGAGAGGGGTGCTGGATCCCGCTCGGCGATCTCGATTTCGAGCTTGGCTACGAAAACGCCACCAGCCATCCGCGCCCCGGCGAATTCATCCTTTATCCTGGCGGCGTGAGCGAGACGGAGATCCTGGTCGCCTATGGCGGCGTCAGCTTCGCCAGCAAGGCCGGTCAGCTTGCCGGCAATCCCTTCCTGATCATCACCGAAAAGCTGGACGTGCTCGCCCGCATCGGGCGCGACGTGCTGTGGCAGGGTGCGCGCGAGATCGGCTTCGCGCTGAAAGCGGATTGAGTCCGGTAGGGTGCCCTTGGAATCGGCGGACTGCCGGGTCATAGCTCATCGTGCCCCGCCATATCGGCGGATACAGGACGAGGATCATAATCAATGACTCGACGGCTGACCGTCTCGAAAAGAACCTGGCCGCTGAAGGAGCCTTTCGCGATATCGCGCGGCGTGGAAACCGAGTGCGACGCGATCGTCGTCGGCCTGGCCGACGGCGATGTCGAGGGGCTCGGCGAAGCCATCGGCGTTTCCTATCATGACGAGACCGTCGCGAGCATGACGCGGCAGATCGAGGATGTCCGCGCCGCGATCGAGGCTGGGGCGACCCGCGAGCAATTGCTCGATCTGCTGCCGGCGGGCGGCGCGCGCAATGCGGTCGACGGCGCGCTCTGGGATCTGGAGGCGAAGGCGAGCGGCGTGCGTGCCTGGGAACGCGCCGGCGTCGGCAAGGGCGGCTCGATCGTCACCGCGGTCACCATCGGCATCCGCTCGCTCGACGCCTATGCCGCCAGCGCCCGTGCGCTCGCCGATCATCCCTGGATCAAGATCAAGGTCGGCAGCGAGGATCCGATCGCCGCGATCGAGACCGTGCGCCGCGCCGCGCCGCGATCGAAGCTGGTCGTCGATCCCAACCAGGCGTGGAGCGTCGCAGAGCTTGCGGAGCTGGCGCCGCGCCTCGTGGAGCTCGGCGTCGACCTGCTCGAACAGCCGGTCGACGCGGCCGCCGACGACGATCTGGCGGGTTACAAGAGCCCGATCCCGCTTTGCGCGGACGAGGCGCTGCAGACAGAGGCCGATTTGCCGCACGTCATGGCGCGCTATGATTTCGTGAACATCAAGCTCGACAAGACCGGTGGCCTCACCGCCGCGCTGGCGCTGGCCCATGCCGCACGCAAGGCCGATCTGCGGCTGATGGTGGGGTGCATGATGGGCGGTTCGATCGCGATGGCGCCGGGCATGGTCCTGGGCCAGCTCTGCGAAGTCTGCGATCTGGACGGCCCGCTGCTCCAGGCCGAGGACTGGCCGGGCGGGATCGAATGCCGTCAGGGGGTGATGTCTCCGCCCTGGCCGAAGCTCTGGGGGTGATGTCCCTCCCGGCGCCCGCGATGGGGCGCCGGGAGGGACTCCGGCCCCGCCTTATTTCGCGGAATCGGCCTCCACGCGGGTGACGGTGACGGGCAGTTCGCCCTTCATCGCCGCCGCGGTCTTCTCCGCACCCTCCATCGCGCGCAGCATGTTGCCGCCGGCCAGCTTGGCGACATCGGCGTCGCTCCAGCCGCGACGCATCAGCTCGGCGAGCAGCGCGGGATAGGTGGTGACATCGTTCAGCCCGTCGGGAAGCTCGTTGCCGGTTCCGTCGAAATCCGAACCCAGGCCGACGCTGTCGACGCCCGCCACCTTGGCGACATGCTCGATATGGTCGGCGACCTGGCCCAGCGTCACGCGGGGCGCCGGATTCTGGCGTTCCCATTCCTCCATCGCGGCCTTGGCCTTTTCCGGCTGGCCGATCAGCAGCCCGCCGAACGGCGGCATGTTGAGCCGCGCGCGCTGCGCACCGCGTTCGGCGTCCCAGCGGCGATAGGCGTCGCTGACATAGGCGGGGGCATAGTTCACCATCACCACGCCGCCATTCTGGCCGACCAGGCGCAGAACCTCGTCGGAGACGTTGCGCGGATGATCGTCCAGCGCGCGCGCGCTGGAATGCGAATACATGACCGGTGCCTTGGTGACGCGCAGCGCATCGCGCATCGTCGCCTCGCTGACATGGCTCAGGTCGACCAGCATGCCCAGCCGATTGAGTTCGTGCACCACCGCTTCGCCGAACGGCGTCAGCCCGTCATGCCTGGGATTGTCGGTCGCGGAATCGGCCCAGTCGATCGTCATCGAATGGGTCAGCGTCAGATAGCCGGCGCCCAGCGCGGCGTAGGTGCGCAGGATCGACAGGTCGTTGTTGATCTGGCCGCCGCCCTCGACGCCCATCATCGACGCGATCCGGCCCGATGCGTGGATGCGGCGGACGTCGGCGGCGGTGCGCGCCAGCGCGAAGTCGTTGGGGTAGCGGGCGACGATATTCTTGACGAGATCGATCTGCTGCAGCGTTTCCTGAACCTGCTCCAGGCCGGGCAGCCGCGCCGAAACATAGACCGACCAGAACTGGCCGCCGACCATGCCCTTGCGCAGCCGGGCGATGTCGGTGTTGTAGGGGACGGGTTTCTTGTCCAGCCCCTCGCGCAGGTCCATCGTCCAGCGCTTGTCGCCCTCGCGGCCCGCCATCGCTTCCGGCCAGTCGTTATGCCCGTCGATCAGCGGCGTCTTCTTCAGGACCGCCGCGACGCGCGCGCTGTAATCGGTGGAGGAGGGGCCGTTTGCCAGGAGCAACAGCGCCAGCGGAGCAAGCCAAGCGTTTTTCATGCGACGCGTCATACGGCGCGAAATCGCGCGCTGGCAATCGCTCGCAGGGCCTTCGCGAAAATAAGCCGGAGTGCCGGTATTTCCTCCTATGCGCCAGGCACCAGCACCGCGCGGCCCTGCAGCCGCCCCGCCTCCATTTCTTGATAACAAGCGTCGATCTGGTCGAAGCCGATGCGGATCACGCCGGCATGGATGCGGTCTTCCTGCGCCAGGCCCACCACCGCACGCAGTTCGGGCGTCGATCCGGCATAGGGGACGGAGACGCTGGCGTCGCGTGGCATCTCGTGAAAGCGCAGCGGCAGCGTGCCGCCGCCGACACCGACGATCTGCAATTGCCCGCCCATCGCCAGCACCGATTGGGCAAGCGCGAGCGTCGCGTCGTTGCCGACGAGATCGATGACGAGCGCGGCGCCCAGCCCGCCGGTCATCGCGCGGATCGCCGCGGCGGTGCCGTCATCGGCCAGCAACGCCTCGTCCGCGCCGACCGAAAGGGCATGGTCCAGCTTCTCCCGGTTGCGATCGACGCCGATGATCCGCGCCGGGGTCAGCGCCTTCAATATCTGGATGGCGAGATGGCCGAGCCCGCCGACGCCGATCACCACCGCACTCGATCCCGGGCCGAGCAGCGGACGCGCCTTGTCCACCGCATGATAGGTGGTGATGCCCGCGCACATCAAAGGCGCGGCGTCGACAGGATCGAGATCGCCCAGCGGGATCAGGTGGCGGGGATCGTCGACGATGACATAATCGGCCATGCCGCCATCGACGCCGCAGCCGAAGCCCGGCACCATCGGCGCCTGATGGCAGACATTCTCCGCACCGTCCGCGCAGGGCGCGCATTGGCCGCAACCCCAGGGAAAATAGATGCCATAGGCCGCGCCGATCTCGATCCCCTCGACGCCCTCACCCAGCCTGTCGGCCCAGCCGGTCGCTTCATGACCGACGGTGGAGGGCACGGGGAAGAAGGGGGGATCGGCATGGATGACGACCAGATCGCTATGGCACAGCCCCGCGCCCGCGGTGCGCAGGCGGACCTGGCCGGGGCCGGGTTCGGGCACGGGGATCTCCACCACCCGCGTCTCGCCGGTGCCCATCATGCGATAGGCGCGCATCGTCCCTGCCATGTCGTATCTCCCGCACCCTGTTTTCGACGCATGTTGTGGATTTCGCCGCGCATGGCGCGAAGCTAGAAAAACTCATCGCGCGGGCATGATTGATCATCGCCGGGCGCGCAAATTGCGCTGCAAAACCGGATGTTCTACGAGCGGCGGATGGCGGCATCCAAAAAAGAACAGGGGGCGGGCGAGCGCGAGCTCAACAAGGCCACGGTGCGCGTGCTTCAGGTGCTGTCCACCTTCGCGTCGGACGCGTCGGGTTATGGCGTCACCGAACTCGCGCTGATGCTCGGCATGACCAAGAACATGACCTATCGCGCGCTGACCACCCTGGTCGAACAGGGTTATCTGGTCCGCGAGAAGGACGGTTCGCGCTACCAGCTCGGCTATCGCGTGCTCGAGCTTCAGAATCCGCTCGTCATCGATCCCGATTTCCGTCACCTCAGCGCGCCTTATGTCCACCGGCTGCACGAACTGACCGGCGAGTCGATCGGGCTGGTCGTGCGCGCGGGCGATTATTGCGTGCTGATCGACGGGATCGAGACGCGCAAGCACGGCGTCTATCGCGTCCGCGTCGGCACGCTGTTCAACCTGTGGGGCCCAGCCAGCGGACGCGTGATCCTGGCCAATGACGATGACGACGCGATCGCCGACCATGTCGCGCGCCAGGGCAATGACGATGCCGGGCTGATCGACGAGATCGGGCGGATCCGCGCACAGGGCTTTGCCCGCGTCGCGCGCGCGACGCCGCCGCAGATGGTGTCGGTCGCTTTCCCCGTCTTCGACATCGACGGACGGCTGCACGGCAGCATCTCGGTGGGCGGCCCGCGCGAACGGTTCGAGGCGCAGCTCGATCGTCAGATGCCCGAGATCCACGAGATCGTCGCCGATCTCAACCGCCGATCGCGGCTGTTCCCCGCCGACGATGCCGGGTCGGAGCTTCACTGATGGCGCGCACCGCGATCAATTCCTCCGCCGTCCATGTGTTCGAGGTGCTGCGCCTGGTGGCGCGGACGCGTGAGCCGCTGGGCGTGTCGGAAATCGCCCGCCGGCTCGGCCTGCCCGCCTCCACCGTCTACCGCGCGCTGATCACGCTGGAGGAATCGGGTTATCTGGCGCGGCACCAGAACACGCCACGCTATGCGTTGGGGCAGATGCCGCAGCTCCTCAACCGGGCGCTCGTCCACCGTTTCCGCCTGCACGCCGCCAGCCGCCCGCATCTGCGCAAGCTCGCCGATCAGACCGGGCAGACCGCGTCGCTGACCGTGCGGCTGGGCTGGTACGGACTGCGGCTGGCCGGCGTCTATGGCAGCCACGATATCTATCATCGCGACCGGCTGGGTGAAGTGTCGCTGCTCCACCAGGGCGTCGCCGGCCTCGCCATGCTCGCCTTTCTGGGCGGCACCGCGATCGACGGCTATTGGGCGTTCCTGGAGCGGCAGGGCGTCGATTACGACCGCGCCGGGGTGGCGGCAGCGATCCGCACCGCGGGCGCCGCGGGCGTCGCGCATCTGCCCGACACGCCCGGCATCGCCTTGCCCGTCCGCAATCCGGCGGGCGAAGTGCTCGCCGCGATCGCGATCAGCGCGTCGGATCTGGGCGCGGCCGCCGAACGCGACGGCCCCTGGTTCGCCATCCGCGACGCGCTGGAGGCCGAGATCGCCGATAATCCCGGCGCGTTCGAATCCCCCTTCGCGCATATCCCCGCGGACGAGATCGTCATCGCCCTGCCGCGCATGGACGTGGTCGGGGAGGATGAGTTCTGAAGCCGCTCATCCTGAGTAGAGACTGAGTAGCTGCGCAGCAGCGTATCGAAATGAACAGGTCGCCATGCCCCCCGGGCATGGCAACGGATTGCCGGGGGCAATCCGTACCTGCTCATCGTATCGAAGGACGTTGGATGCATGGTGCGTCCTTTGAGACACCGTTTCGCCAAGCTCAACGGTTCCTCAGGGTGGACGGGCAGGTGGATGCCGGAATGACGGGGTAAATTACACCAGCACCGCGTTCAGCCTCCGCCGGTTCTCCTCCGCCAGCGCATCCAGATCCCCCAGATTCTGGTGCCCGGTCACGAAGTCGTTCTCCGGATTGCGGTTCTCGCCCAGCACCAGCCAGATCGGGCGCTGCGCCAGCGGGGCGGGTTTGCGGTTCTCGCCGGCGGCGCGGGCCGAGCCGAAGCTGCGGTCGTACAGGTCGGCGGCGTCCATGTAATGAAAGGTGAGGCCGGCGCGGCGGCGGCCCGAGGTGTTGGCATTGGCGCCGTGCACGACGAAGACGTCGTGGCACGAGAAATGGCCGGGTGCGAGCACCGCGTTCACGGCCTTGCTGAAATCGACGCCCTGCTTGTCCACCTCGAAATTCAGGATGCCGTCGGTGCGCTTGTCGTCGATGATATGCTCGATCCGTCCGTTCTTGCCCGAGCCGGGCACGAAGCGCAGGCAGCCATTGTCGACGCCGACATCGTCGACCGCGATCCAGATCATCACGCTGCGCGGATGCGGCCGGCCGGGGCCCGCCTTCACCGCGGGATTGTAGCAATCCTGGTGCCAGGGCGTCGCCTTGCCCGTGCCCGCGGGCTTGGCGAAGATCTCTCCGCCCCACATGATCAGGTCCGGCCCGATCAGCTTGCGCGCGGCGGCGATGATCGTCGGGTGGATCGCGATCTCGAACAGTTTCTCGCCGCCGATCACACCCTCGGTCTGGCCGTCGCGCAACGGGATGTGCGGCATGCGGATGATGCTGGGCCAGCCGGGATTGTCGACGAACACCTGCTCGACCGCATCGACCATGAAGCGCGTGCTGTCCGGATCGAGGCTCTGGTCGGGCACGACGAAGCCGTCGCGCTCGAACGCGTCGATCTCGGCTTGGGTCACCACATCGTCGGTGATCGCGGTTGCGGCGGCGGTGGCCATGATGCTCTCCTGACTTGGTCTGTCATCCGGAAAATCGCCCGGATATCGTGCGCGGTCAAATACCGATCTGCTGCGGATTGAGACGAGGTTCGGACATAGTCCCCGCCCGGATCGTCGCCGCGGTCCGCGCCCATTGCAGCGCGGCGAGCACCACCGCGAACGGCGCGAGCAGCAGCGCATAGCCGAGACTCGCAACGCCGTAGCCGGGGGCGAGCAGGTCGCTCAGCCGCCCAACGATCCAGGGCGCCGGCACCATCGCGGTCAGCGCGATCACCAGCAGCAGCACCGCCGTCGCCATGGCGCGCATTTCCGGCGGGCTGTATTTCTGCAGGATCACCCAGCTCACCGGCGGGTTGGTCATCAGCGCGGCATAGCCGATCAGGAAGAAGATCGAGAAGCTTGCGAAATCGCGCGCGAGGAACGCCATGACGAAAGCGCTCGCGGACACGATCATCATGCCCGCCACCGCATAGGCGGCACGGTGCAGCCCGCCGCGCGTCAGCCGGTCGGTGACGATGCCGGAAAGGATCATCATCGCGCCGCCCGCGATCGCGATCCCCGTGCCCATCACCCCGCCCACTTGCGCGCTGCCCAGATCGAAGCTGCGCATCGCATGCGCCGGCGCCCAGTTGAGCACCGCGAACACGCAGAAATTGCAGAGCGACACCGCGAACACGCTCTGGCGGAACGGCGCGATCCGCCAGAGTTGCGCAAAGGTCTCGACCAGCCCGGCCTGCGCCCTGGGCGCCGCGACCGCGTCGGCCGCGCCGCGCACCGGCTCGCGCACCGTCGTCACCAGGATGATCGCGAGGACGATCCCGGGAATGCCCGCCGCCAGGAAGGTGTTGCGCCAGCCCAGAGTCTCGTTGACGACGCCGCCCACCGCGAAGCCGACGAAGATCGCGACGGTGGATGCCGAGGTCCACACCGCCATCGCGGTGCCGCGCCGTTCGGGCGGGAACAGGTCGGCGATCAAAGAGACCGAGGATGGCGATCCGCCCGCCTCCGCCACCGACACGCCGACGCGGGTCAGCGCGAGCTGGACGAAATTCTGCGCCCGGCCGCCCAGGATCGTGAAGGCGCTCCAGATCGCGATGCAGGCCGCGATGAAGCGGACGCGGTGGATCCGGTCCGCCGCATAGGCCATCGGCACGCCGAGGATCGCATAAAAGAACCCGATCGCCGGCCCGCCGAGAAAGCCCAGCTCCGCGTCGGACAGGTTCAGGTCGCGCTTGATGTCCTGCGCCAGGATGCCGACGATCTGGCGATCGGCCATGTTCATCACATAGACGCCGAACAGCAGCGCGACGACGTACCATGCGCGTGCGCGGCTTGCTGGCCATGCGCGTGCGCGGCTTGCTGGGGCTGGGCTCTCCATGCCGGGAAACTGCCATCCCGCGGATGGCGTCCAAAACCACCTTATCTCATGTCCGGATGATGGCGGCGGCGGCGCGCGGCACTTCTTTTCGTCGCGTCATGACTTAATTTGCGTTTGTGCGCGGGCGCGGCCGTGAAAGGCTGCGCCATGACCAGCACCGCATCCTGGCTGCTCGATTTCCGCCGGATCGTGAACGCCGGCCGCATCGTCGAGCTCGGCCATATCCTGCACGAGGATATTCCGAACAGCCCCAACCATCCGCCCTTCATGTTCCGCCTGACCAAGCTGCACAATGATGCGCGGATCGGCGGCAGCGACGTGTCCGCGTCAAGCGACATGTTCACCATGGGCAGCCATAACGGCACGCACATCGATGCGCTGAACCACATCGCCTGTTGCGGCATGGTCTATCCCGATCGCGATTCCGACGCGGTCGCCACGCGGCGCGATGGCTATAGCGAACATGGCATCGAGACGGTTGAGCCGCTGTTCCTGCGCGGCGTGCTGCTCGACCTGCCGGCGCTGCTCGGCGTCGACAGCCTGGAACCCGCCTTCGACGTGACCGTCGATCACCTCCAGGCCGCCTGCGAGCGGCAGGGCGTCGCGATCCGCGCGGGCGATGCGGTGCTGATCCGTTGCGGCTGGGAACGTTACTGGACCGATCATCGCCGCTATGTCGGGGTGCAGGCCGGATCGCCCGGCCCCGATCGCGAGGCCGCCGCATGGCTAGGCGATCAGGGCATCCGCGTCACCGGCGCCGACACCTTCGCCTATGATCGCCGTCCCTCGACCATGCCCGCCCATGTCGAATTGATGGTGAAGCGCGGCATCAACATCATGGAGAATATGCGGCTGGACGACCTAGCCGCGGCGGGCGCGAACGAATTCATGTTCTGCGCGCTGCCCCTGCGCATCAAGGGCGGGACGGGATCGCCGATCCGCCCGATCGCGCTGTTCTGAGCGACGCGCCATGCAGCGTCCGCCGCCGATCGAGCTGCGCCATCTCCACGCCTTCCTGATCGTCGCGGAGGAGCTGCATTTCGGCCGTGCCTCCGAACGGCTCGGCATTTCGCAGCCGCCGCTGAGCCAGCAGATCCGCCGCGTCGAGGATGCCATCGGCCATCGCCTGTTCGATCGCGACACACGCAATGTGGTGCTGACGCCCGCGGGGGAGGCATTCGTGCAGACCGCGCGCGCGGTGCTCGAACGCCTGTCGAGCGGGGTAGCGCGCGCCCGCGATATCGCGACGGGGCAGGGTGGTCGCCTGTCGGTCGGTTTCACCCCCACGACCGCGCTGCGCCTGTTGCCGCGGATCGTGCCCGCCTTTCGCGCCGCTCATCCCCGGGTGGAGGTCGACCTGGTCGAGATGATGCCCGCGCCGCTGGTCGATGCACTGCGCCTGGGCCGGATCGATGTCGCGATCATGCGCGATCCCTCTCCGGCAGAGGGGCTGGCGGCGACGATCCTCGACACCGAATCCTATGTCGCCGTCCTGCCGGAGGGGCATGTCCAGGCCGCGGACGCGCCGTTCGCGCTGGCGGATCTGGCGGCCGATCCCTTCATCCTGTTCCCGCACAGCGAGGAATCGCAGAGCGTCGCGCGCGTCTTCGCGCTCTGTGCGGAGGCCGGCTTCGTCCCCCGCGCCGCGCAGCAGGTGCCGGGCTGGCAGACCGCGATCTCGCTGGTCGGATCGGGCATGGGCGTTACCATCCTGCCCGAAGCGGTCGAGAATCTGCACCTGCCCGGCATCGTCTATCGCCGCATCGCCTCGCCCATCCGCTCGGTCATCGCCGCGGTCCGCCGCGCGGGCGACGAACGGCCGATGCTCACCGGCTTCATCGCCAGCCATCCGCGCGACATGCCGGCATGAGATTTATTCGGTGTGGTGGGGGCGGGTGGCTGCTAATCTTCCACCCGTCATTCCGGCGAAAGCCGGAATCTCACTTCTTCAGCGCCGAAGGTCAGGGAGATTCCGGCTTTCGCCGGAATGACGAGGAAGGCTGGCCGAGGAGATCCCGATGCTCGCATTGCAGAAGACCCGCGACGGAGAGGGGCTGGAGCTTCGCGACGTCCCGCGTCCGGCGGCGCCCGGCCCGGGGGAGGTCCAGCTCCGGATCCTGGCGACCGGCATCTGCGGAACCGATCTCGGCATCGACCGATGGGGCGCGGGCTATGCCGCGATGATGGGGCCGGCGCTGCCGGTGACGCTGGGCCATGAAACGGTCGGCATCGTCGCGGCGCTGGGCGAAGGCGTTCAGGGCATCGCGGCGGGCGACGCGGTGGTCGTCAATCCCGCGATTGCGTGCGGCGCGTGCGCGCGGTGCGCGGCGGGCGATCCGGTCGGCTGCCTCGATCGGCGGCCCTTCGGCATGGTTCTGGACGGCGCCTTTGCCAGCCATGTCAATATTGACGCGGCCTATGCCTATCGCCTGCCCGATCATGTGCCGACCGAATTGGGCGCGCTGGTCGAGCCGCTGAGCGTGGGTCAGCATGCGCTGGACGTCGCCGGCTTCGAACCCGGCCACCGCGTCGTCGTCTTCGGCCCCGGGCCGATCGGCCAGGGCGCGGCGCTGCTCGCGAAGCGGCAGGGCGCGGCGGAGGTGGTCGTCGCCGGTTACAACGACGCCGCCCGCTTCGCGACGCTGCGCGCGCTGGGCATCGATCTGTTGGTGGACATGAGCGAGGATGATGCGCCCGAGCGGCTGAAGGCGCTGGCCGGACCCGGCTTCGACATCGCGATCGAGGCGGCGGGCGTCGGCAGCGTCGTCGATCGCGCGCTCGCGGTGCTCCGATCGCAGGGCGTGCTCGCGCTTGCCGGCATGGGCGAACGCAGCGCGTCGTTCGACATGGGGCTGATGGTCCGCAACCGGCTGCAGATGCGCGGCGTCTCGCGCATCCCGCCCGAGGTCTGGCCGCGCGTGATCGCGACGCTTGCCAAGGCGCCCGACGCCTTCGCCCCGCTGATCACCCACCGGATGGACCTGTCCCGCGCGGACGAAGCCTTCGCGCTGGCGCGATCGGGCCAGTCGTCGAAGATCCTGCTGTTTCCGGAAGATTAGGGCGGCGGACAAAATGATTTAAGCTCTAAACCCGTTCATCCCGAGCGAAGTCGAGGGACCAGGCCGAGCGTAGCCGAGGTTGACGGGCATTTGGTCCTCGGCTGCGCTCGGACGACTCCCTCGACTTCGCTCGGGACAAACGGAGCGGGCGGTCCCCGCCCTTGGCTTGCCGCCACCACATCCATATACGCACCATATACGAATCATATATGGAGCCGATATGGGCCTGGTGAATATCGACGACGATCTGCACGATCAGTTGCGCAAGGCGAGCAGCGTGTCGTTCCGCTCGATCAACGCGCAGGCGGCGTTCTGGATCAGGGTCGGCATGTTGTGTGAGACCAATCCGACGCTGACCTTCAACGAGATCGTCCGTCGGGAACTCGACGCCGCGGGGGTGCTTGCGCCGCCATTGGTGGGGACTGCGGCGTGACCAAACAGCCGCAGGAGATTGCGCTGATGGCCGAATCCGGCCGGCTGCTGGCGTCGGTCTTCGAATTTCTCGACGGTTTCCCGCTCGCCGGCATGTCGACGCTCGACGTCGACACCGCGGTCGAGAGCTTCATCGTCGATCGGTTGCAGGCACGGCCCGCCAGCAAGGGCCAATATGGCTATGAATTCGCGCTCAATGCCTCGGTGAACCAGGTGGTCTGCCACGGCGTCCCCTCATCCGCCGATATCCTGGCCGACGGCGATATCGTGAACTTCGACATCACGCTGGAAAAGAACGGCTATATCGCGGATTCCAGCAAGACCTATCTGGTCGGCGCGGTGAACCCGGCCGCGACGCGGCTGGTCCGCGCGACCTATGACGCGATGTGGCAGGGGATCGGCGCGGTCCGCCCCGGCGCGCGGCTCGGCGATATCGGCTGGGCGATCGAGCGCCACGCCAAACGCAACGGCTATTCGGTGGTCCGCGAATATTGCGGCCACGGCATCGGTCGCGAAATGCACGAGGATCCGCAGATCCTGCATTTCGGTCGGCCCGGCACCGGGCTGGAGATGCGCGAAGGCATGGTCTTCACGATCGAGCCCATGCTCAACCAGGGCCGGCGCAGCGTGCGGACGGAGGCCGATGGCTGGACGGTCGTCACCCGCGACGGCGCACTCTCCGCACAGTTCGAACACACCGTCGCCGTCACCGCGACGGGCGCACGCGTCCTGACGCTGCGGTCCGACGAACAGGCGATGGCAAGGAAACTGAAACTGGCGGCGTAGACGTCGACCCCTCCCTCTTGAAAGAGAGAAGGAGCCGGCAGCGGTCTCGAACGCCGGCGCCGCCACGGACTTCGCGTCTTCGCGTGAATCAACCTGCCTCAGATCTGCTCAGGCAAAAGGTGCACGCGAAGACGCGAAGACGCGAAGGGCGCAGCAATAGATCACGAACCCGCCGATCCTCCGCGTCTCCGCGCCTCCGCGTGAACAATTCCGGGTTCGGCGGATATTCCCAGGGTCGATGGTTCACGCGGAGGCGCGGAGGCGCGGAGATTGCAGACCGTCCGCATACCCTCTCATTCCGCTCGGGCTGAGCCTGTCGAAGCCCCGTCCTTTTCTTTGTCTCGGCGCTCGGGAAGGACAGGGCTTCGACAGGCTCAGCCCGAACGGCAATTGGGTGCTCGACAAAGCGTTATCGCAATCGAAATCCTGGGCGCCGGTGCGCACCCAACTCATTCACTTCTTCGCAGCCTGCGCCGCCAGCGCCTCGTCCAGCATCTTCACCAGCTCGTCGCGGCTCAGCGCATAGGCCGGCTGGCTGGCATTGAGCTGCGCCGTGCGGCCCAGCGTGCCGCGCATCACCGCTTCCACCGTCTCCCTGCTCGGCGCCGCCATATAGCGTAGGCGTGGCGTGTCGCTGCTCAGGAAATGATAGACCTGCTCGGCGACCTCGGTCGGTTCCTTCCGCTTGGCCTCCGCCTCCTGCACGCCGGCCAGAACCTTCTTCTGCTCGTCGGTCAGCTTCTGGTTCAGCTCGTAATTGCCGGTCAGCATCTTCATCGCGACCTTCTCGCGGCCGCGCGACTTGAACGAGCCCGGATCGATGATGCCGACCGTGACGCCGCTGTCCTTCAGCTCCATCGCCAGCGTGTCGGTATAGGCTTCGGTCGCGAACTTGGTCATGCTGTACGCGCCGCCCGAGGGGCCGGTGATGAAGCCGGAAAGCGAGCCGATGATCGCGGTGCGCCCCTTGCTCTGCTTCAGCATCGGCACGAAGGCGCGGTTGACGCGCAGCGGGCCCATCACGTTCACGTCATGCTGCCACAGCACGTCCTGATCGGAGACCGCGGTCAGTTCGCCCACCGCGGCGACGCCGGCATTGTTGACCACCGCATACAGCCCGCGCCCCTGGTCGGCGACGAACTTCGCCGCCGCGTCGACATCCGCCTGCTTCGTCACGTCCAGCTTCACCGCCGTCACGTTCGGCATGGCGTTCAGCGTCTTCAGATCCTCATCCTTGCGCGCCGTGCCATAGACATGGAAACCGCGCGCGGTGAGATATTGGGTGATGGCCAGCCCGATGCCCGAATTGGCGCCCGTTACCAGCACCGAGCGGCGCTTGCCCGCATCCTGCGCCAGCGCCGGATTGGAAACGGCCAGCGCCGCGAGAGCGATCAGAAGATATTTGAACCGATGCATGGGACGCCCCTCCGTTGGACCATGAATGAAGGCGATGGCGGCGCTCCCCTGAGTCTGTCCGTCATCGAGTGTCACTGATGTAATACACCTGCATAGGGGCGTCGACAGGAATTTTCCGATCGGGCGCGTTGGGGCTTGGTTGTAGAATTTGGAGAGGCGACCGGGCTGCCATTCGTCTGCAGTAGCTTTCGCTTAAATGTCCCCCGCTATGGCTGAGAACACCGAACACGGGGACAGTCGAATGCGTGGCCGATCAGCTTTTCTGGAAGGTGTCACCGCCATTTTGTCCGGGGCGGTATTCGTTGGAAAACGGCAAAGGCCGTGCGCCAAAACATGGTCCCACACAGAACTGGAATTCATCCACAACCCGACTGTCCTGCTTCTCGAAGTGAATCTGGGCTCCAGTCAGCGGATGATGGAGCTCATGCAGGACGATGATTTCGCCCAGCAATTGGCCGATGTTCTGACGAGCTCGTTGAATGAGTTCTGCACGCGCGGGGGCGAAATTCTTCTGCGCTGCGGTTCCGACTCCCCGAGGGAGGTGATTGCGCATCTCCGGCGTCGCGGAGAGAATTACATCTCGTTCCTGAACGGTATCGCGCCCCGGCCCTTGAAAACCGATGCTGGACTGGTCCTCGCGGAACTCGATGCGATTGGATGGCGTCAGCCGACGGAAGCGGAATTGGTTGTATTGAGAGCGGTGGAGAAGCTGTCCGACGAGAATGGAAGCATGGCGGCCAAGTCCGCAAGAGGGCGTCAAGGCTGAGCCTGCAATCCGAATGAACGGCTGCTCTCCAGCGACGGCCGCCGCTCACTGATAGCGCAGCGTCTTCTCGAACCCTTCATTCGTCTTGGTCATCTTCGCCACTTTCCTGAGCTGGCCGCGAACATGCCGCTCGAAGCGGGTATCGTCGTTGATGCCCGTCGCCCGATAGTCGTCCTGGCCGATCAGGTCCTTGACGCGTTTGGCGAATGCGGCCTGATCGGCCGTGCAATCGCCGGCTTGTAGCGCACGGCAGACCCATTCCTCGGCTGCGGCCTGATCATATTCGTCCCGCGCCTCATAGCCGCGCCGGTCCGCGGCCGCCTGCTCCAGCTTCGCAGCCGCCAGCCGGCGTTCGAGCCATTTGCGGACCAGCTCCGCATCCCAAGGTTTCGATGGATCGCTCATCGCTTTCTCCAACTCGTTCTCCGTTGCTTCAATAGAGGGGAGGCGGACGGAAGCCAGTGCGGAGAGCCGAAGAGGTGCAGGTTATCGGAATGGAGGCTTAGCCGTTGCGGACGCTCGGGGCTGTGATACCCATCGGTCATGACGCACAGGCCATGGCTCAGATATGTTCACTGGTTCGGCCATGTCGCCAGCATCATCGTCATTCTTCAATTGCTGTTTCTCGGCTACCTCGGCGTGCAAGAGTGGAAGAGGCACGAAGAGCGTCGCGAAGCAACACGGATGCAGCAAGGGCCGGCCAAAGACCGGCTGAGCCGGATATATGCAAGTGAGACGGAAATCCGGCTGCTGGGCAAGCTTCCGCCTCCGTCTTCTCTCGCGCCGGACGGACTCAGGCTGGTTGCGATGCCGTCATTCGGGGATACGAATTTCGCGATCTGGCTCCATCGTACGCCGCAGGGTGGCGAAGGGGCGATGCTGATGGCGCCTTCGCGTGACGAAAACGGTTCGGTGGAAACCATCCCCCTCAAGCTTTCTGCCGCTGCCTATGATGCGCTGGCAAAGCGCCTCGACGCGTTGAGCGCCGCCTGGAAGGGGGAGAGCCTTTTCTGGACTGACGGCACCGGCATTGTCTTCGAACGCGTCAGGAACGACAGCGTGACCTCCGGTCTGGGGAATTCGCCCCGGTTTTACGGGGAGGTCGGCGCGCTCATATACAACGCGCTTCGACAGACGACGCCCCAACTCGCACGTTTCGACGATAGCTGGCACCCTCGGGACCGGTAGGCGGAGGCCTTGGAAGGGAGCCACGCTCAACCATTCGAAGGGACAGTCCACGGCTGAGGGCGATCATCTGGCGATATGGGGGGAGGACAATGCCAAATCTGAAATGGGTTCGCGTCGTCGGGGTGCTGGCGACACTCTGGAATGCCATTGGCGTATTCAGCTATCTCCAGCATGTCGGCGTCATCGGCGACGGCGCCGTGCCGCCCGGCGCCGTGGAGATGCCCATTGCGGTCACAGCCTGTTTTGCGGTCGGCGTCTTCGGCGGTGTCGCGGGATCGATCGGGCTGGCGATGCTGGCCAGATGGGCGCGGCCGTTGCTCTGGCTGTCGTGGATCGGGACGGTGATCGACTGGGTATGGGTTTTCGGATGGAGCGGCGCGGCCTCGTTGCCGCTTGGCGTAACGGTGCTAGCGATCGCCACCTTGCTTGCGCTGATCGGCGAGTGGATGTCGCGACGCATTCCGGCACCGATGCCTTGATTGCTCGGCGCGTGTCCGCGTCTAGCTGAAGGTTAGAGAATGGGCGGCAAGCCGGACATTGTGAGGCGCCCGCCCGCCGCGCATAAAATCGGCATGCGCGTGCCCTTCCTGTTCGCATTGGCGATCATCTCCCTATGCGCCGGCTGTTCGGGCGAGACCTATGACGATGCTGGGATGTGCGGCGGCAGGCCGGCGAACTGGCTTTCGCCCGCGGACGGAATTGCGGACCATCGCGCCGTCGATGTGCTTGCGGTCACCAGCCGGGACGCGCTTCTCTGGAACCGGCGCCCGATCGCGCGGCCGTTGCTGGATGAGTATTTGCGGCGTGCCGGCAAGTTCGAAGAGCGGAGCCAGGTGGTGCTGAGCGTCGAAGCCGGCGCAAGCTGTACGGTCGTCCGTTCGCTCCGGTCGAGCATGAACGACAGGCTCGATTGCGCCGGAACCGGCATTTGCGGCGAAGGCGCGGGCTGGCGGCATTGGGCCGGCGCGAAGCCGGTGGATTGATCGCGCGGCGTTTGGTGTTGAAACCGGGCGATTAGTCGCTGTTGCCTTGGGGATGTCGCGATCGTTTGAGTATTTGAAACAGGGCGACCGAAGTAAATTTGACCGATAAGATCAGGGCTGCGCCGAACACCGAACTTATTCCCATCACGGCGATGTCCCTCGGCGATATGCCCGATTCATTGTCGAGCGATCTTGGCAGCAATGATGTGACTACAAGGATCAAAAATACAATGCAGAGCAGAGCCGCGCCAACACGAAGGCGTTTTTTCGGTTCCGCCAGTCGCAGGCTCCAATCCACCCGAAAAATAACGAAGAGGGTTGGAATCAGGAATATCAGGAAAAGATAGTCGTTCGCGATCATACGGTTTTCTATCTCCTGAGTTCGGCGTCCGCTAGTGGAGCGCTTGGCGCAAGGCCTGTGGACAAGCGACGCCAGACATGGTCGACCGGACATTCCGATAATCGATGCAATGAACGCCTGAAAGCGCGTCTCGATCTTTGCGGCTTCGCAATCTGATGGCAGATGGAGCGGCCACTAACAGGCGGGGATCACATGGCCAGGGCTGAGGACGGCAGCGCCGGGGACGCGGACTATGGAGAGATCGGGCGGGATTATGCCGCCTATCGGCAACCGGAGCCGGCGATTGCCGATGCAATCCTCCGGGCGTTGGGCGATGCCCGCTCCATCCTGAACGTCGGCGCCGGCGCCGGTTCGTACGAGCCGGTCGATCGCGAGGTGACGGCGGTGGAGCCATCGGCCGCGATGCGCAGTCAAAGGCCGCGCCACCTGTCGCGCGCCATCGACGCGGTGGCGGAGAATCTGCCTTTCGCCGATCGGGAATTCGATGCGGCGATGACGACATTCTCGGTGCACCAATGGGCGGATCTCGATGCCGGGCTGAGGGAGATGCGCCGCGTCACGCGCGGACCGGTCGTCATCCTGTCCTGCGATCCGGATCTGGTCCGGCGGTTCTGGCTGAACGATTATGCGCCGGATGTGCTGGCGGCCGAGGCGCGCCGCTATCCCGCGCTCCGGCATATCGGCGAAACGCTTGGGCCCGCGTACCGGACAAGTTCGGTGCCGATCCCGCTTCTGTGCAGGGACGGGTTCAACGAAGCCTATTATGGCCGGCCCGAAATGCTGCTGGACCCCGCGGCCAGACTGTCCTGCTCGGCCTGGAGCTTCGTCGCGCCCGATGTGTCGGAAACCTATGTCGAACATCTGCGCGATGCGCTGGCCGATGGCAGCTGGGATCGGAAGCACGGCCATCTCCGGACGCAATCCGTGTTCGATGGTTCGTTGCGGTTGATCGTCTCGCAGCCCGCCGATGCGGACTTGCTGGCAGTATAGCGAGTTTCGGCGATGGTCGAAGTTGCGACGATCGATGCCCGTTCGCGTCCGGCACCTGTTATGTGATTCTCAAGCGGCTCGGATTGCGGCGCAGGAACAAGGACGAAGAGAGGAGGCGAGCGCCTATGTCACGCTACCAAGAGGGCCAGGTCTGGCACTATCGCACCCGCCGGGGCGAAGAACGTTCCTTGGTCAAGATACAGCGCATCGAACTGGGCTCCGACGCACATGCTTCCATTTTTCATGTTTCGCTGATTGCGTTGCGCCAGCGATCTGCCGACTCCCTCGCCCATGCTCCGGTATCGCAATCGACGCTGGATAACAGCGTGACGCATCTCGCCGCCGGCACCCCCGATTTCCCATCGGCAGACGAAGGTATTGCGGAATGGCGGCGAGCGTCGGGCGGCGTCTTCTCGGTGTCACTCGCCGAGATTGTAGAAATGGGTGATTTCTGAGCGCCAGCGACTGGGCTTGCTCTGGTTCGGCAGGATTCGATTATCGACGCCCACCATCCGTTCGCAGTGTTGGAGCCTGCGTGCTGGCTGTTGGCCGAGCCATTTCCCGTATTTCGCCAAGGGGGCCGAAAAGGAATTTCTTCGTTCGGCCATTCCAATCGAGCGGGCGGGAGCAGAACCACCATTCGGCGAAAACCTGAGAGGTTTCTCGCGGTTGGCCGCATGCCGATGCTCCCACCTTCAGCCACACGCGAGACTTGCCGCGCCTGGACGTGAGTTTCACGCCATGACTGTAATCATCATAGGCCAGCCGCGCCGAATGCCTGGGCCCGCCAGCGAAAATCCAGACCGGTGAGCCGCTGTGTCCGCCATGCATGAACGTTACCGAATTGCGGCAAATGTAACGCGAGAGGTCGACCAGATAATCGGGGCGGCCGTCACCGGTCAGTTCGACGATCCGGACCAGATCAGGCGACCTTGGCGGGATGCCCCCTGAACGACTGCAATGGTAATTGATGTCTTTGACATGTTGCCGGACAGTGGCGGGCAAGCGGGAAGCGGACGTCGGCGTCGCCTCTGCTACCGAAAGCTGGAGGGCGATCAGCACTGCCGTGGCGGCGGGCCGGCCAACGGGGCTAAACATCATCGGTCGCCTGAAAGCATATCATTCGCGAATATGGCATGCGCTGACGAAAACCGGCGATTCGCAACCCGATCGCGCCTTCGTAACGCGGGGGGACCGGGAATGGGTGGTTAGCAGTCATTGGATAAGGGGGCGATGAACACCTTTCGTTCCGGCTTTCCTTCGCTTCTGTGAATCAGCCAAAGCGCTGTTTCAGGGAGCAAGCCCAGTTCTGCGACGCGAAGCGGAACAATCGCATCGTCGGCGTGCACCCGATCGGGCCAGTTCCCCCAAACGACCTTTGCGGAGAACTTACGCCCTCTGCATTCGACTTTTACGATGTCGCCAACAATGGGGGCTGGACCATCGAACCGATTTTGATCTTCGCGAAGTTCTTTTTCCGTCACGACCTCACCTGACTTCAAGGCGATGCGTTTTATCCAATAGCCCATACGCACAAGCTAGCGTCAGCGACATAATCGCTCAATGCTCGCAACCGGGGCTGAATGAAAGCCGGCCAATCGCCATATCTCGGCGGAAGGCCGTCTTTAACGCCAACGGGGACATAAAAGCAGAATGCTCGCTCGAATTCGCTTGTTCCTGTGCGCGGTGATCTGCTGCGGGCTGATCGTTCCAGCCCATGCTTGCTTCGGCCCGCTCGGCCTCGATTTGAACGACGTCCGACATGCCGATCTCGTACTGGTCGGCCGCGTGCAGAATTATCGCATTGTGCGTGACGAGCGGGAGCGACAGGCGATCAGGCGGCTTTCGGAAGATCCGGTCCATAGCCATCTGTTCAAGAGGGATCTGGAGCACGTCCAGCGCGGCGACCCGATGTCGGGCGATTACGCCAAATTCGATATTCTGGTTCACCGCCAGCTATCGGGGAAATCTCCACCGGTTCTGACCGTCACTTTGAATGATCCGTTCAGGAAATTCGGGGACATTGCGGGCCGGACATACGTCTTCGCATTGCTGTCTTTGTCTTCCAATTCCGCGCCCGGATCGCGTGATCTACGCCTCTACCTGGTGAACCGAGAGCCGGACCTGCCGACGGTTATTATCGTTCCATGCAGTGCGACGTTTATGTTCGAAGTCGCCAGTCCGGAAGGTCAGGCCTTGATCGCGAGACTGACGCAATCCGGCGACGAGAGGAAAAATAACGGCCTCTTCTCGTGGCTGTTTTTGGGAGGCGTTGCGGCTGCCAATTTTGGCTTGCTTCGGCGAACCAGGCTTCGGTCAACAACGCCCACCACCCGACTGTAGCGTTCGAAGTGGGTGTCCTCGCCGTCCGTCCGCTGCAGGTGCGCTTTGCCGACCGGCAACGACCCGGGCGCGACGGCTCAGTCCGAATAGTCGCGACCACCCCAGTCATATTGTGACGTGGTTCGCTCGTCCCTGTCGGATGGCGGCCCGCCGCCTCTGAAAAAATGGACAAGGCACCAGAGCATGAAAGCGCCGACCGGGATGATCCACCAAAGGCTGCTCATGTCTGCGCTCACCTTGCATGCCGGGGCAGTTGGTCGATTATAAGGATGACGCCTGCCGTTTGTCACCAGCATTGCGATTGGGG
>Ga0209902_100495_pt1 | contig 40263 bp, 23 predicted proteins | sample FECB27metaG_FD_188304 | JGI IMG/M metagenome (GOLD analysis project Ga0209902, IMG submission 188304) | Cyanobacterial communities from the Joint Genome Institute, California, USA - FECB-27 (SPAdes) (version 2) | ecosystem: Environmental > Aquatic > Thermal springs > Hot (42-90C) > Microbial mats...
TCTCGTTGAGGCTCAGCTCCAATGCTGGCACGTTCAACCAACCTTTGAGGTGGATGGCGACGGGAATATTGTAAAACGGACTGCCCGGTTCCAACTGGTCAAGAAACCATAACCGTTGTTGGGCAAAGGATAGAGGTAGGTAGGTTCTTTTTAAGATAGGCAGTATAGGTTTAAGATCGGCACTTGTGGCAACATTAGCCTTGCGTAAAAATGACAATATTTCTGCTTTACGCTCTTGTAACTGAGTGAGCAAAGTGGTTGACAGCGTTTTTGCGGGAACTTTGTAACGTAGGCGATCGCCATCAATCCATAGCTTTACATCTAGACTGCGAAGTTCAGATAAAAATTTATCAATCGCTTTCATAACTCTCCCTCCCTATAGTCACCCGTTTCACTCGTTGTGTCACTAGGAAGAATATTTGAAGTTTGTGCTGCCCAACGGATTGTCTCAATGCACTCGCTTAAATCGGCTACAGTAGGTGCTTCAAACAGAGTGTATAGGGGCAAATCAACTTGAAATGCCTGACGCACCTGGGATATGATTTGAGTAGCTAGCAAAGAATGTCCACCTAAATCAAAAAAGTTGTCGCAAACACCAACCTGTTCGAGCTTCAGGACTTTAGCCCAGATAACGGCTAGGATCTCTTCTGTATGAGTCCGAGGTGCCACAAAGTCTTCTTCTAAGTTTGGGCGTGATCGATCTGGTTGTGGCAAACGATGGCGATCCACTTTACCATTAAGTGTCAGAGGCAGAGATTCTAGCAGGATAAAAGAGGACGGTATCATGTAGTTGGGTAATTTTTGCTCAAGGAAGTTGCGTAGTTCATTAATTTTTGGTGCTAATCCTCGATCCGGAACAACATAGGCTACTAAATACTTGTTGCCAGGTATGTCTTCTCGGTCTATAACCACAGTTTTCCGTACAGCAGGGTGTTGATTTAGGGTTGCTTCAACTTCTCCCAGTTCGATGCGGAAACCACGAATCTTTAACTGATGATCCAGGCGACCGAGAAATTTGATGTTACCGTCTGCTAGGTAGCAGGCTAAGTCTCCAGTTTTGTATAAGCGTGTTCCTGGTTTATGGCTAAAGGGATTGGGAATAAACTTTTCAGCAGTCAACTCTGGGCGGTTGAAGTATCCACGGGCAAGGCTAGCACCGCCAATGTACAACTCACCAGGAACCCCAATGGGAACCGATTTTAAATACCGATCAAGTAAATAAATTTGATTATTAGCAATAGGATGACCTATTGGAGGAAGCGTTGGCCAACTACTTACTGAACCATTTAAGGTAAAATTAGTAACAAGATGGCTCTCAGATGGTCCATAGTGATTGTGTAGAGTGCTACCGATTAGCTTTGTAAACAAACTGGTAATGTGTGGAGTAATTCGCAGTTGTTCTGTGCTAGAAATGAACTCACGCAAACTTTTGGGAACTGAACCGAAACTATCAGCTAGCTCAGCCAGCTGCTGCAAGGCAACGAAGGGAAGAAATAGTTTTTCAACTGCTTCTTCTTCAAGGAAGCGTAAAAAAGCTACTGCATCTCTTTGCATTTCCTCTGAAAGCAAGACTAGTGTTCCGCCTGAACCCCAGGTAGAAAAAATTTCTTGGAATGAGACATCGAAGCTTATAGGAGCAAATTGCAGAGTTCTTGCCGGGTTGGAATCAGCGACATCGTGATGAAGGTGCCAAAAAATTAGATTAAAAAGGGAAAAGTGTGTCATCGCCACCCCTTTGGGTCTTCCCGTAGACCCTGAGGTGTAAATGATATAAGCCAAGTTTTGAGGCTCAACCCTACTGATAAGATTTTCCTCACTTTCACGAGAGATTATTTTCCATTCTGTATCCAAACAGACTAAATGTACTTGATGTTCAGGGAGGCACGCCTGCACTTTTTCGGTCGTTAATAATAACGACACCTGTGCATCTTCTAGCATAAATGCCAAGCGCTCTTGAGGATAAGTGGGGTTGAAGGGGACATACGCTCCACCAACTTTAAGTATGCCCAGTAGTCCCACTACCATCACTAGAGAGCGCTCCACACTAATGCCGACTCGTGTTTCTGGTTCTAAGCCTAGCGTCCGTAAGTGATGCGCTAGTTGATTAGCTTTGGCATTAAGCATACGATAGGTTAGATGCTCACTTTCAAATACTACTGCTACAGCATCAGGTGTCCGCTCGACCTGTGCCTCAAATAGTTGATGGATGCACTGTTGTTTTGGGTAGTTGGTCTGTGTGTTGTTCCATCCAACTAGCAGTTGATGTTGTTCAGTTGCTGTTGTTAACGGTAAGTCCGAGAGCAGTTGAGTCGGATTGGCGACAATGCTTTCCAACAATGTTTGGAAATTTCCTGCTATCCGGGTAATTGTATCTGCGTTAAACAAATCAGTATTGTATTCTAAAGACCCCCTCAGCCCCTGCTCAGTTTCTGTCATTGATAAGGTCAAATCAAACTTTGCGGTTTGGGTTTCGCTTGGCAAGTAGTTGAGTGTTAAACCCGATAGCTCCAGGTTAACGCTTGGAGTATTTTGGAGGACGAACATCACTTGAAACAGGGGCGAGTGACTCAAATTGCGTTCTGGTTGTAGTTCTTCAACTAACTTCTCTAATGGTAAATCTTGATGGGCATAAGCTTCTAAGGCTACTTGACGAACTCGATTAAGTAACTCCAAAAAACTTGGATTGCCCAAAAGGTCAGTGCGTAATACCAGAGTGTTAACAAAGAATCCAATTAGCCCTTCGATTTCTAGTCGATTGCGGTTGGCTATTGCAGAGCCAACAACTATATCTGTTTGGTGTGTATAACGGTAAAGCAGTATCTTAAAAGCTGCTAGGAGCAACATAAACAGGGTTGCACCTGAGCGTTGAGCCAATGCCTTCAGTTTCTGCGTGAGGTCACAATTGACCTGAAACATTTGATAACTACCTCGAAAGCTTTGCTTTGGAGGGCGCGACCGATCTGTGGGTAGTTCTAACGCTGGAGGAATATCTGCTAACTTTTGCTTCCAATAGGCTAGTTGATTTTTTAGCACATCTCCTGTCAACCACTGACGCTGCCAATGTGCAAAATCAGCATATTGGATGGGCAATTTAGGTAGTGGAGAAGGCTGATTAGATACAAAAGCTTTGTAGAGTGTTGCCATTTCTTGAATAAATATCCCCATTGACCATCCATCGGAAACAATATGGTGCATTGTTAGCAACAGCATATGATTTTGATCTTCTAGCCGCAGCAGAGTAACTCGCAGCAAGATATCATGTGCTAGATCAAAAGGCCGCTGAAATTCTTCGCTGGCTAGCCGTCGAGCTTCGTCCTCACGCTCATGTTCAGGTAGTTGTTGAAGATCTACCACTGGCAGTGTCAAGTTTAGGACTGGGGTGATAACCTGAACTGGTTTTTCATCAGCAGTGGTAAAAGTTGTGCGCAAGACTTCGTGACGCTGCATGATTGTGTTGAAACTGTGTTTCAGTATAGACACATCCAACCGTCCCCTGAGTTGAATAACTGTAGGAAGGTTATATAACGGATTATTAGGCAGCAACTGTTGGAGGAACCACAACCGTTGCTGAGCAAAAGATGTAGGAAAAACGAAGACATCTTTCTCAAAAGAATCGAGTATATTTTCATCAGCCTTAGGGGGATTGGAAAAATACTGTGTCATTGGTCCTTTGTGATAAGAGAAGATCGTTTCATGCGATGAGCTTCACGAGAAACTGGCACTATTGTTGAAGCTTGAAGTCAAACTTTACTTTCTTTAAACTTCTCAATAGCCTTTGTCAAATTAACTATGATAGCCAGTTCAAAGATGCTGTTTATGTTTAAGGTAAGTTCCACTTAGAAATTTTTCTCTTACGATAGATTATTTAAGTGCCCAGTATCACTTGTCTATTGCTATTTCTTATAATTTCTATTGCTAACAAATATTATAGAAAAAGGTGGCAAAATCGAGCATAGTTTCTCCCGCCTAAGTTAAGATAACGGCACGACTAAGATGCTGCTTAGGAACTAACAAGGTTACAGTGCCAATGTATGCTGGCTATTGCATGGCACAGAAGGAGGTGATGGCAGTAGCCAAGTGGATTTGCCAAACATCAAAGTGACCAATGGTAACTAGGAGAGCGATCGCTCTCCTAGTTAGACCAGCGCCACAGTCACTGATAATTATTGACCCGTAGCAACTCCAGAAGTCTACAGGAACTCCAGCAAAAGGAGAAATCACAATACTTGGTAATTGAGTACAAAGAGAAATGAGGGCAAGCTGGTAATTTATCCAGTGCGTTTGTACACCAAGACACCCTAAGCAAAGCTAGATGCGCGCAGAACCAAAGAAGGAAATCATCTGTCCCAGCCAAATCAGGATGAAGCTCTCTCAAACAGCCTAAACTCTAGAACTAGTGGCCTCTTCAGCTACTAACAGTGACTCTACGGGTAATGGTATAACTGGCGTACAATCGCGGCTGGCAACAAACTCAGGTCTTGGGTTAGCAACATCACGCAAGGCATTCTCAACGCTGTTTAGTGAAATAATTACACTTGTTCTATTAAATGGGGACATATTGTTGGTTGAGCCATGCACGATACTACTATGAAACAGCAGCATTGAGCCAGCAGGACCCTTGGGAGCGACAATTCCACCTTGTTTAACTAGCTCAGTAATTCTATCGTTGCTAACTGCATGATTCAGATGTGATGTCAAATTCTTCATCCAAATTGGTAAACTATCCGATGCTTCATCTTTTTTCCACCTGTCGTCTAGGTTATCTAAGGTTAAGCGGCGTTTGTGTGAACCAGGAATCAGCATCATTGGACCATTAAAATCAGTCACAGGGTCTAAAAAAACCATCCAGTTGATAGCTTGATCTGTGACCATCCCATCTTCCATAAACCAGGTCGGGCTGTCTTGATGCCATTCCCACATATCCCCATCAAAGGCAAGTTTAGCATTGATTTTAAACTGATGAATATAAACTTCACTACCTAAAACTTGCCGGGCTGTGTTAATAATGTATGGATGTCGCGATAATCGCCGAAAAACTTTGTTACTAGTGTGCGCTGCAAAGTTGGTACGCACACTATGTCCATTCTTTTCCAAGATATTTTTTGGAGTCTTTTCACTGAAAATCTTCGGGACTTCAGCCATGAGGAGGTCAACCTCAGCCTGAGAGAAAATTCTAGGGAAAAATAAATAGCCATCTCTTTTAAAGACTTGTAGCTGCTCGTCGTTCAATCTCATCAGAACACCTCTGCTGTAAAGATTTAAAAATTAATGAATGGAAGCATGACTGGGTTTTACCGCAAAGACTATACCTCACTGCTAATCTGCTGTAGTTTTGAGGAAAGGAACTGTAGTAGAAGTGACTGGGCTGAGTGTAAGAAGAAATGATCGCCAGGCAACATTTGCAACGAGAAGGAAGCATTGGTCTGCTCTTGCCAAAGTTTTAGATCATTGCAATTTATACCCCGATCTTGTAAGCCGCTAAAGACAGCAATCGGACAATTAAGTCGTGGCTCAGGAGCATAAACATAAGTTTCAAGAATGGTCAAATCTGCCTTGAGAATCGGTATGAACAACCCCATCAATTCTTTATGTGCTAATACCTCATTAGGGGTACCGTTGAGTTCGCGCAATTTTTCTAAAAATAGGGGTTCTGGCAGGTTGTGAATAGGTGGGTTAAAATCTGGAAGGTGAGGGGCTTTGTAACCCGAGATAAAGAGGTACGTTGGACTCCGACCATAATCTCTGCAAAGTAGACGAGCAAGTTCAAAGCTAATTAACCCCCCCATGCTATGACCAAAGAAGGTGAACGGTTTGTCGAGGTAAGGGAGAAGAGCACAGGCGATCGCTTGAATTAGGGGCAAAAGCTGAGTGAACAAAGGCTCTCTTAACCGAGTTCCTCTTCCAGGTAGTTCAATTGGACAAACCTCAACTGTTAACGGTAACTTATCGAACCATGAGCGAAAATTTAGAGCACTACCACCAGCATAGGGAAAGCAGAACAGCCGTAGTTTTGCCTGAGGATTGGGTTTGGGAAAGGTCACCCAATCATTAAAAGTTTGGATCGTTTTCATAACCTAATGCAGTTTGGTTAAGCAATCCTAGCATTCAACATTGCTAGGATTGCTCTTACAGGATTTTAGTTATTTGCGGCGAGTACTTAAGACTTATGTTTGAGAAGCAGACTCTGCCATCTTCTTTCGTAAACTAAGGGGTCGCATATCTGTCCAGACTTCCTTGATGTACTCAAGGCATTCCTGTTTGAGTCCGCTTTTGCCTGCATTTCGCCAGCCAAGTGGGTTTTCTCGGTCAGCTGGCCAAATAGAATACTGCTCTTCGTGATTCACTACAACATTGTAAACAGTCATGTCTTCGTTGTTGTCTTGATTCATAATTACCTCTGTGACCTATTTTAGAGAAAAAATTCATTAATTTAAGTAGGGAAGCTCTTCATCTACCCTGTACCACCAATTTACGTGTTTTTTCCATTTTCGCTAGATGGCTCAGCTATATTTGCTAAAGCTGCAACTTCTATCGTACTATAGACTGGAATCTCAAACTTTAATACATTTTGGCAAAAGTCTTTCCATTCAGGGGTTATCTTATCAAAGATAACGTTTTCGTCAATGAAAATGCCATCCGTAACCACATAATCTTCTTGAAGATAAAGAAATGCATCATCAGTTAGGTGGTGCTGGACTTCAACTTCCTTACCGTTGATTTCTTTCTTCTCTTTTCTAGCATTTTCAGTACGCTCAGTCCATTGATGGAACGCACGTAATTTCTGGATTGGATAAGCTTTGCAATATTTTCCCATTGTTGCCATTGCTATTCTCCTTGATTTATAATAGTAGTAGAGTCAAACCCTTGTCTTCGTTGCTGACTTTTCACGGCATGTGGAAAAGGTCATTTTGAGGGTTTCCCAACCCCTGATTTTTCCGTTGCTCATTTTCATTAATTCACAACTATTGACAATAATGCTGTGGAAAAAGCCACGCAGTTTCGTGGTTTGAGGACTTACCGTGAAAAGTCAGGTCTTCGTTGCTACTCAAATGTTGCATCCAAATTTTTGTCAATGTACGTGATGATATTCGTCATTTTCTATGGTTAAAAGTTGCACCAAGTATTCTTTGATCGCAGAGTATATCTATTTCGCAGATGTCTAAAGCTTTAAGGAATAAGTAAACTCAGGCTTGGAACAAAGAAACAGGGCGTAACATCATTCTGCGCTAGAATTATACTGCTTTGTAGTTTCAAATTGGTGAGGCAAAATGATTTTCCTGCATTCGATCAAATTACTCTCTGGAACGTATAGCCAGGAGCAGTACCCCTTCTCGTTGCCAATTGTGCAAAATCTCAAAGAACTTGAGTTCACCTCACCCATTACGTTTTTTGTTGGTGAGAATGGATCGGGGAAATCGACCCTTCTAGAAGCTATAGCAGCTGGAATGTCTTGTGTCACTATCGGTAGCACCGATATTCAGCATGACGAAACCTTAGCACCTGCACAGACTCTTGCTAAGAAATTGACTTTTGTGCGTCGCAAACATCCAAAACTGAAAACCTTTTTTCGAGCAGAAGATGCTTTTGGTTTCACTAAGAGAGTGATAGCGGAAATAAATGCTCTTAATGAAATGGAGCAAGAATTCCACACTCAGTTTACCGAAGGTTCTCTAGGCCAAAAGCTCGCTATGGGTGTAGCCAACGGTCAAAGGCGCGTCTATCAACGACGATATGGAGAAAACCCCGATGGTTTTTCTCATGGGGAAACTTTTTTACAGCTACTGCAAACGAGGCTAGTGCCAAAAGGACTGTATCTTTTGGATGAACCTGAGATTCCTTTATCGCCAAAGCGGGTTCTTGCGCTTTTGTCGCTACTTAAGGAACTACTGACGCAGGAGTGTCAGTTTATTATCGCAACCCACTCCCCGATCCTGATGGCTTTTCCGGAAGCACAGATCCTGTATTTTGATCGAGGTCGTATCGAGGCAATTACCTACGAAGATGTAGAGCATGTCTCACTGACGCGGGCTTTCCTAAACAATCCACAGTCCTTTTTGCGCTACCTGTAGTCATCGGTGAGAGCGGAAAAAACAATTCTGTTGCAAAAACTTTATAAAACGAGAAAGATCCTGCTTAAGAGGGTTTTGTGACCCTTCATTATTAAAATTTTTGGAAAAGTCAAAAAACTTTGAATATTGTTCTCAAGGGAACGTTATGGGGCGAAGACCCTGTTTTTGCAACAAAATCGGACAAGTCTTGTGTAACCGCAACTTCCAGTCGTTAGAGTTAAATGGAGGTTATGAAAATCGATTTGCTATTAAAATCTTGTAAATTGACTATGTTAAAAACCTCCTCCAATTTTGAGAAAAACGCAATCCACAAGCTCCACATCTCTTCAGCACTTGTAAGTATCCGATCCTCTTCGTCCTTTGAAAAAACGGGCGCTGTTACTTCGTTGACTTTTTCAACGTGCTCTGGCTCTTGTGCAACATGAATGTCAATCCATGGCAGTTTCTGCTTTCCGGTCACCCGACGGACAGCCTCGCCGAGCCCTGAGACCATAACCAAGTCAGCAACTTCAGTTCCATAAAGAAAACCCAGCCCCCTTAAGTAATCCCTTGAAGCTTGTTCATAACCGTTTACGAGCTGCCTTGTCGCTTTAAAAGGTCCTGCATCAGTGATGGTTGCCTTCGGAAAGCCAGCATCAGTCATAGTCTTGATGTAGATCTTCTCATGAGCTCTTACAGGGTTTCCCTCACCAAGCTCTTGAAAAAGAATCTTTGAAATAGCTGTTTTCATTTCTAACGTTGGCGCAACAGCAATTGTGCGCGAAAGAAATGTAGGAAAGTAGTGTAAAGGACGCCACCATTGACCCAAGAAAACACTTACTTTCTCTTTTGTCAGATCTACGGTACTTATTTGTTTAAAGAAAGGATGGTTCAACAACTCATCTTTGAGTTTGTTTTCGATTAACTTCTCCCTAATCCCTTTATCAATCATTGTTCACTCCTTTAACTATTTCAAACTGACTCGTTCAACTAAGTCATGAAGCTTCAAGCTTTACCTTACTTATTGCAAAGGTTCAAGATGTCCCTTACCTTCTAAAGTTTTAAGATCAATGTCAGCAATGCATCGAACTTTCACGTAATTTAGTGTTAGATTACCAACTAGATGAACTTCTCCTGTTTGGTTTTTGAAGTCCGCATTATTGAGATTTAAAGCATCCTTATCAAGTCTGACACCTAACTCAGTTCCTCCCTTTGTATTCGTAAATTTGATATGAACATATCCTCGGTCAATACTTTCTTTCAGCGCTGTGCTCGTTTTTTCAGGTCTTAAGCTTACTTCAACAGGATGAAATCCCTCTGACAATTGCTTTACCAACTCGTTCATATTAGTCTTTGCTTTAACTAAACTACTGTCGTCAATGATCTAAAACAGGTTCCTAAACATGGAACCTTTTTTTCAAGAAAGAGAATCTAAAAATATTTCTTTGTAACCAAATAGTCTTTCTGTCACAATTCCCTGCCTCTTACATTCGTCAATTAGTTTTTGAGACTCAATTATCGGACTAGATTGTTCGGTATATGCAATAGAAGTAAGATAAGTCAGCCAAGGCTCTTGTCCCATTGCATACACATAAACTTGTTTGGGATTAAATCGATTGACTATATCAATTGCTTTTTCATAATTTGAACCATCAAATCTTCTCGATTGATCCATCTTTCTAGACAATGGTTTATTTAATAATGGACTAAATAACCAACTCATTGGCGCTCCATCACATTCCATTCCTAAAAATATTATATCAATATTTCCGAACAATTCGTATATATGCTCGTAAAGCTTTGGTTCAATATTATTTGAATCTGCCGCACACAGAATAGACTTTCCTTTTGCATTAATTAAATATGCGATTTTGCTTTTTACATTCACATCTCCGTGTTCGCCAAAAAAAGGTAAACCTGTAATAGATAAATCATCATCGTTGATAGTTTCTATTTCATCAATTTCTATTATATTGTTAAAGCCAATATTTTGGGACACCAGTTTTAAAGATGGATCTGCTAATTGTCCACCATTATTCTTAGGCACAACTAAATTCTTAATTTTATGTCTAAGCTGTAATAAAGTCTCAAACATAAAATGGTCTTGATGGTTATGAGTAATTAATGCATAGTCAATCTTATTTGGAAGATCAACATAGGTGTAGCGAGGAATTTCATTCTTATAATTATAGCTAATAACGGGATCGCATAAAATGCTAATATTATTTACCTCTATTAGAATACAAGCATGTCCAAAATAACGAATTCTTACGGTATCACCAGTATATTTAGGCGGCACTTGAGGAGCCTCTTCTGTAAAAAATGACGAAAATAAATCTTTATCATCATTATCTAAATTTAAAATTTCTTTGATACTAGAAACTGGATAAGGTGTATTATTCATTTTAAATAATTCATCTAATCCTTTATAATTGAAGGGTATATTTAACTGTAATTTTTTACTATCTTTTAAAACTGGAGTACTAAAAATAAAGGGTCGTTTATCTTTATCAATTAATGATAAGGCAATACTTTGCGCTGATTGATTATAATATTTACTTTTATACAATAGTCCCTCTATAAATCGAATAGAAGGATTATTGTTCAAGTCATAAACTAGTTCAACGTAACCTTTTAAATTCTCAGGCATTTTTTGATATAGAGGCTCAATAGAATATCCTTGAGCTTCATTATTTAACATTGTATCAAGAGTATTAACAGCTTTTGCTAAATCTAACATATGAGACTGCTCTTTTATTGTTTTTTCCATCAAATCTTTAATTTCACCAATTCTACTAATCTCATAATTGATAAATGGACCACCAGCCATTGCAGGATTTTTAAGAGCAGAGATATGAACCTGTGGATTGTCTATAAAAGATTGCATTATTTTCAAATGCAAGTTGTTTATAAACATTGCAGATGTAACAGGTGATATAAGATACGACCATGCGTACCACTGATTAAATAAAGGTTCTACAACTACGTTTTGCTTAAGGTACAATTTTTTTTCGCTTGTCATGTTCATACTCCTACAATCTTGTTTTTAAAAAGTAGTTAGCATTGTTAAACTTTGATGTATGTGGTCGAAAACAGATACATCTAGTAAAAGCTTACTTAAGGTATATGCATTCTTGAAAGCGTAAGGTAAATATGTGTGAGAAAATGCTTAAACGTATATATCTTTTCTCGAGATAGTCTCATTGCAATTAGTATTTTATAGAAACTACTTTACGTTTCACTTCCCTAAGTTTCTTAACGTAAGCTTCTTCCTCCCTTTCCTTGGTACTTTCTTGTTTCCTTTCATCCTCAGATAGCATCTCTAAGGCATTTAATCTGGCTTCAGGGTTTGCCACAATGCTATATAACAAAGTTTCAAAATGGATCAACATTCTGTTGATAGTAGTAGCTTTGAATAGGTCTGTGCTGTAGTTGATGTGTGCAACTAGTCCTGCTTCTCCTAAATCTGTCATGTTTAGAGCTATATCAAATTTTGACTCACCGCCATCAATTTCCAAATGAGTCAAAGTCAAGCCTTGAACTTCTAATGTTTTAACAGGATAGTTATGAAGTCCAAATAATACCTGAAACAAAACCTGGTTACTTAAACTCCGCTCAGGTTGCAAGACCTGAACTAATTTCTCGAAAGGTAAATCCTGGTGCTCATAAGCTCCTACAGCCATCTCTCGCACACGACCTATAAGGTCGCAAAATCTTGGGTTACCAGAAAGATCGGTACGTAAAACCAGTGTATTGGAAAAGAATCCAATGAGCCCTTCGATCTCACTCCAGTTACGGTTGGCAATGGGAGAGCCGACAACAATATCTTCCTGCCTTGTGTAACGGTAAAGCAGTGTCTTAAAAGCCGCTAAAAGCGTCATGAATAATGTCACATCCACCTTGCAACTCAGATTTTTCAAATCCTCGCTCAAGGTTTTCGGCAAAGTTAGAGATTGTATTGCTCCCCGGAAGGTTTGGGTTGTTAATCTTGGAAAATCTGTAGGTAAATCTAATTTGGGCAGATTGTCCCCAAGCTGTTGTTTCCAATAAGAAATTAAGTCTTCTAGAACATCACCTTGAAGCCATTGCCGTTGCCATATAGCAAAATCTGCGTACTGGATAGGAAGTTCAGGAAGAGGAGACGGGATTCCTTTAGAAAAGGCTTCGTAGAGTACGGCAATCTCACGCAGAAGCACTCTTACAGACCAACCGTCGGAGATAATATGGTGCATTTCCAGAAATGCTATGTGCTCTTCCCGATCCATTTTTAGTAAACTAACTCTCAGCAATGGACCTCGAGCAAGATCAAACAGATGCTGAGCTTCTTGGAGGGCCAAACGATGAAACTCCGGCTCTGGATCTGTGACTTGCAACTCTCTAAGGTCAATGACTGGCATAGGCATAGGCAGGTTGGGGAGAATAACTTGAACTGGTTTTCCCTTTATACTTGGGAAGATAGTTCTTAAAGATTCGTGACGCCTGACAATTTCGTTAATAGCCTGCTCTAGGGCTGCAATGTTAAGCAAACCCGTTAGTCTAATTGCTAAAAGAGGTTCGTTGTAAAAGTGGCTACCAGGTACTAACTGATCGAGGAACCATAGGCGCTGTTGCCCGAAAGATAGAGGCAAGAATTGAGCCCTTTTCCTTTTTGGAATGGCTTCTATTTTTGGAGAGTTTAAAGCTTTCTGCTTGCACAGCAGATCGAACAACGTTTTTTGTTTTGCAGAAAGGTTTGCAATTCGTTCTTGAATTTCTTTCATTATATCCTAGTTTTCCCAAGATGTCTGTAATTCTTCTGCAAGCCTTTTTTGTATTTCATCTTCATCAAGGTTTTCTATTTGTGTTAATATCTGAGCTATTCGTGCTTGGTCTTCTTCAAATTGTTTTTTTCTTATAACCTCAGCTATACCTAAAATGGTAGGTTTTTCAAATAGAGTTCGTAAGGGGATGTATTGTTGAAATGTTTCGCGAAGTCTAGCAATAAATTGAACTGCCAGCAAGGAATTGCCTCCCAAGTTGAAGAAGCTATCATAAACACCTATCTCTTCAACAGCAAGGAGCGATCGACAAATATCGGCGATAACTCTCTCAATCTCATCTCTTGGAGCTACAAAATTATTTTGTAACTTTGGCAGATTGTGGACTGGGGAGGATACTTCATGCTTTGAATACTTTGTATCTTCTACCGACTCAAGTTTAACCCACTGATTGATTCTTGAAAGTATATCGCCAGTTGCAATGACTACCTGAGTAGCATTCTTCATGGGTAGAACGCGCTGAAAACTTTCTATGACTTCGTCATCAGTCATGATTAATTGAGCTATTTGTGCTCCCAAACCATGAACATCTTCTTGATTTTTATGAGGATACCAACCTTCCCAATTTATACTTCTCCAAGGTAACTGTTTGACTTTCCTAATGTAGTGAGCAAAGGTATCTAAAAAGAGATTTGCTGCGGAATAAGCAACAAAACCCAACCCTCCCAAAATAGGTGATAATGAAGACGTCAGTAAACAAAAATCAAGCTCTCTGCCCTGTAATACCTTTTCTAAGACGATGAGCCCTTTTACTTTTGAGCGAAGTATCTGTTCACATTCACTACGGTTAGTCTCGTCAATGGCTCTATGCGTCTCTTTTCTATCAACAATTCCAGCAGCATGAATTACACCGTTGATGTCACCGAACCGCTTGCAGGTTTCACTAATCACCTCTTGCATTTGTTCTTGATCGGCTACATCTGCTCTGATAACCAGCACCTCTGCGCCTAACTCTTCGAGTGCTTTAACATTCTTTATCTTAAGACTTACACTATCGTTCTCATTATGGTCTGCTAGCCATTGTTCCCACCCATCTCTTGAGGGCAATTGAGAGCGTGTTGTCAATACCAACTTTGCTTGCAGTGTTTGTGCTAAGTGTTCTGCAATGATAAGACCAAAACGACCCAACCCACCTATAATAAGATAGACTCCTTTGTTAAGTAAAGTTGTTTTAGCTACTGGTTTAGCCTGGATTGATTCAAAGCTTTGTACCCATCGGTGATGCTGACGGTAAGCAATAACTAAATCAGGTGAGTTTACCTTAAATTCTGCTAGGAGTATGTCTACTAAGTTTGTACTTTGTACGCTCCCTGCTTTGGGAATAACAACATCGATACTGCGGCAAGTTATATTAGAGTACTCCTGCGGGATCACTTTACATGGACCCAACAACATAGCCTTTTCCGGACATAAGACTTCCGTTCCTGTCACATCGTGCAGATTACTGGAAATAACCCAAATTTGAATTGGTACAATATAATTTGCTTGTCCAATTGCCTGCGCTAGATAGAGAAGGCTGTAAAAACTAAGTTCTATAATCTCCTCATGCAACTCAATTTCTAATTTTTTATGGTTTTTCTCTGTTAAATTCCATAAATGAACAATCCTTTGAGGAATCTTGCCTAATGCTTGTAGTTCTCTCATTAAACTCTCATAATCATCCTGTAACCTGGGATTAATCTTATACACACCATCACTGTCCATACCAAACTGTTCACCCAGCGTTACTATGACAACATCCCGATCTTCTTGTTCCAGTCGCTCCGTTATCTGTTCGCCCAATCCATACTCATCGATAAATATCAGCCAGCAACCATTTTGGTCTTCAAGAATTTCCGATTCTAATTCAACTGGTAGTATTGAGCGTTTCCAAGAAGGAATGTAGAACCAGTTGTCAATATTTGGTTTCTTGCTGACTTTTGTTGTGTTGGAGTGATTTTCGTTGACTATTGTCTGTGCTTCTATCCAACAACGCTGACGCTCGAATGGGTATGTTGGTAAGGTAACTCGACGGCGTTGTTCCTTGTCATAATATTTAGCCCAATCCACTTGTACACCTGCAAGCCAAAGCTTACCCAAGGTATTAAGCAAATGCGCTGTATCTGAACACTGTTCTTGGGGATGGCGCAAAGAAGGCTCTATAATAATGTGCTCAGTAGTTTTACCTGCTTGCTGCCTTGCTAATGTACTCAAGGTTCGCCCTGGTCCAACTTCCACCAGGATGTGATTCTGCTGTTCTTTCAATAACTGCTCTATACCATGTGCAAAACGCACAGTCTGCCTTAAATGACGCGCCCAATAGTTCACATCTGTTGCTTCTTCTGCTGTAATCCAGGTACCAGTAACGTTGGATATGTAAGGAATTTGCGGAGCCCTAAGGCGAATTTTCTTCACCTCATCGGTAAATGGCGCTAAGATGGGCTCAACCATCTCTGAATGAAAGGCATGGCAGGTATGCAAACGTCTACATATCACGCCCTCTTGAATAAGTTTTTGTTCCAGTTCATCTACAGCATCTGTTAAACCTGATACTACACAATGAGATGGTCCGTTGACTGCTGCCAAGCACAGTCCTTTACCCAACAGAGATTGCATACGATTTTCTGGAAGCTGAACTGCAAGCATTGCACCAGCTGGTAACCTTTGAAGTAGCTTTCCTCTCACAGCAATTAGTGACAAAGCATCTTCTAAAGAAAAAACCCCAGCTATACATGCCGCCACATATTCACCGATACTATGACCGAGCATTGCTTGCGGATGAATACCCCACTCCATCCATAACTTGGCTAGAGCATATTCAATGACAAATAGCGCTGGCTGCGCGATCAAAGTCCGATCAAGCTGTTGTATTGCTTCTTGTACCCGCTCCCTACTGGGAAAAAGCACATCTGTAATAACAATATCTAGATGTGGTTTCAGATACTCTGTACAAGCATCAACTTGTTGACGAAAGACTGATTCCGTCTGATAAAGCTCTAACGCCATATTGACATATTGAGTACCTTGCCCTGGGAACATGAATACCACAGGTCGATACCCAGGCTCATGTAAGGCTGTAAAGACTCGTTCAGGAGATAGAGTTTTTAGTGCATTGACAGCATCTTCCCGATCCTTGCAAGCTACTATACGCCGATAATTGAAAGCCTTTCGACCAACATGGCAGGTGTAAGCAACATCAGCAAGGTTAACTTTGTGATGTTCTAAGTAATCACATAGATTAGAAGTGACAGTTTCCAACGCATAGTTTGTTTTAGCAGACATCACAAGCAACTGCCAGGGTCGTGAAGATTCACAACTATGAATAATCGGGGCTTCTTCGACAATAACGTGCGCGTTGGTACCACCAATGCCAAAAGAACTAACACCTGCTCGGCGAGGAATCTCTTTGCTCTCCCACGGAGAAAGCTTAGTATTGACGTAGAAGGGACTATTCTGAAAATCTATCTTAAGATTGGGTTTTACAAAGTTAAGGCTAGCAGGTACTTGCTTGTGCTTTAGCGCCAATACAGTCTTGATCAAGCTTGCCACCCCAGCAGCCGCATCCAAATGACCTATATTTGTTTTAACTGAGCCAATAGGACAAAAACCTTTTTTGTTTGTACTGGTACGGAAAGCTTGAGTAAGAGCTTGAATTTCAATGGGATCTCCCAAAGGAGTTCCAGTTCCGTGTGTTTCTACATAAGTGATTGTAGAAGCCTCCACCTCAGCGTTAGCCAAGGCTTCTACAATCACTTCTGCTTGACCATCAACGCGGGGTGCTGTAAAGCCAACTTTGGAGGAGCCGTCGTTATTGATGGCTGAACCTTTGATGACTGCATGTATGCAATCTCCATCAGCAAGAGCATCCTCCAATCTCTTTAAAAGAACAACTCCCACACCATTGCCAAAAATGGTTCCTTGAGCATCTGCATCAAACGCTCTACAGTGTCCATCAGGTGATAAAATGCCCCCTTCTTGAAAAGTGTATCCTGTTCGTTGAGGAATCCTGATCGACACCCCACCCGCTAATACCATATCAGACTCAAGATTCAATAAACTTTGGCAGGCGACATGAACAGCAACTAGAGATGTGGAACAAGCAGTTTGAATAGTACAACTAGGTCCTCTTAGATTTAATTTGTAAGATACAGTTGTGGTTAAAAAGTCTATATTATTACCAATTCCAATTTGGGCAGTACCCACCGAATTTAAAACATTACGTTCTGGATAAAGATTGTTAAGTAGGTAACTACTCATCGTAGTACCAGCATAAATACCAATAAAACCTTTGTAAATTTCAGGATCGTAACCTGCGCTCTCAAGTGCTTCCCATGCACATTCTAAAAAAAGACGGTGTTGTGGATCCATAATCTCTGCTTCTCTTAAAGAAAAATCAAAGAATGAAGCATCAAAAAGTTCTACATCTTCAAGCACTGCACCTGCTTTAACCAAGTGGCGGTCACTTGGCGTCATGAGATCCATGACTGAATTTTCAATTTCTTGTTCAGCGAAGAAAGAAATGGACTCTACTCCGTCTTGCAGATTACGCCAAAACTCTTCAATGTTTTTTGCTCCTGGAAAGCGGCCAGAAATACCGATTATGGCTATTTCTGAACCCTTATAACTATTATCAAAAATCTGCTCAAGTTTATTCATGCTCATAAATTCTTAAAACTGTTTAATGTATGTAAATGTGACAAGAATACTCACCTATGAGCATTCTTGTCAAAACTTAAACACTTCAACTAAAGAAGCCTGGTTTCTTACACAGCATACCCAATTGTAGCCATTATTTTATTGTAAGAAAGAAAAGTTTGTTAGCTTTGTAATAGATTTGTTGTCAATTTCTCCTACTATTTTTTACCTTGAACGTTGACGACTATTCCTATCTTTTCGTCTCTTACCTCGGGCAGCATTCTGTTGATAGGAAGGTGTTGAGTCATCATTGCGACTAATATATTCAGCTAAGGAACTGATTGTTGGATGTTGAAACATCTCAACTATAGATAAATTTAGCTTAAACAGCTCTTGCAATCTGCCATGCACCTTAACTAACAATAATGAATGACCACCTCGGTCAAAAAAGTTATCATTAACACCCACTTTTTCGATACCTAGCACCTGCTGCCATATCTCAGCAATGGTTCGCTCTGCTTCGGTTCTAGGTGCTACAAAGGCTTGCTTCAATTCCTGTTCTAAACCATTCATTGCGAGAAGAGCCTGCGTATCTATTTTACCATTAGGTGTTAGGGGGAAAGAATTAAGCAAGACAAACCCTGAAGGAACCATATACTCTGGTAGCATTTCCGTTAAGAAGTTTTGCAGGTCACTAACGGCGGGAGAAGTACTGGGCTTTGGAACTACATATGCTACTAAACGTCTATCGCCTGACTCATCCTTGCGAACTAGAACAATAGCTTCCTGAACACTTAAGTGTTGGCTCAGTAATGTCTCGATTTCCCTAAGCTCAATGCGGAAACCACGCAGCTTCACTTGGCGATCGATGCGATCAATAAATTCAATGTTGCCATCTGGTAGATAGCGGGCTAAATCTCCGGTTTTGTAAAGACGTGCCCCTGCATTGTTACTGAAGGGACTAGGAACAAACTTTTCAGCGGTCAGATCGGAGCGGTTGAGATAACCTCTAGCCAAATTAGTACCACCAATGTAAAGTTCGCCAACGACTCCTAATGCAACTGGATTTAGCTGGTTATTTAATATGTAAGCTTGAGTATTTGCAATTGGACGTCCAATTGGGGGATTGAAGTATTCTTCAATCTGAAGACTCGTATTGTACCAGGTCACATCACCGGCAACTTCAGACGAACCATACAGGTTTAAAAGAACTTTGTTAGGCATAGAGACTGAGAAGTGTTGCAACAGATCGACCGAGAAAGGTTCTCCACTAGAGATCCACATCTTCAAATTAGATAGTCGGGTTTGCAGATTGCTGTCATTATCTAGCATAGCTCGTAACAGCGAAGGTACCAGCACAAGGCGGCTAACATGATTATCAGCTAGGGTCTGAATAAACTCATCAATATGCTTCACCGTTTTTTCGGGAATAATAACTGTTTTGATTCCGCGAAGCAGAGGTCCAAAAAGTTCCCAGACAGAATCTACAAAATTTATGGAGGTTTTTTGGCAACAAACTTCTTCTGTTTTAAAGGGATAAGTTTCCCACATCCAGGCAAACCGATTCAGTGAAGCTTGATGAGTACCTAATACTCCCTTAGGTCTACCTGTAGACCCAGATGTATAAATCACATAAATAAGATTTTCAACAGTTACCTCATTAAATGGATTTTCCTGGCTCTCTTGAGCAATTTCTTCCCAATCTGCATCTAGACATAGGACTTGTGCCTTATGCTCAGGTAATTTTTCGACAAACACTTGCAGCGTTAATAATACCGGCACTTGCGTATTATCCAACATGAACACTAAGCGCTCTTTTGGATAAGCTGGGTCTAGGGGTACATAAGCACCACCCGCTTTAAGAATTCCTAAAAGCCCGATCACCATTTCTAGCGATCGCTCCATAAAAACTCCCACTACCACTTCTGGTTGAACCCCTAATGTACGTAAGTGGTATGCCAATTGATTTGCTCGAGTATTTAGTTCTCGGTAAGTTAATGATTGGTCTTCAAAGACTATTGCAATACTGTCAGGTGTACGTTCTACTTGAGCCTCAAATAATTGATGGATGCACAAGTCTTGAGGGTAGATTGTTTTAATATTGTTCCATTTAACTACCTGCTGTCGTCGTTCTGCCTTCGTTAAAAGTGGTAAATCAGAGAGGCATCGAGCAGGAGCCATTGCAATGCCTTCAAGCAAGTTCTTAAACTGGCTTAGCATTTGAGCAATGGTAGAGGCGTGAAAATGCTCACAACTGTAAGAGATTGCCAGCGATAGCTCTGAACCTGGGACTACTACGACTGTTAGTGGATAATTTGTTTGTTCTAAAGAGCGAAGTTGCTCTATCTTAAGATCTCCATTCTGTTTCAACAAGGAGCTATCTATTGGATAATTTTCAAAAACCAAAATGCTCTCAAATAAAGACACTCCACGAGGCACTTCACTCCATCCCTGGATCTGCACTAATGGGCTGTATTCAAAACGACGTAATTCCACTTGCTGAGCTTGAAGTGCCTTTAACCAAGGTAAAAGAGATGCGTCGGGAATCACTTGGACGCGCACTGGCAGAGTGTTGATAAAGAGCCCTACCATTAATTCGATTCCTACCAAATCAGTCGGACGACCTGAGAAAATAGCCCCGAATACTACATCTTTCTCAGCAGTGTAGTGACTTAAGAGCAAAGCCCATGCCCCCTGCACTATAGAGTTTAAGGTAAGCTGATGTTGCCGTGCCAGAGATTGCAGCGTTGCTGTCGTTAATGCTGACAGATAGATCTTCTGCTCTTTATAGTTCGTCGCCTGCTTCAACAAGGCACCGGGAGTTCGATCTATCAAAAGGGATTTAGGTTTACTAAAACCTTTAAGTGTCTGCCGCCAGAATACCTCAGCTTTAGACAAATCCTGCTGTTGTAGCCATTCTATATAGTTTCTGAAAGGATAACTTTCTTCCAATTTGATATTCTGACTTTCGCAAGAAGACTTATAAAGAGTAAAGACTTCCTTAAGTAATAAGGATACAGACCAACCATCCAGTAGCAAATGGTGAAAGGTCCAGACAAATTGGTACGTTTCTTCAGCTACCCGTACAACGCTCATACGCATTAACGGAGCTTCAGAAAGCTTGAAGTTACGATATTGCTCGGCTCTATATGCCTCCAGACGTTGTTCGCACTCACCGGATGATAACTTGCGCCAGTCTTGCTCTTCTAAGTGTAATAGTAAATTACTATACACAATTTGAAGTGGTTCATCAAGACCATCCCATACAAAAGCAGTTCGCAAGACTGAATGCCGCTTCACAACCTCTTGCCAAGCGCGTGTAAAGGCAGACACATCAAATTTTCCACGCAATAAACAGCTTAACTGGTTGACATATATGCCAGATTCAGGAGCACAGAGCGTATGGTACAGCATACCTTGCTGTATAGGTGTAAGAGGATACACATCCTCTACCTGCTGAGCATAACCAATTAGCGAATCAAGCTTGTCCCAATCAAGTTTAGAGAGAGTAGTTCTTGCTAGTGGAAAATCTGATGGCGTGCGACAGCCTGCTTTAAAGGACTGGCAATGTGCAATCAGTGCCCGCAGTGCTTCTGTAAAGCGATCGGCTAGGCTCTTAATTGTAGTGGGTTTATGAATGTTTTCACTGTACGTTAAGTCAATGTGAAGCTGTCTTTCAATAACGTATCCGTTAACCTCAAGTAAGTAACGCCGTTCTCCGTTTAAACTGTGAGTCGGTCCGTAGGATGACAGAGTAGGTTCAAATAGAGATAACCTAGGCAGTAGTTGATCAAATTGACCTAAGTAATTGAAGCTAATCTCAGCCTGCGGAAAAGTTTGTAGCTTTTTGGCAATCTCTTCGTCTTCATAAAGATAACGAACTATACCATAACCAATACCCCGATTTGGAACACTTCGCAGTTGCTCTTTAACATTTCTCAACGCATAGTTCAGATTAGAGATCGCTGTCAAGTTAAACCATACAGGAAATAGAGAAGTAAACCAACCTACTGTGCGGAATAAATCTACATCCTCAACAATGTTTTCTCGCCCGTGACCCTCCAAATCAATTAGAACAGACGGCTCCCCTGTCCAATGTGAAACAGCCTCAACCAGTGCCATCAGCAAAACTTCGTTGATTTGAGCGCTGTACGATAATGGAACATTCTCCAGTAATAACTTAGTCTCTTTCTGACTAAGCAACACTGACACAGTACGGGCTGAAGCCTCAGTATTATTGCCTCCTGGATAGTCCACTGGCAAGTGGGAAATACTTGTACGTGGTTTATTTAGCCAATAGCTTAACTCTTGCTGCAACTGTGTCGATTGTGCGTATTGCGTTAAGCTTTCAGCCCATTGCTTAAAGGAGGTTGTTTTGGGTGATAACTGGATCTGTTCCCCACGGAGCAGATTTTGATAGACTAGTTGAAGATCTTCAAGCAGTATCCGCCAAGAAACACCGTCTACTGCTAAATGATGTATTATCACCAGCAAATAACTTGGCTGTTGGCTACCACAGTGAAAAAATACAACCCGTAATAACGGTCCTTTTGAAAGATTCAGGCTAGCCTGAGTTTCTGCAGCAGCAACGTCCATAGCACACTGTTGTTCTACCTTAGGCAGCATTGACAAATCTACATATAAGACAACTTGGTTCTCCTCAGAACCTGCGTTAATCTGTTGCCAACCTGCTTGTAATCGCCTAAATCGAAGGCGAAGCGCATCGTGGTGAACTAGCAAGCTTTGAATCGTTGCCTCTAGCAGTGAGACATTAAGGGTTTCCCGCAACTGAAGCAGAATCGCTTGATTATAGTGATGAGGTTCTGGGAGATTCTGTTGAAAAAACCAATGCTGAATAGGGGTCAGGGGAACCGCACCCGCGACGGTATCCTGTGCAACTGGGTTTACTTGAGTTGAACTAGCCAGCGGAGCCAACTCAGCAATTGTTTGATGCTTGAAGAATTGACTGATCGTAAGGTTAAGACCTGCTTGATTGACTTTAGCCAAAATCTGGACGATAAGGATGGAGTCTCCCCCTAACTCAAAAATGTTATCGTGAATACCTACCTGATTAAGACCTAGGACTTGAGTCCATGCCTCTGCTAGCACTTTCTCTACTGAGGTGCGCGGAGCAACAAAATTTTTCTCTGAAACATAGCTATAATGATCTAATTCCAAAAACGCCTGACGGTTTACCTTACCATTAACCATCAGGGGGATAGTATTTAGCATGACAAAGGCTGAAGGCATCATATACCTTGGCAGCTTATCCTCTAAGAAGCTGCGGAGGTCACTAATAGACAACAAATCACGCTTGTTTAGGAATGGTAATGATTGCTCCAATGTTTCCTCTTTCTTATACCCAGATAACTCGCTGTCGTTCGAACGTCGTTTAGCGTAGACATTGTAGTAATGTGTTCTTGCAAAATAGGCAGACTGTTCTGCAAAAACAGAATAACCTTTACTATTCAGTAAATCAGTAATCTGAGATAACCGTCCTTCAATATCATGCACCTCTAGAACAAGCTGCTGAATCTTCTCCCAATCATCCTCCTCAATACCATTAAGAACATCTAACTCACTTTTTTCTACATCTATTTTGAGTAAATCAATACGTTGAACCTTATTCTCTTTTATGACTTCAGACAAAGTTCTCAGCTGACACGTCAAAGTCTCAGATACAAAAGTTGTCTCTAAAACGTCTTCACTTTGTTCGCCAAAATGCTCTAAAACCATTGACTGTCTACTAAGCATCACGGCTTGGATATTTCTTTTTTCTTCCTCATCTGCATAGAATGAAGACATACCGGGCATCATCGGATAAAAAGTAAATTTAGCTCTTTTATTCTCATGAGAAAGTCCACACTCAAACAATCGTGCGTTTAAATCATACAAAGCTGTATTAATTCGCAACTTTTCAAATAAAATAGGAGATGGTTCAAACGCATATACGACAATGTTTTTACATTTCTGATGTGCGAAAAGCGTGAAAAGACCTATGTTTGCTCCTACGTCAAAAATGCAATTACCGTTATTAATGCTGATTCCATACTTCAAATAAACTTGATCTTCAAATATCTCCTCATACAATAAGACAGCTTCAGTTTTGCGTTGAAAAGCAATTTCCAAATTATTTGGTAACTTGTAAAAGTTCTGGCTGGCAAGTAATCGCTTTTCTTCACTAGGTAATACGTAAGCAACTAAACGCTTATCACTAGTTGTATCCTCTTTAGCGAAGACGATCGCTTCTTGAACATGTGGATGAGTGCGCAGTACATCCTCAATCTCTCCTAGTTCAATCCGAAAGCCGCGAATCTTTACCAGATCATCAACGCGACCACAGAATTGTATATCGCCATTAGGTAAATATTTACCCAAGTCACCTGTCTTATAAAGCCTTTGATAATGATTCTTTTGAAAAGTTCCATCTTGACTTTTTCTCTTACATCCTACAAAACTCCATATTTCATATTCTTGAATACCATCTCTACTTGATACTACATATGGCAATTGATAAATTTTTATCTCTTCCGCACCAACTTCACGTAGTAATGATATTATTGATGCTTTATCTTGCTTAAGACTTTTACCAGATGTGATGCGATGTTGTTCTGGTGTATAAATAATCGGGTTTTGAACATTACCATCATCTACTCCTATTACAGGCATTAGTGTTTGTATGGCAAAGTTCCCACCCTCTTTAAGAACCAGAAATAGATTCTGAATAAAATTGAAAGGGTTTTCCAAACGATCCAGTATTAATGTTGAAATAGCAAAATCATATGAACCTTCAGTTATTCCAATTTCAGTTGGAAAAACCTCCGGAGAAACATCTACTTTTGCCATTTGCACATCTAGGTTTAAGTTTCTTCCATTTTGAATAAAGAAAGGATTAAAATCCAACCCTTTCATGCAAGCACCCATATTTGAAAGTGTTTGCATAATTTCTGAATTACCGAATCCAAAATCTATTCCCTTAAGACCCTGAAAATCTGAATAGGGAAGTAATAGCTTCAGTACATCTTTATTTATTCCGCAAGATGCATAACTACAATGAAATCCCTCAAATAAATAGCGGAGAAAAGCTTCATAGACTGCTTGATTTTTGTCAAAGGAATTGATAAAGTAGTGTGTTTTTTCAATTATATCTGCATCAAGGCTATTTACTAAACTAAAAATGTATTCTGAAGAAATATTTTTCGGTAAGCTTCTGTGTTTGTTTTCTTCATCAACTTGATATGGATGTGCGATATGATTGTTTTTAAATTCTGCTATCTCCCTGCAAGCGCTTTCTAGTGAGAGTGAGAAGCACTCAACATCACTCTCATAAAACTTGTTGGGGATAAATTGCTTAGCTGTTGCATTAGGTCGGTTTAAATAACCCCGTGCTAGTCCATAACCAGAGATATAGATTTCTCCAACAACCCCGATAGAGACAGGATTAAGATGCGAATCCAGTATATACGATTTCGTATTGTGAATCGGCAAACCAATAGGAACACAATTGGTCTTAGCAACATATTCTTTGTCTACTTGCCAAATATGAGAATATACGGTGTACTCTGTTGGACCATAGGCATTCATAAATTTACATTTATCTGCCCATTTCAATGCTAATTCTGGAGAACATACTTCTCCCACTGCTACAACTGTAATTTTATGATTGCTTAATAAATTAGGATTGAGTTCTTTAAGTATTGATGGAACAAGTACAAGTACTGTAATTGCTTGTTTGTTGATAGATAATATTAGCTTTGCTGGCTCTAAATCATTGCGATCCAGCATCACCAAAGTTGCTCCGTTTAAGAGTGCCATGAAAGTCTCCCCAACAGCAGCATCAAAGCTATATGAAGCAAATTGTGAAATACGGCTTTGACTTGTAATATTAAAGTTGTCTGATTGCCATCTAACTAAGTTAACCACTCCTTTATGCTCGAGCATCACTCCTTTAGGAGTGCCTGTAGTACCTGAAGTGTAGATGACATAAGCTAAATTATTAAGCGATACTTCGCTAGATAAATTTTCTTCACTTTGCTTAGTGATAATTTCCCAATCTGAGTCAATACAAATAGTTGTTGCCCAATAGTTTGGTAGGTTTTCTAGAATATGTTCTTGAGTTAATAGCACTGGTATCCTGGTATCCTCTAGTATAAAAGCTAGACGATCTAGAGGATAAGCTGGATCTAAAGGTACATACGAGCCACCAGCCTTGAGAATTCCCAAAATACCTACCACCATTTCTAGTGAGCGCTCCATGCAAATACCCACCAGTACATCTGGTCCAATTCCAATTTCACGTAAATAGTGCGCTAGTTGATTAGCTCGTCGATTCAGCTCTTGATAAGTGATTAATTGTTCTTGTTGAAAAACGACCGCAATACTGTCTGGTATCCGCTCGACATGAGCCTCAAACATTTCATGAATACACTTTTTATCTTCAGTATAGTTTCTTGCAGTGTCATTAAAAGTTATCAGAACCTGATCACACTCTTCTTTTGTCAGTAGATTGAGTTGCGAAAGCCTCGCCTTTGGATTAGCTACTATACTTTCTAGTAAGGTTGTAAAATGCCTAATTAGCCGCTCAATTGTAGTATCGTTAAATAGATCAGTACTGTATTCTACAGTCCCCTTAAGTCCTTCCGCTGTTTCCTCTATTAACAGGATCAAATCATACGCTACATTGCCATTGTGAACAGGCAGAGGAACCAAGGTCAGATCTGGTAGCTTTATCGGTTCCGCCGGAGTGTTTTGAAGTACAAACGCAACCTGAAACAACGGCGAGTGGCTGAGATCACGCTCAGGCTGCAAAACCTCTACCAGTTTCTGAAAAGGTAGATTCTGATGGGCATAAGCCCCCAAAGTTATTTTACGTACCCGACCTAAAAGTTCTTGAAAGCTGGGGTCATGAGAGAGGTCAGTACGTAGAACCAGTGTGTTGACAAAAAAACCTATCAAACTTTCAGTTTCAACACAGTTGCGGTCTGCAACAGAAGAACCTACAACAATGTCATCTTGACCTGTGTAGTAATGTAGCAGGGTTTTAAAAGTTGCAAGCAGTAGCATAAATAGGGTAACGCCCTCTTGATAGCTCAAGTCTTTGAGCGCCTGAGATAAACTTGGAGGTAACACAAACAATTGGGTGGTACCCCGAAAGGTTTGTACTGCTGGTCGAGGACGGTCAGTAGGTAACTCTAATAATTGAGGAAGCCCATCAAGCTGCTGCTTCCAGTAAGATAACTGAGTCTCTAGGACCTTACCAGAAATCATCTGCCACTGCCACTCGGTAAAGTCCACATACTGAATTGCAAGTTCTTTAAAGGGAGAGGGTTTTCCTGTGGAGAAAGCCTTATAGAGCATCATTAATTCCCTAGTCAGCACACCAAAAGACCAGGCATCGAAGACTATGTGATGAACTGTGAAGAACAACATATGCTTCTCTTGCTCCAGCTTTAGCAGAACTATACGGAACAATGACCCTTGCGATAGGTTAAATGGCTGTTGTGCAATCTCAGTTGCCAATCTTAGCGCCTGGGCTTCCTGCTCAGTCGCAGAAAACTCTTCAAAATTCACCATTGGCAACTTTATTGGCAGTGCTGGGGAAATGACTTGAACTGGTTGTCCTTCTATGGTGTGAAAATTCGTCCGTAGTGCTTCGTGGCGCGTGACAATTTCACTTAAACTCTGCTCTAAAGCCCTAACATTTAACGAACCAGTTAAACGAATGGCAAGCGCAGCATTATAAATGGTTTTATCTGGTTCTAGTTGATTGAGGAACCACAGCCTTTGCTGAGCAGGGGCAAGCGTTTGAGGTTTAGACTCACTTCTTCGGCGGATCTTTGGTGTACTCTTGACGTTTCCATCTTTGCTTTTAAGTCGTAGGGTTAAAAGAGCGAGTTTTTCTGGAGAAAGGTCTAAAATTCGTTTGGAAAAATTATTCATTATTACACTCCTAGATCATTTTTTACTGCATATCTACATTGAGTAATGCGTTGGCTTCCTCTTGAGAAAGTTGTTCAAATTCTTCCAACACTTGAGCCATTTCTTGGCTGTCTTCTTTCTCCAAAAGTTTATTTACTATTGCCATTGTCAAGCCGCTAATAGTGGGGGTGTCAAAGAGGCTTTCAAGAGACAATTCAACTTGAAATTCGTCCCGCACTCGGGAAAGGAGTTGAGTTGCTAGTAGTGAATGCCCACCAAACTTAAAGAAGTCATCGTGGACACCAATATTTTCGACCCCAAGGACTTCAATCCAAATATTGGCAAGTAATTGTTCGACGGGAGTACGAGGTGCGACAAAAGCACTTCCCAGTTCTGGTCTTGCACTCTTTTTATAACGAATCTCTGTCAGAATTTGATCTGCTGTTTGGAATTGAGTTGCTATGCAACTAAACACATCCGACTTATCCTGTGCTACAAGAGATGATTTTTTATTTTTGGATTCAAGAAGTTCATTAGAAGAAGCAACTATTGATGAAATATCTAATTCTAGAGAAGATTTTTGGTTTTGGAAACCAGATATTTTCAACAATTCTTTGGAATTCAACCTGAATAAAACTCCTCGATTAATATGGTGCTTGTTTTCAGCATTTATGCTATTTAAAAACTTAAGCAATAAAGAATTATTCGGTGTTTCTATGTAAGGAATTTGAATACGTTGACAACCGCGTTCTTCTGCAATTACACCTAGTTTTTTCAGCATTGCTTGTTCAACATTTCTGCCTAAAGCTCGACAACTTAATAAAAACGTATCAACCTTTAAAGCATCTGATTGGGTTTCAAAAATAATGACACCAACCAAACCATAATCGCCAAAGCGATCGCTGACGTTTACAACTAAACATTCATATATTTTAGTTGCTAATAATTCCTCTATCTCACTTTCTGTACGTCTGATAACTGTGGCGTTAAATTGGTTTGTACGCTGGGTGAGTTGTGCAACACGTTTGACTTGGCTTGATTCAATGGGTGAAATAGAAATTTCCAGCTTTAATTCAGCTAAAAAATCTTCGAGGGTGAGTGTCTCTCTCTTGAATTCTTTACGCTGCATGTTTTGCTTATACATCAGCGTCCGATTCTTATCTTCCTCCGTAACACTTAGGCGATCGAAGGCCCATACGTGGTTAAGAAATTCTGGAATCTCTTCTGGCTGACGAGGTAATTGTAAGGTAAGAACTTCAGGGCAATGCTTACGAACCTCTTCACACTCTACCGGGTCATCATCCAGAAAGATAAAGCTATCAAGACCTACTTCTAGTTCCTCGGCTAACGATTTGAGGTTTCGTGACTTCGGCTCCCAATTAACTCGCCAAGCCACAAAGTCTTCAAGTTTTAAAATTATCTGCGAGCAATTTTGAAATACTTCAAACACATCGCTTTCATTATTTTTGCTACACAAACAGAGAAGCATACCAGATTGTTTTTGCTTCAACATAAATCTCTGTAATACACAGTAAGACGATGTCACTTGGATTCCGTTATAACCGTCTTCCCCACATATTCCACTCCAAAGGGTATGATCGCAATCCAAAACAATAACTTTATAAGGCGGACTTTGCAATGCAAATATTTTACGCCCAATTAAAGTTCCTGCTGCAGTAAAGAATTCTGAGGTGAATGGAATATGTCCTAATTCACCCATGAATGGGTCATGTACATCTAAAACATTGTACATAGTGACCGCTTCTGACAAGTCTACGGCATAGACTCCACGCATACTTTCTACTTCTGAGTAGATTAAACTATGCATTTGGTTAATAAATAAAGAGATATTTGAATCTTTAAGTATGTCTCTTGAAGGGGGACACAGACATACTAAATAGGATACTAAACCACGATTTTTTGTTGAATTTAAGGCAAGGATTAGATTTCGGACATTCTGTTCAACTTCTTGCTTAATTTCGTTATTCGTCCCTTTGTTAGCTTTTAACCAATCTTCCAAACTTAACAAAATAATATTAACACCATCTTGTTTTAAGCAAATAAGGCTGGAAGGATCAAGCAATTCTTGAAAAATTTGATTGTAAGGAGCAAATTCAATTTTAGCTGATATACCTAAATACTTCGTCCAGAATAAAATTGGTTCTTTGAGCGCCTCCGCAGTAAAATTAGCTGTGATAGCTATGTCAAGCGTAGATTTTTGACTTGTAGCAGTCTCAATTTTATTCTGCATCTTTTCCAATAAATGGAAATCGTCGATCGGTAAATCTGGATTTTGTACAAGAGTTTTTAAAATGGAACAATACGATTGATACAATAAACTAATAGTTTCTTGCTCAAAAAGCTCCAAAGCAAATTCAAAACAGGTATTAATACTACCATCAGTGTTTTCAATAGCAACTATTCGTAAATCAAGTTCAGAAGAATGGGTATCGATTAAACTCATATCTGCATCCACCCATTCATTAAGTAAAACAGGAACTGAATAATTATGTAACCAAAAACCAACATTGTAGATGGGATTACGACCAAAATTTCTAGAGGGATTAATGTCATATACTAGTTTTTCAAAAGGATAATCTTGGTTTGCGTATGCCTCAATAGTGTTATTTTTTACTCTTCTGAGAACTTCCCGAGCAGGAGGATTACCTGAAAGGTCTGTGCGTATTGGCAGAAAGTTGATAAAGCAACCTATGAGATGCTCAAGATCCTTCTTATTTCTATTGGCTACTACAGTGCCAACAATTATGTCACTCTGATGGGTCCATTGATGAAGTAAAATATTTAGACCGCATAGCATTGTCATAAATAAAGTCACGTTTTGCGTCTTGGAAAACTCTTTTAATTGCTTGGTAAATTCACAATCAAATTTTCCAGAAACGTTTTTCCCTTGATTATTCCGTATTTTAGGTTGTGGGAAATCTGTGGGAAGGTTTAAGGTGGAGAAAGAGTCTGAAAATTTATTACGCCAGTAAAAAGCCTGCTTTTCAAAGGATGCACTTTTTGCAAATACCTCCGTTTGCCACAGGCAGAAGTCACCATATTGAATGGAAAGTGGGAGAAGCTCAACCATTTGTCCTTGATTTAACGCAGAGTAGAACAAGTTGACTTCTCTAATCAGTACTCCCAGTGCCCACCCGTCGCAAACAACATGGTGTGTCATCAAAAGCAGTACGTTGTTCTCGTTACCGAGTTGTAGTAGGGTCGTTCGCAGCATCGGACCCTTTGATAAATCGAAGGCTTGCTTAGCATCCTCGTTAGCGAGCCGTTGGACTTCGGTTTCCTGCTCAGACTCAGATAGCTCCTCAAGATTTACCACAGGCAGATTTACACCCTGGTTTGGATTGATAATCTGTATTAGTTGTGCCTTGACAGTAGAAAAGGTTGCCCGAAGAGCCTCGTGACGTTTTAAAACTTGGCGGAAACTCTCTTTTAAAGCTGATACGTTGAGCGCTCCCCTAAGTCTTGCTTTTACAGCAATATTGTAAAAGGGGTTACCAGGAACTAGTTGTTCAAGAAAACACATCCGCTGCTGAGCAAAAGATAAGGGTAATACTTCACTATTTCGAGGCAAAGCTTGAATTAACAGAGTCTGCGGGCTTTGCTGGAAGCAATTGCCTTCTTCCATGCGCTCTACTAACTCAGCTACAGTCGGTGCTTCAAAAAGAATGTCCACAGGCAATTCAACATCAAAAACCTCATACAATCTTGAAATCAATTGGGTTGCTAATAAGGAATTCCCTCCTGACACAAAAAAGTTATCGTGGATACCTATTCGAGCAACTCCAAGTACCTCAGCCCAAACCTTCAGCATTTCTTCAACCACCAATTGGGTTGGCATGCAGGCTGTACGACTCGCCAAGCTATTTTGATCTTCTTTTTGCTGCCAAGAACTGTCTAATTCGTGGTTTTTTGATGCTAGATTTGCACTCCACTCTCCTACTACCTCTAGTGTTCCAGCCAAAAACCTTTTACGGCAAGCGAAACGCTGGATCTTGCCGCTGGTAGTTCTGGGAATACTTTTATGTTTGATAAGGACAACAGCATACACGTCTACCTCATGTTCTTCTGCTACCCTCTGACGGATGGCTTCCACAACCTGATTTACGTTTAGGGTACGATGAGGAGCATCGACTTCCTGAACAACCACTAACCGTTCCTCGTTAGCAACCTCAATGGCAAATGCTGCACCACTGTTTCGTTGCAGGTTTGGGTGGCTATTTGCCACTGTCAGTTCAATATCTTGGGGATAGTGGTTGCGACCACGAATTATAATCAGATCCTTAAGCCGGCCAGTGACAAAAAGTTCCCCATTCTGTAGAAAACCTAGATCTCCGGTTCGCAGAAATGGCTCTTTAGCCAAATCTATCAAATGTGCTTGAAAAGTTTTCTCCGTCTTTAACTGTTTATTCCAGTAACCTTGAGCAATGCTGGAGCCTGAAACCCAAATCTCTCCTACTTGGTCTGGCGCGCACTCTGTTAAAGTCTCAGGATGGACAATAACAATTTTCTGATCCCCTCTAGTCTGACCACAGCCCACTAATGTTCGTACAGACTGGCTCTCTGTGGGCAAAGCCTGGAGTACACGGTTGTTTTCAATTCCTACTGTGTGAACTGTTTTGTATATTGGCTTTGCTGCTTTCATACCACCGGAAACCATGAGAGTTGCTTCTGCTAAACCGTAGCAAGGGTAAAAAGCTTCTTGACGAAACCCACAAATACTGAAAGCTTCTGTAAACCGTTCTAGAGTCTCCCAGTAAATAGGTTCTGCACCGTTGAAAGCAACACTCCAATGACTCAAATCAAGAGCTGCTCGCTGTTCGGGAGCGATCTTGCGCGTACACAAGTCGTAGGAAAAATTGGGACCACCACTGGTTGTGGCTTTATACCGCGAAATAGCTTGTAGCCATCGGAAGGGACTTTGCACAAAAGATGTCGGTGACATTAATATGCATGAAAATCCTCCATACAGCGGCTGTAGTATCCCTCCAATAAGCCCCATATCATGATAAGGAGGCAACCACGAAACAACTTTACTATGGGGAGTATGCTCAAACGCATTGTAGATAAGAGCTTGGTTGTGCAGCACATTGCCATGGCTCACCATTACCCCCTTTGGTTCCCCTGTAGAACCTGCTGTGTACTGCAAGAAAGCCAGCGAGTCATGTGTCAATTTAGGCTCTTGCCAAGCAGTTTCTATGTTGGCTGCAATATTATCTGTGGTCAGCCATTGTAGTACACTCAGATCTGACTCCTGAGCAAAAAAACGTTGCATTGTAGACAAAGTGTTTGTGGTAGAGAGAGCCACCGTCGCTTGTGCATCAGCTACAATCTTTTGAAGTTGGGATAAACGTCTAGGTCGTGGTGGATATGCAGGAACAGGGATTACTCCTGCGTATAGGCAACCAAAGAAAGCAGCAATATACTTTAAACCCACAGGATAAATTAATAATGCACGCTCTCCCTCTAATCCCCTGGCCTGAAGCCAAGCACCGATAGCTCGGGCTTGCCGATCTAGCTTCTCGTAGGTTAAGGTTACCTCTTCTGTTTCCCCGTCTACGAGAAAAATGTAAGCCTGTTGGTTTGGCAACTCAGTTGCTCTCCACCTGAGAAGCTCGACCAAAGTAGATGGTTTATTGCAATCAGAATATGAGGACATATTGTAAATCATTGTTTTGTCTACTTTTTAGAATTGTTCTGCAATGGTTTCTTAATTTTTTAGAGGATGGAAATCGAGAAGTTTTTTTTTGGCAATGCCATATTGGCGATTACTAAGTACTCGCATTCTGTTTAGACATCTGTTGTTGAAGCGCTGCGTTCTCTATCTCTTTAACGCAGTGAGAATATCTATCGTCAGACGTGGTATATTTATGAGTGCTAATTCCTTTGTTAAGCTAGTTTACCTTTGACAAGACCAAAAGCCAAACTCTATAGTTAGCCATTAAGAGCCATCATGTTTTTGCTAATCTCCCAGCCAGCATCGTGCCCTAATGCACTCCAACGGCGTTCAGCAGCTATCCAGTTGTAAAGACTATAGGGGTTAGGAACTTCCAGCCGTTCCATCTCACAGACAAATCGTTCCAATCGATCAAAACGTTCTGCTGGTGAAAAATCGTTGTCTACAACGTAGGGTGTGACAGCAAGTATTTGGTTGATTTCATCGTTGAAACGTAGTTTTGAACCTTTTTCGGCACCGATTTCGCTTGAGTGCGCCAAACCTTTAGGGTGGTATTGAAACAACCACGCATCTGCCTGATAAATATGCGATCGGTTTTGACGAATGAATTGAAGCGTTGTTTCAAACTCAGCTTCCGTTTCTCCTGGATAGGAAACGATCCACAATGTAGTGGTCATAATCCCTTGGTTGGCTAGGGCATGAAGGCTTTTAGCCATATTATCAGGGTTTGTCTTTTTCACCATTGCATCGAGAATGCGCTGGCTAGCAGACTCCATACCCAGACGTGCACGAAATAGACCACCTGCACGCCAATCCCGAGTATTCTTCTCATCCGTACAGATTGGATCGGCTCGGAGATAGCAATCGAGTGTATACGGCTTACCGCTCGCAGCAATGTCAGAAGTTAGTGGACTAATAATGTGATTAGACAGAGAGTCACAAATGTAAAAAGATGTCCGCTTGTAGCGTTCAGCAAGAGTGCTAAGCCGTCTGAACATTTTTGTTTTATTAACTGACCGGAAACCTTTCCAAAAAACTGTTTCCGCACAGAATGCACATTCAAAAGGACAACCCCGAGAACTTGCAATTGAAAGATAGAGGTATTTATTAACTTCAAGCTTACCATAATCTGGAAGTGGCAGCTCGTCCATTTTAAGAGATGTCTCCTTGAGACTCTCAAGGCTTAGATTATTCTGCAGAGCAAGAATTCCATTTGGCAGATCGCGGTTATCCAAAATTTCTAGGAATGGTTGCTCACCTTCACCTATTATGAAATAGTTAATAAAATCGTGTGCATTAAAAAATAACTGCACTTCAGCTGCACTTGATGTGATGCCCATAATTGGTCCTGGTCCTCCGACAAGGGTTCGGACATGAGGCATCAGTCCCTTAACCCGCTTAAGAATGAAAAGAGTTCCGGGCCAAGTTGAATTAAACAATGAACATCCAACAACATCGGGTTTCGTTTCTGCAAGTAACTTTACTAGTATTGACGAGACCCGCGCGTAAAGAGTTGAAAATATCTCATCAAAGCGGGACACATTTAGATCATCGATGAAGGCTCCCAGAGGTCGCCCATTCATATTTAGGATTTCTGCTACCAATTCCGGATAATTGGATCGATTTCGGGCGTAGAGATACATGAGTTGATGAATCGCTAACATCTCAGTTCCGTTCCGCTCGATATTCCATTTACTCCAATAAGGAAATTGGCGCTTACCCTCTTCAAAATAGGCTCGCTGCGCTGCAAATACATCAGGAACGGTGTTGAAATCGAACAACTCAACATGGTGTCCAGCCGTTTCCGCGTACGCCTTAAGAGAGGAAACGCCTAAAGGAACGCAGACTGGATCCCAAAAGTGAGGAACTATAAGTAACGCTCTAGCCATATTGACTTACCACCAGTTGCTACAAACTTGTTTGTCGTATTCCAGATAAAATGTCTTTCCAGGCTTAAAGTACAGCGGCACCTATTTCAGTCTCAACTTCAGTAGTTTTAGTAATTTCATTTCTACTATTGACTAATACTACTTGCGGCTTATGTTTTTGCAATTCTTCCGGCGTCATTAGACTGTACGAAATAATAATAACTTTGTCTCCTGGCTGACCAAGTCGTGCCGCCGCACCATTTAGGCAAATACAACGTGAACCTTTCTCACCAGCTATCAGATAAGTTTCTAATCGAATTCCATTGTCAATATTAACAACCTGAACCTTTTCATACTCCTGAATATTGGCTTCTTTCATAAGTTCAAAATCGACTGTTAAGCTTCCTGCGTAATGAAGATTGCAGCTTGTTAGAGTTGCTCTATGAATTTTTGACTTCATCACTGAAATAAGCATATTTATCTACCTCTTAGAAAGACATGAATGTAACTAAAAAACACCAAAATTACAATAAGCAATTCAGTTTAATTATTGAATAAACTAGTAAATGGTGAAATCTACATATATTATATTATGCCTAATAATTCCTGGTAAACAGCCTTAATATTAAATAATCATGGTCAAATAAATTATTGTGTTGAGTATCCGTTCAGGAGGATAAATGATGTTGCGCTGCTGAGATCTAAGGGTAGTGACCACAGTCAGCATACGAGCAACAAAAGTACTGCCAACTTGACTTTGAGTACCAAAACTAGTACGCCGCCACAGCACTGCGGGACGTTTCTTGAACAATTTCATAGTCAGGAGCGTTTTTTTCACCTGTTCAAGTAAACTAGATGGCAAAAGTTCTTGTAGGAGTGGTAACCAGTAGTTAAATGTATTATTGGCAGTTGATTCACTCACTCCAAACTGGATACCTGCAATTGAAATGTTGTCAAATGTCTCAAATATATCAATGTTAACAAAATTTGCTCTTCAGTTGATAACTTTACTTTACGATTAAACATGGTTGAGCTTGAGTTCTCCGTACTATCTCATCAGTGTTTAGACCGAAGAATTCCAACTATTGAAATGCTACAACAGGAAGTGGAAGCTAGGGAAATTCATCACAATCAACAACAAACTACTGTTAATTGGCGCTTCACCGCTCAAGATGCACGAGTTAAACTTAGTAGTCTTTATCCAACTCCTTACCTGTCATAATCTCTGTGGTGGACTACTAGTACACGTTGGCGTAAGTTTTGTACCCATGTCAAAACCTAATTTTGACCGTAAGTTTGAGTCGTAAAAAATGGGTACTCTATTTGCGCCGTGCGGTACTAGTTGCTCATACTTTAGACCAAGCAATCGCATGGTTGAAGTGAAACTCTGATAATCACGTCAGTAGCAGTTACTTGTTTAACTTCAGCTACCTCCCCAAGTAATTTGGATTCTTTATGCCCAAAGTCTGTGAGGTAAATAAGATGACCAACCCAAACCAGCGATTGAATATCTATCTCTGCTTGATCTTTAAGTGAATAATCACCGCTATCAGCAGTTGGAGCCATGTTATGAGAGTGATTGCTCACCTGGAAGTATACTGGGGCTTCTGTTTCTTTTCCAGGTAGTTTATCTTCAGACGGTTTTACAACAGCAGCACTCTGAGCCTCCACATTCCGTGACGCTGGAGGCGGCTCAGCCGGAGTAGATGAATTACTGACTGCTGTCTCAGCCGGAACATCAACAGTGACTTTAGGAGCCTTAGACTTGGCTATTTTCTTATGCTGAGCAACGATGACCTTAGCTTTGTTGTGGGAGATGGTTTCTCCTTGGGTAGCAAGTTCTAGGGCTTCTTCACAGGCAAGATCTGGGGTGGAGGGAGCAGCTAGGAGGTAAAGGGCTGAGGCTGCGATGTTCAAATGTGTGAATTTCACACATTCAAACTTTTTAGCCACCTGTATAAATTTAGTTGCCGTCCATATTCCCCACTCAAACTCAGCCTTTAACCAATTTCTGAAATTCCCATGCCCTAGCTGCTGTTTCACCTCGACCAGCTTTTGTCCGATTTCAATGATGCTCTGGGCTGTCTGTTGCGTCAGACTTTTGATTTCACTAGTGCGTTGTTGAACGATAGTTCTGGTTTCACTGTTCAGTGCATGATACTCAAAGCCTTGTTTTTCCGGAGTTGACAGTTCTTCTGTTGGTCTAGATAGCGGTTGATTTGAAACCATAAGCAATTAACCTCCTGTAAAAATGTCACCCAGACGATAATTTGTCTGGGTCTGAAAGCATAAGCTAGCATTTCATGTAACTTAACCCAAATGGCCATTTTTTTACCATAAGGTTGCCACGAGGCAGAACTTAACAGGAAAGAGTGTTTGAGAGGTGTGAATGCGATCACGCTCAGATCCAGCACAACGGAAATGTGACTTAAAGGAATTGTTTGCCGCAATGGCAAGCTTTTACTTTAAGTCACACTTGGCTCTGCCATTTTATTCTTTAATTTCTGCCATCTTATCCTTTAAGTAACAACACAATTGGAAGGATAAGGTGTCCTTTGCTGCCAAGTTATCGTTCCAGTGACATCAACGCCCCAATGTAGACATATCGCCCGCCCCAATTTACGAGCGTCACGATGCTGCGCTAGTTAAATAAGTAAGTTAGATAAGCCTTCTTTCTTTGTGCGCGATCAGCTTTGCTGCTGCGCTTTGCACAATCGCTTGCTCAAATCAAGCCTTGATCTGCCCATGAAGTATAAGATGGTTAGCTTTAAGTGATATGCTCCTAGACAAGATGATGCTCACTTGCCCACGCGCTTACTAAGTGCATAGCTGACTTATTTTGCTCTCTGTCTTAAGAACCCCTTTGAGACGCTTGCCATCAATAGGGAATTACTTGCGCCCCAACTGTTTCAATTATCGACAGTACCCACTGCTGAAAGCAAGGTTCTGGAAGGATTTCAGGGGTTGGTGTTTCCTTGCTCAAATAAAGGGCTGGTAAGTCTTCTAGAAAACTTTTCGGTCTACTGATTGTTGATTGATCTCTTCTCAACCGCTGCGAAAGTTCCTGTCTGGTTGCGATTGCCCAAGGGGCAGTGAGCTTCACCCAATCACCTGTGGTCTTGATCCAGTAAACCATCTGTACCCGATCCTTTGTTGCGGCAGTTACCACATGACATGATCGATGATGGAGTTCCTTGCTACTCTGTAGTACTTCTACTCGAAACTGATTTCCCATACCCACGCACCCTTGCCTCTACCTTTATTTAACACATCTTCATAGAGAGTTGGTATTACCTGAGCTATTTAAATTTCAGTAGTGTCTTTTATTCAGCAAACTCTAATTATTCTTTAATATTTTCCTAACAAACATAATGACAGTTTCACCTAAAAAAAAAAATTTTTTTATACAAAGTTAAAAAAAGCACAAATCTAATTAGTAATATGACGCTTACTAGCTTCTCTTGTTCAAATTTGAATTGTTCTGCTATGCAATTTGTATTATCAGGGGTCATGTTTTACAACTGCTGAAATCCTTTTGCATTATGTATTTTGGCAGTTTTTGACCCCTCTTTTTTTCTGACTTTTCACAGGAAGTCTTCAACGAAACACTGTGGTTTTTTCCACAGCCTAATTATCAATAGCTCTGAGTTAATGAAAATAGCTAACGGAAAAATAAGGGCTTGGGAAACCCTCAAAATGAGCACTTCCACATACCGTGGAAAATCAGCTCTTTTTTTAGGTTTTGTGAGAAATCTGGGTTTAGACCGTACAGCAAAGAACAGAGGACTTGCTTTTAAACAGAAATTATGAATCTAGCACCTTCTGCCTTTCTTGGGTAATTCATTAAAAAAGTGAGTTAAAAATCAAGCTTTTATACTAAATTTGCTTACGTAAATGTTAAACTTTTCTGACTTGTTTGCTTTAACAGAAACTCTTTTTAAGTCTCTGACAAGAAGCAGTACTGTAACTATAATCTCTCCATGGCAGAGGACAGAGGACAAAATCTCGAGTAGACAAAATCCCGAGTAATAGATTGCAATCCCCCCTTCTGACTTGAAAGAGCAGGGGGGGCAGGGGAAGCAGGGGGAGAAAGATATTTTCATGCACGGTGGTGAAACTTGTTTCATTGTGACTGCCCTCTGCCTTTCTTCTTGTAAAATGTACCTCACTCAAACGGGAACCGCTATATATAGCTGTCGCCATCAAGGTTAGGACATAGAATAGAAAAGCCCTTCCACTTTTGCTCCCATTTCTGTCATGCCCAAACCCTACAGCTACGACCTGCGCCAAAAAGTCATAGAGGCGATCGAACTCAATGGCATGAAGCGCTGTGAAGCCAGCGAGCATTTTAACATTAGCCGCAACACCATTAATTTGTGGTTGCAACGTAAAGCTAAGACGGGGGACTTCCGAGCCAAAGTAAGTGAGCATCGGGGTACGAATAACAAGATCGCTGACTGGGAGAAGTTTCGAGCCTTTGCCGAAACCCATGGTGACAAAACTCAGGTGGAGATGGCTGAGTTATGGGATGGAAAGATTAGCGATCGCACAATATCACGTGCCTTGAAGAAAATTGGGTTTACGCGAAAAAAAAGACCTACGGCTACCGTGAAAGAGATGAACAATTACGCCAAGCCTTTGTCGAACAGCTAGGGACCCTTAAGAATGAACAGATTGTTTATGCCGTGTGAGGTTGAATTAATGCAGTATGAGTTACATCGTCTTCTGCAAATAATCGATACGCAGCACGAATTTCATTCCAGCCTTGCATCATATCTGGTAAACTCCCTTGCGGGTTGGCAGCTATGGCTGCACCGACAGCGATTGCGCGGAGCGCACTGCCCCTTGGGCAATCGCTCTTTGTGTACGACGACTATCCCCTAAAGAGGCATCTCCCCATTGTTCAACTGCCCAAGTCTGGAGGTCTGTGAAATTTTCCAACTTCATACTTTGACTCTAATACACCCCTACTTCACTTTAAAAGATGTTGGTAATGACAAGCCCTAAGACCTGGGCAAAAACTGGTGATTGACAATGCCACCTTTCATAAAGGCGGACGCATTGACCAACTAGTTCGGGCTGCAGGCTCGTAGTTGCGTACTTACCACCCTATTCACCAGACTTGAACCGGATTGAAAAATGCTGGTCGTGGCTAAAAAGCCGCATTCGCAAGCAACTAGTACTGTGCGACAGAAATAATCAGACAGTTTAGAAAACTAGAGGACGACCAGTGTAAGTCCAACGAAATGGTTTCGCCAAGACGTTGTTGAAGTAATCAATAAACGAAAAAATTCGTTGCCTGA
>Ga0209902_100496_pt1 | contig 39997 bp, 46 predicted proteins | sample FECB27metaG_FD_188304 | JGI IMG/M metagenome (GOLD analysis project Ga0209902, IMG submission 188304) | Cyanobacterial communities from the Joint Genome Institute, California, USA - FECB-27 (SPAdes) (version 2) | ecosystem: Environmental > Aquatic > Thermal springs > Hot (42-90C) > Microbial mats...
TGATCTCTGCCTCCTGCAACAGAGCAGCCAGTGCTGGGGGCCATTCGACAATGGGGGCATTACGAAGTGGCATGGGGCACCCTCACTCAACACGATATCCTCTAGCGAGGCCTCATGTGATCAAGAGCGCGCTGGGCTTGCAGGTTCCATGTAGACGCTGTTGCGAACTTCAGCGGTGCATCTGAGGCGAGTGGCGGCCTAGCGCGACGCTGAAGGACTGATCAGGATGATTAGGCTGGTCGCATATTTCTTCGCGCCCAAAGGGAATCACAGAAGCGCCCTCAGCGTTAGCCAATAGCTACGTTTAAGAGGCGCTCTATGGATACCCACGATCTCAAATCTTTCGTGATCCCGCTGGTGGCTGCCTTTGGTCTAACGATCCTTGGGGTGCCGCTGGCTGTCTATCTGGGGTTCGCTTGGGATTAAGATGGATTGCGATCGATCGGCAACAACAGTTGATGTGCCAGCACAACACCTACCCCGCGTTAAGCATGACTTTATGTGGTTCTTTGAGCCGGCAAAGCTTGGCTATTGGAAAAACCGGGAACGAATTTTCAGATGGGGTTTGAGAAGCTTAGCCGGAAGGGTCATTGTTATCCATAATTCTCACAGCTACATACAATATATAGTTTGGAACCGTGAGCTGCGACACTATTTCTTGACGGATTGACCACTTCCTAACGAGATTCGTTCTCGTGCCGACCAAAGATCGGCGGCCGACCTGAAAGGGCCGGTTGAACACCCCCCAGAGCAGCCATCAGAGCTTGAAGGGGCCGTAACTCAGTCGTGTTGCGCGGCGGTCCGAAAGAGCAGATCGTCAGGGCGTTGGACAATGATTGTGGGCTGATGAGCTACCGGGCAATGGCGATCTCCGGCCCGGCTCCTTTGAATAGAATAAGTTGCATAATCTTACCCTCAAGATGAGCGATGGCTTGGTCGACCAAGGGGTCGAACTTCGCCGCCGTTTAGGGAGTGAACGCTTGGTCTCCATCGTCAGTTATCTGCATCATGAAGGACACGCCTCTGTTCCTCAGCTGGAAAGCAGAATAATCCAATTCAATCGGCGTGGTCGACAGCGTTCGTTATTTTCTTATTAACCATCCCGGGCGGAAGATGGCCGGAGCTGAAAGGCAGGCGGGGAGTGCGCGGATGTACCGCCTCCTCGCCTTTTGGCTTTTGGCAGCATCGTCACCTCAAGGAGCCAAGCGTGAATGCGATCCTGAAAGAGCGCATCGGAGAACGGGTAAGCGCTCTCAAGATCTCGTGGCGCAGGGCCTCCCTGGAAGCAGGCTTTGAGGCGGGGTTCATCCAGGACATCATTACGGGTCGTTCGCAGAATCCCGGAGAAGATGCTTTGGCGAGCCTTGCTTCCGTGCTCAAGTGCAGCCCGGCCTATCTTGCGGGCCAATGCGATGATCTCGCTGGAGCATCAACAGCGCGCGGTACCATGGTATCGGCTTCAGACCCTGTACAGCGGCCTGATGCGGTGATGGCGCTTAGGATTGTCGACGAACTCTTGGCCGGAGGGCACGTTGAGGCGGCTCGCGTTGCTGTCAGGCGTGCCCTCAAAGCCATTGCTGTCGAATAGGAGACCCAGCCTGAGTTGTCCTAGGCGATATAGGGGAATAAGCCGGTGGTCTTACCGGCTGTCCATCGGCTGGCTACACTCTCGTGATGGAGAGCAGGAGCGAACCATGCAGTTCAGCATTGGCGATGTCGTGCATCTGATTGCTTATCCCTCTCATCGAATGACCGTTGTCGAGGTCGATGGCTGCGAGATCACCTGCAGATGGTTTGAAGGAGCTGCAGTCAAAGAAGGCATATTTCCGTTGCACATCATCGCAAAGGAGTTTCAGACCCAGACGCCTACCGTTCCTGCTTAGGGACAATTCACGACCCTCATCTCCGATAGCGCCAGGAATAACCAAGCCTTGGCCTGAGAGCGTGCTTACTTGCCAGCCGCTTTCTTCGAAGGTGTACGTCGCTTCGGCTTTGCCGCCTCAGCCGGTGCCGCGACTTTCTCATCCGAGAAGGCTGCTTTCGCGGCATTCTTCCTCCGCATCTGGCCGAGGCCGCTGCTCTTGGCGAGCTCGGATCGCTTGGCAGCATAGCTGGGTGCAACCATCGGGTAATCGGCCGGGAGACCCCACTTTGCACGGTACTCCTCGGCCGTCAGCCCGAGCTTGCCGAGGTGGCGCTTGAGTGTCTTGTACTGCTTGCCGTCCTCGAGACTGATCAGGAAGTCGGGCGTGATGGACTTCTTGGTCGAAATGCGTGGCTCTGGCTTCTCAGGTTCTGCCTGCTTCGGAGCAGCGAGACCTTGCAGGGCAGCGTGCACGGATGCAATCACGTTAGGCAAATCGCCCCGATGAACCGAGTTGTTCGCAACGTAAGACGAAACGATGTCGGCGGTGATGCTGGCGAAATCTAGCGGCTGTTCGGGCTGATCCATAACTCATCCAATACTCGGTAAGGTAATGCATAATCAGTTAGCCGATTACATTGTGGCGTCAAGCCGTCCGGGCAGGTGCGGGAGCAAACTAGCCGAGGGATTTTGCCGAGAGGACGCTCTATGCCAAGCTATGATTGCTTGGCGCAGTGGTCCATCTGCTCCACCGGTCAACGTTTGGATCTGGGTTGCTGCCTTTCTGTTGGGAAACCGGCAGAGGAGGCGCTTGGATGTGAAGCTTCGTTCTGGATGAAATAGATATTGATCAGAGCCACAACCTTTCGGCTCAGCGCCTGGTCCTCTTCAATGTTGCCCGTGTCGAGAATCTCGAGCCTGACTTCGAAATCATGGTCACAAATGAGAATGGCCGGATCCTGCTCGTCACCGTCTCCTGGGCTGTCCAAGAACCAGCCCTCATCCGGATTAGGGTCTTCTACCTCAAGACCTGCATTGAGGCTCTCGAGAATATACTTGGCCAGACGATCGTTGATCCTCGTGCCATCATCCTCGCCGAAGATGATCCGCGGCTCGCCTCTGAGATCCCGAATGACGTGCTGCCGATCTCGTCCGGGGCGGGCGATGAAGAGGGTCCATTGTGACGATGGGCTCATGGGCTGTTCTGCTCGCGAACTTCGTTGAAGACCTGAGCAAAGCTGTGTTTCTGCGTCAAGCCATGCCCCATTGCGTCTGGGACGCTTTTGGTGCGTCAGCTTACGTGGTTACAGTGTGAGCATCTCATCTTAGAACAACAGCAGACGCGCATACGCGAGCATGTCACTGAGGTGGTTCAGGCGGCATGGGAGCTGCATCGGCTGGAGCACCTGCTCCGGATGTGTTCCCAGTAGTGGGCGGAGTGGCGAGTTGCTGACGTGCTTCGGCAAGTTGGCTTTGAGCATCAGCGAGTGCCTGACGGGTCGCCTGAAGCCGCCCCTCCAGCTCAGCAACCTCCCGGTTGCGGGCGGCGAGGTCGTCTGTTGCCCTCGCCAGCTGAGCCTGAAGCTCAGTCCGCTGCTGGGTTGCCTGGCTCTGAAATTCAGCCTGCTCCTTCGTCAGGCGCTCCCGCTCCGAACGAAGGTTGGCAAGATCTGTCTGAGTGGATGCTTGCGCGTTTCGCACCTGCTGGAGACGTTGCTCAACCTCTGTGAGTTGCGCTCTGCGGGACGACATCTCCTGAGTAGCCTGGGCTACCGACTCGCGGGCCGCTGTCGCCTCACGGCGAGCGTTCTCAATCTGACGGCTCAGGTCCGTTAATTCCTGCCGGCGTGCCACAACGGTCTGCTCGCTTGTCGCAATATCCTCCTTCACAGAAGCCAGCCGCTGTTCCGCCTGCTGTAGTTGGTTTTGGATGTCCGGCAGGCGCTGCGACAGTGCCGTGACGCTGCGATCCAGCTCAGCGGCTCTTTGCTCATTAGCCTGCACGGCTTGTCGAGCAACGGAGGTCTGGGTCTGAACCTCGGTTCGGGCTTGGGTGAGTTGCGTCAGCTGCTGTTGTTGCGCCTGCAGGTCCTGCAGAGTAGCGGTGAGCTGCGCTTGGGCTTGCTCGCGCGCTTGTGTGACCTGAGCCATCTGTTGCTGGGTTGTCTGAAGCGACTGCTGCAGGGTCCCGAGCTGAGCCTGAAGCTGGTCACGAGACTGAGCTGTCTGCGTGAGCTGCTGCTGGGAAGCCTGCGTGGTTTGCTGCAGGGTTGTAAGCTCAGTCTGCGCCTGCTCCCGCGCCTGTGTGATCTGGGCTAGCTGCTGCTCGGCGCCAGCTACCCTAGACTGCAGGTCCGCCAGGGTTCGTCCGGTGCGCTGCTGCTCGTCGAGTTGCCGTCGCAGAGTAGCCTCAGCCTGCTGCACGCGGGTTATCTCCGTTCGGGCTTCCTGCTGCTGGTCGGAGGAGGAGAGCCCTACGCCAAGGGCCAGAAGCCAGCCCAGGATGCCTGCCCCAACCAGCGCCAGAGACACGGGTCGCTTCAGCTCGGAGCGGTAATCGATGGGCATCTTGGTCCTCCTGCGCGTGGGCTGCTCGATCTAACGCAGGACCATCACGAGCGTTGCCCGCGCCGGTGCCCTAAATCCACCCTTCTGTTCAGGCTGGCATCAACTGCGGAACGCCTGGCTGCCGTACGGATTGTCCGTATCGCTGCACCACCTGACCAGGAGACCGACCATGGCTGATAAGGATCTGAAGGCGCTCTTTTTGCATCAGCTGAAGGACACATATTTCGCCGAGAACGCCATCCTCAAGGCCCTGCCGCAGATGGCGGAAGCTGCGCAGGCTGAGGAGCTCAAAGGTGCCTTCGCCGTTCACCTGAAAGAGACAGAGGGGCAGGTGAAACGTTTGGAGCAGGTATTTCAGCTGTTGGGCGAGAAGCCTGCGGGTGTCGAGTGCAAGGCCATTCAGGGCATCATCGAGGAAGGCCAAGAAATCCTGCAGGAGTTCAGCGGCGGCGAGGCTCTGGATGCTGGTCTCATCGCGGCTGCCCAGGCGGTGGAGCACTATGAGATCACCCGCTACGGCACCTTGCTTGCGTGGGCCAAGCAGCTTGGCCTCTCCGAGGCTGAGGGGCTCATCCAGGAGACCCTGATCGAGGAGGAGAACACCGACCAGATCCTTTCTGAGTTGGCTGAGGATGCTATCAATCCTGCCGCCACCTCGTGAGCCTTTGGGAGTTAGCTTTTTCAGCTTCAACGCTGACGGATGAATGGAAACAACACTGCCCCGGTCCTTCTTCGCGCGCGATGCGGTGACGGTCGCCCGCGATCTAATCGGAGCCACTCTGCTTGTGAACGGGATCGGCGGCCGGATTGTTGAGACTGAAGCCTACACGGGCGATGATCCTGCCTCCCATAGCTTTCGTGGTCCGACGCTTCGGAACGCAGCCATGTTTGGTCCTGCCGGCCATTCTTATGTGTACCGGTCGTACGGCATGCATTGGTGCCTGAATTTCGTCTGTTTGCCAGGCAGCGCGGTTCTCGTCAGGGCTGTTGAGCCAACCAGGGGTATCGAGGTCATGAAGGTGCGACGAGGTGTCGAGGACGTACGCCTTCTCTGCTCAGGCCCTGGTCGCCTGTGCCAAGCTCTGAGCGTGACAATCATCCACAATGAGTTGCCGCTGGATCAAACACCCTTCCAACTCTTCGGCCAGGAGAGCCCAGTTGAGGTTGCGGCTGGGATGCGGATCGGGATCACCCGCGCCACTGACATGCCCTGGCGCTTTACTCTCGCAGGTTCGCGCGTTCTGAGCCGAAAGATCTAATGCCCTCAAGAATAGGATGATCTTACCATCCGCGTTGCGGTTCGCCCTGGCGTGGGTCATCGGTGGAGTCTGGCGGAGCGCCATAGGGCTCACCACGGCGGGAGTGGTATGACTCGTCCGGCCAATGCGGGTCGCGCCTTGGTTCAGGTTCGGACAAGCCATTCAGGAGGGCAAGGCCTCGCTGCAGTACGGAGCGAAACGCATCAGCAGCCATGCTGGCGAGGTCGCGCAGGCGCAAATCACCAATATCGCCACTGGGGCGATGCTGAGCCTGTCCATAGGGGCGTACTGGTCCGCAGGGGAGGGCTCCGGCATCAGGCCTGAGAACGCGCTAGCTCCACCCAGTACCACGAGTAGAACCAGAGGAACAAGGCGGAACGCTAGAGCAGCGGCAGTTCTGACGGAGTCGTTGGGGCTATGCGGCGTGGCGGCTTCGTGATTCACTCCTCTCAGCCCTCTGTCTGGAGGCGATGAGCGATGACCAAGTCCTACTCGCTGGATCTAGGCCGCCGGGTGGCGCGCTTTGTCGAGGCGAGCCATTCCTGTCTGGAAGCTGTCGTCTGAGGCTCACCCGCCCCCACATTGTCCGACGATCAGCCTCACGTCGGCGGACGTCCTGCTGTCAGGCGCAGCGATCCGTCAGCGCTGGTGACCCTCAGTTGGTCAAGGTTGAGGTTCCCAAGCTTCCAGGACTGGAGGACCACAGAGGTGCTCCCAACCGCCTTAGGCTTCACGCCCCCCTCAGCCACACGCTCAATGGTCAGCGTCTTCCCGCTCCAGTCCAGCAGGAGACGATCGTCCGGGCCGAAGCCGGCTTGGTCCCACAGATCCCGCGGCAGGCGGATGGAGGTGTAGAACCGATCTGGACGCTTGGCGTCGGGGATCGACTTAACCAAAATGCCCGCGGAGCCGGTCTGACGGACTTGAGCCTCGGTCTCGGCCGGACGCAGGCCCGCCCTTGATCGCTCTTTTGCCCTCGACGCCTTCCGAGGTTCGGGCTCTGAGCTGAATTCTGGATCTTGCTGTTCGACAGGTTCAGCCTCTCGCTTGAGCGGCTCTTCTGCCTTGGAGGGTTCTGGTTCAGGACGGGAGGCGCTCGGGATGGACTGGAGCGCGCTGACAACCTCCCGCAGGCCGCCGGCAATCTCGTCAGCCGATTGAACCATCAGGGGTGCAAGCCGCGCGATGGCCTCGATCTGCTGACCGCCAAGAGCCACCAGTTTGCTGACCTGCTCGACCATGAGCTCCATGGTGGACCGGAGGCTTTTCAGATCCGTAGCCATCCCGGTCAGAGCCTGTTCGACCTCTGGTGAAAGGGCAGGGGTTGATCCGGTCTGCTGAGGTGCATGCGGAGCAGACGGGTGAGGGGACTGCATCTGCTTGGGACGGAAGACCTCAGCAGCGAGCTCCGCGGGCTTGCCTAAGTGGCGCGCCAGGATGTCAGCCGTATCCCGGGACCGTTTGTCCGCCGGGACACTCGGGCGGCTTGAAGGGCTGGCAGCCGCTGGCGACCCCTGGGGGCCTGCGTGGTTGGACAGCCGAGGCTGCCGCTCCTCGCGAGGTTTCGACAGGCAAGCCGGACACAAATCATAGGCCCGATCGCGTCCGAGAAGCCAGCCACGGTCCTTGAAGTAGCCTTTGACGAGATCATCACCGGTAGGCTTGTTGGCCTCATAGCTGTCTGCCTTAGGACACCCAGAGCAGCGGACGGCGAAACGGTACTTGGAGGGGGCTCCACCGGTACGGGTAATCTGCGGCTCGAACTGGCGTGCGATGCCTGGCATCTGGCTGGTCCTATGAGGATTGTGAAGGGCTCTTTGGAATCGGAAGGGCTCAATGCCTTGAGTGATCCGTTTCAAAAGAAGCTGGCAAAGGATTTGCAGGCACTTAACGCCAAATCCGCGAAATTCCAAGAGGCTGTCAAACCGTGCTTCGTTCCGTCACAACAGAATGCGCGGATGTCCGATCCAGTGAAGTGGCACGATGAATGCGTTCTGGTGATCTGCTTCGGCAGGATTTCTCGAACCGTGCAGGGGATGTTGCATCCCTTAGGCGTCTGCCGGCATTGGAAGCCACTCACTGCGGCTGTAGTCGAAGTAGCGCGTAACGGATTGGCCATTCCATTCGTATTGAAGATGACGCTCCTGACGTGGGATCCCAACGACGTCAGGCCAGAAAGCCACCAGACAGTGACCTTGCCGATGTCGCACGCTTGGATAAAGCAGACCATTGCTGTGCTGCTCGCGCAGAGAGCGGGCAAGGGCTTGGCTTGCCCCATAAGAGCTTGGATCCATCACCGCGGTACGGTGCTCTTTAGGCCGTAAGGTTTCAACGTCATGAAAGTTATTTGAGATGGGGCCGACCAGCACCCTCATGTCTTCGCGCCGTGGCGGATCATTCGCATCTCGTGCAAACGCTGCGAAGTGATGCACTGTCTCGGCGATGGCCGTCTGAAGACTATCTGCTGCGTAGTACACCCCATACGAACCATCGGAGAAGCGCGAACCTTTTGGGTTCACATGGGTGAAGGATGCCATCACCCATGAGGCATTAATGCCACTGATCCGCCGCTCCGGTGGTACCAGTCTGATCTGGCCAACTTGATCCCGCACACGGGGATTTGTGAGTTCCTCAAGCTCGATCAGTGTCTCCCATACTGCGGGATTGGGCGAAACGCGCTCGAACAGATGGATTGGTGGAAAGCGCGAGGCGATGATACGCCACGCCTGTGCCCAATCGACGGCGGCCTCGGCGATCTCAAGACCAGGGAGCACGGGCAGCATCAATGTAGGTCCGGACGGCCGCAAGATCTGTTACGTCGCCGGCGGCCATGCGCTCAAGTGGGGCTTGGCCTCCGAAGAAGGCGTTCGGACGCTTGACCCAGCTATCCGCAAGATCCGGCTGCGAGTACACGATTTGAAGGGCTTTCCAGATGCCGGCGATGTAGCCGATCCGGCGGAGCGTATCCTCGGGTAAGCGCCCGACCTTACCCTTCTTCCACTCATAGAAAGTTCGTTCGGCAGGCGAGCCAAGAAGTCTGCGGGCGATGGTGTTGTCGACACCCCAGTGCTTCATAATGCTGAAGAAGCCCTCAAGCGCCAGTCGCTGTCTGTCGACGGGCATCCTCTCGGCAACAGCCTGAACAGCTCCGCTCATAACACTCTCCTGCAATAACGCACAATTTAAAGTATAAACTGCAGATCTGCAAGCGCAGTTCCGTTGCCAAGCTAGTGGCAAAGTTGCTGAGCGGTACAGCCTAGATGAGTGTGGGACAGAGACATTCGGCTTCTGGGTGTAAACCCATTATTTGTATCGAAACTTGCTCGTCAAAGCGAAGCTAAATAAAACGAGATAACATTTTGTTAAACTAGTCTTTTGACAAGAAGTCCGTAACCAGTGCTGTGGCAGGATCCTTTCACAGGAGGATCTCATGCGGACCAATCAACGGCTGGCCCAGCTGTGGCTCGACGCTCTGGCGACCGAGCTCGGGGCCTCGGCCGGGACCATCGACACCTACACCGACTATCTCAACTGCTATCTCGCCTAGCTTGATGAGAACAGCCTCGGCCTGGATGAGGTCAGTTTGGGGCAGATCCGCGACTACATCGGTGCTCTTGATCAGCGCGGCTACGCCGGATCGACCATTGCCCGACGGATTACGGTCGCGCGTGGCTTACACAAGTTCCTGATCGCCGAGGACCTCGGTTCTAGCAATCCCACCTCCCATTTGTCGACCATGCGCCGGGCTCGCGAACTCCCCTTCGTCCTGTCCATTGCCGAGACGGAGGCGCTCCTGGAGACCGCCAATGCCCTCGCGGCCGATCTCTCGGTGGGTCTCTACCGTCAGGCCGGCTATGCCCGGCGCTGCTTTGTTCGAAACACTCTATGCCTCGGGCATGCGCATCAGTGAGGCGCTGTCGCTGCCCTCCGATGCGGCGCCCCCTGGTACTCGGATGCTGCTGGTGCGCGGCAAGGGCGACAAGCAGCGGCGCGTGCCCCAGCACGAGCGGGCAATCGCAGCCATCATCCTCTGGCAGAAGCTGGCCCGCGCCTATGCCGGCGGAGCGCCCTCTCCTTGGCTGTTCCACTCGGTGCGCAACGGAGCCAAGGCGCTGACGCGCCAGGCCGCCCTGCTCAAGATCAAGGAAGCTGCCGTGGCCGCTGGGCTGGCCAGCCCTGAGCGGGTGTCGCCGCACGTGCTACGGCATGCGTTCGCCACCCACATACACTCGGGCGGTACTGATCTGCGCGTGCTGCAGGAGCTCTTGGGCCATGCCGGCATCGAGACCACCCGGATCTACACGCATCTCGATACCTCCCGCCTCCACCAAATGGTCCGCGACCTCAACCCCCTGAATGAGGAGGAACGCATCACTGCTGACTGAGCGACTGGAGCGCGACAGATCTCAATTGCTTAGAATGTCATGGTAAACATTTGTAAACAGGTTCGAGCAGACCATGTGCCCTGCATTGATATAGTCATGTTATTTTGCAGGTGCTCCGATGAAGAATGCTCGACGCTTCCTTGTTTCTCCGTGCATTGCGCGCCTCATTTCCCGAGAGCGGGGAGTCGACCGCCAAGTCGTCGAGGGCTATCTCTCATCCCAGCCCGGCAAAGACCAACTCGTTCGGCTGGAGGCGGAGCAAGCTCACTTTGTGCTGTCAGAACACGATCCAGAAGGGAACTTGGTGGAGAAGCTAGCGCCGCTTCCACGGGAACATGCAGAGGCGCTGTTTAGTCTGTGCATCGGGCAGATATCCTATGACCGCCTCCATCTGCCACCGCAAAGCGGTCTGAGCCATACGATCCAACTTGATCGTGTTGTATATCCCGGCAGCTTTGATCTCATCACCGTCGAATTTGATGGCGTCCAGCACGCAGAAGGCTTCGAGGTCCCGACTTGGTTCGGACCCGAGGTGACTACCGAGTTTACGTATGAGTGGCGCTATATCGCTCTCAACGGCTTCCAGTCGAACCTTGAGGTGCCGCTCGCAAGTCAGCAGGTCGAGGCGGCGCTCGATATGCTGGATCAATCCCGTGCAGCCACGAAGGAAAGTAACTTGTCGGCTGCTGACGACGTCATTGTCGCTCTCAGCCGATCGCTTGAGACATCAGGTCTCCTGAAGGCAGCAAAGGATACCGCCGTTCCTTCAGAGTTAGAGCCTCTCGCTGAAGAGCTTCGTGAGCCGGTGAGGAAAACAGCCCAATAACCTGAAGCCGGGCCGGACAACCTTAGCGAGCGCTGCCACGGTAAGGCAGCGCTCTTTTTGTTGGTTTCATCGCAAACTCTGGTTTTAAACAAAACCTTACATGGGTGACTCGCAACTGCCGATGCAGCGGTCCATTCAGACTCGGCAGCACTGTGATGCCGGCTAATCGCGTCTTAGGAACTCCAAGCCAAGCGGCAGGTCATGCTCCTGCCGAGCTGGCCTCATCGCCTTGATGAAGGATCTTGCGTTCGGAGTAACCTCGTCAGAGATCCAAGCGGATTGCCCATCCGGTGTTTCTAAAAGACATCCGGTTTCGACATGAAGCATCGCCTCACGAAGCTACTGGGCTTGCTGCACAGCCGAGAACTGCGACAGGTAACGCTGATCCCTCTCATGGAAGGCGATCTCCAGGTTCCCGTCGCCCTTGTCGATAACTCCTTAACTGCACAAGCAATTACTCGGAGCTGCGACGGATCGCTGACCAATGCGATGATCAGCTCAAAACTCCAGGGTTTCGGTATGCATCAATCTGGCGCCCTCCCTCATCACTGCAAAGCCAAGCTTCAGCGCTTGCACGGGAAGGGAACTCTGTCGCGTGTACTCTGGGGGTAAGCTTCCCGCGAACAGGAACGACAACCCGCCATTGGCTCTTGATCTGGAGAACGTAGGCCGGTGAGTGCTCTTGCCTCTTCATGAAGGCCGTCCGATTTTTGCTCGTCGAGCCAAGGTAAGAGAAGCACGGTTGTTAGAGAGTTAAGCAAGCCGAGCCGCCTCGAGGCAAAGACTTGATATCCGAGCCAGCCTCCTTGCACGCACAGACAGGCCGTTTACGGCAGAGGCTCCCCGAGTGGGCAGTGAGAGCCCTCGTGCGACTGATCAGTTCCTGCGGGAACGAAAGGCTAACGTACGGTAAACGCTCTCCGTCCGTTCCATGCTCATTCCGCATGGCAGGGGCGATCACTTTCAGGTTTGTCCTGTGCCGGGTGCGCTGTAGATGACCCCTCCTCCGCCACGGCCTCCCTGTGGCGGGTTTCCTCCCTGAACTCGGCCACCCTCAAAGGTGGCCTTTTTTCTCACAGCCAGTGCGCGGCGCCTTTGCGCTCGGGCCGGCACATCATTGAGCTTGCGTCATGTTTTTGTCAGTTGTCCTGTCAGGCCTTCGTCGCTGGTTACATGCTCGTGAAACCGCACGGCAATTGAATGCTCTGTCGGACTGTGAGTTGTCTGACATCGGCATTGCCAGGCACGACATCACGCGGGTGGCGCGGCAGGCGCAATAGATCGGTCGCTGTGTGGGCTGGGTGAGGCGACAAGGAGGGCAGTCCATCCGTGCCCGTCCTTGTCCCTCAGGCCATGCGGCCACAGGGCTTACCTAAAGCGGCTCCATGATGGCATCGTGACGCCGTTCCAAGTCTTTGGCCACAGCCATTCTTCGAATGCTGCCCGGTATTTCGACAAGAAGTCTGCGGCACCAGGAAGTATAACTGATGCGAGCCTGACCGGTCAGCGGACCTGTCGCTCCATCGTACCTTAACGGTTCAGCTACCATAAGAGACCTATCCTGCTCACGCCGGCGCCAGTCTCGTGAGCGCCACCAGCCGTCTATTTTGATCCAGATGGTTATCCTCAGCCGTGGTCTTACTGCTCCAGGAGCTTCGATGTTTCAGGCCTTCATGCGAACTCTCCCTCGCCGGTACCAAGCCGCCGCCGTGGTCTTGGGATTAGGCGCTGTCGCGGGATGGGGCCTGCTTTCTGGATCACGTGGGTCGCCAGCGGAGCCTGAACGTCGGTTATCGGCACCGATTGCCGACCTTCCAACAAGTCAGAGGCCGACACTGCCCGAACGGGACAAAGCCCAGAGCCCAGCAACTGAGATCCCAGATCCCAACATGTCGTCCGGTTTTGCTCAGAAAGAGATCGCTCGCCTAGCTCAAGAGAAAGTTCTGGTTCAGCCCAAGCCAGCCATGACTCGCCCTGCGCTCCAAGTCAGCTCATCTGCAGGTCGTCAGCCGCAGACCGGAGCTCCCCAAACCGGCTTGGTAGCGCGCAAACCACCAATTCCGCCTCAGGCACCAGCCCGTCGCGTCAGCACAGCACAGGCTGCACCCGGTAGCAGCAAGCGCTGAGTAAAGGCGAAGGCGCGATGGGAACCCGAAGTGAATGCGTTGCTCGCTTGGCTTTTGGCTTGCATTGGTCGAGGCAAAGTAGGCATACGTTGATTCCGGCTCACCTTACGCAGATATTCAACGCTGGTGCTCCCAGCCATTAGCAAGGCTTTCGGGCTTGCAGTTCCTTCAGCTGGTGGGATCAGGCCATTCTAACTCTGCGGCTACAGTAAAAGGACCGGTAACAAACATTATGGAATTTAAAGTCCTATTCCATTCCAGATAACTTTTTTCTGAGAAGTCGCTATTAAGATGGGAAACCCACCGTAGTAGGCTCTCGTCTTGCGGCAGCTTCCGGAGCATTGACCTTTTCACCTGAATGCATCGACGAGTCGAGACTCGTCGCCGCTGCCCGCGCGAACAGGCGGGATGCCCAGTTGCTGCACCTGATCTTGCATCTTGCTCGCCCATTTCCCATTTCAGCATAGCCTTAGGGTCCGGGCCCCTCTGGCGAGCGGGTCGCCGCTCGCGATGTCGGACTTCTTCTCTTGCTCCTGCGCCCACGAGCGCGACCGCAATTGGAGGATCCCACCATGGATTCCGCTGCTTTTGGGACCACTAGGACTTCACCACCTTCAGGCCGGCTTCTCCCCACTGTGATCAGACTGATGGTCCTGGCCGCGGCAGGGATCGCCTTGCTGGTCGTGATGCTCATAGAGTTCTTCGTCGTGCTCCCTCTGGTACTGGCTAGCGGTATCGCGTCGTACTTCTATCTTCGACGTCGCCTGCGTCAGGCACAGCGCCGCTCCCGGGATGGCGTGATCGACGCAGAGTACACGGTGATTGACCGCCGGTAGAGTGCACTGGACCCCTGTCGATCTGCGATCTGCCGAGAGCCCTGATCCTCCCTGCAAGGCTGGGAAAGACGATCCTTCACTCCCAGCCCGCATTGATGACACTCAAGGAAGGACAAGCTCGTTGGCAGATGGCCTTGCGGGTCAATCCCATGACACCGCGTCATGCCCGAGCCACGGAGTTCGCATAGCTGACGTTCTTCTCGCATGTCACCATGTCTGGTATCACCTCGCCACAATTGAGGAATTCCGACATCCACCGGGATTAAGATCCCTGCGAGGATCGTCTACCTCATATGAACGATATCAAGGCCACTGACGTCATGGGTGTGCTCAACCCCTTGCGCCGCTACGCGAGGTCGCTGGCCCGTGATGAACACCTGGCCGAGGACTTGGTGCAGGAGACCCTTGTCCGTGCCTACGAGGGCCGCAGCTCCTTTCGCTCCGGCAATCTACGTGGCTGGCTGCTCTCGATCCTGCACAACACCTTCCTGGATGGGCGGCGGCGCCACATGGCGGAGGCCCGGCGCCTGGAGCAGGCTGCCATCTTTACTGAGACGACGGCTCCTGCCGAGCAGGAAAGCCGGGTCAGGCTTCAGCAGATCCAGGCCGCATTCATGAGCCTGCCCCACGAGCAGCGTGCCGCGCTCCATCTCGTGGCTGTCGAAGGCCTGTCCTATCAGGAGGCCGCCAACGCGCTTGGCATCCCCGTCGGCACCCTGATGTCCCGCTTGGGCCGCGCTCGTGCGGCCCTGCGAGCCTTCGAGGCCGGCGGCCTCTCGGATGCCTCGGAATCCAGGACACGGCCAGACCTACGCATTGTTGGAGGGTCCGATGTTTGATCCTATCACCGAAGATGACCTCCACGCCTATGTGGACGACCAGCTCGACGCCACTCGCCGGATCGAGGTCGAGGAGCATCTTGCTCACCACCCGGAGGCAGCGGCGCGGGTCATGGCAGACCTGAAGGACCGTGACGCCCTGCGCTTGGCTTTCCAGGCCGAGTTGCCCCGCCCCGCGGACACGATGCTTGAAGCCGCCAGACGGCTCGAGCGGGAGCTTGCCTGGCGCGAGATCGGCCTGAGGCTTCGCCGGATTGCCGCAGTCGTTGCCCTCATCGGGTTTGGCTGGTTCGCCCATGGGCAGGTCGGGCTGGGGATCACCGACAGCGAAGCCTCGCCCAAGCCACCCGCTTTCGTCGAGGATGCCCTGCACTCGCACGAGACGGGCCTTCTGCGCGCGCGGATGGTCTCTCAGCCTGAAGTCGAGGCCTACGACTCTGCCGAAATCCTGGCCGAAACCGGGATCCAGCTCCCGGCCTTGCCCGAAGGTTGGCAGGTTCGGGATGCGCAGGTTTTTCCATCCCGATACGGCCACAGCGTCGAACTCGTCGTCGATGCCGGCGATCTTGGCCGGGTGTCCCTCTTCGCCGCCCAGGCTCCGGCCTTCGATGTGATCGCCCCAACGCTGGCACGCTTCGACAAGGCTAAGGCCATCTACTGGCAGACCGGCCCCCTCGCCTACGCCCTGACTGGAACCGCCAGCGACGAGGCCATTGAGCAGGCGGCCATCCGCTTGGCTCGCAAACTTCAATAACACCCACAGGAGGACGATCAATGAACACACCTTATGCCTGGCAGACCACAACGGCCCGCCCGAGCGGCGCTGTCTTTGATGAGGGGCTGCGCCAGCACATGCTGCGGGTCTACAACTACATGGGCATCGGCCTTGTGGTGACGGGGCTCGTGGCCTTCTTTGTCGCCTCGACGCCCGCCCTCTATGTGCCGATCTTTCAGACGCCACTCAAGTGGGTGGTGATGCTGGCGCCGCTCGCCTTCATCTTCTTCTTTTCGTTCCGCATGGAGCGGATGACGGCGGCTTCCGCGCGCACTGCCTTCTTCGCCTTCTCCGCCGTGATGGGCCTCTCATTGGCCTCGGTATTCCTGGTGTTCACTGGCGCGAGCATCGCCCGCACCTTCTTCATCACCGCGGCCATGTTCGGCGCGACCAGCCTCTACGGCTACACCACCAAACGGGATCTCTCCAAGTTCGGCTCCTTCCTGATCATGGGCCTGATCGGCACCATCATCGCTTCGCTGGTGAACATCTTCCTTGGCTCCAGCCTGCTGCAATTCGCGATCTCGATCATCGGGGTGCTCGTGTTCACCGGCCTCACGGCCTACGACACGCAGTCGATCAAGGAGCAGTACGCTGAAGGCTTCGGCCATGAAGCCAACAACAAGATGGCCGTGTTCGGCGCGCTCTCGCTCTACCTGAACTTCGTCAACATCTTCCAGTTGCTGCTGAGCCTCACAGGCCAGCGGGAAGAGTAATCCCCAGCCACACCTTCACTGCATAGAGAGGATTGCCATTCATGGATTATCAGGACCGTCAGGCCATCGAGCAACTCTTCGGCAAGATCGCACAGGTGGAGGGCCAGTCGGCTCCTCCGGATGCGCAGGCTGCGGAGTTCATCCGCTCACAGACCGCACGGCAGCCGAATGCGCCGTACTACATGGCCCAGACCATCGTGGTACAGGAGCAGGCACTGCATAATGCTCAAGCCAGGATCGCAGACTTGGAGCACCAGCTTTCCAGCCGACCAGCCGGCGGAGGCGGGTTCCTGTCCAGTCTGTTCGGCGGTGGGCAGCCCCAGCACCGTCCCCAACCATATCAGCCTCATCATACGCAGGGCATGCCACCCCACATGGCGAATGGCATGGGCGGGATGGCTCCTGGTCGTGGCGGCGGCTTCTTGGCCGGCGCGGCCCAGACTGCCATGGGTGTTGCAGGTGGTATGATGCTCGGCAACATGCTCGCCGGCACCTTTGGCGACGAGGATGCCAAGGGTGTAGAGGCCAACCAGGCGGAGCCGCAGCAGGCTGCTGCTGAGGACGTCGGAGACTCCGGCGAGGACTTCGGGTTCGATGAAGCCTGAGCCCTGATTAGAAACCAAGACAGGAGCGCGCTTGAGTGCTCCTGTCCTCAACTTCGTCAAACTTAAAACTGTCGCTCTCACGGCCCTTTGCGCTGCCATTGCCGCCTGAACACGACTGATGACCATGTGACAGGGCGAGATCGGTCGAGTTTTCGTTCTCCACCTTAGATAGAGTGCGTCTATTTCCACCTGCGCGAGCGCGTGCAGCCGGAGCGCTATAACTCTCCGCCCTCAGGAGTGTTGAACGTGACGGATTGCCGGGCGCAGTAACAGCTTTGCTTCCCGTCGACGGGTAAATCATCGCCCCAATCCCAGGAATATAAGGGCCCTCGAATGGACTTCACGTGGTTATCCGATCCGACTGCCCTGGTGGCATTGGCGACCCTGGTCGTAATGGAGGTGGTGCTCGGCATCGACAACCTCATCTTCATCTCGATCCTCACCAACAAGCTGCCCGAAAGTCAGCGCTCGAAGGCACGGCGCATCGGCATTGGATTGGCTCTGATCCTACGTCTTGGGCTGCTTGGCACCATTGCGATTATCGTGACCCTAACCGAACCTCTCTTTACAGCGTTTGGCCACGGGTTCTCCTGGCGCGACCTGATCCTGATTGGCGGTGGTCTGTTCCTCGTGTGGAAGGCTACGAAGGAGATCCATCACAACGTCGATCCCAGTCCCTCCGACGACGTCTTTGATACGGCGAAGGCGACAATGACCTTCGGCGCGGCCATCACCCAGATCCTGCTTCTCGATCTTGTGTTCTCACTCGACAGCATCATCACGGCGGTTGGCATGACTGACCATGTAGCAATCATGGTGATCGCGGTCATTGTCGCAGTCACGGCAATGCTGCTGGCTGCTAACCCTCTCGCTCAGTTCATCAACAACAATCTCACGGTGGTGATGCTGGCTCTCGGCTTCCTGATGATAATCGGCATGACCCTGATCGCGGAGGGCTTCGGTGCTCATGTACCGAAAGGCTACATCTATGCCGCCATGGCGTTCTCGGCCCTTGTTGAGGGCTTGAACATGCTCTCTCGTCGTGCAGCCCGGCGCAAGGCTGCCGGTGGTCCCGCCGATCCGGATCGCTGAGTTCGCAAGGGAGGCTGCTTCTGCCTCCCTCCCCTCGCAGCTTCATCCTCGTGAAAGGAATCCTTGAATGGGTCGTATGAAACCCTCCGCCACAACGATCTCCCCGCTCGCTTGCGTCTTTTTCCTGGTTGGCACAGCTACCCTGGCCCAGACCAACAGCGCCCATCGGAGCGCAGAGGCGGTCGCCGGCAAGTCGCTTCGCCTGGGGACCTATGGCAACGTGCAGAAAGACTGTACGTCGGGCCCACTGCCGACGGTGCGGGTGCTGACGCCACCCAAGCACGGTGAGCTGAACGTTCGCAGCGGCAACCTGAAGGCGGGCCGGATCACCCGCTGCCCAAATCTGCGAGCAACGGCGCAAGGGGTTTTTTATCAAGCCAGCCCGAAGTACAGCGGAACGGACGAGGTCAGCTTTGAGGTCAGGGCCGCCAGCGGCAAGGTAGAGACCCACACCGTCAGGATCACGGTAAAGGACGCGCCGGCCTCGGATACCAAGCCAGACCAAGACACCGAATTTTGACCCATGACGAACTCGGTTCAGGGTATGTGGGCAGCAGGAGTGAGAGCCCTGTCGAACCCGATCCTGGTGCAGTTCCGCCCCTCCGGCTTGGCAACGTAGTGGGCACAATCCGCCCGGTAGAGGATCGAGCTGTGGTCATCATGTGGCAGGGCCGCCGTCAGGCCCGCGCTTAAGGCGATGGGCCGGCGCGTTGCCTGGTCAGGCATTGTCACAGGTGGGAAGCCGGCGGTGATCCCGGACAGGTTTTGTAAGGGTCGTACACCCAACCTGAGGCAATAACGTCATTTGCCCCCGCCTTTGCTGTGAAGCTTCGAGAGGCTGGAAAACCAACATACATAAAGTTTGTTCCGCCCTGTCACAGTAACAGCTGGGTGCTTTCCCTGATCGCATCCTCGAACCACAGCAGGAACCTATGGCCAAGCCTGACGTTCTGATCCCTATCTGCTGCCTGACGCGGGGATCTCAGAAGATGCAACAGCGCTGGCCCGAGCGGCTCTGGATCGTGCGTCATGGTGAGAGCGCCGGCAACGTCGCTCGCGATGCTGCCCATGCTGCTGGTTTGTCCCACATCGATATCGCCGACAGAGACGTGGACGTCCCTCTGAGCTCCCTCGGCGAGGAGCAGTCACAAGCACTCGGACGCTGGTTTGCCGATCTCCCCGCAGCTGAACGCCCCAACGTCGTGCTCACCTCGCCTTATCTGCGGGCGCAACGGACCGCCGACATCATCGCGGCTGGGGGCGGCGTCTGCGCCGAGCGCCACACATTCGTGGTTGACGAGCGCCTGCGCGAGAAGGAGTTCGGGATCCTCGATCGCCTGACTCGGTCAGGCATCGAGGCACTCCACCCCGACCAAGCCGAGTTCCGGCGGCTGTTAGGCAAGTTCTATCATCGGCCGCCGGGCGGGGAGAGCTGGTGCGATGTCATCCTGCGCCTGCGGAGTGCACTCGACACGATCTCTCTGCACCACAGCGGATGCCGGGTGCTGATCGTTGGGCATCAGGTTGTCGTCCTGTGCCTGCGCTATCTTCTCGAGAACATGACGGAGCAGCAGATCCTGGGGATCGATGCAGAAGGAGATGTGGCGAACTGCTCTGTTACCGAGTACCGCCTCGACCGGAGCATCGGCGAACATGGGCAACTGAGGCTGCACTGCTACAACTTCGTGGCTCCGCTCGAGGAGGCTGGTGCACCGGTGACATCCGATCCGGATGCCAAAGTGGCGGCGCGATGACGGAAACCGCGATCACGGCCAATCTCCTCCGCCGCCTCCCGCTCCCACAGCCGGCGGAGGATGGAGATAAAGATCAGCGCGGCCGCGTGCTCGTCATCGGCGGGAGCTTGGCTGTACCGGGTGCTGCGCTCCTTGCAGCCACCGCAGCACTGCGTGCCGGCGCTGGGAAGCTCCAGATTGCAACCTGTCAAAGCCTTGCGCTTCCCTTGGGCCTCGCCGTGCCCGAGGCGCTGGTCATCAGGCTGCCGGAAACTGAGGCAGGCGAGATCGACCCTGATGCCGCCCCGCTCTTGCGCGAGCGGATCGCACGCTGTGACGCGGCTCTGATCGGACCGGGTATGATCGACGAGGACGTGGCTGCCACGTTGACCGCTAGCATCCTGACCTGTGACCCCGGATCGGCCTTCGTCCTCGATGCTGGAGCATTAGGGCAGCTCAAGGACCTCAGAGGTGTTCTTGCGCGCCATGACGGCCGTATGGTGATTACGCCCCATGCCGGCGAGATGGCAAACCTGATCGGCATCAGCAAGAGTGAAGTTTTGAGCAACCCAGCCGAAATAGCTGGCGAGACCGCACGGCTCCTCAACTGTGTTGTGGCGCTGAAAGGAGCCCGCACCTACATCGCTTCGCCGGACGGGCAACAGTGGGCCTACAGCGATGGTAATGTCGGCTTGGCGACCTCGGGATCTGGCGACACGCTAGCTGGCATTATTGCCGGTCTGCTGGCGCGGGGTGTTGCGCCAGTTCAGGCGGCGCAATGGGGTGTCTACCTTCATGGCGAAGCTGGTAACCGCCTGAGCCGTGCCCAAGGTCGTCTTGGCTTCCTCGCGCGCGAGCTTCTCGCCGAGATCCCGAACATCATGGCGGGTTTCGATCAGCCAGCACTGGAAGTGCGGACCTGAAGCGCTTGCACTCGCGCATCACAGACCTTCTTCCTTACAGCCTTTGTCGACGTCAAAGAAGCGGAGCGAACCAGACACTGGCTCAAAGGGGAGTATGCGGGCGTTCCGCAACACGAAGCCATATGGGCCGGTGAACCAGAGTGATGGATGCTCGGTCACGCAATCAGAGATCTCCACCTCACCTATAATCCCTCCTCTCGGAAGATCCTCTTTGCCGGGTAAGCCGCCGCCACATGTGATGACTTGGCAGAGCCAATGCTCTGGATCGCGGCAGGTACGTTGGAACATGCTGTAATCCTCCTGCCGCACGATGGCAGGAGCGTGGATCAGAATGCGCCCACGCTGCCGGGCTGGCCAGTCCTTGTTCTCGACATCCATACCGGCGTGGAAGATTGCCCAAGCGACAGGCTGGCGTACAGAGCGGGCAAGCATCATACAGATCCGTCGATTGCGATGAGGTCGGACGGACACTACGCCTCTTGGCCTCTCTGGTTCCCGCCCCCCTGCCCCAAGCGATGGCGCTGCCTAGCCACCTGAGTTTGCACGTATTTATGCCGCGTATATCTCCACCTCTTCGGCCACAGTCCGCCGAACCAGTGGGCTGATCACACCGGCGAGTTGGTGTGAGCGGTAAGGCGCGCCCAGACACGGAGCCCCGCCGACCTTCTCGGCATCGTTGAGCCTGAATGGCATGCGCGAGGTGTAGATCACCTTGAGATCAGGATTGGACACTCGTGCGCTCTTGGCAAATGAGAGGCCGGAGCCTGCCTGTCCAAGATCGGTGTCGATGACCAGAACACTGATGCGCCGGTTGGTGCGAAGCAGATGCCCAGCTTCCTCCAGAGTTCTCGTGAAGAGAACCTCATAGCCGTAACTAACTAAGCTGCTGGCGGTGGTCACCTCGGCCAACCGATCACCGGAAACAAGCAAAACGAGAGGCTATCGACCCATGATGAAATGCCTTGCACGGAGCGCGCAAAGACGCTCTCTGAAATAGACAGGTTATTTGGAGAACAGGCCCCGAATGTGCTGTGATTAGCCTGTAACGTGTATCCCCGACGGCCTGATCCCTACACTTGTTAGAGAGGACGGCAACCGCTTTGTTCTGGTTGGGGGGCTGCATCGCCTGGAAGCTTGCAGGCACTCGGCGAGACGACGGTCCCGGCCTACATGGTTCAGGCCTGCAAGCATTTATCCGCGCCGGGGGCGTTGCGGGAACCAGATCGGAACGAACAGACTGGAGATGGTGGAGGACAAAGACGAGGTAAAGCGGGAATGGCACCATAAGGCTTTCGCGAAATAGTGGATTGCTGAACTAAGCCTCGGGTGTCTTCAGCCCGTGAGTGACGACAACCACCACGTTGATCCCGACGCGTCGCCGCTCTGACGCTCGTGCGAACGTGGCTGAGAACGCCTCCTCTTCGATAAGGCAGATCGCAAAAGTCTCCCCACTGTGCGACACCGACCACCTGCTGTAGAGTCGAAGGTTTAGCGCTGCCGCTATGACCGAAGATGCCACTCAATAATTGCTATACTCTGAGTTTGCGGCAGGACCTTTCAAAGAGCATCATGTACGTAGGGAGGGCAAGGAATATCCTGATGCGCAGCTCGGAGGGCAGCGGACCAGCGCTCGCGCAGATCGCGAAAGTACGGCTCGTCCTCCTGAATCCGGTACGTTACGCCCGCCCTAAGCGCGTCGCGCTTGGCCACGACAATGTCGATCGGCAGGCCGACGCCGAGATTCGATTTCAGGGTCGAGTCCATCGAGATGAGCCCGAGCTTCAGGGCCTCCACCAGTTCGGTATTGTGAAGGATCGCACGATCGAGGATCGGCTTGCCGTATTTGGGCTCCCCAATCTGCAGAAATGGGGTGTCGAGTGTCGCCTCGATAGCGTTCCCGGCCGCATAGATCTGGTAAAGCCGCATCTGTCCTTCGCCAATCTGTCCTTCGCCAATCTGTCCGCCGAGTAGCATGGTAACATCGAAGGCCATTCCGCGCTTTTCCATCTCGACCCCGTCGGTGGCATAGACGCGGCGGATCGCACGGCCGACGAGTTGAGCAGCCTTGAACATGCTGGGAACGCTCATGAGCGTCTCTATCTCACCGGTTTCCGGATGCTCAATGCCGTCCGAGAGCAGCGACAGGACGGATTGGCTTGCCGAGAGATTGCCGGCCGTGGCCAAGGTGATCAGCCTTTCACCCGGCTTCTCGAACAGATGAAGCTTGCGGAAGGTCGCAATGTTGTCGACGCCTGCATTGGTGCGCGTGTCGGCGATCATCACAAGACCATCCTGCACGAGGATGCCGACACAATACGTCATAGGTGTTCCTCCAGGAGCCTTCTGGTCGAGCTGCTCCGTCGTCGGGGTCATTCTCACGCCTGTGCTTGACGGGCGCTTTCGATTCTCAAACGAACGTCGAGCGCTTCATGGGTAGCGCCGTAATAGCTTCCTCGCACCGGGGCTGCATCAAGATAATCGAGCCCAATGGCGAGCCGAACGTAGTGTTCCGTAGCGGAAACAGCGTTGGTCGGGTCGAAACTCACCCATCCAAGATCCGGAAAATAGGCTTCGACCCAGGCATGACCGGCCTCCTGCTCGACCTCTCCCGGCTTGTGGAGATAGCCGGAGACATAGCGGGCCGGGATTTTCAGGGAGCGCGCCGCGCTCAGGAAGATGTGAGTGAAATCCTGACAGACTCCATGACCAGCCGCAAAGGCTTCCGTCCCCAGGGTCGTGGAACTCGTGGCTTCCGTATCGAAATGCAAGCGCTTGGGGATCGCGTTCATGAGCGCATGGGCCTGATCGAGGGGATTGGTGAAGCGGCCGGCCGTGACCTGGGCGAATTCGCGAATGGCGGCATCGGGGCGGGTCAGGGGCGTCTCGCGTAAATAGAAGACCTCCGGAAAGCGCTCGACTCCTCCGCGGATGACACCGGCCGTATCCGTCGTCTCCACCTCGCCGGCAACACGCAGGACGATCTGGCTGACCGGACCGGACACCGACAAGCTGTGAGCAATGTTGCCGTACCAGTCCTCCCGGCGCATGAGACGCGCCTCGCCATCCATGTGGATAGTCCAGGACAGGACCGTCTGGCTGTCGCAGCCGCGGGGTGTCAGCCGCAGGAGCTGGATCGCCGATCGTGCGGGCTCGCTGTAGTGATAGACCGTCTCGTGGGTGATGCGGATGCGCATGGGTCAGCACAGGTACTGGTTCGAGATGGCAAGGCTGAGCCGGTTATTGTCCGCCAGGAAGTCCTGGAGAAACTCGTGCAGCCCGTGCTGGAAGATATCCTCGATGTTTCGGTTCGTCAGCCGGGCATGAGTCGCCCGTGCCTGACTCTGCGCCGCGCCCGATGTGCCGTAGCGATGCGAAAGGTCATCGAGATGGCGCGAGAGCGCCCCATAGCAGGCAGCCAGCGACCGGGGCATCTCCTCGCGCAGAATCAGGAGATCCGCCACGAGCCAGGGTCTCAGATTCTGGTGATAGACCCACTGGTAGCTGACCAGCGCCGAGACCGAGCGGAGAATGGCGGCCCATTGGTAATAGTCGATCCCGCCGCCCACAGGCGCATCCTGGGGCAGGAGCACGTGGTATTTCACGTCGAGCACCCGCGCCGTATTGTCGGCGCGTTCGATGTAGAGGCCCAGCCGCGAGAACCAGTAGGCATCGTTGCGCAGCATGGTGCGCATGGCCGAACCATCGTAGCGGAGCGACGCCTCCTTCACGAGATTCAGGAACCGCGGCAGATCCTCGACCTTGATCTTTCGGACTTTGAAGCGGCGCAGATCGAGCCAGGCGGAGTTGATGGCTTCCCACATCTCCGACGTCAGGGCAGAGCGGACGGAGCGTGCATTCTGGCGTGCGGTGTCGAAACTGTTCTGGATGCTGGAGGGATTCGCCTCCGAGAAGGCCAGAAATTCGATCACGTTCTCGGGCGTCGCTTCATCATAGGCCGACCGGAAGTCATCGATCCCGCCAGCCGTGATGAGAGCCGATTCCCACTCATTGGTCTCCAGGCCGCTATAGGAGATCGGCATCGATGCCATGCGATAGGCGACATCGAGGACGCGAGCGGTGTTCTCGGCCCGCTCCACGTAGCGAGAGAGCCAATAGAGGCTGTCCGCATCACGACTTAGCACGAAAGATGCTCCCTGCTCATTCGCTCAACACCCAGGTGTCCTTGGTTCCGCCACCCTGGCTCGAATTCACCACGAGCGAGCCTTCCGTCAGCGCCACGCGAGTAAGCCCCCCAGGCACGAGCCGCACGCCGTCCCGACCGGTGAGCACGAAGGGTCGGAGGTCGACATGGCGCGGCGCCAGGCCCTTCTCCGTAAAGATCGGACTCGTCGATAGGGCTAGCGTCGGCTGGGCGATGTAGTTGTCCGGATTGGCCAGGACCCGCGCCTTGAAATCCTCGCAAGACTCCTTCGTCGCATGTGGCCCCACGAGCATGCCATAGCCACCCGAGCCGTTGACCTCCTTCACGACAAGCTCGTGCAGATTGTCGAGGACATAGGAGAGCGCCTCCTGCTCGCGGCAACGCCAGGTCGGCACGTTGTTCAGGATCGGTTCCTCGCCCAAGTAGAAGCGCACCATGTCCGGCACGTAAGAGTACATGGCCTTATCGTCGGCAACGCCCGTGCCGGGCGCGTTTGCGATCGCCACGTTGCCTGCTCGGTAGGCGGCGATGAGGCCCGGTACGCCAAGGGCGGAGTCGGAACGGAAGACCAGGGGGTCGAGGAAGTCGTCGTCGATGCGGCTGTAGATCACGTCGACGCGCTTCGGCCCTTCCGTCGTGCGCATGTAGACCATCTCGTCGCGCACGAAGAGATCCCGCCCTTCGACCAGTTCCACGCCCATGCGATCGGCGAGGAAGCTGTGCTCGTAATAGGCCGAATTGAAGGAGCCGGGAGTGAGCAGGACCACTGTGGGGTCCCAGGGGGAACTCGCCGGCGCAACGGATTTGAGCGTGCCCAAGAGCTCGTCCACGTAGTTCTCGATGGGCCGGATGCGCTGCATGCCCACGAGCTCGGGGAAGAGCCGCATCATCACCTCCCGGTTCTCCAGCATGTAGGAGACCCCGGAGGGCGTGCGCAGGTTGTCTTCCAGTACATAGAAGTCTTCGTCGTCGACTCGGACGATGTCGATGCCGGCGACCTGCACATAGATGCCGCTGTTGAGGTTGAGCCCCTGCATCTGCGGGCGATAATAGGGATTGAGATAGACCAGCTCCGGCGGGATGATCCCGGCCCGCAGGATGTCCCGCTGACCATAGATATCCTTCAGGAACAGGTTGAGCGCCTTGACGCGCTGCTCCAGACCACGCGCGAGACGACTCCATTCCTGACCGGAGAGAATGCGCGGGATGATGTCGAAGGGAATCAGGCGCTCTTCGGCTTCCACGTTGCCATAGACCGCAAACGTGATGCCGACCCGACGGAAGAAGAGTTCCGCCTCGTCGCGACGGTGCTCAAGAAGCTGTGGCGGCACTGTTTTGAGCCACTCTTGGAGCACTCGGTAAGCGTTCCGGCTTTGGCCGTCATGGCCATTCATCTCATCAAAGATTGCTCTTGCGGTCACTTAGCCCTGCATTCCGTTGAACAAGCAGCTTATCAGTATAGGCTCTAACTGAGTGCTATATTCAAAGCCTAGATGCACAGGCCATAGAGCTTCAAGACAACCTAGGCTCCTCTCAGAAGCAGGGCTCAGCTATAAAGCGGGCAATTGCCTCGAAAATGGGCACTTGATGGGTCCTGAGTGGGTCATCTCTGCTGCAGTGCGCAAGTGAATGCCACGTTATCTTCGATCATTGCCTATTCTGACTAGGGTACAGCAACACGGGACTGAAGCCCTCCAATCACAGCTTTGAGCATACTTCCGTGGTCGTTTACTGCCGGCCCTTTAGTAGATGCATGGATGCGCTCGTGGATGAAAGCGAGTTTACCGATAACGGCAGGCGATAGCACAAATGGATAGAGATCAGGCTGGCCCATGCTGCGATTCATGGAATTTACCGCGAATGTCAGCGGTAGCCATGCTGTGATAAGTCGGTTCAAGTCATTCTCTTGATGCGGGTCGAAGTTAATCTCTGCCGACAGATCCGGACCACGGCTGATATTCAGTCGAACCCTCAAGCCGAACGCATTTGCCGTTTCCAGAGTGTCGACCACATGCAGGTAATGGGCCCAAGTCTCGGCGAAATCCTCCCAAGGATGTGATCCGGCATAAGCGCTAACATACTCCTCCTGCCAGTTCTCCTTCGGGCCCATAGCATAGTGGGCTCGTAGAGCTTGGCTGTAGTCTTGCCGTTCATCGCCGAAGACCTGCCGGAATTGTTCCAAGCTTGGATCGTTGCGAACCAACACATTCCAGAAGTAGTGGCCGATCTCATGACGAAAGTGACCAAGGAGCGTGCGGTAAGGCTCACCCATGCTGTGCCGTTGTCGCTCCCGCTCGGCATCGTCGGCTTCAGCAATGTTGATGGTAATCAAGCCATTATCGTGCCCGGTCAGGATCGATGGTCCAGCAGACGGATCCTCGGACAGATCAGCTAGAAAATCGAACGCGAGTCCCTCCGGGTCCTGAGGGCGGATCAAGAGCGGCAGATTCAGCTTTATCAGAGTGTAGAACAGGCGCCGTTTGGCCGTTTCCAGGCGCCTCCAACGTATAAGATTCTGCTCAATAGAGAGATCCGGCACGGTTCGATTGTGCCTGCATGCCAAGCAATATTGGTCCTGATCCTCTCCAGAGATCAACCAGTTACAGGCATTATCCTCGGCATTCGCGCAGAAGCGAAAGCTCGTATTGGGTGCTGCAAGCGCTTTCAAGACACCACCATCCTGCTCAAGGGCGGTGACTTCTTGAAGTGAGGGAAGATAGCCAAGCCGACGGCCACAGCTCCCACATTGGGTATTCTCAAAATAGAGCGGCTGCCCGCAGGCTTGGCATTCGAAGAGCTTCATCGATCTGCTCCCATCCCAATATGCACGTTTGTTCTCTCATAAATGATCGCAAACAGCGTTCGCGTCCGATGCATGAACCCTGCGGTGCTATCGCAAAGGTAGACTTGCAGGTGCTTCAAGCGTGAGATGCGGCATTGCACCTTGCACACACCCAAGACAATGATTCGCAACATCATGGCTGCGTAGCCTCTTAATCAGAATATCGGTGGCAGCGCTCGTGAGTTACCATGCATTGGCAGAGGCTTGGTGCTAACGGCACTCGCTAAGGTCAGGTACGATGGAAAGCTTCGCCCCACTGGTATCGGTCAATGCCACAAGCACCCCTACCCTTCCATGATTAAGGCCGGCAGGCTACGAATTCCTTACTGAGTGCTGGTTGTTGAGCTGTTTGGGGACTGGATTGCCGCTCAGGTCCGGAGGGAGGGTGCCTTCCGGCGAACAAGGCCCCAGGATCTGGCGAGATGCAGCGACGATGAGATGCCCACATCAAGCATGAACGGCACAGCTCCGCCCGCCCTGGCCTGAGCCTTCGTCCGGCACACAGGCGTGCCATGGCCCATGCCGTCGATCAGGTACAGCTCAATGACCGTATCACCCTTTCTGTTCAACCATGCCCGTCGACAGTGGCCTGCAACTGACGTCTGACCAAACACCTCGTCGCTGATACCGTGCACGTTGGTCCACTGGCTGAGCAACGCGGCGGCATTGGAGGCTGCAACCGTCCGGTCCTCTGTGCCATGCCAAATCGACACCGTCGGCCGCGGACCCGTATAGGACGAAGCGGAGCGCACGAGGTCGCCCCATTGCTGAGCAGGACGTGACTGCGGCCGTTTCATTGCGGACATGACCTGACGCATGCCAGAGGCAGCGCCGTAGGGTAGACCGGCGATGATCCCGCCGCCGGCAAAGACTTCCGGGTAGGTGGCCAGCATAACTGATGTCATGGCGCCGCCTGCTGAGAGACCCGTCACAAAGATCCGAGTAGGATCAATGCTATGGGTCCGCCGCATACGGGTAACCATCTGTCGGATCGACAGGGCCTCGCCTGAGTCCCGTCGCGCATCATGGGGCTGGAACCAATTGAAGCAGCGATTGGGGTTGTTGGCCTGCGATTGCTCGGCATAGATGAGCGCGAAGCCGTGCCGTCTCGCGAGCAGCGACCAGCCGCTGCCCTCGTCATAGTCGCGCGCCGTCTGCAGACATCCGTGCAGCACCACAACCAAGGGTGCGGGGCTGGGCAACTGCGGCGGTACATAGGTGAGCATCCGGAGATTGCCGGGGTTGGACCCGAAGGAGCTGACCTCAGTCAGCATATCCTTTTTGGGCCTGGTCTTGCGCTGCCTGGCGATAAGCTTTCGCGAGGTCTTCGTAGCCCTGACGAGGGTCTTCTCCCAGCGGCGCTGAACCTTCAGAAGGTGAGCAATTGGAAGCTTCAGTCGCATGCGCACCACATGGGAGGATTTCGAGACAGAAGCGTCTCACGCCAAGCAACACACGCAATCGATTGCGCATCGGATGTAAGGACAGTCCAGCGATGTTGCCCATCTCGGATGTGGTGCTCCCGGCTCACGAGCCGGGAGCGTATTCAAATCAGGTTCTTAGCGAGCGCGGCGATCGTGCTCGGGTTGGGCCGTGAGGGTCTTGGTTGCCTCCTGGGCTACTTGGGCAGTGAGCTGCGCCAGACGCTGGCTGTTCTCGAGCATGCGCTCAACGTTGCCGCGAACCAGAGCACTCTGGAGGCTGACAAAGTCCGGGAGCGTCCGGCAGTTCAGAAGATCCGTCATGCCCTCAAGGTTCTTCAGCAGCCGCTCCTGCCTGAGCCCAAACCATTCCAGCGTGATGGTTCCGGCGCCACCTGCCAGGATGCGATTGGAGCGGGCAATGGTTTGCAGGTATTCCGGCATCTGATCGACCAGCGTCACAGCCTCCCGGCCCTGGCGGCCTAAGCTCTCCAGCGCACGGCCGCCCAACTCGGAAGCCGCCTGGGCACTGTCCTCAACAACCTCTTGGGCGGACTGCTCGACGACCCTGACGCTCTCCGAGCCAGCCTCGACGGCAGCCAACAAGGTCCCGCCTGTGTCCGCCACTGAAGCGGCTTGCTTGCGCGCACGCTTGGTCCGCCGCGGCTCACTGGCAGCCTGCCTGGTCTCGGCGACCTCCTCCTCGACCTTCTCGACGACGGCCTCGACCTCTTCCTCGCTCAGCACCTTGAGCACAACCGGCAGCAGCTCGTTCTTGTCGTTGCGGATATGCTGTTGAAACACCGTCCGCAGCTCTGCCACCTTGGCGAGGAACTCATCGCTGTCCTTGGGGGTGGCCGCGAGTTCGTTCAGAAGAGCCCTCGTCTGCTGATGGTCGTCTCGTGCGCCGCGGACCAGGTCTGCTGTCTGCGGGTTCTGCTCCAGCACGGGAAAGAGATGCTGTTCCTGCAAGCTGGCCAGAAGCTCCAGCTCCTGACTCAAGGCCGCAAGCAGCTGTTCGCGGAGCTCGATAGCATCATGGGAGGTGTCGAGAAGTTGGGCAAAGAGTTCGTTGGCCTGATCAGGCGGGGTTTGGCCGATGGTTCGGTTGGGGGTCATCATTCCTCGCAAAGGTGGAAGGAGCGATCCAGACGATTAGTGGCGCGCGTTGGGTGCGCTGGTCACAAGGTCAGGACCTCCCCCTCGGGGAAAGAACGTCGGGTGGGTACGCTGAACTGGACAAACTCACGCACTGAACTGGTGCCGGGAGGCAGCTGTAGGGCCGCAGAGATCGGCCTTAACCCTAGAACACAAGGATACGTACTGCACTGCAGCATAACTTGGCAACAGCGAGCTTTGATCCTGTTACAAACTGCGTCATCTTGGCTCTAGGGAAATTATGAAAAAGAACCAGTCGTAGAACCCTGATGTTTGTGCATCGCACAAATTTTGTTGACATTTATTGTGCAGTGCACAATAAGGAGATGCCGGACTTTGACACGGCTCAACCGTGAGAGTCGCCAAGCGCCCCCCACCTTTCGGAGTTTCCTAATGAATCAGCAGTTCGAGGCCGTTCAGAAGTTCGGCAAAGACAGTTTCGAGGCCACCAAGAAGGTCCTTGATGTCGCCACCACCGGCACGAAGGCGATCGTGGTCGAGACGGCCGACTACGCCAAGAAGTCCTTTGACCAGCATGCCGCCACGTTCGAGAAGCTGGCCGGCGTCAAATCACTTGACCAAGCCATCCAAATCCAGAGCGACTATCTCAAAAGCACCTGCGAGGGCTTTGTCGCACATGCGACGAAGAGCCGTGAACTCTACACCAAGCTCGCCCAGGACAGCGTCGCGCCCTTCGGCTTCCTGCGCTCTGCCGCAGAGGCAGCCGTCGCCCCGACCAAGTCAGCCACGCGCCCAAAGTAAAGGCGTGGCCCACTCAACCGGTTCAGAACGCCCGCCAACAGGCTGGGCGTTCTCAGTTATTTCGTACTGTTCAAGTTTACTGATGTGATCCGGTGCAGGCACTCGATCGGCCTCACGATCGGCTCAGTGACCAGACATCCGTGAGACGTTCGCGGCTAACCCCGCGCAACTGGAAACGAAGCGATGCTGGGATTTTGGATGAAGCTGACCGTCGACACAACTCTCCTCGGTTTGGAAGCGCAGAGCGTCATTGGCCTGCGCTTGGCGCAGATTGTCATGGGCCAAGTCACCTCGGCTGAAGCGCAGCTGATGTTGACCGAGAAGATGTTCGCCTTCATGGACGCTGCCACGATTGTCGCGGCTGGAGGGTCGGCCCATGCGATCGTGGAGGATTATCGGAAGCGCGTCCAGGCCAATGCACGCCGCCTGCGAGCGGCTTAAGAAACATGCCGCCCACAGGTCTCACCTCACGCGTGCTTTCAGCAAGCGCGCTGGCGTATTCTATGCCATGTACTGACCGCCATTCACCGACAGGGTCGAGCCGGTGACGAAGCCGGCATGCTCATCAATGACAACCGCCATACGCAGGGTACGCCGTGGCAAACCTGCTTCGATCAGGATTCTGCGCTTGAGCAGCTGGATGTCCTCGCAGTCGCCCAGCCCATCGTCCGGATAGTCCCAGCGGTCCACCTCACCCCAGTGATCCTGATCCGTCACCGCCAGGATAGCGCGGTTCACGCGCTCGTTCACCTCCACAATAGTGAGCCAGAGCCCCTGATTAAGACTGAGTACTGCAGGTTCTGAGGCGTCAATTATGCATTCCAGAGGCTGGCGGGCGCAGAACTCCATCCATGCTGGTGTCGGCCCGGCTGGGCCGCTCGAGACAAGCGCTGCCGCTGGTTCGGTAAAGTGTGCCGAGATCGATGACAGGGATTGTGCCCCAACCGGATCGACCATGATTAGCCCTGCCCAAGCAGCCAAAGCAAGAACTCCACCGTGCAGTGCTCGACGGAAATAGTGGATCTTCGATAGACTGATGCCGCTGTTGATGTCTTGGTGCATGCCCCACTCGCTTGGCCACTAGCTTTGGCAATGATCGGGATTCAGTAGACATGCTTACAAAATGGGCAGGAAGATCTAGTGTGCCGAGCTTTTATGCTTATAGTGCAGTGTTTTTGCGCTTCCGCCTAAACATTATGCATCAAGTAAGCAGTACAAATGGTCTCACACTATTACTTCAATCTCATCGATCGCTATGAAGTAATCCGCGATGGGGATGGCATCGAAGTGCCTGACGTTCGCATGGCTCTGATTCATGCCTCCGAGGTCATCGAGGAACTCAAACATGAGGACGCCTCCCCTTCAGGCGAATGGCACGGATGGAGGCTCGACATCGTTGATAGCTCGGGCAATCTGATCCAGAGCCTCCCACTGGACGGTACTGCGCCAAATCCAAGCTCTCACCATTAGGTGTCTAGTAAATGCTTCTTATTGGAATATAAATATGCTCAATAAACCTAAGTATATAAAGATTACCACGAGAGTAAACCTATCAATATCAAGCTTATCTTCTGGAGTGATTCGTTCTGAAAGTCGTTTACTAAAGGTAAACGCCTCAGCTTATTTGACTTATCACTGGATTAGCCTGAGGTGACTGAGGACGAGATTGAGGCTGTTGCTGAAGAGCTTTCGAAAGCAGGCGGCCTGTCCTGGTATCCTGGTCGCGAGCGCGGTTCCCTTCTAAGGGTCGTATCGGATCGTTCCCGCGACCGGGATCGGTTGGCCATCGCAGCCCTCGACCGCCACCGAGCACAAAAGGGAGGTGCGGCTTTCACGGACAACGTCGCAGCCGAAATGCCATTAACCCCTACGGAAGCGAGGACGGCTCCTGACACTATCATCCCTGCTGGCACCACTGTGGTCTACCGCCCTCCAGGAGAGCGGAGAGCCTATCCGTGCCGGGTTGAAAAGGTTGAAGGAGACCAAATCTATCTGGTACCTCATTTGAAGGCTTGGACCGGATGGGTCCCCGATAGGAAAGGTCACGCCTGCTGCCGCCGAAAAGGACCTCTCTCAGTAGTGGAAGGACTTCGCTTGGCTCAAAGCCCGCTGTCGGGAATGCTCGTGAAGGCCCGCATTGCAGCGATAGACTCCGAGGCCATGGCAGGTGTGGCTCACCTAGAACAAGCCTCGGAGGAGAGATTTGAGACAGGCCACATCATTGGACTTACCCTCATCCTCGACTTGCTGGACCTGCACGGTGGCGATGCACAGGCGACAATGAGGAACGGCTGCCTAGCTCCAACGTTGTTCCGCTGATCCAGCAAGGTTCACAGTAGGTGCACTCTGCCCTTCCCTTTTTATCCTCTGGCAGTGGTGCCAAGGCCCGACCAGGTGTCGGGCCCTTTCTTTTCAGCTACGCTGAAACCAACACTGCGTCGCAGGCTTGGAATTGTGTGATGGGTTGATGTCTCGCTCTAGGATGCTCGTCACCGGCATACGGATTGGCCTGCTTCTTGTGCGGGGTTTTAACGATAGCCAGTCCGCTGTTCCCTTGAGCCGAGCGCCCGCCCCGGCTCCGACATAGGGAGGCTCGCATACAGACACCACCTGGGCCGAAGTATGCCTCCACGCTGTCATCTTGAGTGTCTAAGGCATCCTTCCGCTCGACAATCCGAACTAATCAGCCGGGTCTCCCGGATAAGCGCAATTAGCAAGTGACTTCGCGTCACAACGGGCCCTTCCCTCAGGGATTGGGCCCGTTTGCTGTGTTTGCCGAAGAACAATTGTCTAGTCCTAAGTCTTAGTTTCTCTGCTTTGACATCAGGTGCGGCGTCAGAAATGATTAAGGCACGTTAACCGCTCTTTCTCTCGGCCAGCACTGAAAGCAGACATGAGCAAGCAAGAGAAATTAAGGATCGATCCGCGCCTAGACGCAGAGGATTGCACTTATCAGTGCCCAGTATGGCTGACGTTATCGCTGGCGTCTTTCGGGATCATGGCCCTAGTCAGCCATCACGTCTTTGGCTGACATACAAAGATCAGTCCCATAACAGAACCCTGTTCGGCTCTATCCCGGGCAGGGTTTCTGTATGTCGTCCGACAAAGAGAAGCGCCCTGCACATGGCAGAGGCGCTTCAGTTCCAGAGGGAGAACAGCCCCCAACTCTCCACTCTTGGAAAGCCCCACACTGGCTGATTTGCCAGCTTTGACTGCGCCGGAAAGAACACAGAGGGGCTGAACGCAATTGATCAGATGCTAGCCAGCAGAAGGCTTGCCCCGATGAAGGAAGTGACAGAGGCCGTGAACAGGATCGTTGCCCGCTGAAGTGATGGGCCAGGGCTAGCGAAGCCCGTTGAGACTGAAGTGGTGTCTCGATGAGGCCCCGAGGTATGAGGGTGCTGCATGGACCTATCCTGCCTTTTGACTGACGACGTATGGTCATCAAACGCAGATGGTTGACGGCCTATTCCCTCGCAGAAATCATAAAAATTCTCTGCAAGTGCTGGAACCTGAGAGGACCCACGCGCACGTGGTCGATTGTCTCTCCCTGTCAGCCACTAGGCTAATAGCCCTTCCGCTCTCCTCTCGTCGAACGGACATCTTCACACCAGCTTGCCTTCTTAGAGGAAGCTGGTCCTCAGCCGAAGGATTTCGTGTATGCCGTCTGCCGTGCCTGAGCGTCGATCAAGTGAGCGCTTCCCTGTAACCATAGAGGGATGGTTCGCAGGCGTGGCCACCGGAGATCCGATTGCATGCACTGTCTCGGATCTGTCCGAGACCGGGATGCGGCTTGTGATCCCCTCTTCAGCCAACTTTCAATTGAGGTCGAACTGGAGATCCCGAATGCACAAGCCACTGCCTTGGTCCGTCTGGTCTGGACCGATGGAGCGTATTACGGAGTGCGATTTACAGGGTAGCCCAATGAACGCGTTCGTCTCTGCCCTCGCCTGCCTCATTCCTCTTGCTGCCCGCGCAGCCGAGGAAGACGCCATCACGCAGAAGGCATTCCGCATCATCACCCAACATCGCCTTCTTTCACGGGCGGAACTGACCTGCTCGTCCTTGGTGCTGGAGGAAGCCACGAAGACGGTGGCAACGGTCACTGTTCGGGAGAAGCACGGCGGGAAATGCGGTGGCGCTCCAGAGACGGCTCCGCGTCGGTTCACCATGGAAATCGACCTGACGACCGGGACGGCTCAATGGGACAACAACGACGCGATGGAAATGAAGCCCATCTCTCATTGAGGAGATGTGCAAAAAGGGCGGCCTTGCGACCGCCCCTGCTCCGAAGAGCCCCTTCCATACCTTGCCCCGCCCCGCCTCACCGGATCGCGCCATACGTAGCCGTTGGACCCATGCTACCCGCCTCGATACCCTTCGGGGCCAAGGTATTCAACAGAAGGCCCTGGAGCGCATCTCCTCACCGCTCCGCCTGATCCCGTCGGCTCGAGACCCCGCGACGCTTGCGCTCTCAGCCCTGTAACAAGTCGTCGACGCCAACCGCCGCGTCACGACATCGTGAGATCTCCAGCCCAGGCCCAATCCACTACCTGAGCTAGCCCGAACTGGTTGAGCTTTATGACGGAATTCAACGACTTCCCTCCAATCTCGAAGGATATTCAAAAGCCCTGAACATAAGTGCATGCGGATTTGGGGCATAATCTTTCGCCCGCCCCTACCCTAGACTCAATCCAGCCAAGCCCAATCTGTGTGTCCTCGAACCAAGCGGCAGATACGCCCGGGACATGCCGTCAGACCCTGAATCGAAGGAGCATCGACCGACATGCCGATCTCTCATGACCTGGACCTCAACCGACGCGACCTAATGGTCGGCGGGGGCACTTTGGCGGCCCTGACTGCGGTCCCTGCTGTTGTTCAAGCCCAACCATCCCCAGCCGGAGCGCCTACCTTGATGAAGGTATCACTGACCGTGAACGGCCAATCCCATGATCTTGAGATCGACACACGCACAACCCTTCTCGACGCTCTGCGCGAGCACTTGCACCTGACTGGGTCCAAGAAAGGGTGCGATCACGGCCAGTGTGGTGCTTGCACGGTCACTATCGACGACCGCCGGGTCAACTCATGCCTTACGCTCGCGATCATGAACGAGGGCATGGAGATCACCACGATCGAGGGCCTCGGCACCCCGGGTAATCTTCACCCTATGCAGGAGGCGTTCATCAGGCACGACGGTTACCAGTGCGGCTACTGCACGCCGGGCCAGATCTGCTCGGGCGTCGCCGTGCTCAGCGAGATCAAGGCCGGGATCCCGAGCCACGTCACGTCCGATCTCACGCAGCCGATCACGCTGAGCGAGGCGGAGATCCGCGAGCGCATGAGCGGCAACATCTGCCGATGCGGCGCCTATTCCAACATCGTCGAGGCCATGACCGAGGTGGCCGGGAGGCAAGGATGAGGGCGTTTACCTACGAGCGTGCGGCATCGCCCGTCCAGGCGGCCGCCGCCGCTGCGGCCAATTCCGACGCGAAGTTCATTGCGGGCGGCACCAATCTGCTCGATCTGATGAAGCTCGAGATCGAGACGCCCACCCATCTGATCGACGTGAATGGGCTTGGGCTTGATACGATTGAGGCCACGCCCGAGGGCGGACTGCGGGTCGGAGCGCTGGTACGCAACACCGATCTTGCGGCGGACGAGCGCGTGCGGCGCGACTACGGTGTGCTCTCGCGAGCCATCCTCGCCGGCGCCTCGGGCCAGCTCCGCAATCGGGCGACCACAGCCGGGAACCTGCTTCAGCGCACCCGCTGTCCCTACTTCTATGACACCGCCCAGCCCTGCAACAAGCGTCAGCCCGGCTCGGGCTGCTCCGCCATCGGCGGCTTCTCCCGCCAGCTCGGCATCATCGGCACGAGCGAGGCGTGCATCGCCACGAACCCGTCGGACATGGCCGTAGCCATGCGGGTCCTCGACGCATCGGTCGAGACGGTGAAGCCCGATGCCACGACGCGCCGGATCCCAATCGCCGAGTTCCACCGCCTGCCCGGCGACACACCGCATATCGAGACTGTGCTGGATCGGGGTGAGTTCATCACCGCTGTGACGCTGCCCCCGCCTAGCGGCGGCAAGCACCTCTACCGCAAGGTTCGTGATCGCGCGTCCTATGCCTTCGCGCTAGTCTCTGTGGCTGCGGTCATCCAACAGGATGGAACGGGTCGGGTGGCAGTCGGGGGCGTAGCCCACAAGCCCTGGCGGATTGAGGCCGCCGAGTCCGAGCTGCCGCGCGGTGCGAAGGCAGCCGCGGAGCGGTTGCTAGCTGGTGCGAAGCCTACTCATGAGAACGCATACAAGGTGCCATTGGTCGAGCGCACGCTCGGCTCCGTACTGGACGAGGCGAGGAGCTGAGCCATGAAGTTCGACAAGCCGGAGGCGACGAACCCGATCGACCAGCTCAAGGTCGTAGGTCAGCCGGTCGACAGGATCGACGGCCCCCTCAAGGTCACGGGCGCCGCAACCTATGCCTATGAATGGCACGATCCCGATGCAAGGCTGGCCTACGGCTACCCGGTCGGATCAACTATCGCCAAGGGACGGATCGCGTCGATGGATCTCTCGCGGGCCCGCACGGCACCGGGTGTGGTCACCATCGTGACGGCCAGAGAGGCCGGCCAGCTCGGTAAGGGATCGCGGAACACGGCGACGCTCCTAGGTGGCCCGGACATCGAGCATTACCATCAGGCGATTGCCATTGTGGTGGCAGAGACCTTTGAACAGGCCCGCGCCGCCGCGGCGCTCGTGCGCGTCACCTACGAAGAGGCAGAGGGCAAGTTCGACCTCAGTGCTCAGAAGGATAGCCTTGGACCGAGCGATTCAGACGTAAAGGTCGGGGAGTTCGAGACGGCTTTCGCCGAGGCGGCCGTCCGGCTCGACGAAAGCTACACCACCCCGGACCAGTCCCACGCCATGATGGAGCCACATGCATCCTTGGCCGTGTGGGACGGCGACAAGCTGACGATCTGGACGTCCAACCAGATGGTCGCCTGGAGCGTCGGTGATGTCGCAAAGACGCTGAAGATCCCGCCGGCGAACGTGCGCGTCATCTCCCCCTACATCGGTGGTGGTTTTGGGTCGAAGTTGTTCGTCCGGTCAGACATGATCCTTGCAGCCCTTGGATCTCGCGCCGCCGGACGGCCGGTGAAGATCGCGCTGCCAAGGCCATTTCTCGTGAACAACACCACTCATCGCCCGGCGACCATCCAGCGCATCCGGATCGGCGCCGGGCGGGACGGCAGGATCACGGCCATCGCGCACGAGGGTTGGTCCGGCAACCTGCCGGACGGTGATCCCGAGAACGCCGTGGATCAGACCAAGCTGCTCTATGCCGGTGCCCACCGCCTGACGGGCAATCGTCTTGCGACGCTCGACTTGCCCGAAGGTAACGCCATGCGGGCCCCTGGCGAAGCCCCGGGCCTGATGGCGCTTGAGATCGCCATGGATGAAATGGCGGAGAAACTCGGGCTTGATCCGATCGAATTCCGGGTGATCAACGACACGCAGGTCGATCCCGGTAATCCGAAGCGGCCATTCTCCCATCGACAGCTCGTAGAATGCCTGCGTACCGGCGCCGAGCGCTTCGGCTGGGCGGCCCGCAATGCCCGCCCCGGGACCATGCGGGACGGACGCTGGCTCAAAGGCATCGGAGTCGCAGCCGGCTTCCGCAACAACCTGACCATGAAGTCGGGTGCTCGAGTCAGGCTCGATGGTCGCGGCGTGGTCACGGTTGAGACCGACATGACGGACATCGGAACCGGCAGCTACACGATCATCGCCCAGACTGCGGCCGAGATGATGGGCCTTCCGATCGAGAAGATCTCGGTTCGCCTCGGTGACTCGGCGTTCCCGATCTCGGCCGGTTCGGGCGGCCAGTGGGGCGCCAACAGCGCGACGGCCGGTGTCTATGCTGCGTGCGTCAAGCTCCGCGAGACCGTCGCGCAACGACTTGGATTCAATTCCATGGATGCCGTCTTTGCCGATGGCGAGGTCCGTTCGGGCGATCGGCGCGTGTCCCTGGCTCAGGCGGCCAGCGATGGTGAGCTCGTTGCTGAAGATATGATCGAGTTCGGTGACCTCAAGAAAACGCATCAGCAATCGACCTTCGCGGCCCACTTCGTGGAGGTGGCTGTTGACGCGGCGACCGCCGAGACACGCGTGCGACGCATGCTTTCGGTGTGCGCAGCAGGCCGCATCCTCAACCCGAAGACCGCCCGCAGCCAAGTGATCGGCGCGATGACGATGGGTGTCGGAGGCGCGCTGATGGAGGAGCTCGCCGTCGATACGCGGCGTGGGTTCTTCGTCAACCACGACCTCGCGGGCTACGAGGTTCCAGTCCACGCCGACATTCCGCACCAGGAAGTGATCTTTCTTGACGAGGTCGATCCAATGTCCTCGCCGATGAAGGCGAAAGGTGTTGGCGAACTCGGTCTGTGTGGCGTCGGTGCGGCCGTTGCCAATGCGGTCTACAATGCGACTGGGATCCGCGTACGCAATTATCCGATTACCCTCGACAAGCTGATCACGCAGCTTCCCAGCGCAGCATGAAGCATACGACAGGCGACGTCTGCGGACCTGCGCGGGACGTCGCCGGATCCGTCACAGTTTTGAGGCAGAGGCGAAATTTAACAATTGTTTGTGATCCCCTCTCATGCGGCGAGTAGATCAAACTGTTCGTCGAGCGACGGGTCCCGACTCCAGGCATACTTCGCCGGCGATGTCACGGCAACCTTTGGTCAGCGGCTTCTGCTCTAAGAGCTATGGGATGACCAAGCCCATCAGCGACAAGCGCCATCGGTTCCCCCCTCAGATCATCGCCCACGCCATTTGGCTGTACTTCCGATTTCCCCTAAGCCTGCAGCTCGTGGAGGAGATGCTGTTCGAGCGCGGTATCCTCGTTTCATACGAGACCATCCGCCGGGTGGAGCAGGAAGTTCGGACCAGCTTATGCCCGGCACCTTCGCCGCAAGCCGCCACGCCCGACTGACATCTGGCACCTGGACGAGGCGGTCATCAGCATCGCTGGCAAGAAGCATTGGCTCTGGCGCGCTGTCGACCAGGATGGTTACGTGCTCGATGAGATCGTCCAGA
>Ga0209902_100497_pt1 | contig 39970 bp, 35 predicted proteins | sample FECB27metaG_FD_188304 | JGI IMG/M metagenome (GOLD analysis project Ga0209902, IMG submission 188304) | Cyanobacterial communities from the Joint Genome Institute, California, USA - FECB-27 (SPAdes) (version 2) | ecosystem: Environmental > Aquatic > Thermal springs > Hot (42-90C) > Microbial mats...
CCGAGATGCGGATCATTGGCCAGGATCGGCCGACCGCTCGCGGTGCGGCCGGGACCGACCGTCCAGGCATTGGATCCGGCATTGCCCGCCTCGACGCGCGCACCCGCCGGATCGCGCACCGGCGTGGGCGTCGTGCCGAAGGGGAGGGCGCCGCCGGCCTCGGCCAATATGCCCAGATCCGCCTCCGAAACCGCGGCGACGTCCAGACCGTCGGGTACACGCAGCGTCCAGGCGGGGCGCAGCGGCGCGACCAGCGCGTCGAGGTCCAGCATGCCCAGCGCGGCCAGTCGCGCGCGGCGGATCTCGTCGTCGACATTGCCGATCTCGGCGCCGCGCTCGATCGCAAGGTCGCGGATATCCCAGCGCAGCGGCACCGCGCCGAGGATGCGATATTCGGCGGGCAGCAGCGTGGGATCGGCCATCACCTCGTCGATGCGGGCATTGATGCCCGCGACATAGCCGCGCGCACAGGCGAGGATTTCGGCTGGCACCCTGGCCAGTTCCGCATCCACGTCGCCGCGGAAATGGAACAGGCGTTCGGCATGATCGTGCGCGGCGAATGCCGGGCCGAAAGCTTCGGCCAGCCGCCCCATGCCGCGGCGATGGCCCAGATCGAGCTGGAACAGCCGGTCGCGCGCGACGGTGTAGCCCTGCCCGAAAAACGCTTCGGCCTTGCTCTGTGCGCGGATGTGCGGAACGCCTAGCGCGTCGTCGACGATCTCGATCGGTCCTGACGCGCCGGCAACGGTGCGGCGTCGCACGGGCATGGCGACCGCCGCCCCGGCACGCGCCATCGGCAGCAGCACCGCCAGTGCGGAGGTCCCGGCAAGGAATGCGCGACGGTCGATTTTCATATAATACTCCAGGCGCCGCGGCTGAATTAATCGGTACGATATCGAAACGATCGCGGCCATCCGGCATGACGATATCAGGCTATCCCAAGTGTTGCCTGGGGCGTATAACAAGCGCTGCGACGACTATGCAGTCCGGCTATCGAGCGTAATTTCGTTATAATTTCGGATGCGTTTCTTTTGCTCATCCATTCCCTGGGGTTATGGCAGGGGTAACGAAAAGAAGACTCGGCGTCGGTTGACTTGCATTAGTTGCAATCGGACGTTCGCCTGGGACGTGCCGTCCGTCGACCGAAAAGCGGAGTCGGGTTGCCCGTCCTGCGAACGACGTAGAGCAAAAAATTAAGATAAACACGATCAGGGACTGCTGACCTCCGAGAAACCACAAAAGTGGGGAGGCAGACAAAAATGGAGAAATGGCCGGCCGTTCGCCGGTCGTGTCGCGTACTTCAAAGGGGGATTAGAAATGACCAATAGCCACCCGTTCAGCAAGATCGGCGGATACGCCGCGCATGCCAGCTTCGCCGCGATCGCGCTGGCGAGCCTGATGCCCGCGACCGCCGTCGCGCAGACGCCGCAGGATGCCGCCGAGGCGGAGACCGCGCCCAACGACATCGTCGTCACCGGCACGCGCATTCGCCGCGACGGTTTCGAGGCGCCGACGCCGGTCACCGTGATTTCGCAGGACGACCTGCAGAACGGCTCGCCGTCGAACAACATCGCCGACGTGGTCAACCAGTTGCCGTCGCTGGCCGGTTCGACCCGCCCGTCCAACTCGCGCCTCAACCTGTCCAGCGGCCAGGCCGGCATCAACGCGCTGAACCTGCGCAACCTGGGTGAAGTCCGCACGCTGGTGCTGGTCGACGGCCGCCGTTCGGTGCCCTCGACGATCACCGGCCTGGTCGACGTCAACACCATCCCGCAGTCGCTGGTGCGCAGCGTCGAGGTGGTGACCGGCGGTGCGTCCGCGGCCTACGGCTCCGATGCCGTCGGCGGCGTCGTCAACTTCATCCTCGACAAGAAATATACCGGCCTGAAGGCCTCGGTCGACAGCGGCATCACCACCTATGGCGATGGTCGCAACTATTCGTTCGACATCACTGGCGGCATGTCGTTCGCGGGCGGACGCGGCCATATCCTGGTCAGCGGCGAGATCGCGCATCGCGACGGCATTTTCGAGGTTGATCGCCCCTGGAACCACACCGGCTATGTCCGCATCCAGGATCCGAACTGGACCGCGAGCAGCACCACGCCGCAGTTCCTGATCCGTCGTCAGGTCGGCGCGGCTAACTCGACGCCGGGCGGCCTGATCACCGGATCGGCCGGTGGCGTCGCCAACAGCCTGCGCGGCATCTATTTCGGTCAGGGCGGCTCGATCAACCAGTATCAGTATGGCGCGCTGACCTTCCCGAACCCGGCCGGCGCAGCAGCGCCGACGCTGACCCAGGGTGGTTCGTGGCAGGTCAATGATTCCGGCCGTCGCATCGGCCTGGATCCCGCCGACGATCGCTATGGCGTGTTCGGCCGGCTGAGCTATGAAGTCGCCGACGGCGTCGAGCTGTTCGCGGAAGCCGCCTACAACAAGCAGGAAGTGCTGTTCAACGCGGGTCCGAACCTGGCGACCGGCATCAGCCTGGCGGCCAACAACGCCTATCTGATCAACGCGCTCGGCCCGACGCGGCTGGCGGGCATCACCGGCGTGACGCTGGCGACGACGGCGGCGGACCTTCCGTTCCGCGGCGTCAACAACAAGCGTTCGGTGCAGCGCTACCTGATCGGCGGCGAGGGCCAGTTCGAAGCGTTCGGCAAGACCGCGAATTGGGATGTCTATGCCCAATATGGCCGCACCAAGATGCGCGAGCAGCTGCGTGACATCATGCACATCACCCGCATGAACCAGGCGACCGCCGCGGTGTTCGCGCAGGCGGGCAATCCCGGCGGCTATGCCGTGGGATCGATCCAGTGCGCGATCAACGTCGATGCCATCACGACGAACAACGATCCGAACTGCCGGCCGTTGAACCGTCTGGGCCTCGGCGTCGCCGATCCTGCCGCGATCGATTATGTGCTGGGCGACCCGTATCGCGACGAAGTCGCGGAACAGACCGTCGCGGGCGCCAACCTGTCGCTGACGCCCTTCGCCACCTGGGCGGGCGATGTCAGCGTCGCGGTTGGCGGTGAGTATCGCAAGGAGAAGATCCGCGGGTTCGTGCCGCAGGAGTTCCAGCCGATCATCAACCCGAACGGCACGACGACCAACCTGTGGTCGGTCGGCAACTACCTGCCCACCAACGGCAGCTACAGCGTGAAGGAAGCCTATCTCGAAACCGCCGTCCCGCTGGGCTTCGGTCTCGAGTTCAACGGTGCGGTGCGCGCGACCGACTATTCGACCGCGGGCTATGTCACGACCTGGAAGCTGGGTGCGACCTGGCAGCCGATCGAGGACATCCGTTTCCGCGTGACGCGTTCGCGCGACATCCGGGCGCCCAACCTGAACGAGCTGTTCCAGGCGGGTGCGGCAAACAGCGATTCCGTGCGCAATCCGCTGTACAATGCGGCCGATCCGTCGAAGGGCCCGGCGACCTATGGCTATTCGGCCACCGTCACCGGCAATCTGGCGCTGAAGCCCGAAAAGGCAGACTCGTGGAACATCGGTGCGGTCCTTTCGCCGCGCTTCATTCCGGGCTTCAACTTCTCGGTCGACTATTTCCGCATCGAGATGAAGGACGCGATCGATACCCTGTCCGCGCAGGAGATCATCAATCGCTGCTCCGAGGGTATCCAGGCGTTCTGCGACGCCATCACCCAGGATCCGGGCCGTTCCACGCCGACCCAGCCCTATCTGCTGTTCCGCAGCAGTCCGTTCAACTTCGCGAGCAAGCTGGTGCGCGGCATCGACTTCGATGCGTCGTATCGCCTGCCGCTGGACAAGCTGTTCAGCGGTGCCGACGGCACCTTCACGCTGCGCGGCGTGACGACGCGCTATATCGACAACATCACCAACACCGGCGTGGCGGGCGTCGTCCCGCTCAACACGGTGGGCGTGAATGGGGGTCAGTACAGCACGCCGAAGTGGATCTTCCGCGCCAGCGCCACCTATGAAACGGACAGCTTCTCGATCACCACGGTGGGTCGCGGCGTCAGTGCGGGCAAATATGCCGCCAACGGCATCGAGTGCACCACGGGCTGCCCGCTCTCGACCACGCAGTTCCCGACCTATGACGACAATCATGTGAAGGGTCTGTTCTACGTCGACCTCAACGTCTCGCAGAAGGTCAACATGTGGGACAAGGGCGAAGGCCAGTTCTTCATCAACGTGACGAATATCTTCAACAAGGGTGCCTTGCTGCTTCCCGAGACCGGGCTTGCCGCGAACAGCACCTATTCGGACCTGCTCGGCCGTACGTTCCGCGTCGGCTTCCGTATGCAGATGCGTTGATCCAACGATTACGGCGCATCCTTCGGGATGCGCCGCAGTCTGATATTCCGGCTCCATCCCACTGGGATGGAGCCATTTTAATGTCCGGGGCAGTCCCGCGTGGCGATCAGAACCGCGTGCGGAGCTCCAGGCCGAAGGTCCGCGGCGCGGCGACGGATTCGATGATCTGACCGGGCACGATCGCGCCGGCTTCCTTGTAGATCACATAGTCCCGGTTGGTGAGGTTGCGGACCCAGAGATAAGCACCCCATTTGCCGCTGTCTGCCTGCAGACCCAGCCGTGCGTTCAGCAGCGTGACGGGATCCTGGCTGTAGAGATTCTCGGCGGTGAAATAGACCTTCGACCGGTATGACGCCTCGCCGCGCGCGAAGATCGACAGGCCGTCGGTCAGCGGCCGCTCATATTGGAGCGACAGGCTGGCATTGTGCCGCGGCGCTCGCGGCAGCCGGTTGCCCGAATAATCCGCCCCGGTGGTCGTCGCGTTGGGATAGGAGGGATAGGTCGCGTCGATATAGCCATAGGTGGCGCCGACAGTCAGTTCGCGCGTCGGCCGCGCGGCCAGGCTGATCTCCGCGCCCAGGCTGCGCGCGCGCGCCGCGTTGGACGTCTGGAAGACCGGGATGCCGTTGATCAGGATGGACTGGTTCGCCTGAAGATTGCGATAGTCGAGATAATAGGCCGCGATATCCAGGCGGAGCTTGTTGTCGAGGAATTCGGATTTGAAGCCGACTTCGTAATTGTTGACGCTCTCCGACTCATAGGCGGCGTCGTCGGTCGGCGAGATCGAGAAGACGTTGAACCCGCCCGATTTATATCCCTGAGAGAAAGTCGCGTAGAGGAACAGGTCTTTCCCGGGCTTGTAGTTCAGGCTGACCATCGGCGAGACGTTGCTCTCCCCGCGCGAGATCGTCCGGGGGGCGGTGGTGCGGAGCAACAGCTGAAGCGGATCGCCGAGCTGGCTGTGGACGACGGTCTTCTTCTCATGGGTGAAGCGCAGGCCGCCGGTCAGGCTGAGCTTGTCGTCGAAGCGATAGGTGCCGTGCGCGAAGGCCGCGTAGCTGTCGGTTGTCACATCCGCATAGATGCTGCCCTGAACCTCATACGGATAGACGCCGAGATCGGGGCCGGCGATCGAATGGGCGTCGGTGTCGAGTTGCTGGTGGAAATAATAGGCGCCCAGCACATAATCGAACGCGCCGTCGCTGGCGGAGGCATAGCGCAATTCCTGCGAGAATTGCCGCTGGTTCTCCTCGATGCCGGAAGCGAGGATGTCGAGCGCGGTGTAGTCATTGTCCGCGATATTGTCCCAATCGGAATAGCGATAGGCGGTGAGCGAGGTCAGCGTTCCGCCGCCGACCTTCCAGTTCAGCTCGCCGGAGATGCCGCCGGTGTCGCGCACGGCATAGGGGTCGCGATTCTGGGCGACGACGCGCGTGAACGGATCGGGCTGGTCGAGCGGGCTGCCGGTGAAGACGCCGTCGTCGAACGCCTGGATCGATCCCGAACGCGTGCGATCGCGCGAGATGTCGCCGCGCAGCGTGATCTCCAGCGTGTCGCTGGGCAGGAAGGTCAGCACTGCGCGGCCATTCTGGCCGTTGCGATTGTCGAGGCGGCGGCCGGTCAGGCTGTTGCGGATCAGGCCGCGCCGCTGATCGAAGGCGCCGCCGATGCTGGCGAACACGCTGCCCTCGACCAGCGGGCCGCTGGCCATCGCATGGCCGGCAAAGGCATTGTAATTGCCATAGCCGAAGCTGGCGTCGACATAGGCGTCGTCGGTCGGCTTGCGAGAGATATAGTTGATCGCGCCGGCGATCGCGTTCTTGCCGTAAAGCGTGCCCTGAGGTCCGCGCAACACCTCCACCCGCTCCAGGTTGAACAGGTTCATGTTGGCGGCTGTCGCGCGGCCCAGATAGACGCCATCGACGAAGATGCCGACGCCCTGATCGAGCCCGGGATTGCTGAGGTCGGCGCTGATGCCGCGGATCGCGATATTCTGCCCGCGCAGGTTGCGATCGTCGATATAGACGTTGGGCAGCATGTTCGCGAGATCCTCGACCCGGCGGACGCCCGAGTCCGACAGCGTCTTGCCGGTGATCGCGGTCAGCGAGATCGGCGTGTCCTGCACATTGACCGCGCGATGCTGCGCGGTGACGACGATCTCTTCCACGCCGACATCGTCGCGCGCATCGCTCTGCGCCAGCGCAGGCACGGCGTAGACGGAGGCGAGGGCGGTCGTCACCGCAAGACCAGCCAGTTTCAATCTTACCATCTTCATGCTCCCTGTTCCATTTATGTTTGTGGCGTCAATATCAGTAATGGGATCGGAAAAATGCCGGCCGTGTCACGGACCTTCGGCCGCGCCATCGGCATTCGCGTCCTGCTTCAGCGTGACCTTGTCGACCTTGCCATTGGGCAGCAGCGGCAGCGCATCGCGGATGACGAAGCGCTTGGGCAGCTTGTAATTGGCCAAGCGCGCGCGGCAGTGCGCATCGAGTTCGCTTGCATCGATCGGCGCGTCGGCGATGAGATAGGCGACGCCGCTTTCGCCCCACAGCCTGTCGGTCACCGACACTATGGCGGCCAATGCGATCCCGGGATGTGCTTCCAGTACATCCTCGACCTCGCGCGGATAGACGTTGTATCCGCCGGACTTGTACATCTCCTTGATCCGCCCGACGATGCGGTAACGGCCATCGGCGCGGCGCACGGCGGTGTCCCCGGTGCGCAGCCATCCATCCTCGGTCAGCGCCTCGGCGGTCGCCTCCGGCCGACGCCAATAGCCGAGCATGCTCCAGCCGGAGCGCGCCCAGACTTCGCCTTCCTCGTCCGTCCCGGCTTCGCTGCCGTCGGGCCGCATCAGCTTCACCTCGACGCCCGGAAAGGCGGGGCCGACGGTGTTCGCCAATATGTCGCGGTCGCGCGTCGGCGCGGTCGCGGTGATCGCACTGGTCGTTTCGGTCATGCCGTAATTGGTCGCCAGGACGGGGCCCATCGCGATCAGCCGGTCGAGCATCTCGCCGGGCATCGCGGCGCCTTCCCATAGGATGAGCTGCACGGCGGACAGGTCGTAGGCCGGGAAATCGGGCAGCGCGAACTGCATCTGGAACACGCTCGGCACGCTGCCCCAGATCGTGCATTTCTCGTCGACGACCAGCCGCATCGCTTCTGCGGGTTCGAAATTCTCCATGAAGATCACCGCGCCGCCCGCGGCCAGCACGGGGCAGGTGGCGTCGATGACGCAGCCGATATGGTTGATCGGGAAATAGTTGAGGATCCTGGCGGGCGAGACCGGCCACAGCACGTTCTGCGCGCGGCTGAACTCGCATATGCCCTGGTGGCACAGCAGGGCGCCCTTGGGCTTGCCGGTGGATCCCGAGGTATAGACGATCATGCAGGGATCGCGCCCGCCGGTGGCACTGCGCGCCACGGTCAGCGCAGCATCGCTCACGGCAGCGCCGCGCGCGACCAGCGCGGCATAAGCCTCCGCCCCGGGAAACAGCGGATCGTCGTCCAGCGTCGCGACGGCCTTCAGGCTGGGGCAGTCGCGCACCAGCATGGCGAGGTCCTCGGCATAGTCGCGATCTTCGATCCGGCTGCGCGCCAGCAGCATGACGGGCTCGGCATCATGCATCACATAAGCGAGTTCGCCGATGCGGTAGCGCGGGTTGAGCCCCACCCAGATCGCGCCGATCGACACGGTCGCCAGGAACGCGACCAGGAAATCGGGATGCGGGGTGCTGAGCGTCGCCACCCGATCGCCACGGGCGACGCCGATCGCCAGCATGGCGCGCGCCAGATCGTCGACCTCCGCCGCCAGCACGGCATAGCTCCAGCGCCGATCGCCGAGCACCAGCGCCTCGGCCTCGGGAGTCTCCGCCGCGAAGCGCCGGATCAGGTCGTCGACTCGTTCGGCGGTCATGCGGAAACTCCAAGGGGGCGGGAAGGGCTGCGCAGCAGCGGCAGGCTGGCGAACAGGCAGATTGCGGGGCCGATGGCGAGCGCGGCGACGATGCCGTTCAGCGCCTCCATCGACTGAATGGTCGCGCCGGAGCGGAATCCGGTGAGCGACAGGCCCAGACCCGCAGCGGCGGGGCCGAGCGCGAGGCCGAGCTTCTCGCTGGCGGTCCAGGCACCGGTGAACAAGCCTTCATGCCGCATCCCGCTGGCCCGGGCCGATGCATGGGTCAGATGCGCCGCAAGCGCGAAGGGGCCGACCTGTATGCCGGCAAATGGAATGCCGATCAGCATGTAGAGGATCAGGCTGGGCGCGGCGGGCGCCACGGGAACGATCGTGAAGCCGAGCGTGGTCAGACCGCACAGCGCGGCTGCCGCCGCAATCGCGGTATTGGCGCCGAAGCGGCGGACGGCCCATGCCCAGAGCGGAGTCGAGGCGATGGTCGCGATCAGCATCAGGCCCAGCGCCGTGCCCACGCCATCCTCCGCGCGGCCGGCGACATGGACGATCCAATAGGGGGTGAGCGCCGAGATCATGCCCATGCCGGTCAGTTGCAGCACATAAGCGGCGACCAGCCGGCGGAACGGACGATCGGCGATCAGCGCCGAGATGCCCGTCCTCAGCGAGGGGGGATCTGGCTGTGTCGCACCATTGATCGAAGGCGCGGCGAAAAAGGCGGAAATCATGCCTGCGCAGCAGATCGCGGCGATCAGCCCAGCCATGAACACATAGCCGTCCCGTCCGCCGCCGCCCAGGCCGACCAGTATCGGGGCCAGCCCGGCGCCGATCAGCGTGCCGATCATGCCGAAGCCGATCCGCCAGGCGACCACGCGTTCGCGCTCGCCCGCATCCTCGCTGATCTCGGCCGGGATCGCGATGAAGGGCACGGCGAACAGCGAATAGGCATTGGCGAGCAGGAAGTAGATGGCGGCGACCCAGGGAAGGGCGGCCGTGCCGTGCGGATAGGGCCAGGCGAACAGCGCCAGAAAGGACAGCGAAACGCCGATGCCGCCGACCAGCAGAAAGGGGCGGCGGCGGCCGAAGCGGCTTTTCGTACGGTCGGACCAGGCGCCGACAAGCGGATCCCAGGCGATCGCGCACAGTTTCGGCAGCAGCACCGCGATTGCCGCCAGTGCGGATGGGATGCCCAGTTCCTCGGTGCAGAAATACAGCAGCAGCACGGTCGGCACGGTGGCGAAGACGCCGGTGCCGAACGCGCCGAGCGCATAGCCGATCAGCCGGGGATAGGGCATCCGCATCCGGCTGTCCTAGGCCTGTGCGGCGTCGCCGCTCGGCGGAACCCAGACCGACAGCCATTCGCCGGCCAGCGCCAGCCGATCCTGGCCTTCGATCTCGATTTCGACGCGGATCTTCACGATCTGACGCTGCTTCTCGTCCAGATCGCGCGAAATGGTGTGGAACCGTCCGCGGATGCGCGACCCCACAGGCACCGGTGCGATCAGCCGCATCCGATCGAACCCGTAATTGAGATAATAGCCGTGAACCTCCGGCTCCGTCGACGACGAGGATCGGGTGGCGTCGTGCATCAGATGGGTCAGCAGCGACATGGTGAGGAAGCCGAACGAGACGGTGTGCCCAAACGGCCCGATATCGCGCGCCCAGACGGGGTCGACATGCATCGGATCGGCATCGAGCGTTGCACGGCTGAACTGGTCGATAAGATCCTGGTCGACGGTCAGCCAGTTGGAAACGCCGAGATCTTCGCCTGGGACCACTTCATCAATCGGCTTGGCAGCTTCGGCAGTCTCCGTCATCATGATCTCCTGAAACGACTATTTCATAAATCTGACGCCAGAATCAGTTTTTGTCAATCGGAGTGAATTTCGAACCATGGCCACGACCGCGAAACGGGGAAAAACAAGGGCGCCGCGCACGCCGCCGATGGCGGTGGCGCCCGTCGGATCGGGGCCGATCCTTCGCTATGCCGACCATCTTCAGAATCAGATCGCCCATGCGCCGAAACGGACCAAGGGGGAACGGACCAAGGATGCGCTGAAGGTCGGCGCGATCCGCGTGCTCGACGATGTGGGCTATCACGCGATGCGTGTGTCCGACGTCTGCGAAAAGGCGGAAGTGGGCAGCGCGACCTTCTATCTCTATTTCGAGAACAAGGCGGATATCACGCTCCAGGTCCTCACCGAATATCTGGCCTGGTCGGCGGAATTGCTGCCGGAACGGGAAGCGGGGGCGTCGGCATTCGACACGATCCGCGCGACGAACCATCGCTGGCTCCAGGCGGGCAGGGCCAATGCCGGCCTGCTGCGCTGCGTGCTGCAGCTCGGCGACGAGGAACCGGGCTTTCGCGAGCTCGTCCATCGCAGCAACCGGACCTGGTACGAACGGATCGCGCGTTCGATCGTGCGCCGCGCGCCCGAAGGCGCCATGTCCGAGGACGCGGCTTTGCTCGCATCCTACAGCCTGGGCGCGATGATGGACGAAATGGCGCGCAAGCTGATCGTCTATCCCGATCCGGACCTGCTGGCGCTGACCGGACGGGCGGCGCCGACCGATATCGAACTCGCCGAATTCTTCGCGGTGCTCTGGCATCGTACGCTCTACGGAAGCCTGCCGATCACCAGCGAAGTGTCGCCGGTCGCGCGCTCGATGGCGGGGCTCGATCTGAGGCCGGACGCTTGAAGGCGTAACGATATCTGGAGCGGAGAAGCGACGATGCTGGCATTGATGACCGCCCTGTCCCTTGCCGCCGCGCCCGATGCGGCGATCCTGCATGAAGCACGGGATTTCATGGCCGGCTATGCCCGCGATCTTCTGGCCGACGATCGTGCCGCCATCGTCGCGCGTTACTGTGATGCGGGCGCGTGGCGCGGCGGCACCCGGACGATGAAGCTCTATTCGCAGGCGGAGCTGACGCAGCATTACGCGCGCGGACGCTGGAACGCGCCGGTCGCGTTCGCGTGGGGCGCCCTCGATTATGAAGCGCTGGGGCCGCAATCGGCGATGGTGACCGGCGGCTTCACGCTTACCCCCGCCGGCGGCAAGCCGGCCCAGATCGGCGTCTTCAGTGCGGTCCTGCTGCGCCGGGACGGCGCGCTGTGCATCCGGCTCGAGCATGAGAATTTCATGCCGCCCCGACCATAGCGGGCAGTCGACAGATGGAATGGCTGTCGTAATAGTCCGCGACGATGGTCGAGGGGGCATGATGATGAGATGGTCGGCGATTCCGATGGCGGCGCTGTTGATGGCGGCCGCTCCGCAAAAGGTCGACATGGTCGCTGCCGTCCTGCCGCCGCCGGTGGCGCCGGGGCCGGCTGTGAAGCCCTATGTGAGCGTTGCCGAGCCGCTGGTGGCGATCACCCATGTCCGCGTCATTGACGGGACCGGCGCGGCGCCGGTCGCCGATCAGACGCTCGTCATCCGCGACGGCCGGATCGCCGCGGTCGGATCGGCGCCGCCGCCCGAGGGCGCGCGGGTGATCGACGGGACGGGTATGAGCGTGATGCCGGGCATCGTCGGCATGCACGATCATCTATTCTACATCGCACAGCCCAATCTGACCTCGGCAGGGAAAGCGGAATCGCCGACGGTCCTGCCGGAAATGCCGTTCAGTTCGCCGCGCATGTATCTCGCGACCGGCGTAACGACGATCCGCACCACCGGCAGCGTCGAGCCCTATACCGATCTCAACCTGAAGCGGATGATCGACGCCGGCAAATTGATCGGCCCGCATATCGACGTGACCGCGCTGTATCTGGAGGGTGAGAACTCGCCATTTGTCCAGATGCAGCGACTGGCTCGCCCCGAACAGGCGCGGCGCGCGGTGGAATATTGGGCGGATCAGGGGGCGACCTCGTTCAAGGCCTATACCAATATCGGTCGCGCCGAACTGAAGGCCGCGATCGAGGCGGCGCACGCGCGTGGATTGAAGGTGACGGGGCATCTCTGCTCGGTGACCTATCCCGAGGCGGCGGCGCTCGGGATCGACGATCTCGAACACGGCTTCATGGTCAATACGCAGCTCGATCCGGGCAAGACGCCCGACAAATGTTCCGCCGGACGCGGCGAGCCCACGCTGGCGGCGATGCCCGCCGACGGCGCCGAAGCGCGCGCGCTGATCAGGCTGCTGGTTGAACGCAAGGTGGCTGTGACCTCGACATTGCCGGTGTTCGAGGCGCGATCGCCCAATTATCGCGTGCTGCCCCAACGCCAGCTCGACACGCTGACGACTGAAGCGCGAACCGATTATCTGCTGAATTATGCGCGCTCGGCGTCCCGTCCGGCCGCGGCGAAGGCGGAGGCCGCAACGCTATGGGCGAATGCGCTGGCGCTCGAACGTGCCTTTGTCGCCGCCGGCGGCCTGCTGATCGCGGGGCCGGATCCGACCGGCGCGGGCCAGGTGTTGCCCGGCTTCGGCGATCAGCGCGCGATCGAACTGCTGGTGGAAGCCGGGTTCAGCCCGGTCGAGGCGATCCGTATCGGCACGCTCAACGGCGCCATCTATCTGGGGCTGGACGCGCGCATCGGATCGATCGCGCCGGGCAAGAATGCCGATCTCGTCCTGGTGCGCGGCGATCCGTCGCAAACGATCACCGACATCGAGAATGTCGTGACGGTATTCAAGGACGGGGTGGGCTACGACCCCGACCGCCTGCTTCAGTCCGTGCGGGGCCGCTACGGCCAATATTGAGCGAACGGGGTTTCGTCGAAAATGCGAGATTCGGCTGCTTTGTACGGGATTTCAGATATTTAGTGGCCTTGCGCCAGCGGCTGAAACTGGACATGCTCGATCTTCCGAGGACGGGCAATCCGCGTCCTCCAACAAGGATCGCGCATGAACCGAGCAGCCTGGGCGATTCTGGCATTTGCCGCATGTTCGACGAGTGCCCCTTCGCAAACCATGCGTCCGCGCGACGTCGACGCGCTGCCGTCGTCCACGCCCACTTTGGTCTCGGCCTATGGCAGCGACCCGCTCCAGGTCGGCGAGCTAAGGCTGCCGCCGGGGAAGGGGCCTTTCCCGGTCGTCATCGTCGTGCATGGCGGCTGCTGGACGAAGGGGTTCGCGACCTGGAAGAACACGGCGCCGCTCGCCAGTGCCCTCACCGGCATGGGATACGCCACCTGGAACATCGAATATCGGCAGATGGGCGATCCGGGGGCGGGCTGGCCGGGAACGTTCAGGGACTGGGCGGCCGCCACCGACCATCTGCGGATCCTCGCGAAGACCCAGCCGATCAGCCTGAAGCGCGTCGCGGTCGTCGGGCATTCGGCGGGCGCCCATGCCGCGCTCTGGATCGCATCGCGGCCTCATCTGCCGGCGCGCAGCGAGATCGGCTCGAAACGTCCGCTGCCGATCTCCGTCACGGTGGGCATAGACGGTCCGGGCGACATCACGTCATTTGTCGGGTTCGACGCGAAGATTTGCGGAAAGCCCGTGATCGCGCCGCTGATGGGCGGATTGCCGCAGGAACGTCCGGACCGTTACAGGCTGGCATCGCCCGTCGACAATCTGCCGACATCGGCCCGGCAATATCTCGTGACCTCGACGGTGCTCACGCCTGAGGCGGGGGAACGCTATCGATCGCTGGCTGCCGCAAAGGGGCAAACTGTTCAGGTGCTCGATGCGAAGAATGGCGGCCATTTCGATATCATCGCGCCCGGCTCGGCCGCCTGGAAACAGCAGATCGAACCGTTCCTTGCCAAGGCTCTGCGGGGCAACGAATAAGCCGGGATGGCGGATCGATCCGAATGGACGACCGCCCGATCGTCGAGCGCGATCGACGCAATGGAAGGAAAAGACCGTGAAGCTGCAAGACGCCCTCGCGCCGACCTACCTCCAGATGCTGCAGGCGTTGTCGGCCTGGCTGGGCAAGGCCGAGGCGCAGATGCCGGGCGGCGCGGCGGACGCGCTGCTGTCCGCGCGGCTGGCGCCCGACATGTTCCCGCTTTCCACCCAGATCCGCTTCGCCTGTGTTCAGGCGCAGGAAGGCGTCTACCGGCTCAAGGGACAGGATTTTCCGGACTCGGTCCGGCTGCTGCTCGACGAGGGCCGCAATGCCGGCGAGCATCCGGGCACGATCGCCGGCGCGCAGGCGCGGATCGACGAGACGCTGGCGGTCGTGAACGCCTTCGCCGCCGAAGTGCTGGACGTGGATCCGCGAACGCCGATCGCCCACGACCTGCCCATGGGCATGGTCTTCGATCTCAGCGCCGAACAATATGTCCGCGACTGGGCGCTGCCCCAATTCTACTTCCATGTGATGACCGCCTACGCGATCCTGCGAAACGCGGAAGTCGAACTGGGCAAGGCGGACTATGTCACGCATATGTTCGCCTATCTGCGGCCCGGGACAATGCCTGCGCGATAACGGGATGCCGTGGCGTCCGCGTCGGCAGTTCGCTACTCTTCCGATAATCGCGACAATGTGGGTCAAAACTGCCTTCTGGCTCATGTCGCCGGCGCAGTCAGATTCTTCCGCTTCAGGAATGTGTGGCGATTGCGGCCCTGCGCGGAAACGATGCCCCCGGCAATAAGGAGCAGCGCCCCGATCAGTCCGAGCAGCGGGCTGAAGAAACGACTGAGGTGTCCGCCGATCGACCAGCCGATCAACCGATTTACGAACGCGCCCGGATCGCTTCCATGGAGCGACGTCCATCGGCCGATCATGATAATGCGGACGCGTTCATGAGGGTCCGATGGCCGCCATTCATTGCCGATGTGACTGAGATGCAGCGCGGCTGCGACCGGATCGTCATCGAAATACGCACGTTGCGCGAGAACATATCTGGCTTGCTCGGACAGTTTCGGCGTCAGATCATGGGGCTTCAAAAGATAGCCGAAGATATATGGATCTCCGTTGGACGACGATTTTTCGGTATGCTGCGAACCCGCGCGACTGGAAATCGCTTTTTCCGGCATTGCCTGTATGGGCGGATCTTCCAATTTTCCGGCGTAGCTATTGGGAAATGTCACAACCAGCAGAATGGGCGTTACGAGATATGCGACGGTTCGCATCCATCGACGCTTCACGACGAGCTGGATCAGCGCGAGCCACGCCAGTGGCACTGCGATCAGGAATTTCGTGCCGAAGTACGCATCGTTTGCAACTGTGTTCAGCGCATGGCCTCTCACCTCCAGGCCTCGTTCGACAAGTATGTGATCGAGTGGAAGGGGAACCGTTATATAGGGGTCGAAAAGGCCGGTTCCGGATGGGTCGGGTGTCCAGATCGCAGCGGCGATCGCGATCGCGAAGAGCCCCACAACCCGGGCCACCCGTCCCTGGCGTTTGAGCATGCTCGCTCTCGCATCGAGTGACCGGACGGTTTCCTGAAACGAAGACACGGGCTGGTGCTCCATCGCTTCCCAGGAAGCGAGATCGATCGCAGCGGGCTTCCCGCCGTTCGCTGTTTCGCTGGAGCGCGCGTCATCCATCACGCAATGCGTCTAGCGCGAGGAGATTAAGTGGCGGTTATCCGCGAATGTGGAAACAATGGCTTGGTCGTACGCATCCGCGATATCTTCATCGCTCTCCGCTTTGGCGCCCCTAGGTGTCGCGCTACGGCACCCCATCGCCAGAGTTCCGTGGAGTTTCGGGGATATCCATGCACCAGATAGTGGGTTGATTTGCCTGCCGCCACCAACGGAAGAACATTGCGTCAATCGATCTGAGCTGTCACGACATACGATATGAATTGGATCGCTCGCAATTCTTTGGCGATGGGTCTCGGGATTTTAGCGGCGGCCGTCACCGTTCTGATCGATCGACCAGAAGCTGGACATCAACTATCGGAGCTGACGATTTTGGCGAGTGTCCTTATCTTCGTCGGGATGTTCCCGCGAAGACGGAAACACTCGCCCTCAAACGACGATTAGCGGCCGTTCTTAATCGCGGAGATGTCCCGGTCATTGCCGCTGGGCCGGACGCCTCAGCCCTCGACCGCCTGTGCGATCGCGATGGCCTTCGCCTTCAGTTCCTCGGGCGGTGCCGGGGGCTTGCCGAACGTGATCGCGCCCGGCGGCGTGACTACGATCATCCTCCCGGCTTCCGGCACGAAAGACAGGGTGTTCAGCCTGGTCGCCCAGATCGCCTTGCCCTTGGGCATCGGCACATCTTCCGACGGCCCGGTTGCGTCGGGCTGCGATTTCAGGCCGGCGATCTGGGAATCGATCGTCCCTCCGCCGGTCTTGTCCTGACGCAGCAACAGACCGAAGCTGGTGCTGCCATCCGCGCTCGAATAGCTGCAATTGGACACGATGATCTGCTCGTTGCTCGTCTGGTTCGGACTTTCCGCCTTGGCGACGACGAACCCGGCAGCCTTGCCGGCTGCCTCGGCCGGAAATGTCTTGCACGCGTCGGCCGCCCAATCCGCGGATTTTCCGGAACCGCCACCACCGCCACCGCCACCACCGCTTCCGCAACCGGCGATCAGGCCGGTCAGCATGAGCGCGCAAAGCGAGAGGGCAGGGCTTCTGGTCATCGGCAGATCCTTCTTCTTTCCAATGGGGTCAGCGCGGGCGGCGCGCAGGCGGTTTGGCCGGCGGCGATTCGAACCAGTATCGGCTCTCGTCGGGCAGGATGGCGATAAAGCCGGCATCGGTCTCGGCCAGCCGGAACCTCGTCTTGTGCAGCGGATCCTCGAACCGGGCTTCACCCTTGTCCGCGTCGAAGAACCAGCGGGCGGATTCGGCGAGCGCGGGGACGGCGTCGCATCCCTTCGACACGAACTCGCCACCGACATCGTCGGTCCAGGCGATCTCCGCGCGGCATATTGTCCGCTCGGAATCCTCGCTCTTCACGATATAATGGCCAAGATAATAGCGCTCGAACTCGTTGGCGGGGCGGGCCGTCGCGGCGGTCGCGCAACCCAGCGCCAGTACCGCCAATATCTGTCCGGACTTCGTCATCATAACATCCCAATCCATCCGCCGGCCGGCCGCCGAATATCAAACACGCCTCGCTCGGGAGAGCAAGCTGTTGCACCGGTTTGGAAAGTCGAACAGGTCGATCGATGTGGCGTTGCCGCACAATCGGTCGACGATTATCGTCGCGCGATGATCGATGCCGTTCGTATTCTCATGCCGCGTCTGCTCATCGCCGCCGCTGTCGCCGGGACGCCCGTGGTCGCGCTTGCCGCACCGCCGGAGCGCGGCCAGACCGTTCATGTTCCTGCACCGACACCTCCGTCGCCTCGTCCGGCATGGAATTGCCGCGCGCGGGAATCGGTGGGGGCGACGGAGATCCGTGGCGCGCGACAGCTCGATGCCGCCGGCAATCGCCTGACGGAGGGCGCGGGCTGGACCGATGCCTATACCGCCGACGCGCGCGCGTCGCTGACAGTGTCGGTGAACTGGCATCCGGTTCCCGGCCCGATGAGCTTCGCCGACGGGATGACGACTTTCTACTTCAGGACCGCGCAGCCCATGGCGAGTCCGCTGTCCGCGCGGCTGGCGGGGCGGCGGACGATCGAGAGGCCCGCTGGTCAGGCCTATGATAATCCGCGCGAATTCATAAGCTATGTGCGGATCGGAGAACTCCTCGACGCGGCGGGCGAGCATGGCGCGCTGAAATGGACGCTGCGCGGCAAGTCGCCGGCAAAAGGCGGTGGGCCGCTTTCGGCCGAGGGCCTGTATCCGCTTGGCGAAGTGAGCGCGCTGAGTTCCGGCTTTGCCAGGCTACAGGCGCAATTCGACATGATGCAGGCCGACTTCGCCAAACGCTGTCGCCGGCAATAGGATGTTCAGTCGGACGGCAGGGCCGGCACCGGTAGCGCGCCCGCCGGCTTGCGCGCAGCAATGCTCGCCTCATAGGCGCGCAGCACAACATCCACCGAGCCGTCGGCATTGCGGGTGAAGTCCAGGCTGTCCTCCTCGTTCGCGCTCGACAGGAAGCGGCCATTGCCCTGATAGCGGAGCGGCAGGGGCGGGGCGCCGCTCTTCACGCCGCCGAAGACCGCCTTCAGCGTGCCGTCGGCGTACAGGAAGCCGATCCGGTCGAAGCCCACGCGCAGCGCGCCAACCTGGTAATCGCCGGCGATCGCCTGGCCCAAGTCCGCCGGCACCGTCTCGTCGCGTGCAGCCAGCGGCGGCAGACCCAGGAACAGGCGGGCGAGCTTGCGCTCGAGCGAGACGGTGGGGAAGGCGGTGTCCTGGCTGTTTGTCGCGATCGCGATCGTCAGGTCGTCGTCGGGATAATAGGCATAGTCCGCCGCAAAGCCGAACACCTCGCCGGCATGGGTGTATTTGCGGTGTCCTTCCAGGCTGCTCGCGACCAGGCAGCCGAGCATGTACGGATTGGGTGTGCCGTCGGCCATGGGCGACTGGGTGAGCGCCAGGCCGCGGACCGTCGCGCTGGTCTTCGGTCCGAACATGCCGCGGCGATAGCGCAGCATGTCGGGCGTGGTGGAAACCAGCGCACCCGCGGCGAAGGGGATTTCGAAATCATAAGGCAGCGAGCGGCGGAAGCCGTCCGCAGTGCGGTGATAACCGCGCGCACGATCCGCAGCGCCATCGTCGCGCGCGTCGAAGGCTGACCGCGTCATGCCGAAGGGTTTCAGGATGTTGCGTTCGACATAGCGGTCATAGGGTTGTTTGCCGACCGCCTCGACGATCAGGCCGAGCAGATATGTGTCCGAATTGCTGTAGTGGAATTGCGTGCCCGGCCGGAACAGCAGGGGCTTCGACGCGAAATGGCGAACGACGTCGGCGCGGCTCATGCCGACGGACTTGTCCATCGGGAAATCGGGCAGTTCGGTGTAGTTGGGGATGCCCGATGTGTGGTTGAGCAACTGGCGGACGGTCACGTCGCGCGATGGTGCGGCCAGATCGGGCAGATAGTCGCCGGCGGGCCGGTCCAGCCCGATCCGCCCCTTGGCGGTGAGCTGCATGACCGACAGGCAGGTGAAGGATTTGGTGATCGATCCGATCGGAAAGCGCATGGCGGGCGTGACCGGCGTCTTTCGATCCAGATCGCCATAGCCGAAGCCGCGCTGATAGACCGTCCTGCCGCGCTGTTCGATCGAGACCGAAATGCCGGGATAGGGCCCGGCCGACAGCGCGTGCCCGACGATGGCATCCGCCTGCTCGGTGCGAGAACCCGCGCTCCTTGCGCCGACCGGCTGGGCGAGCGTCGCGGTCAGTAGGGCGACGCCACAGGTAAGGACGATGCGGGCACGAGGCGATGGCTGCATGGATGATCTCCGCATCGACGAGTGGGTAAGGGTAAAATAATAAAACTGACGCCATGTTTATAAATTGGCTGAGCCGGCCTTGTCAAACGCGCCCGTTGGTATCGACCGGCTTGACTCCGTGCCTGATCGCATTGATCATGAATATGACATCAGGATCATATATGCTCGGCGCATGCCGGGGAAGTGGAGTGGGATGGCGTTCGAACATCTGATGCGCCGGGCGGGCCATGTTGTGCTCGCCGCGATGCTGGCGGGCTGCGCTGCGCCATATGCTGCTCAGGCGGAGGATGCGGCCCCGGCGGCGGCCGACGCCCGGTCGGACGTCTCCTATTATCTCGCGATGCGCGATGGAACGCGCATCGCGATCGGCCTCTGGTATCCTGCCGGCAAGCCGCCGACCGGCAAGGCGCCCGTGCTGCTGATCCAGACGCGCTATGGCCGCGCCGGCATCTACGGCCATGGGGAGGGCGGGCGATATGCCGATTTCCGCAAGGCCGGCTATGTCGTCGCGGTGGTCGATGTCCGCGGCTCGACCGCGTCATTCGGGCCGCGAGATGTCGAGCTCGGCCCCGACGAGATCGCGGACATGGACGAGATCATCCGCCATTTCAAAGCCCAACGCTGGTCCAACGGACAGGTGATCGCGACCGGGGTGTCCTATATGGCGAGCACCGCAGATCTCGCGACCGGATCGCCCGCCGGCCTGACCGGCGCGATCGTCCGCGAGTCCGATTTCGATCCCTATCGCGACCTGATCATGCCGGGCGGCATCTCCAACGATTTCATGCTGGAGGGGTGGGGCGCGGATACGCTGCGCCGCGATCTCGGCCGCTCGGTCGATCCCGCACTCGGCCTGGATTGCGCGCTGCGCGTCGCCGATTGCCCCGGCCTGTTCCCGCGCATGCAGCATGTCGATGGCGACGAGGATTTCGCGCTGGTCCGCCAGGCGATCGCCGGCCGGCGCCGCTGGACCGCTCAGAGCTATGCCGGCGCCGATTATTTCGACGACAAGGCCGCCAATGGCCATGCGCTGGCCGAATTCAGCCCGGGCATGCGGCTGGCCGAGATCCGGCGGCAGAAGGTGCCCGTGCAATATTGGGGAAGCTGGATGGATGCGGGCACCGCGGCCGGCACGCTCAACCGCTATGCTGCGACGCCCGAAATCCCCGCCCAGGTCATCATCACCGCGAACAGCCATGGCGGCAATGTCTCGACCGATCCGTTCAGTCCGGCGGGCGGGGCTCCCCTGCCATCGTTCGACGAACAGGTCGCGGCGATGCAGGGCTTTGCGACGAAGGTCCGCGCGGGCGAACCGGTCGGGCGCTCGATCCGCTATTATGTGCTGGGCGCGGGCCAGTTCCGCGACACGCCCGTCTGGCCGCCAAAGGGCGTCGAGACGCGCCGCTTCCATCTCGATGCCGCCAATGGCCTGTCCGATCGTGCGCCGGCGAAGGGCGGGTCGGATCGCTACGCGGTCGATTTCACCGCGACGACGGGCGCGAAGACGCGGTGGAGCACGCAGTTCGGCGCCGCCGCCGATTATGGCGATCGGCGCGCGGCCGATGCGAAGCTGATCGCCTATACCAGCGCGCCTTTCGACCGCGACATGGAACTGGCGGGCCAGGCGAGCATCGGCCTGACCATGACCGCCGAGACCGTCGATCCCGCGATCTTCGTCTATCTGGAGGATGTCGCGCCTGACGGGCGCGTCACCTATCTGACTGAGGGAATGCTCCGCGCGGTCAGCCGCAAGCTCGCCGCGCCTGCGGATCTGCCCTATCCGATGGCGGCGCCGGCCCACAGCCACAAGCGCGCTGATGCCGAGCCTGTGACCCCCGGAAAGCCGTTCGAGGTGAAGATCGGATTCTTCCCCGTCGCCGCGCTCGTGCGGCGCGGCCATGCGATCCGCGTCGCCATCGCAGGCGCCGATGCCGGCACCTTCCGCCGCTATTCGGAAGGAAAGCCGGACGTCTTCACGATCTTCCGCGGCGGCGCGCATGCCAGCAGGCTGGATCTGCCGCTCAGGCCGTGGGACGGGCCGACGCACTGAACCCCGTCAGGCGTGGGCGATCCAGCCGCGCCAGGTGAAGGCCGCGAAGAACATCTCCGGATCGGCGAAGCCCGCGGCGCGCAGCACGGCTTCGTCCTCTTCCGGGTTCAGCATATTGACGCTTTTGGCGACGGCAATGCGGGCGGCGTCGGCCTGTTCGGTATCGGCGCCCGACGAGACAGCGAAGGCGGCATAGCGCGACAGCCAGAGCGATTTCTCGTCCTGCGGGAAGCTGCCATGCGCGGCGACGAAAGGCGCGCCGGGCTTCAGCCGACGGTGGATCTCCTCCACGGTCCGGCGGCGTTCGTCATCGGCCAGGAAGTGGAGCGTCAACAGACAGGTCGCGCCATCGAACGGCCCTTCAGGTGCGTCGTCGATATAGCCCGTGACCAGTTCGACGCGATCGACATGCGGCCCCATCGTGCGCGCGGCGAGATCGAGCATCTCCTGCGCCGGATCGACGCCGACGAAGCGCCAGCCCGGATGGGCATCCGCCAGCGCCTTCATCTCCAGCCCGCCGCCCGCGCCCAGCACCAGGATACGCGCATCGTCGGGCACACGCTCCGCCAGCAACAGGCCGGTCATGCGGTGCAGCGCGTCGAAACCCGGCACGAAGCGGCGCGGTCCCTCCGAATAGCGCGCCACAGCCTCGGGATCGGAGAACATGTCGAGGAAATGCCGGGCGCCGTCATGCGCTTCAATGTCCATGGTCGTGGTCCTTTTCGGTTTGGGTCCGCCGCGCGAAACGGGCGTCGAAATCGGCGCTGAGCATGGCGAGCGTGACGTCGCCCAGCCGTGCGAGCAGCAATGCCTCCGCATCGCGGCAGGCGGTGTCGAGCGCGGCGTTCACCGCCTGCTCGACAAGGCATCCGGGCGCCTCGGTCCGGTTGCCGATCGCGAGCAGGGAAGGGCGGCCGATCGCGTCGTAGATAGCGCGCAAAGTGACGGCGTTCAGGTCACAGCTCAGCGTCCAGCCGCCGCCATGCCCCTTTTCGGAGCGCACATATCCCTGTTCGCGCAGGCCGGCCATGATCCGGCGGATGACGACCGGGTTGGTCTGCATCGCACGGGCGAGCGTTTCGGACGTGGCCGGCCCGCCCTGCTGCGCCATGTGCAGGATGACGTGGAGGATGCCGGAAAGGCGACTGTCGCGTTTCATGTAACTTCAATTAGTGCATGATGGCGCGTGAGTCAAAGGACGCTCGTCACCAGCGCTGTCACGATGTCATGGTCGTGATCGGTGAAGCACCACACAGGTCGCGTCGTCGGACGCCTTCAATCTTGGGAATGCGCGGCAATCCGGATCCGATCGTTCGACGTCGCGGATGCGTTTCAGCACCGCGGCGGCGCCGTCGGTTGCGATCTCGCGGACCATCGCGGCGTCGTCGCCCATAGCATAATGGGTCGTATAGCGTTCGAACCCGTCGCTCATCAGCACGATCGCGTCGATATCGGCCAGGTCGATATCCGCCTCCCAGCCGGCAAAGCTGGCGCCCGTGGCGGGCGTCGAGACATGCAGCGGATCGAGGCGGAGCTGGAATTCGCGCCGTTCGCGCAGCCAGGGCATCTGCGCGCCCATGATCGCCTTCGGCGCGAAGCCGTGCTCCGCCTGCGCCTCGATAACGCGGGCCAGCACGCGCGCTTCGCCCGCGCCGCCATCGCCGGTGGTGATCCGCGCGACACCGCCGGTGCTGTCCAGTGTGAAGGCGGGGCAGTCGGCCAGGTGGAACAGGTCGCCACGGCATGACGCCCCCGTGCTCACGATGCGGATCATCGTGACCGCCGCGAGCGGACGGGCATGGAGCGGAACCCGGTCGCGCCGATCACCGACCGCCGCGTCATAGGCGCGCGCCACGTCCGCTACCGCGCGGGCGTGCAGCGCCTTTGCGGGCAGCTCCAGTTCCGCATTGACCGCGATCGCATCGGACAGTGCATTTGCGTACCACGCGACGTCGCCGGTTTCGGCGCCGACATGATCCTCGTCCGCGACCGAGGTCGCACCGTCGACCACCCAGGCATAGAGGCTGGAGCCGGTGCGGACCCATCCGGCGCGATCGTCATTCTCGCGCCCGCCGATATGCGTTTCGGATACCAGGCGGACGATATCGAAATCCATGGCGACTCTACTCCCTGACCGGCACGGCACGGCCGCGCGCGGTGCCCCTGCCAGATCGTCGGTTGCGATGCCAATGAACTTCCTGTGCAGATGCGCGGTCGATTGCGGCCGCGCGCCGGGAGTGTGATGATGGCGGCCCAACCGGGAGCCGAGCCATGGAAGCAGCAGCGCCACGACGTCCGATCCTGATCCCGCCGGGGGAGGGGCGTCGCTACCCGATGGGCCGGATGAATGCGATCTTCAAGGCGGACCGCGACGAGACCGCCCGGCTCTATTCGATCTCGGAATGGTGGCTGGAACCGGGCACGCGCGGACCGGGCGTGCATGCCCATGGCGAGGATCACGTCTTCTACGTGATCGCCGGCACGCTGAGCCTGTGCCTGGCGGATCAATGGTCGGATGCGGCGGCGGGAAGCTATGCGGTCATTCCCGGCGGCACACCGCACGATTTCCAGAATCGCGGATCGGTGGCGACGGGCTTCATCTCGTTCAACGCGCCCGGCGGGTTCGAGGCGCGCCTGCCGGATATCGCGGCGGCGATGTCGGAGGCGGATCTGAGTTTGTAGGCGATTTTCAGGGCGCTCGATTTCAAGCGTTCGTCGACTGGATGGCGAAGAAGGATGCGGAGTTCACGGCGACGATCACCAAGAAGCAGCGCTGATCGGGTCGGGCCATTTTCATTTGTCGAGGAAGGTTCGAAATCTCTTGTCGATACTTGAATAAACGACATCTGCGAGAGCTTTGTCGCCATAAGCATCGACGTTGGTCATATGGCCGTTATATCCACCGACCTTGCAAAGCGTGCGGCCGTCTCGCCATACCATCATCAGTCCATGTTCCGGTTCCCACTCGCATTCAGCCTCCATCTCGACATAATAGTGTCCATCGCTGTGGCGGCTTTTGCTGATATGGACGCCGCCTGGCGTTACGTACGACCAGATCGCTTCGACGCTTTCCGGAACGCCTATGTCCTCATCAAGAGAGGTTGCGCCGACGGCCTCTCGGAAGTCCTGATAATAAGCGTAGACATGCCGTGAGTCGCGACGTCTGTCCGCAGGCGTAAGGGAGATGAAGGCTGCCAATGCGGCTTCCGCTTGCTTCGTTGGGGAACCGTCATCCCCAAATTCCATCTCCACATCGACTTCGGAGCCGTCAAAGTAGGGAATTCCTATCGTCGCCATTCTTTTTTGTTCCAAGATTATCAGGAATGAGCCGGCAGTTTCGTGTCGAGTGTTCGAGTTGGTCAAGGCTTCAGCTTGAAGGCGACCTTTGCGTGTCGGCGCGCGAATGGTAGCTCGGCGATATGCCGGGATCGCATGACAAGATAATTGCCGCTGCCGCGAAAGCTGCTCTCGGGCCGCTGAATTTTCGACGCAAGGGGCGTTCGCGTCTGTGGCTCGCCGACCATGGCTGGTGGCTGACTGTGGTGGAGTTTCAGCCGAGCGCGTGGAGCAAGGGCAGCTACCTCAACGTGGCCGCACATTGGCTCTGGGGCGAGATGGGATGCATCACGTTCGATTTTGGCGGACGAGTGGCCGAGCATGAGGAATATCAGTCCGACTTGCAGTTTGCGGATGCCGCTGCGCGTCTGGCAGAGAATGCGATGCGTGAGGCCCTGAACCTCTTGCAAATCTTCACATCGTTGGAAGCAGCGTCTGATATTCTGTTGGCTGAGGTGCGTGCGGGGAACAAGCCTGGATCCGGTCATCCTGACTGGTCGGCATATAATGCTGGCGTGGCGGCGGGCCTCGTCGGGCGCTCGGCTGATGCGGCGGAGATGTTCGCCTCCATTCTCGATGGCCTGGCGTTGCCGGCATCGCTCCTGCACTCGGCGACGAAACGTATGGCAGAGATTGCAGCCGACCCGCCGGCGCTGAAGCGAGAAGTGACATCGCTTATCGAGCGTCAGCGAAATGTATTGAAGCTGCCCGAGTTCACCGGGCTTCCGGTGTAAGTTCATTTCCGTTCTGCTGCAGCGCTTGATGCAAAACCGTCAGGCGCCTGTCCGCCCAATTTCCGGGAATCCCAACCTCACTGCACCCGCCCCAGCGCCTCGCTCGGCGCGATCGAGCGCACGCCGGCCTTGGGCACGGGCATGCCCGCGGTCCAGGCGACTGCGTTGAGGACCATGCGGCGTATCTCGGGGGTGTCGAAGGCGGTGAGATAATGGACGCCGGTGAACAGGAAGCCGCGTCCGCCGCCGCGGCGCTCGAATGCCCAGGCGACGTTGCGTGTCTCGGCGGGAATGGCGACGTCCTTGCCTTCCTGGAACTGGATGCCGAGCCGGCCGCTCAGCACGGGGGTCATCCGGCCCGCCGCCGCATCGAAGCGCAGCCGAGGATAGAATTCGTCCTTGTAGCTGAACGGTCCGATGCCCTGCATGGTCGGATGGCGGACGGGGATGAAATCCGCCCGTTCGTTGGTGCGGTTGAACATGCCGTAGCGCGCCGCGCCCAGCCAGGCGCCGAGCGGGATGGACGTGTCGTCGGGCGGCAGGGTCGAGGATTGATGGAGCGTGACGAGCCCGACGCCCTTTTTCATCAGGGCGTCGAACCGGGCGCGACGCACGGGATCGAGCAGCGGGTGGCGTTCCAGTCCGTCGAAATACCAGACTATGGTCGCGGCGCGATCGAGCACCGCGGGGTCGTCGGGCCAGCCGTCGGGATAGCTATGGACGACCGTGCGGCCCGCGCCGCCCAGATCGGGTGAGGTCTCGATGAGCGCCTGGAGGATGCGGATGCCGTCGGGATGGGCATGTTCGCCGGGCGCATGGCTCTTGCGTCCGCCGATCAGCACCACGGTCTTGGCCTGCGGGGCTGAGGCGGCCATTTCGGCCGGCAGGAAAATGGCGAGCATGATCCAGAGCATCGGCCGCATGGCTCGTCTGGAAAGGCTGAAGAACTGCACCATGGCAATTGCCCCGTCCGTGGATCGCGTGACGCCGGGGACGATAGGCCATCTTCGCGCCCGACGCCATCGCAAGATCGAGGCGCGAGGAAGCTGCGATGCGGTGCAGTCGTTTCGCAGACGATCTGGCGTTCGGGATATATCCATTATGGATGATAATATGCGATCATTCAGTCGGATCTGGTTGAATTGGGAACAATACTGAAAAACGGTAAATCGCACCCAAATTGGCGGGTATTGCTAAGCGGTCGTTAACTTCAAAATACTAGGTTTTAGCTTGTTCGAGTCCGAAACGACTTGGGCGATGTTTAATATTTGGGTGCTTCCCCACAGGGTTGGCGCGATACCCTCGCGTCAACCCGATGGGATCAAGTCCGGGAGAAATGGAATGATCCAGAGATTTGCTCCGGCAGCCGCGATACTGGCCCTGTGCTGCGTCGCGACCCCGGCTCAGGCGGATGTGACCGGCACGGTCGACGCCACCATCACGCTGACCACCGGCTGCATCATCAACGGCGAGAACGTGGATGACGAGGATACCGGGTTCGATTTCGGTACGATCAACTTCGGCTCGCACACCAGCCTGTTCGAAGAGGCCGAAGGCGAAGTCGTCGGCTCGTCGGGAATTGCGATCCAATGCACGCCGGGCGTCGCGCCCGTGCTGACGTTCGGCGCCGGGCTGAATGACGGCGAAGGCGAAGGGGGCAACCGCGCGATGGTGCACGAGTCCGATACGGACAAGTTCGTGGGCTATGGCCTCTATACCGATAGCCATCGGGCCAGCCTCATCGCGGTCGGTGCCGGCGTCACCCTGAATGGCAACGGCAGCGCCCAATCGGTCAGGATCTACGGCAAGGCCTTTGGCGGCACGGCGCTGCCGGCCGGCACCTATTCCGACACGGTGCTCGTCACCCTGACGATCTAACCAGATCATGCCATGATGAAGACCAGGCTCCCCCTCTACGGAGCAGCGATGGCGCTCGCCCTCTCGACCTCGCTCCTGCCGGCCGACGCCGCGGCGGAAACCGGCAAGAGTTTTCAGGTTTCGGCGAAGATCGAGCCGGGGTGCCTGGTCGATGGTCTGGGGGCGACCGGGAATGCCGGCGTGATCGGCTCGCTGACCTTTGACGAGACGCCGTCGCTGTCGACCGCGACCCGCACTGCCAGCCTGTCCGCCAGCCAGTCGATCCGGCTGCGGTGCACCGCCGGTGTCTCGCTGCACATATCGATCAACGGCGGCGCGCACGCCAATACGGGTGTGCGCTACCTGCAACTCGGAAGCACGTCGACACGGCTGGCATACAGCGTGTGCGAGGATGTCGCGTGCACCAAGCCGTTCGCGATCTCCGCGGCGCGCAGCGTCACCATCGGGTCCGGGGAAACCGAGGATGTGCGGTTGCCGATCCATGGCCGCATCGCACTGCCCGGGGGCAAACCGGCGGGCACCTATACCGACACGCTTACGGTCACTTTGAGCTGGTGACATCATGAAGGGGGATTTCATGCGCTATCCACGTCTTTGCACTTCGCTCGCGGCGGCGGCGTATTCGGTCGCGCTCGTCGCGCTGCTGCCGGTGCCCGCCGCGGCGCAATCCGCGCCGATCCTGATCTGGCCGATCAACCCGGTGATAGAGGCGGATGCGCGCTCCACCGCGCTCTGGCTGGAAAATCCCGGCAAGGCGCCGATCCAGCTCCAGGTGCGGGTCTTCGCCTGGCAGCAGTCCGGCGAAGGCGATACCTACGCCGCGCAGAACGAGATCCTCGGCACTCCGCCCATGGTCACGATCGAGCCAGGCCGCAAACAGCTCGTCCGTCTGACCCGCACCCAGCCTGCGCCCGCGCGGGCCGAACAGGCGTTTCGCATCATCGTCGATGAAATTCCCTTGCCGGCCACGAAGGCCGCGGCGGAGGGAGCCGCGCGCATCCAGTTCCGGATGCGCTACGCCATCCCGCTCTTTTCCTATGGCGCGGGTGCTGCGTCGTCGGGTGGAAACCCTTCCGTGCCGGCACAGTCGCTCGCGTGGCGCATCGTCAGCGAAGGCGGCGCACGCTTCCTTGAGATCCGCAACACCGGCGCCATTCATGCCCGGCTGGTCGACGCCGCGTTCGATGCGGATGCCAGGCCGTTCGCGCCGGGCCTGCTCGGCTATGTCCTTGGCGGCGCCACGATGCGCTGGCCGTTGCCCAAGGAGGCGGGCGCCGGGGCGCTCCGCATGTTCGTCAATGGAACGGCGACGACGTTGCCCGCGTCCGGCGGCTGACCGACATGTGTGTCCGCCATCCCTCCGCCCATTCCGCCGGGACGCGCGGACCTCGGTGATCGCGGATGCATGGCGCACGCCCTGTTCCGATCCGCCGGTTGCTATGCCGGGCGATGGCCGGCCTTGCCGTACTGGCGACGGCCGGGCAGGCAGTCGCGGCATCGACCGTGCCAGTGCGGTTCGGCGCGCTTCCGGACCCGGACGAGCCGGCGATGCGTGACGACACCCAGCCGCTCCAGCTCGAACTGGTCGTCAACGGCGTCGCTTCGGGACTGATCGTGCCGGTCAGCCGGACGGGGCAGGGGCTGGAGGTCTCCGCAACCGATCTTGCGCAGGCGGGCCTTATTCTGCCGCAGGGGCTCGGCGAGCGCATCGTGGTCGAGACGCTGTCCGGCGTCACCACGCGATACGATGTCGGCAATCAGCGTCTCAGGCTGGACGTGCCAGCCGACTGGTTTCCGCTCCAGTCGATCGAGCGCGGGCGGGCCGGCCGGGAACGGCCGGTGAGCAGTTTCGGCGCAATGCTCAACTACGATCTCAATTTCAGCGATTCCGGCAGCGGTTCGCCGGCCGTCGCCGCCTGGACGGAAGCGCGGGTATTCGGTGGATTCGGCCAGATCGGCACCACCGGCGTGCTGCGCAATGGCCGGCGCGGCGGCGGCCTGGGCTTCACGCGCTATGATACCCGCTGGATGCATTCCGACGACGAGCGCATGATCACCTATGAAGCGGGCGATTTCATCACGCGCAGCCTGCCGGGCAATCGACCGGTGCGCATGGCGGGGGTGCAGATCTCGCGCGATTTTTCGGTGCGTCCCGATGTCATCACCTATCCGGTGCCGGAATTCTCGGGCAAGGCGGGGCTGCCATCGGCAGTCGACCTGTTCATCGACGGGCATCGCGCCGCACGCGCGGATGTCGTGCCGGGGCCGTTCACCATCGATGCCCTGCCCGGGCTGAGCGGCGCGGGCGAAGCGGTGATCGCCGTCACCGACATGCTCGGGCGGCGCGTGACGACGACCGTTCCATTCTATGTCACCAACGATCTGCTTCGTCCGGGTCTTGCCGATTTCGCGGCCTCGGCCGGCATATTGCGTCGGAATTACGGTCGTTCGAACTTCTCCTATGGCGATCCGGCGGGCAGTGCCTCGGTGCGTTACGGCGTCGCTGCGCCGCTGACTGTCGAGGGATCGGCGGAGGCGACGGACGGCCTGGTCTCCGGCAGCGTCGGCGCTCTGTTCCAGGTCGGCAATTTCGGTGTGATCCGGGCGGCCTATGCCCACAGCGATCACGATGGCGATCAGGGCGATCGCGTGACGGTGGAATATCAATACCGTTCGCGCGGCTTCGGCCTGTCCGCCAGTCATGTGCGCGAAAGCGAGGATTTCACCGATCTCGGCGGCGTCGACCGCATTCCTTATGCGCGCGCTACCACCAACGTCACCGCCAGCGTCTCGCGAGAAGCGATCGGCAGCTTCGCACTCAGCTATATCGAGCAGACGGGCGGGGGGCAGGATGTGCGGCTGGCCAACGGATCCTGGTCGATGCCGCTCGCCAGGGGAGCGACGATCTACGCCTCTGGCGGGTACGAACTCGATCGGCGCGCATGGTCCGGCGCGCTCAACGTCCTGATCCAGCTTGGCGGCAATCGTGGCACGGCCGCCGCCGGTGCGATGCGCGACGGGCGCGGCGGCACGACGATGCGCGCCGATTACAGCCGCGCCATCCCGGTCGCGGGCGGGGTAGGAATGAGCGCGACGCTGGCGCGATCCTCGGAGAATGGCGTCTACGGTTCGGGCGAATTCGCCTGGCGCATGCCCAATGTCGAACTGCGCGGCGGCGCTTATGGCGGGCGGGGCAATTTCACTCGCTGGGCCGGCGCCAGCGGCTCGATCGTCACGATGGACGGACAGGTTTTCGCCGCGAACCGGATCGCGGATTCCTTCGTGGTCGTGAGCACGGGCGGGCGGGCCGGGATCCCCGTCCTGTACGAGAACCAGCGCGTCGGAATCAGCGACGCCGGCGGCCATGTGCTGGTGCCCTGGGTCAGCGGCTATTATCCCGCGCGATATCAGATCGATCCGTCCGATCTGCCCGCCAATGTCTCCGCTCCGGAAGTCGAACGCCGCGTCGCCGTCGTGCGCGGCAGCGGCTTCCTGCTGGAATTCCCGCTCAAGGCCACACGATCGGCGCGGATCACGCTGGTCGACGGGGCGGGGCAGCCGCTCGCCGTCGGATCGGTCGCGGCGATAAACGGCGCCGCGCCGGCCTCGATCGGCTGGGACGGTCTGTTGTTCGCCGAGGAACTGGAGCCCGAGAATGTCGTCGTCGTCACCCTGGCCGGCGGAGGCGCCTGTCGCGCCGCTTTCCCCGCCGGCCGACCCACCGAGCAACCCGAACTGATCGGACCCGTCACATGTCGCTGACCCTGTTCCGCCGCACGCTAATCGCGATCGGCCTGGCCTTGTCTTTCTGGTCGGCACCGGCGCGCGCGCAGACATATGGATCCTGCATCGTTGCCACTGGAGACGCGTCGCTGGGCTCCGTCGGATCCTTCACCGTGGCGTCGGCGCCGCAACAGGGCAGCGGCGCGAGCGGTTTGAGCTGCACTTCGGTCACGGTCCTGACCACATCCTATCTCAAGGTGAAGCTGGAGAGTTCGACCTTCCTGCTGACCGGCCCGGGCGGCAGGACCATTCCGTTCAGCGTTTCCGCGACATCGTCGGGCACTGCGATGACCGCAGGCAGCGAGGTCGACATGTCGAGTCTCGATCTGCTCGCCCTGTTCTCCGGTCCGGCGGGAACGGTGCCGCTCTATTTCAGGACGTCAGAGACCGGCGGGCTCGCCGCGGGCACATATAGCGGCACCGTCAACCTGCGCTGGTTCTTCTCGGTCTGCGCGTTGGGTGTCGCCGGAGTCTGCGTGCCATCCAACAGCCCCGGTTTCGTTCGGCCGATACTGTTCACGCCCCTGAACTGGGGAACGGGCGTGCCGGTCACCGTCAATGTCTCGCTGACATTGAACAAGGATTGCCTGATCAATCAGCAGAACATCAATTTCGGTACGGTCCCGCTGGTTTCGCGCTTCAACCCGGTCAACGGAACCATCTCGATCCGCTGCAGCGCGGATACGAGCTATACCGTGGGGCTGAGCGACGGCGACAATTTCGCGGGCGGTTGGCGGCGGATGCGGCGGGATTTGACGAACGACTATCTGCGCTACGAAATCTACCAGGCCAGGACGGGCACGGCACGCTGGGGCAAGGTCGGAACGGAGCGGCGAAGCAGCGCGACGGCGGACCTGAACGCGAACAACTATAACGCGATCGCGCTCCAGAATTACGAATTCCGCGCGGTGGTCGACCCGACCCAGTCGACGCCCGCGCAGGGCACATATATCGATACGATCATCCTGGATGTCGTATTCTAGCGCCTGGACGGTCCGGAACAGGTCCTAGACGCGACGCTCCTTGATGGTGCTCATCACGAAATTGGTCTCGATCGAGGCCACGCATTTCAGGCGAGCCACCTTTTCCTTGATGAAGCGCTCATAGCTGTCGAGGCCGCTGCTCATCACCTTCAGCACATAATCGGGCGATCCCGCGACGAGGTGGCATTCCATCACCTCGTCCCATTCGCGCACCGCATTCTCGAACATCACGATCTCGTCTTCATGCTGCCGGCTCAGCCGGATGACGAGCATCGCGGTCATGGTCCAGCCCTCGATCGCCGGGTCGACGCGCGCGGTATAGCCGCGGATGATGCCTGCCTCCTCCATGCGGCGCACGCGGCGCAGACAGGGGGAGGGGGACAGGCCGGCGCGTTCGGCCAGCTCCGCATTGCTGATCCGCGCGTCGGCGATCAGCGCCTTCAGGATGCGGCGATCTGTGGCGTCGGCAATTTTCTGCTGCATGATATCCATATTCTGAGGATTTGTTGCAATCAGTCTCTAGGATCGAGCTGAAATTGGCAAGCACATGCCGGTTATATCGCGATAAATTGCGCGCATCATCCATCAGCCGATCCGGAGGACATCATGACCGCGCCCAATCCGTACAAGACCCACCTCGGCGATCATGCGCTGCATCCCGAGACGCAGATGCTCAACTATGGCTATGATCCGGCGCTGTCGGAAGGCGCGGTGAAGCCGCCGGTATTCCTCACATCCACTTTCGTCTTCCGCACCGCGGAGGAAGGGCGCGACTTCTTCGACTATGCATCGGGCCGCAAGGAGCCGCCGGCGGGCCAGACCTCCGGCCTGGTCTACTCGCGCTTCAACCATCCCAACAGCGAGATCGTCGAGGATCGGCTGGCCGTTTACGAGCGCACCGAAGGCTGCGTGCTCTTTTCCTCCGGCATGTCGGCAATCGCGACCACATTGCTTGCATTCGCGCGCCCCGGCGACGCCATCCTCCATTCGCAGCCGCTTTATGGCGGCACGGAAGTGCTGCTCGCCAAGACGCTGGCGAATATGGGGATTGCCTCGGCCGGATTTGCCGACGGCCTGGACGAGGTGGCCGTGCAACAGGCCGCGGACGCGGCGCGCGCGAAGGGGCGCGTGTCGGCGATCCTGATCGAGACGCCCGCCAATCCCACCAATTCGCTGGTCGACATCGCGATGATGCGCCGTGTCGCCGATCGGCTGGAGGCGGCGCAGGGGCATCGCCCGATCCTCATTTGCGACAACACGCTGCTCGGCCCGGTCTTTCAGCGGCCGATCGAACTGGGCGCGGACATCTCGCTCTATTCGCTGACCAAATATGTCGGTGGCCATTCGGACCTGATCGCCGGGGCGGCGCTGGGATCGGCGGAGTTGATGCGGACGGTGCGCCAGTTGCGTGGCGCGATCGGCACGCAGCTCGATCCGCATAGCTGCTGGATGCTGGGTCGCTCGCTCGAGACGTTGGGCATCCGCATGCACCGCGCCAACGACAATGCCGCCGCGGTCGCCGCTTTCCTGCGCGATCATGCCAAGGTGGCCGCAGTCCATTATCTGCCGTTCAACGGCGCCGACACGCCCGCCGGCCGCACCTATGCCGCGCAATGCTCCGGGGCCGGTTCGACCTTTTCCTTCGACATCGTCGGTGGGCAGGACGCGGCCTTCCGCTTCCTCAATGCGCTCCAGATCCTGAAGCTCGCGGTCAGCCTGGGCGGCACGGAATCGCTCGCCAGCCATCCGGCGACGATGACGCATTCGGGCGTGCCCGCCGATGTCCGCCAGCGCATCGGCGTGCTGGACACCACCATCCGCCTGTCGATCGGCATCGAGCATCCCGACGATCTGATCGTCGATCTGGGGCAGGCGCTGGACGCGGCTTGAATTCACGTCACCCTAGCGAAAGCTGGGGTCTCCCACAGGATATGGCGCGATCTGGTTGGGAGATCCCAGCCTACGCTGGGATGACGTTTGGGATTCAAACCAGCGCGAACACCGCGCCCAGCACCAGCGCCGGCAACCACGCCTGTAGCGCCCGGTCCGGCCAGCGCGAGAGCGCCAGGACCAGCGCGACGCCGCCCAGGCTGAGCATGCCGAGCCATGCGACCATGCCCTGAAATGGGCCGAAGCGCAGAAAGGCGATCGCGCAGGACAAAGCGAGCAATGCCCAGCCCGCGATCCGTGCGGCCTGCGGCGTCGGCATCGTCCCCGTCGCCCTGAGGCCGCGATGGCGATGGCCGGCGCGGGCGAGGTTGGCGAAGGCTGCATAGCCGAGACAGGCGACTTCAAGCGACACCGGCGATCTCCCGCACCGGCGTTTCGGGCCGTGCGCCGGACGCGCGCCTTGCCCTGACGCGTTCCACCGGCTTGCGCGCGGCATACCAGGCTGCGCTGCCGAGCAGCGCGGCCGAGGCGAGCATCACCAGATCGACTGCGACGAACAGCCCGTCGCCGACGGCGATCGAATGGAGGAGCCCGCGATCCGTCGTCAGCGCGTTGACCACCGGCACCGCCGCACAGGCGATCGCGGCGATCGAAAGCGCCTCGATCCAGGCGCGCCGGGTCGGACGCAGCAACGTCGCCGCGGCCAGGCCGAACCACACCCAGAACATCGTTGCGACCTCCATGTCGGCGCGCTCGGGCAGGGCGGCGGGGATGATCCGGTTGGCGAGCAGGAACGCGGCCATGCCCGCGGGCAGGCATGCGATCGCACCGATATTGAGCCGCTGGACCAGCCGGAATCCGAAAAAGGGCTGGGCGCCGGGTTTGCTGCGCTTGGCGGTCCACAGCAGCAGGCCGGTCGCCACCATCGCCGCGCCGGTCAGCCCCAGCAGGAAATAGGTCCAGCGCAACGCGGTGCTCGCGAAGCTGCCGAGATGCAGCCCCAGCATCACGCCGGCGGTGCGAAGGGCAGGGCCCGGCGGCGCGGAGGCGGACAGGCGCCGGCCGTCCACACCCGAATAGGTGATCGACTGCGCCCGCGCGTTCAGTGTGTCGGCGCTGTCGCGACGGATGACGATCGTCGCCGCCGCGTCGTTCGGGTTGCGGATCGTGATGCTCCCCGGCGTTCCTCCCTGCCATTCGGCGGTCGCGGCGCGGACCAGCGGTGCGATCGCGGTCAGCGGCGCGGGGCGACCGGACGCCTCCGTCTCGTCGTCCAGACCATAGGCCGCCGTGGCGAATTCGGTCGGCGAATAGTTCGCCGCGATCGGCCAGGGCATGTACATCACGATCAGCGTGATCAGCCCCGTATAGGTGATCATCGCGTGGAAGGGCAGCGCCAGCACCGCCGACACATTATGCGCGTCCAGCCAGCTTCGCTGCCCCTTGCGCCAGCGCAGCATGAAGAAATCGGCGAAGATCCGCTTGTGCGTGATCACGCCGGAGATGATCGCCGCCAGCATGAAGATCGCGCAGAGCCCGGCCAGCCAGCGGCCCCAGGGATAGGGCATCTGCAACTGGAAATGGAACCGGTAGAAATGCTCGCCGCCGCGCGTCTCGCGCGCAGTGAGCGGGGCGCCGGTCGCGGGATCCAGCCGGATCTCCGGGCGGCGCGGCGGCTTGGGCGCGTCGGGATCGGGATTTTCGCGCGCGCGGGTGAATATCCGCGTGCCGGTCGTGCGCTCGTCGGGAAGATAGATCGTCCATTGCGCGTCGTCGGGATAGGTCGACTGCATATGCCGGATCGCGGTCTGAGCGGCGCGCTCGGGCGAAGCGTGTGTCGGCGCGATCTCCGGCTGCATCCAGCGCGTGATCTCCGGCCGGAAATAACTGGCGGTTCCGGTCAGGAACATCGCGAACAGGATCCAGCCCGCGAGCAGCCCGAGCCATCCGTGGATCCAGGCCATCGACTGGCGTACGCCGCTCTGCTTCACGGCCGCACCCCGAGCAGCCAGGCCGCGCCGATCGAGATCGCGGCGACGCCCCAGACCGTCGCCGCGACGCGGGCCAGCCGCGCCTCGTAAAAGCTCCACAGCCCGATCAGGGCGAACAACAGGAATGACAAGATCATCGACCAGATCGTCGCCTCGACGCGCGCGATCGGCAGCAGCCGCGCGGCGAGCGTCGCCACGCCGGCCGCCGCGGCATAGCCGCCGAACAGCGCGGTGATCGCGCGCGCGACCATGGCGCCGCCGCCGCGAAGACGCAGGCGCCTGCCGCCATCGGCTGTTCCCGCATGTTTCAAGCGTCCGTACCCCCGGAGATCTTCGGCCATCAGGCCACCGCCAGCGGGCTCCTAGCAGTAAATGAGAATCGTTATCAACAAGGGAAATGCCTAAAAGCGGCACTCCACATCGGATCGCGAATGAGGCACAGGCCGGCGATGGCAGACGACACGCAGATATCGAAGACGCTTTCCTACTGGTTGCGACATCGGCCGGATGCGGCGGGTCTTGTCCTCGACGATGCCGGATGGGCGCCGGTTGACGCCGTGCTGGCCGCGCTCGACGCGCAATTGCCGGGCACCGATTGGGATCGGCTGGTCCAGGTGGTCGAGCTCAACGACAAACAGCGTTTCGAACTCTCCGCCGATGCGGACCGTATCCGTGCGCGGCAAGGGCATTCGATCGAGGTGACGGGCGACTGGCCGGTCACGCCGCCGCCCGAAACGCTGTTCCACGGCACCGTCGATCGTTTCCTGCCGGCCATCCTGGCGGAGGGGCTGAAACCGATGCGGCGGCATCACGTTCATCTGTCGCCCGATGTCGAGACGGCGCGCAAGGTCGCGGCGCGGCGGGGCAAACCCGTGATTCTCAAAATCCAGGCCGCGCGGCTGGCGGCCGACGGTGGGGTGTTCCGGCTGACGGGCAACGGCGTCTGGCTGGTCGGGCATGTCCCGGAAGGTTTTATCTCCATCATCTGAGCGGCGGACGTCAGCCGATATCGGCTATCCGTCATCTTCAGTCGCTCGTCCGCTATGACGTTTGGGATTGTGCCGCTCCGCCTATAGGCTGGGGCGTCGCGACGTGCGGCGGCAACGGTTTGTGGGGGAAGCATGACGCGTTCGATGGGAATGGCCCTGGGTCTCTGTGCAATGCTTGCCGTGGTTCCCGACGTGGCGATGGCGAGGGATCGTCCGAAGTCGGCCGCGGAAAAGACCGCAACCGCGCCGGGCCTTGTGTTGGTTCAAACAAGCGTCGTGGACGGCGTGGAGAGTTACAGCTTCCATTCGACGATCATGAAGCGCGACTATCTGATCAGCGTCCAGCGTCCGGAAAAGCCGGAGGAGGGCAAGCGCTATCCCGCGATGCTGCTGACCGACGGCAACTGGGCGATGTCGGCGGCGCAGATCGCTTATGGCGGGGTCAGCGGTGCGCTGGCATCGCCGATGTTCATTGTCGGCATCGGCGCCCCGGCCTCGGTGACAAAGGATCAGCGCGTCGCCCGCCGGATCTTCGAATTTTCGCCGCCCGATTGGGACCGGCAGGATCCGTTCGGCAAGCAAGTGTCCGAAATCTGCCAGAGGTTCGGCACGCCGCCCGCCGAATGCACGGGCGGGGCTCCGCTCTTTTCCAGGTTCATCGCCAGCGAATTGCTGCCGGCGCTTCAGGCGAAATTTCCGATCGACGCGCGCAACCTGACCCTGGGCGGCATATCCGCCGGCGGCTTTTTCGGCCTGTGGGTGGCGTTCCAGCCGGACAGCCCGTTCCGCAACTATATCATCTCCAGCCCCGCAATGGCCTATGGCAATGGCGAGATCCTGCGGCTGGAGGCGGATCATGCGCGGACGCATACCGATTTTCCGGTGGGCATCTACATGGCGTCGGGTTCGCTCGAGATGGACGATCCGTCCATCGAAGGTGTCGGGCAGATCGTCAGCGGCCAGATGCGGCTGGGCGGATTGCTCAGGACGCGCAACTATCCATCGCTCCGGCTGTACAGCGAGATCCATCAGGGGTTGGGCCATGTCGACACCGCCCCGGCCAGCTATGCGCGCGGCCTGCGACTGTTGCTGGGCAAGTAGATCGGCCGAACCGGCACAGCAATATTGCTGTATTAATACTGTAAAACAGTAACGGCCAAATAGTGCCATTCGGGCAACAGTTCGCAATAAAACTCGGCGACGTTCGCCTCCCCCTATCTTCGGACGTAAATCTGCAATAATTGTCCGGACGGAACAATAATGACCTGAACAGGCGCTTATTTTCCGAGCTTGCCCGATTGCTATAGGGTGCTCGTAAATTTGAGAATTTTGGGGAGAAAGTCGTGAATCGTTCGATCATTTCCTTTCGCGCTGCGTTGATCGCCTCCGCCGGCATGGCCTTCGTGGCTGCGTCTCCCGCCTTCGCTCAGACGGAGACCGACTCGGCGACGCCCGACAATGAGATCGTCGTCACCGGATCGCGTATCGATCGCGCCGGCTTCGACCAGCCGACGCCGACGGCGGTGATCGGCGATACCGAACTTCGTCAGAGCTCGGCATCCAACCTCCAGCAGGTGCTGAACGATCAGCCCCAGGTGCGCGCGACTGTGATCGGCGCGACCACCGTCGGCAACACTGGCAGCGGCACCGCACCGGTCGATCTGCGCGGCCTGGGCATCGATCGGACCCTGACCCTGCTCGACGGCCGGCGCTTCGTTGGTCAGAACAATCTCAATTTTGTGCCGACCAGCATGGTGAAGCGGCTCGAGGTCGTCACCGGCGGCGCATCGGCCGCCTGGGGATCGGGCGCGGTCGCGGGCGTCGTCAACATCATCATGGATACCGACCTGACCGGCTTCCATCTCGGCGCGGAGACCGGCATTTCCGAGCGCGGCGACGGTCAGCGCTATCAGTTCGACGGATCCTGGGGCACGAAATTCGCGGATGGCCGCGGCCATTTCATGATCGGCGCCGAATATGTCGAGGACAAGGGGCTGCCGCCCGCTAGCCGCCTCGAACGGCACGGCGTGCAGGGCGCGGACATCACCGTGATCAACGGCAAGGTGATGCTGGCCGACGACGTCAACATTCCGATCCGCAGCCATACCGGCCTGATCCTGAGCGGCGTGCTCGCCGGACAGACATTCAACAATGACGGTACGTTGCGCGCCTATCGCGGGCCCGATGCGAACGGTATCGGCGGCGCGGACGCGTCGAACCTGTATGACGACATCTATCTGGCCGCGCCGTTCAAGCGCCTCAACGCCTATGCGCGGCTCAGCTATGATCTGGGCGGTGCGACGATCTGGGCGGACGCGACCTATGGCAAGACGAAATCCACCTATAATTTCTTCCCCGATTTCACCGCGCCCGGCGATGTGGGCGGCGGGTTGCTGACGGTTTCGGCGACCAATCCCTATCTGTCGCAGACGGTTCGCAACCAGCTTGCCGCGGCGGGCGAAACCAGCTTCCTGCTGAGCCGCGCCTATCGTGACATCCTGAACTTCCGCTTCGCATCCGATCGCGAACTGAAGGAAGGCGCGATCGGCATCAAGGGCAGCTTCGGCGGCGGAAAATGGCAATATAGCGCGCATTACAGCCATGGTGAGCTCGACGAATATTCGGCGCTGCTGAACAGCCGGCTGGCGACGCGGTTCGACAATGCCTTGAACGCAGTGTCGAGCGGCGGCCAGATCGTCTGCGCGATCAACGCCGACGCCAATCCGAACAACAACGACGCCGCCTGCCGGCCGCTCAACATCTTCGGCGAAGGCAATGCCTCGGCCGAGGCGATCAATTATGTGACGGGCACGCAGGGCGGATATAGCCTGACAACGCTCGACTCGCTGGGTGCCAAACTGCAGGGCGACCTGTTCTCGCTCTGGGCGGGGCCGATAACAGCTGCGGCGGGCGTCGAGGCGCGCTGGG
>Ga0209902_100498_pt1 | contig 39965 bp, 42 predicted proteins | sample FECB27metaG_FD_188304 | JGI IMG/M metagenome (GOLD analysis project Ga0209902, IMG submission 188304) | Cyanobacterial communities from the Joint Genome Institute, California, USA - FECB-27 (SPAdes) (version 2) | ecosystem: Environmental > Aquatic > Thermal springs > Hot (42-90C) > Microbial mats...
TGCCGACCTGCAAAGGCAGGTGCGCAAGAGTTGCTGCCGTCATAGGGCTCTTTTTCTTTCGTCGTCGTGCCATGTGGTGGGCATTTGCTGCTGGACCGGGTCCCGATGAAGCGGGGTAACGGCAGCAGTTTCCTCCACCTTGGTTTCCGGACCGTTTATCGGCAGCAGAACAGTCATCACTGTCCCCTCTCCCGGAGAGGAGCTGGCATGCAGGGTTCCCTCATGCAGCTCGACCAGTCCCTTGACGATCGAAAGACCCAGGCCCGTGCCCTCGTAGCGGCGCGCGAGGCCATCCTGTGCCTGGAAGAAGGGCTCGCCGATTCGGCTCACCGATTCCTCGCCCATGCCGATGCCATGGTCGGCCACCGAGATGGCGAGATGGCGGCCCTGCCGCTTCATGGCGAGAGTCACCACCGAGTGCTCGTTGGAGAATTTCACCGCGTTGGACAACAGGTTGATCAGAATCTGGCGGCAGGCGCGCTCGTCGGCGATCAGCATCGGCAGGCTGCGCGGAATATCGGTCATCAGCCGCACCGATTTGTCGCGCGCCATGGCGTCGACCATCTTCAGGCAGGGTTCGACCAGCGATTCGGGTGCGATCGCCTCGGTGGTCAGTTCAAACTTGCCCGCTTCCAGCCGGCTCATATCGAGCAGCATCTTCACCACGTCGATCAGGTGATGACCACTCTGCTGGATCAGCGTGGCATATTCCTTGTGCTGCGGGCTGAGTTCGCCGACGACGCCCGAGGTCATCATCTCGGAAAAGCCGACAATGGCGTTGAGCGGGGTGCGCAGCTCGTGCCCGATGGTGGCGAGGAAGCGCGACTTGGCGCTCGAGGCTTCCTCGGCAAGCTTGCGTGCCCGCTGCAGCTCGTTCATGTAGTCATGCCGCTCAGTGACGTCGCGCAGCAGCACGACGACCTCGTTGCGGGTCCCGGGCATATCAGCATCGACGACCGGGGAAAGCGAAGCCTCGACCCAGACATAGCGCGGCGCGGCGGCCGACGGGCCCGGCTCATCGCGGCGCATGCGAATCTCGACGCGGCGCGTGCGACCGTCCTGGTTGGCCTCGGCAAAGGCGGTGAGGTAGGTCGGCCGATCCATCACATGGATACGCTCGACCAGTCCGTTGCCGCTGAGCTCGAAGCGGCGGCAGCCGAACAGTTTTTCCGCCGAGCGCGAGGTGAACAGCACCGTGCCGTCGCTGGCAAAGCGCATCACCGCATCCTGCACATGCTCGATCAGGTGCCGGTAAGCGTTGATCTGCGCCTTCTCGTAGACCTCGAACACGGTGTTCAGGCGGTTGGCTGAGTAGGCGACCATCACGGCCGTGATGGTGAACACCAGGCCGCCGATCAGCCTCGTGCTGGTGTGGAACGGCTCCGGCCAGACAAAGATGCTGAAGCTCGCCAGCACCCCCAGCGCCACCACGGCAACGAGGATGGCCCAGGCGCGCTTCTTGACCGGTGTGCGGGTCAGGAGCGAGGCATGCACCGGGCCGAGCACCGCCACGGCGAGACCGAAATCGGCAAGCACGGGATCGGCAACGGTCAGCAGTGCGCCGCCGAGCAACGTGGCGTAGACCTGCCCCGCGGCGGCGCGCTCATACTGGCCGCGCTGGCAGAGCGCGATGCTGAGGACGCCTGCTGCGACACCGATGGTCGCGAGGACAAAGGGGAGCAGCATGGATTGGGTCAGCGCATAGAGCGCCGCCGGCATGCCGATCAGGCTGAGGATCAGGATGAGCCTGGCATTGGTGGCAATGGCCTGTCGGCGCAAGGCTTCAGGACGCCCACCCGCGCCCCGCACCGGCTCGGTGCGCCAAGCGCGACGCATCGCATCGCTCAACCATGTCCAGAGGCTACGCATAACTCTAACCAACCGCCCCGCCGCCCATTTTCTTGTTGTCCGGAGCTTCCACCCGAACGCCTAATGCGGGTTTAAGGGGAAGAGCCCGCGAGGCGGTTGCGCACCCGATCCATGGCGTTGCGCAGGGGCTTTCTGGGGTTAGCGTAAACAGTTCGTTGCGCCGACCGCGGGGTTCCAACGGGCTGTGCATTTCGCCTTGACCACCTGTCGAATCTCCCAAGCTCGATGTCATCGGAGAGATGGGGCGAGTTCGCGGCCACTGACCCAACCGACTCGATCCGTGGCATTTGCCTACAATTTTATCGAAATCTCGAAACCGGACTTAAGCCGCCCCGCCTAGCCTTCTCAGCACACAAAGGCAGGTGGACTGCCGGTACGGGAAGAGGCGACGATGTTCGTGTTGAGGTCTGCATTTTGGCTGACGGTGATGTTCCTCATCATCGCGCCGAAGGACTTCGACCTGGGCAAGACCGCCAGCGATGCCTCGGCTGAGGCCCTCAAGGCGGGCCAGCAGGTGATCGTTTCTCAGGTTCTCGCCAGCGATTGCAGCACCCTCGAATGCGCCGGCGGCAAGGCCGCGCTCACGGTACTCGCCGGCAGCAAGCTCCCGTCCGTCGACACACCCATGCAAATGACGTCGAACATCCCGGTCCCGCTCCCCCGACCGCGACCGGATCGGATGGGTTGAGCCAGGGGTTGCGCCACTTCCCCGACGCTACTCCAGCAGCGATCCCTGGCCGAGCCGCAGTGCGCTGCCCCGCACTGCGGCTCTCTCTTTGTTGGCGGGAAACCATAGGCGGCGCTTGAGAGTTCTGCCGCCATGGCTTTGTTCGCAGAGGCCGAGACGCTCCGCCTCGGCGCCGCTCCATTCGATATCGTCGCGCGTCGTCTCGGCGCCGGTCCGCCGGTGTTGCTGCTGCACGGCTTCCCTGAGACGCATCTGATGTGGCGCGATATCGCTCCGCGGCTAGCTGCTCGCTTCACCCTGATCTGCCCCGACCTTCCCGGCTACGGCCAGAGCGGCTGCCCGCCGACCGACCGAGCCCATGCGCCGTACAGCAAGCGAACCATGGCGGCCGCGCTGGTCAGTGCGATGAGCGACATCGGCTACCAGTCCTTCTCTGTCGCCGGACACGACCGCGGCGGCCGCGTCGCCTACCGCATGACGCTCGACCATCCCGACCGTATCGAACGGCTGGCCGTCCTCGATATTGTCCCGACGCTCGATACCTGGGAGGCCGCGGACGCCCGCTTTGCCCTGGCCTTCTGGCCCTGGTCGCTGCTCGCCCAGCCGGCGCCACTCCCCGAACGCCTCATTGCCGCTGATCCCGCCGCAATCATCGACGCTGCCCTCTCCGGCTGGGGCAGCCCGCCGTCAAGTTTCGGCGCCGACATCCGCGATGCCTACATCGCCGCGCTCAGCGCGCCCAACCACATCCACGCGATCGCAGAGGAGTACCGCGCCGCCGCCGGCATCGACCGTGAACACGACCGCGCCGACCGGCAGGCAGGCCGCCGCATCGGCGCTCCACTGCTGGCGCTGTGGAGCCAATCGGGCGCCCTCGCCGAGTGGTACGAGCCCGATGGGGGACCGCTCGGCATCTGGCGCCGCTGGGCCGACCAGGTGGCAGGCCGGGCGGTACCCGGCGGCCACTTCTTTCCCGAGGAGCATCCGGCCGCCACCGCTGCTGCGCTCGCGGACTTCTTTGCCGCGGCATAGCTTCAATCTCGGCCGCTAATCGCCTATCTATCGGACATGACTCATCCTGCCGCCTTTGCCGAGATCGCCGAAAACCTCAGCTTCCTTGACGACTGGGAGGACCGCTACCGCTACATCATCGAGCTCGGGCAGGCGCTGCCACCGCTCGCCGAGAGCGAGAAGAACGCTGAGAACAAGGTGCATGGCTGCACCTCGCAGGTCTGGCTGGTCTCCAATCACAATGGCGCTCACCTCGAATACCGCGGCGAATCCGATGCGATGATCGTGCGCGGCCTCGTCGCCGTGCTGATTGCGCTCTATTCCGGCCGCCCCGCCCGCGAGATCGCCGAAACCGACGCCATCGCCATCTTCGACGAACTCGGGTTGCGCGAACACCTCACCACGCAGCGCTCCAACGGCCTCGTCGCCATGGTCAACCGGATGCGCAGCGAAGCGCGGTCGCTGACGGCGGCCTGAGACACGATACCAGAGCTCATCATTCGCCCGCTACAGCCGGGTGAGACCGAGCTCTTTCTCTCCTACCCATTCGCGCGCCAGCCCGGCATGTGGGAGACGGCGCGCGACTATGAGGCCCTGCTCACCTCGAACCAGTACCGGCCCGAACACACCTGGGTGGCGCTTCGCGATGGCGTCGTCGTCGCCCGGGCCTGCTTCTGGGCCGGACGTGAGGACAAGCGTCCGGTGTCGCTCGACTGGCTCGAGGCAGAGCCCGGCCCGCAGCAGGTTGAGCTGGGCACTGCGCTGCTGCGCGCCGCCCACCAGACGATCCGCAACGCTGAGGGCAAACGCCCGGACTACCACCTGTTCATGCCGCCCGGCTGGCGCGACGACTCGGCGTTGCGGTCTGCCGGTGAGGCTCGCCTCACGAGCGCGCAGAACGCCGGGATGACGCCGTTCGTCGAGCGCTTCACCTATCGCTGGTCGGCCGAGCGCGACGGCCTGCCATCGCGCAGCGAGCGGCTGGAGTTTCGCCCCGCCGATGACGCGCAGGTTCTGGCCGTGCTCACGCAATTGCTGGTCGGCACGCTCGACGCCCACGACCGTCATGCCGTTGCCGTCCACGGCATCGAGCGCGCAGCAGAACTGCAGCTCGCCGATCTCCACTGGTTCCCCTCGCCGCGCGACTGGTGGCAGCTGGCCCACACGAAATCCGGCGAGCTCGTCGGCCTGATCGTCCCGGCGCGCAACTACAGCCAACCGACCATCGGCTACATTGGCGTGGTCCCGGCGCAGCGCGGCCGCGGCTATGTCGACGACCTGCTCGCCGAGATGACGTGGCGCCTCAGCGAAGCCGCCCCCGGCGAGTCCATTGGCGCCGACACCGACTTTGCCAACGTGCCCATGGCGAAGGCCTTCGCCCGCGCCGGCTTCCGCATCGTTGAAGAACACCTGGTACTGACCGACGCGGGTTGAGCCTAGTCGTGCGCGTGCTGGTGCACGGCCAGCGCCGAAGCGCGCGACGGCATCAACTGATCGAGGGTGATGGCGCCGAAACGCTCGACGAACAGCGCCTCCGCCTCGGCCATCGTATCCCCCAGCGCATCGTTCACCGCCTGCTCGACCTTGCACCCGGGGTTATCGCTGCGGTTGCCGAAGGCGAACAGCGTCGGACGGCCGAGCGCCAGGTAGACGTCGAGCAGGGTGATCTCGCGCAGCGGCCGCGCCAGCAGCCAGCCGCCACCATGGCCCTTGCCGGAATGCACATGCCCGGCCTCGCGCAGCCCGGCCATGGTGCGCCGAAAAATGGCGGGGTTGGTCCCCATGGTCGTGGCCAGCACCTCCGAGGTCAGCGGAACGCTCACCTGCCCCAAATGCAGCAGCACGTGCAAAACCCCGGAAAGTCGTGTGTCCTTGTTCATCCAGCTGTCCTGAAACCTGCACTCGCCCCTGTCAACCGGAGTGGGTTGACCGTCGCTTCAATCTTTCGTATCAACAAATGATACATGATATTGCGAGACGATGTCCACGCTCGCCGAGCGCATCAGGAGCCACCATGAGCGGCGCATATACTCCCCTTCGCCACCGCGGTTATCTGGACGGCCCGCCGCGTCAGGTCCCCGGCTTCGCGAGCCTGCACCGCATGGTGGAGATGCTGCTGGCCGAGCACGTTCCCGCCACTGGCAGAGTCCTGGTGCATGGCGCGGGCGGCGGCCTCGAACTCAGGGCGCTGGCCGAAGCCCAGCCGGGCTGGCTGTTCGATGGGGTCGACCCATCGCCCGACATGCTGGCGCTGGCCGAGGAGACGATCGTCCCGTACGGGGCGCGCGTGCTGCTGCACCGGGGGCTGATCGACGCGGCGCCGTCCGGTCCGTTCGACGCGGCGACGAGCCTGCTCACCTTCCACTTCATCCCGATCGACGAACGGCGCGAGACGCTCCGGCAACTGCATCGGCGGCTGAAGCCCGGCGCGCCGCTGGCGTTGGTGCACATCAGCTTCCCGCAGTCCGAGCCGGAGCGCTCGCAATGGATCGCCCGGCATGCGGCCTATGGCGCGCCGCGTGGCATCGATCCCGCGCATCTCGAAGCCGCACGGGAGGCCATCGGCACCCGGCTGACCATCCTCTCGCCTGGAGAGGACGAGCAGATGTTGCGCGAGGCCGGTTTCGACCGGATCAGCCTGTTCTTCGCCGGCCTCAGCTTCAGAGGCTGGATCGCTTACGCAGCGTAAGGATCAAAAAAACTGTTCGCACCGTGTCGAATCCCGCTCCGGAGCTTCGACTAAAAGTGAAGGCTGGATTGGCCAGCCGAAGCAAACACCGGAGCTGACCGATGATCCCGACCATTACAGCCTTTGCGACCTCGCCCGATGGCGGCCAGGGACAGGCGCGCGACATGCGCGTGCGCTGGGCGCTCGAAGAGGTTGGCCAGCCCTATGACGTGCGCCTCGTGTCGTTCGCCGAGATGAAGCAGCCGGCGCACCGTGCGCTGCAGCCCTTCGGGCAGATCCCGACCTATGAGGATGGTGAGGTCACCCTGTTCGAGTCCGGCGCCATCGTCTTCCACATCGCAGCGCTGCATCGGGGCCTGCTGCCGAATGACCCGGCGGCGCGGGCCCGCGCCATCACCTGGATGTTCGCCGCGCTCGCCACCATCGAGCCGCCGATCGTCGATCGCGAAGCGGCGGAGTATCTCGAAGGTGACAAGCCCTGGTACGGGGAGCACTTGGCGACTGTCGACGAGCGCATCCGGGACCGGCTGAGCGACCTGTCGCGGCGGCTCGGCGATGCCGACTGGCTCGATGGCGCGTTCAGCGCCGGCGACCTGGTGATGGTCGGCGTACTGCGCCGGCTCGAGGGCTCGGAGCTCTTGGCGGAGCACCCGAACCTCACCGCCTATGTCGCTCGCGGCAAGGCGCGCCCGGCCTTCCAGCGCGCCTATTCGGCGCAGTATGCGGTGTTCGCCGACAGCCAGACGGCGGCGGCCTAGAGGGGCGTCGACGCCGCTCTCCACACCTTGATCGCGGCATCGCTTGCGGGCGGCGCCGCTCTGCGACTACGGTCCGCCGTCTTTGACGGGGATGCGCATGCTCAGGGTGATTTCAGCTTTTCTCGTGTTGGCGCTGGCGACGACGGCCGGTGCGGCAGAATGGACCTACGAGGATGGCAGCGTGCCGATCGCCTATCTCGACAATGGCAGCGCACAGTTCCAGTTCGCCTGCCGCGGCGGCGACCTGGCGATGGGCTTTTGGGTGCGCTCGCCGCATCGGCAGGTCGCCGGCGCCAGCTCGATGAACCTGGCCATCACCCCGGATCCCGCCGAGGGTGCCGGCGTTTCGGCTGCCGGCGGCAGCAGCTTTGCGCAGGAGATCCCGCTCATCCACAGCGACGGCACCTCGATGGTCGTCCGTGGTCCAGTGGCCCGGCAGTGGGCGCGCATCGCCCAGGGGGCCAAGGCGACGATCCGCATCGCCTATGTCCGCAGCAAGTCGCAGGGCGGGCTCGAAGTGTTCGACAGCAACACGTTTGGTGCCAAAGGCTCTTCGGCCGCCATCAAGCGCGTGCTCGACCGCTGCGGCTGAACTGTACCGGCCCCCGCCGGCATCGCAAGCAGGTCCACAAAGCAGTGTGGCCGCCCCTTGCGGAGCGGCCACGAGATAGTCGATCGATCGGAGCCGATCAGGCCGCCTTGCGGCCCAGGCCATTGTCCTTGGCGAGGCGCGAGCGGGTCGCCGAATAGTTCGGAGCAACCATCGGATAGTCGGCCGGCAGGCCCCACTTCTCGCGGTACTCTTCCGGCGAGAGATTGTAGTGGGTACGCAGGTGCCGCTTCAGCGACTTGAACTTCTTGCCGTCCTCGAGACAGATGATGAAGTCCGGGGCGACGGACTTGCGGACCGGGACGGCCGGCTTCAATTCCTCGGCCGGCTCGGCCGCGACGGGAGACTGGAGATTCCGGAGGGCAGCATGCACGTCAGCAATCAGCTTGGGCAGGTCGGTAACGCTGAGAGCATTGTGGCTAACATAAGCGGAGACGATGTCAGCGCTCAGATCGATGAGATCGTTGTCAGCCGCGGCATTGCCGCTGATGATATCGGTCATTTCGGGTCCTTTTCTGCGGTATGTCAGGGCGAAGAGGTGGCAGCCTTGCCCTGGACTGGTTCAATAGAACCGCTGCACTGCGAATGCAATAGCAACTGTCGTCTATGTGTATAACCTTTGATTTGCGGCAATAATGTGCAGTTGCCAAAGTGTTTCACTTCAAATCGTCCACAGTCGTCGCAGCGGTCGGCGCCTCGCCGCAGCGATATGCCGCACGCGCCAGCAAGTGGGCGGCAATTGGTGTAGAGAGCAGCAGGAACACTATCCCCAGCAAAGCACGCAGCACCACGGCGCCGTCGAACGATGCCACTGCGACCGCAAGCAGGATCAAACCGGCTCCAATTGCACCCGCCTTCGACGCTGCATGCAGCCGCGTGTAGAGGTCGGGCAGTCGCAATACTCCGATCGCCGCGATCAGGCTGAACAACGCGCCGGCAAGCACCAGCAAGGCGGCAAGGTATTGTGTGAGCTCGAGGATCATTGCTCGGCCTCCCTGCTGCGGCGCGCCGCCCGGCTCATCAGATAACGGGCCAGCGCCACGGTCGCGAGGAAGCTGACGAGAGCCAGCGCGATGGCAATGTCGATATAGAGTGAGAACCCGGTCAGCACGGCGACGCCGCCGATAAAGCCCACAGCGAGCACGCCGATCATATCGAGCGCCAGGATACGGTCACCGAGATTGGGGCCGCGGATCAGGCGAATCACCGCCAGCAGCATGCCGACCAGCAACAGCCCGAGTGCGATCTGGCTCGCGAGCTGCAGTACTCCTGCGCCGCTCATCGGAACGCCCCCGCGACCTTCGCCTCGAAGCCGGTGGCGATCTGTTTGATGAATGCCGCGCGATCGGTGACGTGGATGGCGTGGATGTAGAGCAAGCGCCGATCCTCCGACACATCGACGCTGAGCGTTCCCGGTGTCAGCGTGATCAGGTTGGCCAGCAGCGTGATCTCGGCGTCGCTGGTCACGCTCAGTGGAAACGCGATGATCGCCGGCCGGATATGCGCGTTGAGATCAGGCCGCAGCACCAGCCGCGCCACCCGCAGCGCGCTCGCCACCAGTTCGGTGATGAACAGCCACGCCAGCGCCACTATGCGCAGCGCCCGCGGCAGTAGGTTCGGGCGTGACACGTATCGGCGCACGACGAACAGGCAGGCGGCGCCGACCACTGCGCCGAGCAGCAGGTTGGGCAGCGTGAAACTGCCGGTGGCCGCCGCCCAGCCCAGCGCCAGGATGATGGTAAGGAGGACCAGACTCATGGCGCGGCTCCCTCGAGGCCGGTGGCGACGACGTAGTTGGCCGGCCGAAGCAGCCCTGCCGCAGCCTCCTTGCCGAAGCCAAGCAGCGGCTCCGGCCACAGCCCAAGCAGCAGCACGACGAGCGTGAGCACGCCGGCCGAGCCAAGCCCGAGCCAGCGCACCTGCCGGCTTAGCGGCTTCAGGTCGGGGTTCGGGGCTTCGGTCGTTGCCGCCTCATGCCCGGCGCGCCAGAAGATGTGGGCCCAGAGCCGGCTGACGGCGATCAGGGTCAGGAGCGCGTTGCCGAGCACCGCGAGCCACAGTGCCAGCGCCCAGCCATCGCGGCCAAAGCCCCAGCCCTCGATGCCGCCCTGCACCAGCAGCAGTTTCGGCCAGAAGCCGAGGAATGGCGGCACGCCCGCCACCGCCAGCATCAAGACGAAGAACAGCAGCGAGGGCAGCGAGGCCGCCGCGTAGATGCCGCCCATTCGACGCGTATCGGTCTCTCCGGTCATCGCCTCGAGCAGCCCGGCAACGAGATAGAGCGCGGTGATGGTCAGCATGGCGTGCAGCACATAAGTCGCCGAGCCCGCCAGCCCTGCCGCATTGCCAAGCGCCGCCCCGGCAATGGTGGCGCCGATGCCGCCGATCACCAGGAAGCCGAGCGCCCGCCGGAGATTGGTCTCGGCGATCGCCCCGAGTGGCCCGAGGATCAGCGTACTGATCGCCACCAGCGCCAGCACCGGCTCGAGCACCTCGCGGCTTGCCGGCAGCAGCATCACCAGCGCGCGCAGCAGGGCGTAGACGCCCACCTTGGTCAGCAGGCCCGCCATCAGCGCCGAGATTGCCGGCGGCGGTGCGTGGTAGCTGGCGGGCAACCAGGCATTCACCGGAAACGCCGCCGCCTTCATGCCGAAGGCCAGCAACAGCAGCGCCGCGATCGAGGCCAGCACCGCCGGGTTGGCTGCCCCGGCACGGCCAACGATGTCGGCCATGTTGAGTGTCCCCAGCGTGCCATAGAGCAGCCCGAGCGCGGCGAGAAAGAAGCTGGTGGCGAGGAAATTGAGGAAGCCGTATTTCACCGTGCCGTCGAGCTGGATGTTGCGTCCGCCCAAGACCATCAGCCCGAAGCTCGAGATCAGCATCACCTCGAACCAGACATAGAGGTTGAACAGGTCGCCGGTGAGGAACGAGCCGCTGACACCAGCAAGCAGCAGGAGGATCAGCGGGTAGACCCCATCGCGCCGTGCCCGGTCGGGCATGTCCATCCGCAGGTAAACCAGCAGCAGCAACGTCACCCCGGCTGCCGCCAGCGCGAACACCGCACTGGTCAGATCGGCGACGAAGCTGATGCCGAAGGGCGGCAGCCAGCGCCCCATGGTCATCGCCACCGGTCCCGTCTCGCTCACCCTGAGCGCCAATGCGATGTCCGAGACGAAGATCACCGCGACGATGCTGAGCGCCAGCCAGAACTGCGCCTCCCGCGCCTCGCGCAGCATCAGCAGCACGGCGCCGCCGAGCAGCGCCAACACCACCGGCAGAATCACCAGCCAGTCGGTCGGATGCGTGGCGAAATCCTGCATCGCGCCGCTCATCAGTAGCTCATCGGCGGTTTCGGGCCGCCGCGCGGCTCGGTGACGCGCATCCGGTCGGTGTCGTCGGCCTCGAGCGACTGGTAGGCGCGGTAGGCCAGCACCAGGAGGAACGCGAACATCGCAAAGCCGATAACGATGGCGGTGAGGATCAGCGCCTGCGGCAGCGGGTTCGCGGCCCCTGCCAGTGGCGCCTTCGCCCCCTCGAGCGCAATCGGCGGAACGATCCGCCCCAGCCGCCCGGCGACTAGGATCAGGAGGTTCACCGCGTTGCCCAGCAGCACCAGCCCGAGCAGCATGCGGATCAGGGCGCGCGACAAGAGGAGGTAGATCGCGGCGGCGAGGAAGACACCGGAGAGCGCGGCGATGACATGGTCCATCAGGCGTCCCCCTCCTCGTCCTCGAGCGCCAGCGCCACCGCGGCGATGGTGCCGAAGACGACAAAGTAGACGCCGATATCGAACACCATCGGGGTGGAGATCGCCACCTCCACCTCGTCGAACTCGAAGATGGTCCAGAGCCCGGTGAGGAACGGCACGTCGAACACGATCGACAGCGCTCCCGCCAGTGCCGCGAGCGCCACGCCGAACCCGGCATAGGCGAGCGGATGCAACTGCAACGCGGTGCGCGCCGCACCGGCGCCCATCGCCATGCCATAGATGGTCAGCGCCGATGCAGCGATCAGCCCGCCGATGAAGCCGCCGCCCGGCTCGTTGTGGCCGCGCAGCAGCACGAACACCGAGAACACCAGCATCACGGCAACCAGCAGCGGTGCGATGGTGCGGAAGATCAGCGAGTTCATGCCGCCGCCTTCCGCGCCGCGCGGCGCTTCGGCTGCGGCGCGAGCTCGACCGGTGCGACCTCGACAGGCTTCTGCCGCCTGGCGCCGCGGATCAAAGCCAGGATGGCGATGCCCGCGGTCATCACCACGGAGATTTCACCCAGCGTATCCAGCCCGCGGAAGTCGACGAGGATGACATTGACGACATTGTGCCCATGCGCGATCGGCACGCTATGCGCGTTGAAAAAGGTCGAGAGCCTCAAATCGAACGGCCCCTCGATCACCGCCCAGAGCAGCATGGTCACGGCGACGCCGCCGAGCAGCGCCACGCCGCCGTCACGGGCCCAATCCTCGAGCGGCCGCCGGTCGGCGGTATCGAGATCGAGCCGGGTCATCACCAGCGCCAGGATCACCACACTGAGGATTTCGACCATGAACTGGGTGAAGCTCAGGTCCGGCGCGCCGAACATCAGGTAGAGCAGCGCCACCGCCAGGCCCTGCACCCCGAGCGCCAGGATGGCGAAGAGGCGGCTGCGCGCATAGACCACGGTCACGACGCCGAGCACCGCGAGCCCGACCAGCCCCCACTCATAGAACCGGAGATCGAGCGTCTGTGGCCCGCGCGGTAGCCCCTCCAGCAGCCAGAGCGGCCCGATCGCCGCGACCACCAGTAGGACGAACACCACGAACAGGTAGAGTTCCAGCCGCCCGTGGTGCAGCAGCCGCGTCACTGCCCCGGCGATACGCACGATGCCGAAATACACCCAGTCGAAGCCGATATCGAAACTCCAGCCGATGGCCGTTGCGGTGCGCCGCAACAGCGACCGTGCCAGATCGAGCCTGAGGAACAGCCCGATGGCCAGCACCCAGGTGGCGACCGAAAGCCAGAACGCCGGCCCCAAGAGGTCGACGCCGAACTTCAGGTGCGTCTCGACGGGGACACCGAGGATCGCCGAGGTCGCCGGTGCGACCGCCAGTTGCCCAGCCAGTGTCGGCACGAAGCCGAGGAAAATTCCCAGGACGCCCATGACTAGCGGTCCCGCCAGCATTGCCACCGGCGCCTCATGTGGCTCGATCGGCGTCGGCAGCAATTGCCCCATGAAGGGCTTGATCAGCAGCGCCAGCCCGATGGCGCCGAGCAGCGCGTTGCCCAGCACGAGCGCAGCAAGCGCCAGCAGCGACTCAAACTGTCCGATCGCCAGCGCCGCATACATTTCCTCCTTGGCGAAGAAGCCGATCAATGGCGGCAGCCCGAACATCGCGGCCGAGGCCATGATGGTGCCGATGAAGCTCAGCGTCATCGGATCGCGCAAACCGCCGAGCATGGTGATGTCGCGGGTGCCGGTCCCGTGGTCGATCGCCCCGGCGACGAGGAACAGCCCGGCCTTGTAGAGGGCGTGGGCGATGAAATAGAGCACCGCCGCAGTCACCGCGAGCTCGGTGCCCGCGCCCAGCAGCAGCATCAGCAAGCCGAGTGAGGCGAGCGTCGTCTGCGCCAGCATCTGCTTGAGGTCGGTCTGCCGCAGCGCCGCGATCGCGCCCCAGAGCAGCGTGGCGCCGCCGAACGCCATCAGCGTCAGGTTCCAGATCGCCTCGCCACCCAGATGCGGGGTCATCCGCGCCACGAGATAGACGCCGCCCTGCACCATGGTCGCCGAGTGCAGGTAGGCCGAAACCGGCGTCGGCGCCTCCATGGCGTTGGGCAGCCAGAAATGGAACGGCAGTTGCGCCGATTTAGTGAAGGCGGCAAGCAGCACCAGCCCGACCAGCAGCGGATAGGCTACGTTATCCTTGAGTTGGCCTGCGGCGCTCAGCTCCCAGCCGCCGGTGATGGCATAGATCGCCACCCCCGCCGCCAGCAGCGCCAGCCCGCCGAGCCCAGTCACCAGCAGCGCCTGGATCGCAGCGCGCCGCGCCGCCTGCCGGGTGTGATCGAAACCGATCAAGAGGAAGGAGGCGACCGAAGTCAGCTCCCAGAACAGGTAGAGCGCGACGAGGTTGTCGGCCAGCACCAGACCCTGCATCGCCCCCATGAAGGCCAGGAGAAAGCCGAGGAACCGGCCCTGCTTGTGCCCCTTCAGGTAGGCGCCGGAATAAAGCAGGATGAACGCGCCGATGCCGGCAACGGTCAACGCAAAGGTGAGGCTCAGCCCGTCGACGAGAAAGCTCAGTTCGAGCCCCCAGGACGGCGCCCATGGCCAGGCGACGGTGATGATCTCGCCGCCGGACACCCGGCCGAGCAGCCCCCATAGCGCGATGAACCCCGCCACCGGCACCAGCGCCACCACCCAGCCGGCAAGATCGCCGACCAGTCGATGGACGAGCGGCGCCAGCGCTGCCGCCACGAAGGGCAGCAGCACGACGAGTGCAATCGCTATTGCCGGTGTGGCCTCCACCCGGGTCCGCCCCCTGTGGGATTCGCTTGCGGTAGCTTAGCCCCTCCCCCCGCCCCGGCAAGGCAAACCGGTCGGCCCGCACGACTGCACCACAGCTTTGTGAGCGCTGGGGGATTTGCGATCAGGCGCCGCAATCGCCATATCTGGCGCCGTAACGGAGATTCCCCGATGAGCGAAACCTTCAAGGTTCAGAAGTCCGACGAAGAGTGGCGCGCCACGCTCAGCCCCGAGCTCTATCGCATCGCGCGCGAGCACGGCACCGAGCGGCCCTGGTCCCACATCTACAACACCGAAAAGCGCGACGGCGTCTATCACTGCGCCTCATGCGGCGCCGAGCTGTTTACCGCCGACACCAAGTACGAATCCGGCTCGGGCTGGCCGAGCTTCTTCAAGGCGATCGAGGGCTCGGTCGCCCAGACCGTCGACCGCTCGCACGGCATGGTCCGCGTCGAAGCCCACTGCGCCAATTGCGGCGCCCATCTCGGCCACATCTTCCCCGACGGCCCCAACCCGACGGGCGAGCGGTTCTGCATGAACGGCACGAGCCTGCAGTTCGAGCCGAAGGCTTAGCGCACCCAGAGCGGCCCCACGCGCTCTTGCCTTCTCCCCTTGTGGGAGAAGGCAGCGCGCAGCGCCGGATGAGGGGTCCGCGCAACGAAGTGTAGCGCGATCGGAGCGAAAGCGACGAGCGACACAACTACGCGGAGAGAACCCCTCATCCGCCCTTCGGGCACCTTCTCCCACAAGGGGAGAAGGCAGCGCGGCAGCATCCCGTCCTTTACAATCGCTCACCGTCGCGCCTACCTCGCGGCAACACCCCCTCCCGAGAATCCTCCCCCATGCCCACCCCACCCGTCGCCGAACGCCGCCAGCATGCCACGACCAATCACGGCATCACCCGGCAGGATCCCTATCACTGGCTGCGGGCCGATAACTGGCAGGAGGTGATGCAGGATCCCTCCACCCTGCCGGCCGATATCCGCAGCTATGTCGAAGCGGAGAACGCCTATTTCGCCGAGGCCTTCGAGACGGCGCACGAGGCGCTGACCGACAAGATCTACCGGGAGATCCGTGGCCGCATCAAAGAGGACGAGAGCGGCATACCCTCAGCCGACGGCCCCTGGGCCTACAACTCACGCATGGAAGAGGGCAAGCAGTACCCGATCCTGGTTCGTACGCCGCGCGACGGCGGCGATGAAGAGCTGCTGCTCGACTGCAATGTCGAGGCCGGCGAGGAGTATTTCGGCTTTGGCGGCGGCGACCACGATCCGTCGCACCGCCTGCTCGCCTGGAGCGCCGATCGGCAAGGCTCGGAGTTCTACACCCTGCACATTCGCGACCTCGCCACCGGCAAGGATACCGGCGAAGTGATCGAGGATGTCGCGGGCGGCGGTGTGTGGTCGGCCGATTCCACCGCCATCTACTATTCCGAATATGACGACAACCACCGGCCGTTCCGGGTCCGCCGGCATGTGCTCGGCACGCCGCAGGCCGATGACGAGATCGTCTACGAGGAAAAGGACCCGGGCTTCTTCGTCGGCGTCGATGAGACGCTCAGCCGCAACTACATCGTCATCGACGCGCACGACCACCAGACATCCGAGTTCTGGCTGATCGACACCCGCACCGGCGGCGCGCCGAAGCTGGTCTCGCCGCGCCTCACCGACCGCGAATACGACGTCGAGGACCGCGACGGGGTGTTCTACATCCTCACCAACGCCGACGGCGCCGAGGATTTCAAGATCGTCACCGTCGCCGCCGACAATCCGGCGGCCGAAAACTGGATCGACCTGGTGCCACACCGCCCAGGCGTCTTGATCCTCGACATCATCCTCCTCAGCCACCACCTCATCCGGCTCGAGCGCTCCGAGGGGCTGCCGCGCATCGTGGTGCGCAACCTCGACGATGGCGAAGAGTGGACGGTGAAATTCGACGAGGAGGCCTATGCGCTCGGCATGTCGGCCGGTTTCGAGTTCGACACCAAGACCATCCGCTTCAGCTATTCGTCGCCGACCACGCCATCGCGCACTTACGACCTCGATCTGGTGACGCGCGAGCGAACCCTTCTGAAGGAACAGGTGGTCCCCTCCGGGCACAACCCTGATGACTACGAGACAAAGCGCATCTTCGCCACGGCCAAGGATGGCGAGCGGGTGCCGGTGACGCTGCTCTACCGCAAGGGCCTGAAGCTCGACGGCAAAGCGCCGGCCCTGCTCTATGGCTATGGCGCCTATGGCATGGCGCTGCCGGCCGGCTTTTCGGTCTCGAAGCTGTCGCTGGTCGATCGCGGCTTCGTCCACGCCACGGCACATATCCGCGGCGGCATGGACAAGGGCTATGCCTGGTACAAGAACGGCCGCCGCGAGCAGAAGACCAACACCTTTACCGATTTCGTCGCTGCCGCCGAAACGTTGATCGAACTGGGCTATACGTCGAAGCAGCGCATTGTCGCCGAGGGCGGTTCGGCCGGCGGCCTGTTGATGGGCGCCGTCACCAATATGCGTCCCGAGCTGTGGGCCGGGGTCATCGCCGAGGTGCCGTTCGTCGATGTGCTCAACACCATGCTCGACGAAACCCTGCCGCTCACCCCGCCGGAATGGCCCGAATGGGGGAACCCGATCACCGACAAGGCGGCCTATGACCGCATCGCCGGCTATGCCCCCTACGAGCAGGTGGCGGCCATCGACTATCCGCCGATCTTTGCGCTGGCCGGGCTCACCGATCCGCGCGTCACCTATTGGGAGCCGGCCAAGTGGGTGGCCAAACTCCGCGCCACCAAGACCGACGGCAATCCGCTCTACCTCAAGACTCACATGGGCGCCGGCCATGGCGGCGCTTCCGGCCGCTTCGACCAGCTCAAGGAGACCGGCCTGAGCTACGCCTTTGCGCTCAGTTGCGTCGGATTGGCATAATTCCACCCAAAGCGGGAATTGTTGAGCAATGCCAAAGGGCCTATATCGGAGCCAGCCCAGCGGCCAACAATCATAGAGACTGTCCCCCAAGGAGGCATCCAGAATGGCATACGAACTTCCCCCCCTGCCCTACGCCTATGACGCGCTCGGCCCGTACATGAGCAAAGAGACGCTCGAGTTCCACCACGACAAGCACCACCAGGCTTACGTCACCAACGGCAACAAGCTCGCCGAGGGCAAGGGTCTCGAAGTGCTCGAGCTCGAGGACGCGGTGAAGGAAGTGTTCGGCAAGGACCCGGCGCTCTTCAACAACCTGGGCCAGCACTACAACCACGTGCATTTCTGGAACTGGATGAAGCCGAATGGCGGCGGCGGCGCCGGGAAGGTCCCGGCAGCGCTGCTCAAGGCGATCGAATCCGATCTCGGTGGCTTCGACAAGTTCCGCGCCGATTTCATCAATGCCGGCACCACGCAGTTCGGTTCGGGCTGGGCCTGGTTGTCGCTGAAGGATGGGAAGCTCCAGGTCACCAAGACCGCCAATGGCGAGTCGCCGCTGGTGCATGGCAATGCCAAGCCGCTGCTCGGCGTCGACGTCTGGGAGCACTCCTATTACATCGACTACCGCAACGCGCGCCCGAAGTACCTCGAAGCCTGGTTTGACAACCTGGTGAACTGGGAACATGTCGAGTTCCTGTTCGAAGAAGCCCGCTAAGCTTCACTCGAAATCGCGTTCAGGGCCCGCTTCGGCGGGCCCTTTTCATTTTGCCCGAACGGTTCTCGCGAAAATCGCCAGATCCGCATTTCCTGCTGCTTCCGCCCGCCGCGCCACAATGGTAACAATTGCTTAACCATTGGGAGCGTCGCGAGACCTTGGCTGAACCAGTCCGCACCATAGCCGTGCTTGTCGCCAATCCGGCGCTGAGCTCCATCCTCAGCATGGTGCTGGCTTCGGTGCCGAGCTTCCGGGTCCGCCCGTTCGAATCCGAGCTGGCGCTGGTCACCTATATGCGGCTCGCGCCGGTCGATGTGGTCGTCACCGATTTCGACAGCGCCTCGGCCCGTGCCGACCGGGTCAGCCGTGACCTGCGCGCCGACCAGAGCATCCCGCATCACGACTACCAGGTGATCGCGCTCGCCAGCATGGTGTCGCCCGAAACCAAGGACCTCTGTATCGCCTCGGGCATCGATGAGGTGATCGTCAAGCCGATGTCGCCGAAATACCTGCTCGAACGGGTGCAGTCGCGCATCGCCCGCCGTGCCGCCAGCCTCGCGGGCTACCGGCCGGTCCGCGCCACGACGTCCCGTCGCCCGGATTTCTCGCAGTACGGCAACGTCATTCCGCTATGGACGCGGGAGCGTCCGCTGCCGACGCACTGACAGCCGGGCTCCGCGCCCCCTCATCCGCCCTCCCTCCCAAGTGGACCAATCAGGCTGTTGGCTCAGCCCAGCGTAATAATCGTCTTGCCGAGTTCGCCGCGTTCGACGGCTTCGTGGGCGACGACGATGTCGTCGAGGGTCAGCACGCGGCCGATCTGGTGGGTGAGTTGATTGGCCTCAAGCGCGGCGTTGATGCCGGCGGCGGCTTCGCGGTGGGCCTGGGCAGTCATCACATAGACCAGCACGAACCGGATGGTCGCGTCGAGAAAGATCATCGGCCAGAACGGCAGGGTGGGCTGAGGCACGGCATCGCTGGCATAGGTGGCGACGACGCCGTTGGGCGCCAGGGTCTTGCCAATCAGGTCGAGATTGGCGCCAAAGGCGACTTCGACGAAGCGGTCGACGCCCCTACCCTTGCCGTCGCCCGTGAAGGCAGCAACCCGGGCGGGCAGATCATCAGTGTGGCGGTTGAGGACCAGATCGGCACCGGCCGCAGTGGCTGATGCGGCGGCCTCGTCATTGCCGACCGAGGCGATGACGCGGGCACCACCGAGCTTGGCGAACTGGATGGCGTAGCGGCCGACCGCGCCGGCACCGCCGGAGACGAAGACGGTCTTACCGGTGACCGGACCATCGACGAAGACACAGCGATAGGCCGTCATGGCGGGAATGCCAAGGCAGGCGCCTTCCTCGAAGCTGACGCCATCGGGCAGGTGGACAGCCTTCCAGGCGGGGAGCGTGGTGTATTCGGCGGCTGAGCCGTTCCAGCGGCCAAGCTGGGATTCGTAGAACCAGACGCGCTCACCGATCCGGCTGTCGAGTTCGGGGGAACCCACGGCGACGATCTCACCCGCGCCATCCTGATTGGGCACGACCTTGGGGAAGGCCGGGGCGCCGCTGCCGCTGCGACCCTTGGTGTCGGACGGATTGACGCCCGAGGCGCGGACGCGGATCAGCACTTCGCCGGGCGCGGGTTGTGGCGTGGGCAACTCGCCGACCTGCAATACGTCGCGGGCGGGGCCCTTGGTGGAAAACCAGGCAGCTTTCATTCGCACGTTCCTCTTGTTTCCCAGCCTAGCTAGGTCTTCAATGCATCTGAGAACAGTACGTACAAAGGCAACATGTACTATCATGAATGATAGCACCCCTATCCTGACCCGCCCACGCCGCAGGGCTGGCCGCACCGGTTGTGCGGTAGAAGTGACCCTTTCGGTAATCGGGGGCCTGTGGAAACCGGTGATCCTGTTTCACCTGCTCGACGGCAAACTGCGCTTCAATGCGCTGTGCCGGATGGTGCCCAATGCGACGGCGCGCATGGTGACGCTGCAATTGCGCGAACTGGAGCGTGACGGGGTGATCAATCGCATCGTTTATCCGGAAGTGCCCCCGCGCGTCGAATATGAGCTGACGGAACTGGGCCGCTCGCTCGAGCCGGTACTGCTCAGCATGCGGAGTTGGGGGATGGGCTTCAGCTCGGACGAGGAGCGCGAAGACCTCCATGTCTGCCCCTAAGCGCGCGCTCGCGGCAGTCCGTCTAACGCGCTAGACAGGCTGCCCCTGAGACAGGGGATGACATCAAGCGTGGTTCGAGAGCGTGCTTGCCCTAGGCCGTCACGTTCAGCGCCCAGGCCACCTTGTTCCAGAGATCATCGACATTGTCGGTGAACACCACGACGCGGTCGGCATGGCTCACCGAGTGGCTGAGGATGTCCGTCGCCATGCCGCGCATCGCCTCGAAGGCGCGGTGGTGGTTGAGCAGCACCACGGGCTTGCCGCCGGCGCCGGCGCCGGCTCGCACCCAGGTGCGATAGAGCGCAGCTGCCGAAGCAAGCGAGCCCGGCAGTCCGACAAAACCCTGCGCCAGTTCGCCAACCCGCTTCACCCGCGCCTCTGGGTCGTCGATCCGCTCCACCGGCACTTCGGCCAGCGCGGCGGGCGCCTGGAACGCCGCATCGGCGACGATCAGCACTTCGCCGCCGGCCGCGCGGGCGCTGGTGATCAACGGGATATTGTCCAGCGTCTCGTCGGCGAGGCAGATGATCCGCGCCCCATGCCGTGCCAGGAGCGTGCCGGCCTGCGACATGATCGAGCTGCGCTCGGCATCGCCCGGCCCTTTGTCGGAGGCGAAGACCGCGAGCGCCGGGTGGTTCTGCGCGACGTTAGCGGCCACGGGTGAGGCCACCCAGGATGCCGCGCAGCAGTGCCTTGCCGAGCCCGTTCGCCATGGTGCGACTGAACGAGGTGATGGCGGCTTCGGTCGGCGTCTGCCGGGTCGAACGGCGCGGCTGGGCAGCGCGCTCGGCGCGTTCCTGCGCCGCCGCGGCCTTGGCGTCGGCCTGCGCCTGCTTGGCGTCGAGCTCGGCCTGCTTGGCCTCCGCCTCGCTCGCCTGGCGCTCCTGGGTCTTTTTGGTCAGCACCTCGAAGGCCGACTCGCGATCGACCACCGCGTCGTAGACGCCAGCCACCGGCGAGTTGGCGATCACCGTGCGCCGTTCCTCCGGCAGCAGCGGCCCGACCTGCCCGGAGGGCGGCCGGATCAGCGTGCGACCGACGATCGAGGGTACGCCCTTATCTTCCAGCACCGAGACCAGCGCCTCGCCGGTACCCATCTGAGTGATCACTTCGGCGGTCGAGAAGTCGGGGTTGGGGCGGAACGACTCTGCCGCCATCCGCACCGCCTTCTGTTCCTTGGGCGTATAGGCGCGCAGCGCGTGCTGTACGCGGTTGGAAAGCTGCGCCAGCACGGCGTCCGGAATGTCGGCCGGGTTCTGCGTCACGAAATAGACGCCGACGCCCTTGGAGCGCACCAGCTTGACCACCTGCTCCACCTTATCGACCAGCGCCTTGGGCGCGTCGTCGAACAAGAGGTGGGCTTCGTCAAAGAAGAACACCAGCTTGGGCTTTTCCGGGTCGCCGACTTCCGGCAGCACCTCGAACAGCTCCGACATCAGCCAGAGCAGGAACGTCGCGTAGAGCCGTGGCGCGCGCATCAGCTCGTCGGCGGCGAGGATCGAAACATAGCCCTTGCCGTCGGTGGTGGTGCGCATCAGGTCGCGGATGTCGAGCGCCCGCTCGCCGAAGAACTGGTCGCCGCCCTGCTGCTCCAGCACCAGCAGCGAGCGCTGCACGGCGCCCACCGTGGCCGAGGCGACATTGCCGTACTGCACCGAGATGTCCTTGGCGTTGTTGGCGATTTCCACCAGCAGCGCACGCAGGTCCTTCAGGTCGAGCAGCAGCAGCCCGTTATCGTCGGCATATTTGAAGGCGATGTTCAGCACGCCTTCCTGGGTGTCATTGAGGTCGAGGATGCGGCTCAGCAGCAGCGGGCCCATCTCGGAGATGGTGGTCCGCACCGGGTGGCCCTGCCGGCCGAACAAATCCCAGAAGATCACCGGGAACTTGCTCGCCGCATAATCGGTGAAACCGATCTCTTCGGCGCGCTTCACCTGCCAGTCGAGCATCTTGCCCATATTGGCGATGCCCGACAGGTCACCCTTGATATCGGCGGCAAACACCGGGACGCCGGCGGCCGAGAACCCCTCGGCGATCGACTGCAGCGTCACCGTCTTGCCGGTACCCGTGGCGCCGGTCACCAGCCCGTGCCGGTTGCCGTATTTCAGCGCCAGGTACTCCGGCCGGGTGCTTTGGCCGAGATAGATCTTGTCGGGAAGGAGCATGACGCCTCACAGGATTCGATAGCCAGTTGTGGACTCTATAGCGGCGGGGGGATGGGCTGCCAAATGAAAGCGGCCGTTGCCGGCTTGATGCTGGACCGCTCGCACGGCCCCCATCACCGGGTAGAAACCTGGCCCCGATGGGTGTCGGTACGGTTGGATTCAATCCCACATAGCTTGGGGACGGCGCCGGAATCGGCAATTCCCAAACGCCCCCCTACCCCCTTACACTCCCCTCATGCGTATGAACCGCCGTCACATTCTTGCGGGCCTCATCGCCCTGCCGCTGGCTGGCGGTGTTCGGGCGCAGTCGCTCGATTCGACGACCCTGAACCTGGTGCCGGGCAGCCTCGATGATCAGAGCGGCCCGATGCAGGAAGCGCTGCTGCGCGCCGGCGAGGAAGGCCGTCCGCTGTTCCTCGGTTCGGGCAGCTACTACGTGCAGAACCTGCAGGTGCCGAGCAACGTCGTGATTACAGGCATTCCCGGCGGCACCATCCTTGCTGCGGCGGGCGATGCGCCGGTGTTCCGCGTCGCCGGCAGCGCCCATGTCAGTTTCTCGGGCCTCACCTTCACCCGCGGCAATGGCGGGCCGAGCGGCGCCGACCGCGGACTGGTCGAAATCGAGGCCAGCGACCACGTCACCCTGAGCAATTGCAGCTTCATCGGCGGCGCCGCCAACGGCCTCGCGGTGCGCGATGCCGGGGCTGATATCGAGGATTGCGATTTCACCGGCCATGCCCTCGCGGCGATCTTCTCGGTCGATGGCCGCGGCCTCAACATCGTTTCCAACCGCGTCAGCAAATGTGGCAATGGCGGCTTCCTGATCTGGGGCAGCAAGCCGCGCCACGATGGCTCGGTCATCACCGGCAACACCATCGCCGGCATCGGCTCCACCAATGGCGGCAACGGCCAGAACGGCAACGGCATCAACGTTTTCCGCTGCAACGACGTGATCGTCGCCAACAACCAGATCGCTGACTGCATGTTCACTGCGGTGCGGCTCAATTCGACGAGCAATGTCGCTGTCACCGGCAATGTCTGCCGTAACTCGGGCGAAGTGGCGATCTTTTCGGAGTTCGCCTTCTCCGGTTCGGTGATCTCCAACAACATCGTCGATGGCGCCGCCGCCGGCATCTCGATCACCAACCTCGATTCGGGCGGGCGGCTCGCCGTCTGCTCGGGCAATATCGTGCGCAACATCCGCTCGCGCTCCGAGGTCAATCCGGACACCAGGCCCTTCGGCATCTATGCCGAGGCCGAAACCAGCATTTCGGGCAACAGCATCGACAACGTCCCCGGCATCGGCATCCTCGCCGGCCGCGGCACGTTCCTGCGCGACGTGATCATCGCCGACAACGTGCTCTACGCCACCAGCACCGGCATTGGTGTCAGCGTCGTGCAAAACCCCTCCCCCGGGCCCGTCACCATCACCGGCAACATCGTCAACGCTCCGCTCGACCACGCCATCGTGGGTCTCGAGTGGGACACGGTGGTGGTCGAAGACCTGGTGAAAGACGCCGCGAAATACCCGCACGTGACGCTGGCGGACAACTCGGTGAGTGGCTAAAGCCCCGTCGAGGCCTGCGCCACTACGGCCCACTCGCCCGACGCCTGCTGCTTGAAGCAGAGGCCGGAGGCGTAAGGACGGTCGAAGTCGTCGCCGGTGGTTTTGCCGAAACCGACGCCGCCTTCCGGCAGGTGGAAGGCGGTCCATTCGGTCGAGGTCTCGGCGTCGTAGTCGGTGGCATAGAGCAGGCCGGGGACCAGCTTGCCTACGGACTTGCTGCTGTCTTCCATCGTCTCGAACAGCTCGATCTCGCGCTTCACGCCGACGAAGTTGTCGCCACTCGTGTCCAGCGCCTTGGCCGCGCGCTTCACCGCGGCCGGGTCGACCGTTCCGAGCCCATAGGTGCAGATCGCACCCCTCACCGCGGCGTCAGTGCCCCAGGGCTGTCCGTCGGTCAGCGACTGGCCGATGAAATCCAGCTCCATCTTGGTCAGGAACACGCCGATATCGACGTTTGGCGGCAGGTCCCAGTCGCCACCAGTGCTGTTGCCGAGGCCGGCGACCTGCGACTTGGCGCTCTCCCACGGCCCCTCGAGTCTGGTGCCGCGCGGAATCGAGAGATCGAGGGTACCCGTGACGATCGACATCTTCGGCGCCAGCCATTTCCCGATACCGTCGACATCCTTGGCGGCCACCGCCTTCAGCAGTTCGGTCGCTGCCGCGCGCAGGTCGGCCGGGACCTCGACGGTCTTCGCCGGCGAGACCTTCGGCGGGGCATAGGCAGGTCCAGCAAGCGCCGCTCCGCAGAGCAGGGTCGAGGCAACGATAGTCACGACGGCACGGCGCATGCGGGTCTCCGGAGCTGCTGTTGTGGATATTGGACGTCGCCGGGCAGCGCGTCCTTGGTCAGGCCGCCCGCATCTCGCCGACCTCCAAGCCGCGGACATTGCGCACCAGCTGGCGCCCGAACTTTTCCAGTACGGCGCGCTGGCCGGCGTCGGGGTCGGCGAAGCGCAGCAACAGGTTGGCGACCAGCGTCTGGCTCGCCAGCATGTTGCCGTCGTCGATCTTCAGCGCGTAGCCCCAGCCCTTGTCGCGGATGGCGCCACATTGCACGCCCTCGGCGCCGCCCTTCTGCATGACCCGGCCGCCAAAGGCCTCCATCACCAGGGTGTCGAGATGGCCGGTGCCGGCGACCAGCAAAGGGTGAGCGGTCGCGGCGTCGAAGATGCGCGTCGCCGCGCTGCCGATCTCCTCCGGCAGCCCGATTCCCGTCGCCATCCTGGCGAAACCGCGGGCAAAGGCCGAGAGCGGCGCGGCCCAGGTGGGGATCGAGCAGCCGTCGGTGCCGCACCGGTCCTCGCTCAGCGGCTCGCCGATCACCCTCTCAACGGCCTTGCGCACCGCCACCTGCACCGGATGACCGCGCGTCACGTAGTCGTGCGTATCGACGCCGAGCGCCCGCGCGACGCTCAGCATGCCGGAATGCTTGCCCGAGCAGTTATTGTGCAACTGGCTCGGCTCCAGCCCGTGGGCGCGCAGCGCCTCGCGCGCCTTGCCGTTGCTCGGTTGGTGCGCGCCGCACTCGAGATCGCCGGCGGCAAGGCCGATGTGATCGAGAAAATGCGTCACGCCCTCGACATGCACATCCTCGCCGTGATGCGAAGCGCAGGCCAGCGCCAGTTCCTCGTCGCTCAAGCCGAAGCGGTCGATGGCGCCCGAGGTCACCATGGCCAGCGCCTGCATCGACTTGATGGCCGAGCGCGGAAACACCGGTCGCGAAGTGTCGCCGGCGGCAGCGATGACGTTGCCCTCGGCGTCGGAGATCACAAAGGCGCCGCGATGCCGGTTCTCGACGAAGTTGCCGCGGGTCTGCTCGATAAGGATGGGATTGGCGTCCAAAACTCAGCTCTTCAAAGAAAAAGGCCCGGAGGTTCCTAGGGAACGCGTCCGGGCCGTGAAGTCAATGTTTCGGAGGTCAGTCAAAGGCACGTGTGCATGGGGTAGTCGGGTCGTCACAGGAACCTGCCACGCCGTTTGGAGCAACGCGGCAGGAGACTTGGGGATCAGATGTCCCAGTCGTAGGCCAGCTTCAGGAACTTGGCGTTCACCCAGCCCTTGGTGTCCTGCTGTTCGACGAGGCACCAGTCGGCCCCGCCCTGGGGGGAGATGATGCAGCGCTCGACCCAGACCGAGCTCTTGGGCTCGAACTCGCCGATCTTCTGCGAATAGGAGGCGGGCCACTTGCGGACATTGAGCGTATCCCACTTTTTCACACCGACGATGTGGGCGGGGCTCTCGACGTCATAGCCGGCGGCCATGGCGGGCTGGATGGCGAAAACGGCGGCGCTGGCAATGATCAGACCGGCGAGGGTCGCGACCAGCAGCTTCTCATGGGATCTGTTCATCGTGGCATCCTTTCGGGGGCCGGGTTTCGTTCTGTTGTCCCGACCATGCCCTTCCCCGATTGAACCCCTAGTGAGCCCGTCATTCAGACAGCATTCATCGGCAGGGCAATGTCGCGGCAGCAATAAGGAAAGGGCGGGAACCTTCTCGGTACCCGCCCTTCAATCAGTCGTTGGTTGTCGCTCAGAGAGCGTGGACGTAGAGCACCGCCGAGCTGCGACCGACGATCACGCCAACCACGTCGTCAGCAGCATAGCCGCCCTGGCCCAAGGCCTTGTCCATCTTGTCGTTCTGGGCGATGGCGCTGCGCAGGCTGTCGACACCGAGCTGCTGCTCGACCAGGTTCTTGTCGACGCAAACCGGCACCACATCCACCGCATCGCGGCCCTTGACGCTACCGATCTGCTTGGCGGTCACTTTGGCGAGGTCGCCGATCTGGGCATCGCAACGCACCAGGCCAGCCACGTTACCCGGGATCTCCGGATCGTCGCCCGGCTTGCCGGGCTGGCAGTTCTTCATGCAGCCTTCCTCGGCGATCTTCGGAATGTCCGGCTGGTCGCAGTTCTTCATACAGCCTTCTTCGGCGATCTCCGGTTCGTCGCAGTCGACGACATGGCAGAACGGATCGAACGGCTCGCCGCCGTCGGAGGTGTCGTCACCACCACCGCCGCCACCGCCACCACCGCCACAGGCGATGCCGGCGCCGCAGTTCATAGCCTGGGCGGGAAGCGTAGTGATGACCGCAAGGCCGAAGGTGGCCACCAGGGCCAGCAGAATGAGTTTCAGGTTTTTCATGATCTCTCTCAACAGTTTGATTGCCCGGCGGCACCCCTGCCGCCGTTCGTCGCGCTCAGCGCTTCGTTGGCGGCGGAAATAGTGCGGGGCGTTTGAACCGCCGCTGATCCGGGCATTCAGAGATCATTCATAGAAACAGCGCCCGACGGGGGCGCCGAATACCTGCACTCGTCTAGCGATGAACGTAGAGATTGACGGTGTCGTCGCCCATCATCTTGACGGCGAACACGTCACTGGCGGAAAAGCCCTTCTGGCGCAACGCAGCGGCCAGCGCTTCGTTGTCGCCGATGGCCGACCGCACCGAGGCGGCATTGCCCTCGGTCCTCAGAACTGAGCGGCCGGGGCAGTATTCAGTGACCCAGACTCGCTGTCGCTCCGTCACGCCTGCGATGTCGTCCGGCGTGACGCGCTTCAGCACGCCAAGGTAGTCATCGCAGACATCGTCATCCTTCTCGATCGGAAGGGCGGTGGCGAGCGCGGGCGGAATCATCGACGCGCCGAGCGCGACGGCAGTAACAGCGCCCAGCATGAGCTTCTTCATCTGGCGGTCTCCTGTGGTTGGCTGCGGCGCCGGGGGCCGCGAATGCACAAACGCCGGTCGGCCTCGCGGCCGATCCGGCGTCAGTTTAGCACCAAGGTGTTGGATCAGCGTCCGAAATTGTGGACGTAGAGGTTGATGGTATCGTCGCCCATCATCTTGACCGCGTAGACGTCGTCGGCATGGAAACCGCGCTCGGCCAGCACGTCGGTGAGCACGTCGTTCTTGGCGATGGCGGTGCGGAGATAGGCGGCATTGCCGTCGGAGCGCATCAATGTCGCGGAGGTGCAGAACTCGGTGACCCAGACACGATAATGGCTGTCGACGCCGAGCACCTCGGCGGGCATCACGCGCTTCAGCGCACCGAGCTGATTGCCGCAAGAGGTGGTGGTGGAGCCGCCCTGAGGACAGCTGGCCTGGCCGCATGGGGTGTCCAGCTGAACCTGGGCCTGCGTCGGTGCGCTTGAGAACGAAGTGAGCATCGCGATGGCGAAGGTCGCGGCGAGAGCGAGCTTGGGCATTTTATCTCCTTGGTCAATGCGGCTAGCGCCGCGGGGTGCGAGACATTGCTGCTCGTACGATGGCCAGGAGTTGGGCTCATCACGTTGAACCGGCTCTGATGACGCCGTTCAGATTGGCGACAGGAACGGGCCAACCCGTACCGCATCATCAGAGCCGAGTTGGATCAGCGTCCGAAATCGTGGACGTAGAGGTTGATGGTGTCGTCGCCCATCATCTTGACCGCGTAGACGTCGTCGGCGTGGAAGCCGCGCTCGGTCAGCACGTCGGTGAGTACATCGTTCTTGGCGATGGCGGTGCGGAGGTAGGCGGCGTTGCCGTCGGAGCGCATCAACGTCTCGGAGGTGCAGAACTCGGTGACCCAGACACGGTAGTGGCGGTCGACGCCGAGCACTTCGGCGGGCATCACGCGCTTCAGCACACCGAGCTGGTCGCCGCAATAGGGGTCGCTACCGCCCCCATGGCTGGGACACTGGGGGCCGGCGGTGCATGTATCCCTTGGTTGGGCATTGGCAGGAATAGCAGAGAACGAAGTCAGCATGGCAACCGCGAATGTCGCGGCAAGTGCGAGCTTGGTCATTTCAGTCTCCTGATGTGGGGCGGCGGGGGGGTTGGCCCGCACGTCGTAGTCCTTTTCCAATCGAGGGGATCGCGATGAACCGATCCGCCTCCTGACGCTGGACAGGAGACTGCGCCATCGGCTTTGAACCGGCACTGACGAGTGCGTTCAGGCTCGTGACAGAATGGCCCCAACCCGTGTCGGAGCGTTTCGCCGTTTCAACGAAACGCCCAAAACGCTCCTGGTCATTTTTGTCGTGCTTTCGAACCGGAAAAGTCTGCAACTTTTCCTGAAAGCGCTCTAGGCTTTCGGGCAAATCAGTTTCGGGAGAACGGAAAATGGCCAAGGTTCTGGTGACGGGCGGCAGCGGCAAGCTGGGACGAGCGGTGCTCAAGGACCTGGTGACCAACGGCTATTCCGTCCTCAATGTCGACCAGACGTTGCCGAAAGACCCGATCTGCCCGACCGTCCGCATCGACCTCACCGATTTCGGCCAGGTGGCGCAGGCGATCCTTGGCGGCGTCGATGAACGCCACGGCCCGTTCGATGCCGTGGTGCATCTCGCGGCGATCCCGGCGCCAGGTCTGTTCGCCAATAGCCGCACCGTCGCGAACAATGTGCCCACCAGCTACAACGTGTTCGAGGCCTGCCGGCTTGCCGGGGTCAAGAACGTTGTCTTCGCCTCGAGCGAAACCGTGCTTGGGCTGCCCTTCGAAACGCCGCCGCCTTACGTTCCGGTCGACGAGGAGTATTTCCCCCGTCCCGAAACCGCCTATTCGCTCGGCAAGCTCCTCGACGAGACGATGGCGGCGCAGTTCTGCCGCTGGGATCCGGAGCTGAAGATCGTCGGCCTGCGCTTTTCCAACGTCATGGATGTCGAAGACTACAAAGCGTTCCCGGCCTTCGACGCCGACCCCAAGCTGAGGAAATGGAACCTCTGGGGCTATATCGACGCGCGCGATGGGGCGCAGGCGGTACGCCGCGGCATCGAGGCCGAGTTCAAGGGGTTCGAGGCCTTTATCATCGCCAACCAGGATACGGTGATGAGCCGTTCCAACATGTCGCTGATGGCCGAAGTGTTCCCCAAGGTGCCGCACAAGCGCGAACTCAGCCAGAACGGCACGCTGCTGTCGATCGACAAGGCCCGGCGCCTCCTCGACTACAACCCGCAGCATAGCTGGCGGAACCACGTCTGATGGCCATCCGGCTCGGCGGGCACGGCTTGCCCATCGGCAGCGAGGATCCCGACGCCTTCGCCCGGGCGCATCGCGATTTCGGCTATGGCGCCGCCTATGTGCCGGAGGTGAGGCTCGACGATCGCGACCGCCTTGTCGCGATCGAGCAGGCGTTTGCCGCCGAGAACGTGGTGCTGGCCGAGATCGGCATCTGGCGTAACCTCGTCTCGCCCGATGAAGCGGTGCGCAAGGCCAACCTCGCCTACGCGGTCGAGCGCCTCGCCATCGCCGACGCTGTGGGGGCCGGGTGCGCTGTCAGCTATATCGGCTCGTTTCAGGCTGGCACCGACTATGCCCCAGCGGCCGAGAACATGAGCCCCGAGGCCTTCGACGCCTCGGTCGAAACCGTGCGCTACCTGCTTGATACCGTGAAGCCGACCCGCGCAAAATTTGCCCTCGAGATGATGCAGTATTCCCTGCCGGACAGCGTCGACAGCTATGTCGAGCTGATCCGCGCCATCGACCGCCCGATGTTCGGCGCGCATTTCGACCCGGTGAACCTCATCATGACGCCGCGGGTGTACTTCGATAACGGCGCGCTGATCCGCGAGTGCTTCAGTAAGCTTGGCCAGTGGGTGGTGTCGTGCCACGCCAAGGACATCAAGCTCCATCACCAGGCGGCGTTGCATCTCGACGAGGTGCAGATCGGCGAGGGCGTGCTCGACTACCGCACCTATCTGGGCGAACTGAACCGCCTGCCACGCGAAGTGCCGCTGATGCTCGAGCACCTCAAGGGCGAGGAGTATGCAGTGGCGCGTGACCGCCTCTTCGCGGTCGGCGATGCCGCCGGTATCGAATTCGCGGTGCGCCCGTGACATTCACTCCTTGGTGATTTGCCGCAATCCGGCCCACAGTGCTGCGTTGCTAGCTTAGACAGACCCCGGACGACTGGAGCCGCCATTGGGCGCCTACATCCTGAGACGCCTGCTGCTGATGATCCCGACCATGTTCGGGATGCTGGTGGTCTCCTTCGTCATCACCCAGTTCGCGCCCGGCGGCCCGGTCGAGAACTATATCGCGCAGATGAGCGGCCAGTCGGTCAGCGTCTCGGAGGGCGTCATCGGCAATGCCGAGGGCGATTTCGCCGGCCAGAACGTCGTCAAGTCCAGCGACCAGAACGAGAATTCGACCTATCGCGGCGCCAAGGGCATCCGGCCTGAAATCCTCGCCCGCATCGAAAAGCAGTTCGGCTTCGACAAGCCGCCGCTCGAGCGCTTCTTCACGATGGTGTGGAACTACGTTCGCTTCGATTTCGGTGACAGCTACTCGCGCGGTGTGCCGGTAATCGACCTGATCATCCAGAAGCTGCCGGTGTCGATTACGCTCGGGCTATGGATGACGCTGCTCAGCTACGGCATCTCGATCCCGCTGGGCATCGCCAAGGCGGTCAAGGACGGCAGCCGCTTCGACGTCAGCACCTCCACCATCGTCATCGTTGGCTATTCCCTGCCCGATTTCGTCGTCGCCGTGCTGTTGATCGTGCTGTTCGCCGGCGGCAATTTCCTCGATATCTTCCCGTTGCGGGGCCTGGTCTCGGAGAACTGGTCGAGCCTGCCCTGGTACAGCCAGATCCTCGATTATCTCTGGCACATCACCCTGCCCATAACCGCCATGGCGCTTGGCGCCTTCGCCACCGCCACCATGCTGATCAAGAACTCGTTCATCGACGAGATTTCCAAGCAATACGTCACCGTCGCCCGCGCCAAAGGCCTGACCGAGAAGCGGGTGCTCTACGGCCATGTGTTCCGCAACGCTATGCTGCTGGTGATCGCCGGTTTCCCCGCCGCATTCGTCGGCGCGTTCTTCGGCGGCTCGCTGCTGATCGAGACGGTGTTCTCGCTCGATGGGCTCGGTTATCTCAGCTACCAGTCGGTGATCAACCGCGACTATTCGGTGGTCTTTGCCACCTTCTACATCTTCTCGCTGGTCGGCCTGGTCCTTGGACTGATCTCCGACCTCATGTACATGTGGATCGATCCGCGGATCGATTTCGAGAGCCGGAAGGTGTGATGCACGCCACCGGACTACGCCTCGGCTCGCCGCTCATCGCCTTCGCCCCCGCCGATGCGGCGCGCTCGGCGCCGCTGCTGTCGCCGATCAACCGGCGACGGCTCAAGGTATTCCAGGGTAACCGCCGCGGCGTCTGGTCGCTGTGGGTCTTCCTCATCCTGCTGGCGGTGACCCTCTGCTCCGAACTGGTCGCCAACGACCGGCCGCTCATGGCCTCGTACAAGGGCGAACTGCTGTTCCCGGCGCTCATCGAATATCCAGAGACCAAGTTCGGCGGCTTTTTCGCCGTCACCAACTATCGCGACCCGTTCATCGCCGATGAGATCAACGCCAACGGCTGGATGCTGTGGCCGCCGATCCGCTTTTCCTACAGCACCGTTGATGATGCGCTGTCCGTGCCGGTGCCCTCCGCTCCATCCTGGTTGCAGTCGGTCGAGGTGCGCTGCCAATTGCTTCCCCAGGGCGTCGACGATCCCAATTGCAGCCTCGGCAATTTTCACTGGCTCGGCACCGATGATCAGGGCCGCGACGTGCTGGCCCGGCTGCTCTACGGCTTCCGCATCTCGGTGATGTTCGGCCTGATCCTCAGCTTCTTCTCGTCCATCATCGGCATCACCGTCGGCGCCATCCAGGGCTTCTTCGGCGGCTGGGTCGATCTCACCGGCCAGCGCTTCCTCGAGATCTACGGCGCCATTCCGTCCCTCTATCTGCTGCTGATCATCTCCAGTGTTCTCACTCCCAGCTTCTGGGTATTGCTCGGCATCCTGCTGCTATTCTCGTGGACCTCGTTGGTCGGCATCGTGCGGGCGGAGTTCCTGCGCGCCCGCAACCTCGAGTACGTCGCCGCCGCGCGGGCCCTGGGCGTATCGAACATCGCGCTGATGACACGGCACCTGCTGCCCAACGCAACCGTGGCGACCCTCACCTTTGCGCCGTTCATCGTCGCCGGTTCGGTCACCACGCTGACGGCGCTCGATTTCATCGGCTTCGGCCTGCCGAGCGGTTCACCCTCGCTCGGCGAGCTCCTCAGCCAGGGCAAGGAATACCTGTTCGCCCCGTGGCTTGCGATCACCAGCTTTGTGGTCATCGCCGCGATCCTCATTCTCCTCGTCTTCATCGGCGAGGCGGTGCGCGACGCGTTCGATCCGCGCAAGACCTTCGCGGTGCGGCTATGACCGAACCGCTGCTCAGCGTCGACAACCTGCAGATCGACTTCCAGACCGACGATCGCATCGTCCATGCCGTGCGCGGCGTGTCCTTCGACATCATGCCCGGCCAGACCGTGGCGCTGGTCGGCGAAAGTGGCTCCGGCAAATCCGTCACGGCGCTCTCGGTGCTGAAGCTGCTGCCCCACCCCGCCGCAACCTATCCCGGCGGCCGCATCCTGTTCAAAGGCACCGACTTGCTCGGCGCCGACGAGGCGGGCATCCGCGCAGTGCGCGGTAACGCCATCTCGATGATCTTCCAGGAGCCGATGAGCTCGCTGAACCCGTTGCACACCGTGGCGCGGCAGGTCTCCGAGGCCTTGGTCATCCATCGCGGCATGAACCGCGCCGCGGCCCGGGTGCGAACCATCGAACTGCTCGACGAAGTCGGCATCCCCGACCCCGCCTCCCGCCTCGATGACTTCCCGCACCAGCTGTCCGGCGGCCAGCGTCAGCGCGTGATGATCGCCATGGCGCTCGCCAACGAGCCGGAACTGCTGATCGCGGATGAACCCACCACCGCCATCGACGTCACCGTGCAGGCGCAGATTCTCGAACTGCTGCTGTCGCTGCAGAAGAAGCGCGGCATGGCGATCCTGTTCATCACCCACGATCTCGGCATCGTCCGGAAGATGGCACCAGTCACCCACGTGATGACCGAAGGAAGGATCGTCGAACAGGGCCCGACTGAAGCAATCTTCGCCAACCCGCAGCATCCGTACACCAGGAAGCTTCTCGCCGCGGAGCCAAAGGGCGAGCCGCCGACCACCGATCTTGCGGCCGAGACCATCGTTTCCGCCGAGAAGCTGCGCGTCTGGTTCCCGATCAGGCGCGGCCTGCTGCGCCGTACCGTTGGCCACATCAAGGCGGTCGACGACATCGACATCACCATTCGCCGCGGCGAGACGCTGGGCGTCGTCGGCGAGTCCGGCTCCGGCAAGACCACGCTCGGCCGCGCCCTGCTGCGGCTGGTCTCGTCCGAAGGCCGCATCGTCTATATCGGCCGGCCCATCGACAAGCTCTCCTGGGCCGGCATGCGGCCGCTCCGCCAAGACCTGCAGATCGTGTTCCAGGACCCGTTCGGCTCGCTCAGCCCGCGCATGTCGATCACCGAGATTATCGCCGAGGGTCTGGGGGTCCACCACCGCGAACTCAGCGCGGCCGATCGCGACGCTCGAGTGGTCCGCGCCCTCACCGAGGTCGGTCTCGATCCCGCCGACCGGCACCGCTACCCGCACGAGTTCTCCGGCGGCCAGCGCCAGCGAGTTGCCATCGCCCGCGCCATGGTGCTCGAGCCGAAATTCGTCGTCCTCGACGAGCCGACCTCGGCGCTCGACGTCAGCGTCCAAGCCCAGGTCGTCGACCTGCTGCGCGACCTGCAGCGGCGCCATGGCCTCACCTATCTGTTCATCTCGCATGACCTGCGCGTTGTCCGGGCGCTCGCCAACCAGCTGATGGTGATGCGCAACGGCAAGGTGGTGGAACACGGGCCGGCCGCCGAGATCTTCGCGGCGCCGCAGTCCGACTATACCCGCGCCCTGATGGCCGCCGCCTTCGCCGTCGAAGCGGTGCCGTCGGCCGAGGTGGCGCAGTGAAAGTTTTGACGCAATCGCCCCTGACGCTAAGCTCCGACAACACGTTCTCCCCCGAATGGAGGCCTTCATGCAAAAGCTAGCCGCCCTTACCCTCGCCGCGCTCCTCGCGTTCAGCCCAGCGATCGCCCAGGAGAAAGTCTGGCACCATGGCGGTTCGCTGATCGGCGAGCCGAAATACCCTGCGGGCTTCGAGAAATTCGACTACGTGAACCCGGATGCGCCGGTGGGCGGCGTGGTGCGGCTCAGCTCGATGGGCGGCTTCGACACCTTCAACCCGATCCTGCCACAGGGCGAACCCGCCGACGGCATCGGGCTGGTGTTCGAGACGCTGACCACGCCGTCGCTCGACGAGAACTCCACACAGTACGGCAACCTCGCCGAAGCCTTCAGTTACCCCGACGATTTCTCCTCGGTCACCTTCCGGATGAACCCGCGTGCCAAGTGGGCTGACGGTGAGCCGGTTACCGCCGAGGACGTGGTGTGGACCTTCAACAAGGTCATCGCCCTGAACCCCAGCCAGGCCAACTACTTCGCCAACGTCACCAAAGCCGAAGTGACCGCACCCGGCGAAGTGACCTTCACCTTCGACAAGGGCGGCAACCGCGAACTGCCCAACATCATGGGCCAGTTGATCGTCCTGCCCCAGCACTGGTGGGAGGGCGCCGGCCCCGACGGCAAGCCGCGGGACATCTCCAAGCCCGGCCTCGAGCCGCCGTTGGGATCCGGCCCGTACAAATTGGCGGCCTTCAGCCCCGGCACCTCGGTCACCTATGAGCGCGATCCCAACTACTGGGGCCTGAAGGAGCCCTTCAACATCGGTCAGAACAACTTCCAGACCGTCAAGTACGAGTATTTCCTCGACACCACCGCTGAGTTCGAAGGCTTCAAGGGCGACGAGTTCGACTGGTGGGACGAGAACCTCGCGCTGCGCTGGCAGGGCGGCTACGATTTCCCCGCCGTCACCGAAGGCAAGGTGATCAAAGAGTTGTTCGAGAACGCCTATCGCGGCTCGGGCATCCTGGTCGGGTTCGTCCCGAACCTCAGGAAACCACTGTTCCAGAACGAAGCGCTGCGCGAAGCGATGCTCTACGCCTTCGATTTCGAGGAGCTCGACAAGCTGCGCTTCTTCGGCCAGTACGACCGCATCAACTCGTTCTTTTACGGCACCGAGTTCGCGTCTTCCGGCCTGCCGCAGGGGGAGGAGCTGGAGATCCTCAACTCGGTCAAGGACCTCGTCCCCGCTTCGGTGTTCACCACCGAGTACAAAAACCCGGTTAACGGCGACACGACCAAGCTCCGGCAGAGCCTGCGCACCGCCAACGAGATCCTGACCAAGGCGGGCTACACCCTCAATGGCAATCAGCTGGTCGATCCCAACGGGCAGCCGGTGACGTTCGAAATCCTGCTCAACGGCCCGACCATCGAGCCGATCGCCGCCGCCTTCCAGACCAACCTCAAGCGGCTTGGCATCAACGCCACCATCCGCTCGGTGGATTCGCCGCAATATATCGAGCGGGCCCAGAACCGCGATTACGACATGATCTACACCGGCTGGGTGCAGTCGCTCTCACCCGGCAACGAGCAGCGCGATTTCTGGGGCTCGGCCTCGGCGGCGCAGAACGACAGCCGCAACTATGGCGGCATTTCCGACAAGGGCGTCGACGCACTGATCGACAAGATCGTCTTCGCTGATGACCGCGAAACGCTGATCGCCGCCACCCGGGCGCTCGACCGCGTACTGCTGGCGCACCACTACGTCACGCCCACCTATACGCTGCGCAAATCCCGCATCGCCCGCTGGGACCGCTTCAGCCACCCCGAAACCCTGCCGGAATTCTCGATCGGCTTCCCGACGGTGTGGTGGTACGACGAGGCCAAGGCGGCGAAGACCGGGGCGGCGAAGAACTAGCGTTTTCTGCCGCTACGTTGCGCCGAGCTGCTGGTTCGCCGGCTCCTCACCCCCCACCCTTGATCCCTCCCCGCAAGGGGGAGGGTGACGACTGATGGGTTTGCGCAGCAGCCAGAACCAAACTCGATGCCGCACCTCCCCCTCGACGAGGGAGGCAAGCGGAGCTTGAGAGCGAAGCGAGCTAGCGTAGCTCGAAGGGGGTGCGCGGAGCCACGATTTCACCCCCGCAGATCAAACCACCCGATCGCCTTTTTCTCCGCCTCATCTACCGCGTCCTCATACCCCGCATCGGCATAGCGCATCACGCCGAGCGAGGTGTCATTGGTTAGCGCGTGCGACAGCCGCGCGTGGCCTGCCTCTGTGCCATCGGCCACCAGCGTCACGCCGGCCGAGGTCATGTAGCCGGCATAGCCGCCGCCGCCCGAGTGGATCACTACGAGGTCGGCCATCGAGGCGGTGAGCAGCATGGCATCGAGCAGCGGCCAATCGGCGATGGCGTCGGAGCCGTCCTTCATGTTCTCGGTCATGATGTTGGGGTGGGCCATCGCTCCCGCATCGAGATGGTCACGCGAGAACGCCACTGGCGCTTTCAGCTCGCCGCTCCGCACCAGCGCGTTCACCGCCAGGGCCAGCGCGGTTCGCTCGCCATGCCCCAGCCAGGCGATGCGCGCCGGCAGTCCTTCGAACGGCACGTATTGCCGGGCCAGCCGGATCCAGTTGGTGACGATCTTGTTGTCCGGAAACATCTCCAGCACCAGATCGTCGATGCGCGCGATATCCGAGGCTTCCCCGCTCAGCGCCATCCAGCGGAACGGGCCGATGGCGCGGGCGAATAGCGGTCTCAGATAGGCCTCGGTGAAGATCGGGATATCGAAGGCGTTCTCGACGCCGGCCTGCTTGGCCTGGGTGCGGATCAGGTTGCCATTGTCGAACACTTCCGAACCGGCCGCCTGGAACCCCAGCATGGCCCGCACATGGTCGGCGATCGAAGCGCGGCTCGCCGCCATCAACTGCCCCTGCCCGTCGACCCGCAGCCGCCGCACTTCGTCTAGGCTCATGCCCTTGGGGACGTAGCCGTAGACGAGATCGTGCGCGCTGGTCTGGTCGGTGACGATGTCGGGGATGATGCCGCGCCGGAGGATTTCCGGATAGACCTCGGCCGCATTGGCGACCAGCCCCACCGACAGCGCCCGCTTGTCGCGCACCGCCGCGGCGATCATTTCGAGCGCCGCATCAAGGTTCGGCGCGATCTCCTCAAGATAGCCGATCTCCTTGCGGCGCTCGGCGCGCGCCGGGTCGACATCGACATCGAGGATCGCCGCGCCCGCCATGCGCCCGGCCAAGGGCTGCGCCCCGCCCATGCCGCCCATGCCGGCGGTGAGAATGAAACGCCCGGCGAGCGAACCGCCGAAGCGCTTCTCGGCGATGCGCATGAAGATCTCGTAGGTGCCCTGGATGACGCCCTGGCTGCCGATATACTGCCACGCCCCGGCGGTCAGTCCGCCCCAGGCGATCAAGCCCTTTTTCTCGAGCTCGTAGAACACCTCGGCCTTGGCCCATTGCCCGACGATGTTGCAGTTCGCCATGATCACCAATGGCGCCTGCGCATGGGTCTTCAGCAGCCCGATCGGCTTGCCCGACTGGATGACCAGAGTCTGGTCCTCGTCCATCGTGGTCAACGCCTCGACAATCTGCCGATGCGCCGCCCAGTTCCGCGCCGCCTTGCCGAGCGCCGCATAGACGATCAGCTTTTCGGGGTCCTCACCGACGGCCAGCACGTTCTCGAGCAGCCGCAGCAACGCCTCCTGCCGCCAGCCTTTGGCGCGCAGGACCGGACCGGAGGGAATGGGGAAATTCGGATGGCGGGGATTGGGTTTTGGCATGGTGGGGTTTGATACCGCCACCGACGATGCTCAGCTAGTGAATTTGCCTGTGGTACCAATCAGCACACCGTGCAAGCACCGAATAGAACGCATCGGGGAGCATAGTAAGTTCGACCACGTCGTCATTGGACAATGTGTCGCCCATATTCTTGAACCCGATCAGCCGAACAGATGCGCCGGTGTCCATCTGCAAAATGTGGCTGCCGTCATCAAACGCCTCGTCGCCGTCGGGAACCCAGACGATGGTGCTCCACTCGACATGTTCACCCCCATCTCCGCGGTACACCCCGCCTAGGTAAGCATTAGCAATTTCCACAGCGGGAGTGGCGTCGAACGAGCGCCGAGTGTGACGGCCCCTGTTGAGGAGGCGTTGCCCAATGGCGTCGATGGAGTTGCCAAGCATGCTTGCCTCAGGCTCATCCACCCCGAAACGACAACCTGCCAGATACACAATGAACTTGCCCAGGGCCTGATGTGGTGGGTGACGGCTGGCGATCTCGCAATCGATGGCAAAGGTCGATCGATCGCCGAACACCATGGCTAAGCCCAGCCCTTCCGAGCCTTCTTCTTCCGCTTCACGCCGTCGAGCGCGTACTTCGCCAGTTCGATCCCCATGGCCTTTTCGACCGGCGGGTAGACCGCCGGGTCGATCACCGAGGAGGAGAGCGGAATCACCTTCTTGGGCACGTGCAGCACGAAGACGAACATGCCTTCGCGCAGCTGCCCGGCGCTCAGCGGCTGGCCCGCCGCGTCGAGCGTCGCGATCACGTCGGGGAAGGTGGCGAGCCGGTTGCCGCCGGCATCGTCGATCGCCATGTATTCGTTCATGGTGTGGATGGTGACGGCCTTGTCGCCCTCGCCCAAGACGAACCGGCCGATATCGAAGGCCTCCTTGGTGTAGACGAGGTCTTTCTTCGTCACCGCGCCCTTCACCAGGATGGTGCCGCCGGTCGCCTTGACGATGGCGTCGATGATCGCCGAGCCACCCTTTTTCTCCGCCGCGATGATCGCCTCGCCGAGGCTCAGCGCCAGCGAGATGCCGCCGAGCGCCGCATTGCGCTGCACATATTTGGCGCGCAGCGGGTTGCGGCAGGAGGCGATGAAGCCGCCCGACATGTCGGCCGCGGTACGGAGGATTGGCGAGATCTTGGCCGTTGCGCCCTTGACCACCAGCTCGATGTAGCGGTTCTCGGCGCGATTGCCGCCCACGGCGGTCTGGATCATCTTCTTGGGGCTGCCGGCCATGCCGATCGAGCCCATGTCGCCGGTCGGGTGGGCGCGGATATCGCCCACTGCGTCGACCACCTTGGTGCCGAGGATGGCGCTCGGCAGCCAGGCATTGAGGGTCGAACTCTTGCCGTTCTGCCCGATCATCAGGCCACGAACCTTGTCGCCCAGCGCCTTCTCGAGCAGCTTCACGGCCTTGACGTAATCGACGCCGCGCATCTCCCATGGTGTGGTCGAGGCCGGTGCGCCAATCGCGGCCGCAGTCGCCACCCAGTCGCGCGGCTCCAGCTCTTCGATATCGACCAGCTCGGGCTTGCCGACGCTCACCGCCGCAAGCCCAAGCATGCGGCCATGATCAGCCCAGCCCCCGCCGCCGGCGGCATAGACGGAGCCGCCCTTCACCGCGGCTTCCACATCCTTCTCGGTCAGTACGCGACCCAACTTGCTACTCCATCACACCCAAAGGCCCCCTCGCCCCCC
>Ga0209902_100500_pt1 | contig 39785 bp, 34 predicted proteins | sample FECB27metaG_FD_188304 | JGI IMG/M metagenome (GOLD analysis project Ga0209902, IMG submission 188304) | Cyanobacterial communities from the Joint Genome Institute, California, USA - FECB-27 (SPAdes) (version 2) | ecosystem: Environmental > Aquatic > Thermal springs > Hot (42-90C) > Microbial mats...
CGCGACGGGCCTAAAGGGCAGCGACGCCCACCCGCCAGGCCGACGCCGGAGGCCAACGCCAGCGCGCGCAGCGCGATGACCTCTGCCAACTCCGATGAACAGGAGCGCGCGGTAGCGCGTAGGCGGACTTAATGAAGCAGACGGCGCGATGAGGACCGTAATGCTGCACCCGCAGTGCCGAGCTGCGCCCAAAAGGCATTTCCCGCGTCAGACGGGCACTCAGCGCGGCTAGGAATTTCGAATATGACTGTCCGCCTACACGGTCCGCACTCCTGGCGGACCAGCCATGGCTCGATCTTACTCTACCTGGGTGATCAAACCGTTGCTGGCGGCAAAAGGAGCTCGGAGATCAAGGCAACGCCCTACTTAAGGTGACTGGAAATGGACGATCATAGCGTCGCACAAAAAATTGAGCCGCTCACCGTTCGAATTCTCACAGCGGTCAAGATCACCGGCCTCAGCCGGTCGCGCATCTATGAATTGATCCAATCCGGTGATCTCGAAACTGTGAAGGTCGGGCGCGCCACGCTGATCAAGTATCAGAGCCTGAAGCAGCTCACTGAGCATTGAGCCCTGCAGGGCGCTTTATCCACGCCCTACAGACCCCCTGCCTATCTCGCGGCGGCGATGTTGCCGAAGTCCGCCCGAATGACGTTCCCACCGTCGCGCAGCTTATCGAGATAGTCCGACCAATGCTGCATCATCACGACGCGCTCATCCCAATATTCTCCGCGTGCATAAATGCGCCGTACCTGATTGGTATCCACATGCGCGAGTTGTCGCTCGATCGCGTCGGGATGCCATTTGCCCATCTCGTTTAGGAGTGTTGCGCCCATCGCCCGGAACCCGTGCGCGGTCATCTGGTCCGATGTATAGCCCAAGCGGCGTAGCCCCTGATTGACGCTGTTTTCACACATGGGGCGGCGTGGCTTGCCCAGTCCAGGGAAGAGATACTGCCAGTAGACAGTGCATGCGCGGAGCTCTTCCAGCATCTCCAGCACTTGCCGGGAAAGAGGTACGCGGTGCGGCCGGCGCATCTTCATTCGTTCCGCCGGAACCGACCAGATCGCCTTCGCGATGTCGATGTCGGTCCAGCGAGCGAGTCGGAGTTCACCCGGCCGAAGGAGGACATGTGGGGAGATCCGCATGGCCATGCGGGTGACTACGTGACCGGTATAGCCGTCGATGGCGTTCAGGAGCCTGCCGACCTCCTCGGGTTCGGTGATGGCGGCGAAGTGCTTCACCTTGGGTGTCGCAATCGCGCCGCGCAGGTCTCGAGCCACATCCTTTTCGCATCGAACCGTGGCAACGCCATAACGGAACACCCGGCTCAACACGCTGCGCATGCGCCTCGCGCTTTCGTAAGCGCCGGTCGCTTCGATCTTGCGCAGCACGGCAAGCGCCTCGTGGGGTGTAATCTGCGCGATTGGTAGGCTGCCGATGACGGGATAAGCCTTGGCGAGCAGCCAGGCGGTCTTTTCGATCGTGACCTGCGCGAGCCCATCGCGCCCGCACTTTTCTAGCCACTCCTTGGCAACGACTTCGAACGTGTTTCCGGCCGCATATTTTGCGGCGATCCGCGCACGCTTCTTCTCGACTGCGGGATCGAAACCGATTGCGATTTGCTTCCGGGCCTCGTCTCGTTTGGTGCGCGCCTCGGCAAGGCCGAGGCCGGGCCAGGGGCCCAGGTGCAAGGTCTTCTGCTTATCGAGGAAGCGGTAGTTCATGCGCCAGAGCTTTGAACCGTTCGGCTTGATGGTCAGGTACAGGCCGAGCGAATCGCGCAGGTTGTAGGCCTTCGCCGCAGGCTTGGCGGAGGTGATTTTGATATGTGTCAGCATGTCGGTCTTCCCAGCAAAACCGGGTCGATCCGGAGGACCATCAAGGGCGCCATCACCGTGATGGTGCTGTTGCTGGTCCCAGCCGGACGTCGCCGGAAGTTTATACGGCGAGCATCGGTCGATTTTTGCTGTGAAACCAGTCGCTTACTGGACTTTACTGGACGCACTTAGCGCCAGAAAGTGGTGCCCAGAAGAGGACTCGAACCTCCACGGCCTTGCGACCGCCAGCACCTGAAGCTGGTGCGTCTACCAATTCCGCCATCTGGGCACGGGGTAGGCTGGCGCCGATAGGGGAGAGCATATGGGCTTGTCAACGCGCTTGTCATCATGATCGCGGCTTGGCATGGCGCTGGCACGTTTTTTTATCGGGAATGGTGCGATGGACCGGCTGGTTGTGATGTTCGGCGGAAGCGGCTTTATCGGCCGCTATGTGGCTCAGCGGCTGCTGGCGGCGGGCGCGCGCGTCCGTTTCGCGGAGCGCGATCCGCGCCGCGCGCAGTTTCTGAAGCCGCTGGGCGGGCTGGGCCAGGTGCAGTTCGTCACCGCGGACGTGACGCATGAGGCCAGCGTCGCGCGCGCCGTCACCGGCGCGGACGCCGTGATCAACCTGGTCGGCGCGTTCGATCATATGTTCGAGATCCATCGCGACGGCGCCGCCAATGTGGCGAAGGCGTGCGCGGCGGCGGGCGTCGAAACGCTCGTCCATGTCTCCGCGATCGGCGCCGATGCAGAGGGGCGTTCCGCCTATGCGCGCAGCAAGGGCGAGGGCGAGGCCGCGGTGCGCGCCGCATTCCCCGCCGCGACCATCCTGCGCCCTTCGCTGGTGTTCGGGCGCGAGGACAAGTTCGTGAACCGCTTTGCCGGCATAATCCGCGCGCTGCCCGTGCTGCCGATCATCCGCGGCGGCGTGAAGCTGCAGCCGGTCAGCGTGGCCGATGTCGCGGCCGCCGCGGCGCAGGCGCTGCTCGATCCCGCCGATCATGCGGGCAAGACCTATGAACTGGCCGGGCCGCAGGTGCTGACCATGGCCGAACTGCAGCGCTGGATCGCCGACGAGACCGGATACAGCCCGATGATCGTCGACGTGCCCGATGTTGCGGGTGCTGCGATCGCGCGATTCGGCTTCCTGCCCGGCGCGCCGATCACCTGGGATCAATGGCTGATGCTGGCGAACGACAATGTCGCCGCCGCCGATTCGAACGGCCTGGCCGCGTTCGGCATCGCGCCGACCCCGCTGGCCACCGTCGCACCGGGCTGGCTGGTCCAGTATCGCCGGCACGGCCGGTTCGGGGGCGCGAAGGGCGCGGCCTGATTCCGCGAGGCCGGCAACGGCCTCGCCGGGTTTGCGTAGAACGCATCGCGCGCCGGCGCGCGCCTGCACCGATTCCGCACTCGACTTCGCAGCCGGGCGGGCGATAGACGTTCGCCCTCCCCTCCATGCGTCCGGCGCCGGCAGGCGGCGGGCGCGCTTCCCGGCAAGGCGAACGCTGCAATGGCATCCGATACCCTCACCTATATCCTGCTCGGCATTCTCGAGGGGCTCACCGAATTCCTGCCCGTATCGTCGACCGGGCATCTGATCCTCGCCAGCTCGCTGCTCGGGTTCGAGGGCGAATCGTCGGTCGCGTTCAAGATCGCGATTCAGCTCGGCGCGATCCTGGCGGTGCTCGTCGCCTATTGGGGGCGGTTCTGGGGGATCGCGAAGGGGCTGCTGGCGCGCGACACGGGCGCCCTGGCCTTTACCCGCAACATCATCCTGGGTTTCCTGCCCGCGCTGGCGATCGGCGTGGTCGCCTATGACGCGATCCGCGCCGCGATCCAGACGCCGATGATCGTCGCGGTGATGCTGGTGCTGGGCGGCATCGCGATCCTGGCGATCGAACGCATGGTGAAGCACGCCCGTTACGACAGTGTGGAGGCCATTCCGCTGAAGACCGCGACGGGCATCGGCGTGGTCCAGTGCCTGGCGATGGTGCCGGGGGTCAGCCGGTCGGGCGCGACGATCATGGGCGCGCTGCTGATGGGCGTGGAGCGCAAGACCGCCGCGGAGTTCAGCTTCTTCCTGGCGGTGCCGACGATGATCGCCGCGACCGCCTATGCGCTGTGGAAGGATCGCGCGCTGCTGAGCATGGACGATCTGGGCGCGATCGCGATCGGCTTCACCGCCGCATTCCTGGTCGCGCTGGCGGTCGTGAAGGCGTTCGTCGCCGTGGTCTCGCGCTACGGCTTCGCCCCCTTTGCCTGGTATCGCATCGCGCTGGGCCTGGTGGCGGCGATCTGGCTGGTGATGCGATAGGGCCGAATCGGACCGTAATTTTGTTACGCGAACCAGAGATGAGACGAGAAGAGGTCCGGACGAGCCGAAATAGGTCATAAATACTGTCTTAAATCACAGAATCCGCGTGACTCCTTGGATTTTTGGCGTATGGCGACTCCGGTAATTCCGGGGACGCAATATGGCCGACAATCCAATGCTGAAATTCGTGGCGCGGGGGCAGGCCTATCCGCCGAAGCGCGACGCGGCCGAGCGTGCCGCCGATTTCCGCGAAATCTCCCGCAAATATGAAGTGGTGAAGGCCGAGGAACAGTCGTCGCGCTGTTCGCAATGCGGCGTCCCCTATTGCTCGGTCCATTGCCCGCTGCACAATCATATCCCGGACTGGCTGCGCCTGACCGCGGAGGGACGGCTGCGCGAGGCGTACGAGCTGAGCAACGCCACATCGACCATGCCCGAGATCTGCGGCCGCATCTGTCCGCAGGACCGGCTGTGCGAGGGCAATTGCGTCATCGAATTCTCCGGCCATGGCGCGGTCACGATCGGTTCGGTCGAAAAGTTCATCACCGACACCGCCTGGGAAGAAGGCTGGGTGGAGCCGCTGGTGCCCGGCAAGGATCGCGGCCAGTCGGTCGGCATCGTCGGCGCGGGCCCGGCCGGGCTGACCGCCGCGGAGCTGCTGCGCCGCCAGGGTTACGACGTGCATGTCTATGACCGGCACGATCGGGCCGGCGGGCTGCTGACCTATGGCATTCCCGGCTTCAAACTGGAAAAGCCGGTGGTGATGCGCCGCGTCGAGCGGCTGGCGGCGGGCGGCATCGTCTTTCGCCAGGATTTCGAGGTCGGCCGCAACGCGACCCTGGGCGAGCTGCGCGAGCGGCACGATGCGCTGCTGATCGCGACCGGCGTGTACAAGGCACGCGCGATCAAGGCGCCGGGCGTCGGCGCGCCGGGCGTGATCGAATCGCTCGACTATCTGATCGCGTCCAACCGCAAGAGCTTCGGCGACAGCGTTCCCGAATTCGAAAGCGGCGCGCTGGATGCCGCGGGCAAGGACGTCGTCGTGATCGGCGGCGGCGATACCGCGATGGATTGCGTGCGCACCGCCGTCCGCCAGGGCGCGAAATCGGTCAAATGCCTGTATCGCCGCGATCGCGCGAACATGCCGGGATCGCAGAACGAAGTGCGCAATGCGGAAGAGGAAGGCGTGGAGTTCGTCTGGCTCTCCGCGCCGGAAGCGTTCGACGGCACGGAGGCCGTGTCGGGCGTGCGCGCGACGAAGATGCGGCTGGGCGCCGCCGACGCATCGGGCCGCCGCGCGCCGGAGCCCGATCCGGGCAGCGAATTCCGCCTGGACGCCGATATGGTGGTGAAGGCGCTGGGCTTCGACGCGGAGGATCTGCCCCGCCTGTTCGGTGCCGAGGAATTGTCGGTCACCCGCTGGGGCACGCTGCGCGTCGATCACAAGACGATGCAGACATCATTGGACGGCGTGTTCGCGGCGGGCGACATCGTCCGCGGCGCCAGCCTGGTCGTCTGGGCGATCCGCGATGGCCGTGACGTGGCGGAGCATATGCATGCGTATCTGAAGGCGAAGGCGAAAGCCGCCGCCCCCGAGGCGCGGGTGAAGGTGCCGGCGTGATGGGTGGGATGATCTCTAAAACCCTCTCCTCTTTAGGGGAGAGGGTGATCGAGCGCAGCGAGATCGGGTGTGGGGGAGTCCTCGGCGCCCTTCATGTCAGCCGTCTTCGCGACCTGGCGTCCCCCACTCCCCGACCCTCTCCCCTGAAGGGGAGAGGGAGTATTTTGCTTGGCGCCGTTCTGCTCGCTTTGACCCCGCTTGCCGCAAACGCCCAGGCCCCCGCCCCGATCGCGCCCGCACAGCTCGATGCCGCGCGCGGTGTCGTTGCCAAGGTCTTCCCGGTCGGCACCTATCGCCGGATGATGGGCGAGACGATGGACAAGCTGATGGGCAGCATGATGGACGGCATGATGGACATGCCGATCGGTGAGATCGCGCGGCTGGGCGGGCTGGAATCCGAAAAGGTCGCGGAGATGGACAAGACGTCGATCGCCGAGATCATGGCGATCTACGATCCGCATTTCCGCGAACGCACCCGGCTGGGCATGCGCGCGATGACCGATTCGATGACCGGGCTGATGGACGATATGGAGCCGCGCTTCCGCGCCGGCCTGACCCGCGCCTATGCCCGCAAGTTCAGCGCGGCGCAGCTCGCCGATCTCGGCCGCTTCTTCGATACGCCGACGGGCAGCGTCTACGCCGCCGAATCGATGATGCTCTACATGGATCCCGAGGTCATGGGCGAAATGCAGACCATGATGCCCGAGATCATGAAGAAGATGCCCGATTTCATGGCGGCGATGAAGAATGCCACCGCGCATCTGCCGCCGGCGCGCAAGGCGTCGGAACTGAGCAAGGCGGAGCGCGAGAAGCTCGCCGCGCTGTTGGGGGTGAAGGAAAAGGACCTGCGCGACACCGCGGTTCTCGGGGACGAAGAGGGCGAAGATCATGACGGGACGCACTGAGCTGACGGCCAGCGAGGCGGAGCGCGCGCGCATCGCCGAAGTCGGCATGTACCGCCCCGAATTCGAAAGCGACGCGTGCGGCGTCGGCCTGGTCGCCGCGACCGACGGGCGCCCGTCGCGCCGCGTCGTCGCCTCCGCCGTCGATGCGCTGAAGGCGGTGTGGCACCGCGGCGCGGTGGACGCCGACGGCAAGACCGGCGACGGCGCCGGCCTGCACGTCGACCTGCCCGTCCGCTTCTTCGACGACGCGATCGCCGATTCGGGGCACCGCCCGCTGCCCAACCGGCTGGCCGTCGGCATGATCTTCCTACCGCGCACCGATCTGGGCGCGCAGGAAACGTGCCGCACCATCGTCGAGAGCGAGATCATCGAAGCCGGTTATACCATCTATGGCTGGCGCCAGGTGCCCGTCGACGTCTCCGTCATCGGCCGCAAGGCGCAGGAGACGCGGCCCGAGATCGAGCAGATCATGATCGCCGGGCCGCTTCCCGACGCGCAGGACGCCGCCGAGTTCGAAAAGGAACTCTACCTCGTCCGCCGCCGGATCGAGAAGAAGGTGATCGAGGCCCAGATCTCGGGCTTTTACATCTGTTCGCTGTCGTGCCGTTCGATCATCTACAAGGGGCTGTTCCTGGCGGAGAGCCTGTCGGTCTTCTATCCCGACCTGACCGACGAGCGGTTCGAGAGCCGCGTCGCGATCTTCCACCAGCGTTATTCCACCAACACATTCCCGCAATGGTGGCTGGCCCAGCCGTTCCGCAACCTCGCGCATAATGGCGAGATCAACACGATCCGCGGCAACAAGAACTGGATGAAGAGCCACGAGATCAAGATGGCCAGCATCGCGTTCGGCGAGCAATCGGAAGACATCAAGCCGGTGATCCCGGCCGGCGCGTCGGACACGGCGGCGCTGGACGCGGTGTTCGAGGCGATCTGCCGATCGGGCCGCGACGCGCCGACCGCCAAGCTGATGCTGGTGCCGGAGGCATGGCAGGGCGATGACGACATGCCCGACAACCATCGGGCGATGTACCAGTATCTGGCATCGGTGATGGAGCCGTGGGACGGCCCCGCCGCGCTTGCCATGACCGATGGCCGCTGGGCGGTGGCGGGCATGGACCGCAACGCACTGCGTCCGCTGCGCTACACCCGCACGGTCGACAATCTGCTGATCGTCGGATCGGAGACCGGCATGGTCGTCGTCCCCGAAAGCGCGGTGGTGGAAAAGGGGCGGCTCGGCCCCGGCCAGATGATCGCGGTCGATCTGGACAGCGGCACGCTCTATGCCGATCGCGCGATCAAGGATCGCATCGCGAACGAACGCCCCTATGCCGATCTGGTCGGCCGCTTCCTGACGCTGGACGACCTGCCAGGCGCGCCCGACGGCGCGGCGCCCGGCTGGGCCACGCCCAGCTATGACCGCGCCGAGCTGACCCGGCGCCAGGTGGCGGCGGGCCAGACGCTGGAGGATATGGAACTGATCCTGTCCCCCATGGTGGAGGACGCCAAGGAAGCAATCGGATCGATGGGCGACGATACGCCGCTTGCCGTCATTTCGGACAAGCCGCGCATCATCAGCCAGTTCTTCCGCCAGAATTTCAGCCAGGTCACCAACCCGCCGATCGATTCGCTGCGCGAGACGCAGGTGATGAGCCTGAAGACGCGGTTCGGGAACCTCGCCAACATCCTCGATTCCGGGGTGCGCCAGGATGGCGTGCTCGTGCTCGATTCGCCGGTGCTCACCTGCGCCGACTGGGAAAGGCTCAAGACCCATTTCGCGAGCCAGGCGGCGGAGATCGACTGCACCTTCCCCGTCGACAGCGGCGCCGACGGCCTGCGCACGGCGATCCAGCGTATCCGCGCCGAGGCCGAACAGGCGGTGCGCGAGGGGCGCAGCGAATTGTTCCTGACCGACGAACAGATCGGCGCGGATCGGGTGGGCATCGCCGGCGTGCTGGCGGCGGCCGCGGTCCACACGCATCTCGTCCGCCGGGGTCTGCGATCCTATGCGTCGATCAACATCCGCACCGCCGAATGCCTCGACACCCATTATTATGCGGTGCTGATCGGCGTCGGCGCGACGACGGTGAACGCCTATCTGGCCGAAGCCGCGATCGCGGACCGCCAGGCGCGCGGCCTATTCGCCGGCTTCTCGTTCGAGGATTGCCTGAAGCGGCACAAGAAGGCGGTCGACGACGGCCTGCTCAAGATCATGTCGAAAATGGGGATCGCGGTGATCTCCAGCTATCGCGGCGGCTATAATTTCGAAGCGGTCGGCCTGTCGCGCGCGCTGGTCAACGATTTCTTCCCCGGCATGCCGGCCAAGATCTCGGGCGAGGGTTATTCATCGCTGCACCTGAACGCGATGCTGCGTCACGACGCAGCCTATGACGCGGCGGTCGTCACCTTGCCGATCGGCGGCTTCTATCGCCAGCGCCATGGCGGAGAGACGCATGCTTATTCCGCGCAGCTGATGCACCTGCTGCAGACCGCGGTCGCGACCGACAGCTATTCCACCTATCTGCAGTTCGCGCGCGGCGTGCGCGACCTGCCGCCCGTCTATCTGCGCGACCTGATCGAGTTCAACTATGCGCGGGAAGCGATCGCGATCGACGAGGTCGAGGCGATCACCGAGATCCGCAAGCGCTTCGTGACGCCCGGCATGTCGCTGGGCGCGCTTTCGCCCGAGGCGCACGAGACGCTGGCGATCGCGATGAACCGGATCGGCGCAAAGGCGGTGTCGGGCGAGGGCGGCGAGGACAGCGCGCGCTACACCCCCTATGAAAATGGCGACAACGCCAATTCGGTGATCAAGCAGATTGCGTCGGGCCGGTTCGGCGTGACCGCCGAATATCTCGGCGCCTGCGAAGAGATCGAGATCAAGGTGGCGCAGGGCGCCAAGCCCGGCGAGGGCGGCCAGCTTCCCGGTTTCAAGGTGACCGAATTCATCGCGAAGCTGCGCCACGCCACGCCCGGCGTGACGCTGATCTCTCCGCCGCCGCATCACGACATCTATTCGATCGAGGATCTGGCGCAGCTCATCTACGACCTGAAGCAGATCAATCCGCGCGCGCGCGTCTGCGTGAAGCTGGTCTCGTCCGCCGGCATCGGCACGGTTGCGGCGGGCGTGGCCAAGGCGCATGCCGACGTGATCCTGGTCGCCGGCCATGTCGGCGGCACCGGCGCCAGCCCGCAGACCTCGGTCAAATATGCGGGCACGCCCTGGGAAATGGGGCTGTCCGAAGTCAATCAGGTGCTGACGCTCAACGGGCTGCGCCACCGGGTGAAGCTGCGCACCGATGGCGGGCTGAAGACCGGCCGCGACATCGTCATCGCCGCGATCCTGGGCGCCGAGGAATTCGGCATCGGCACACTTTCGCTGGTCGCGATGGGCTGCATCATGGTCCGCCAATGCCACAGCAACACCTGCCCGGTCGGCGTCTGCACGCAGGACGACAAGCTGCGCGCCAAATTCGTCGGCACGCCGGAAAAGGTGATCAACCTGATGACCTTCATCGCGGAGGAGGTCCGCGAGATCCTGGCGCGGCTGGGCGTGCGCAGCCTGGACGAGATCGTCGGCCGCACCGAGCTGCTCCGTCAGGTCAGCCGCGGCGCCGAGCATCTCGACGACCTGGACCTCAATCCGATCCTGGCCAAGGTCGACGCGGACGACGACAAGCGCCGCTTCAACATCGAAGGGTTCCGCAACGAGGTTCCCGACAGCCTCGACGCGCAGATGATCGCCGATGCCAAGGCGGTGTTCGAGCGCCGCGAGAAGATGCAGCTGACCTACACCGTGCGCAACACGCACCGCGCGGTCGGCACGCGCTTCTCGTCTGAGATCGTCCGCCGTTACGGCATGTCGACGCTGGCCGACGGCCATGTCCAGGTGCGCCTGCGCGGATCGGCCGGCCAGTCGCTGGGCGCGTTCCTGTGCAAGGGCATCACGCTGGAGGTGTTCGGCGACGCCAACGATTATGTGGGCAAGGGGCTTTCGGGCGGCATCATCACGGTGCGGCCGATGGTCAGCTCACCGCTGGACAGCCACGCCAACACGATCATCGGCAACACGGTCCTGTACGGCGCGACATCGGGCAAATTGTTCGCGGCGGGCCAGGCGGGCGAGCGGTTCGCGGTGCGCAATTCGGGCGCGACCGTGGTGGTCGAGGGCTGCGGTGCCAATGGCTGCGAGTATATGACCGGCGGCACCGCGGTGATCCTGGGCGGGGTCGGCAAGAATTTCGGTGCGGGCATGACCGGGGGCATGGCCTTCGTCTATGACGAGTTCGGCGATTTCGAACGGCTGGCCAATCCCGAAAGCATCGTCTGGCAACGCCTCGCCTCGCCCTATTGGGAAGCGAAGCTGAAGTCGCTGATCGCCGAACATTCGGTGGCGACCGACAGCCGCTGGGCGAACGGCCTGCTCGACGATTGGGACCGCGTGCGCGGTTCCTTCTGGCAGGTCTGCCCGCGCGAGATGATCGAGCGGCTCGAACACCCGCTGGGCGAGGTCGAGACGGAGATGGTGGCGGCGGAATAGGGGGGCGCTCGCTTCACCCTTTCTCCTACCTGTCGTCGGACGGGGAGGAGAGCCGGCATCCATCCCCATTCACCCCACGCTCAGACTCCTGTATATAGAGTCGCATGCTGCCCTTTACGGCACCGCTGTAACGGAGTGTCCGTCATGCGTTTCCTGATCGTGTCCCTTGCCGCCCTCGCCGTCGCGACGCCTGCGTTCGCGCAGCAGCCCGCGCCCGCCGACGTCGCGCGCATGCTCGACAGTCCGATCGTGCAGGAAGGCGTGGCGAATCGCGTGTCCGATGCGGTCGCGGCGATCCTCGACACGCGCGTCGGCGCGGTCGAACGCGCGGTCAATCCATTCTCCGATGCGCGGCGCGACGACACGCTGCGCGATCATATCGAGCGCGACGATCCCAATTTCGAGGCGCGCGTCCATCGCGATACGCGCCGTGCGACCCGCGCCGCGGGCGTGATGGCGGGCGAATTCGCCGCGATGCTGCCCGAACTGCGCGCCCGGCTGTCGACGATGAAGCACCGGCTGCGCGATCTGGACGATCGCGACCCCGAATTTCGCGGCCGTGCGGACCGCCGGGACGATCGTTATGAGGACGATCCCTACGAGGATGACCGCGACCATTGAGCCCGCCGGCTTGAGCGGGTGCCTTTCGCGTCATCGGCGATGCGCAAAGGCTTCCACCTCCAGCGATCACTCTCTAAGGTCGCGCCCGCATGTGGCAGCTCTTTCAATTTCCGCTTTGTCCGTTCTCGCGCAAGGTCCGCCTTCTCCTGGGGGAAAAGGGGATCGGCTATGATCTCGTCCGCGAAAATCCCTGGGAAAGACGCGACGAATTCTTCGATCTGAACCCCGCCGGGCAGACCCCGGTGGTCGTCGAGACGGAGAAGGCGCTGGTCCTGATGGATTCGGGCGCGATCTGCGAATATTTCGAGGAGACCGTCGAAAAGGCGCCGATGATCAACGGCACCGCGCCGAATCGGGCGGAGATCCGCCGCCTCGTCGCCTGGTGCGATCAGCAATTCTATGGCGACGTCACCGCACCTTTGATGTTCGAACGCATGACCAAGCGGCTCGTCCATCGCGCGACGCCCGACGCGCGCATCCTGCGCGAGGCGATGAAGAACGCGCACCGCCATCTCGACTATCTCGATTATCTGCTGGATCACCGCACCTGGCTGGCCGGCGCGACGCTCAGCCTGGCCGACCTGTCGGCCGCGGCGCAATTGTCGGTGGCCGACTATCTGGGCGGCATCGATTTCAAGGGCCACGAACAGGCCCGCCGCTGGTATGCCGGGCTGAAGTCGCGCCCCGGTTTCCGGCCGCTGCTGTCCGAACGGATGGAGGGCATCCAGCCCCCGGCGCATTACGACAAGCCCGACTTCTGAGCCCGGCGGGCGCCACAGCCGCGAGGAGTTGTGGCGACCGCGCTTCATGGGCTATCCCGGTGCGACGCTCACAAGAGGACACGCATGCTCACCCTGCTCTCGATCGTCGCTTTCCTGCTCTACGTGCTCTGGTGGATCATCATCATCCAGGCGGTGCTGTCGTGGCTGGTCGCGTTCAACGTCATCAACACCAGCAGCGATTTCGTCCGCTCGGTCCTCTACGCGCTCGATCGGATCACCGAGCCGCTCTATCGCCCGATCCGGCGGCTGATGCCCGATCTTGGCGCGCTCGACCTGTCGCCGCTGGTCGTTCTGCTGATCCTCTACATCCTGATGAACATCGTCATCCCCAATATCCAGATGTCGCTGATGTAGCATGGCGGCCTGGCGCATCGACGCCGAGGGCGCGATCCTGTCGCTGAAGGTGACGCCGCGCGCGTCGAAGGATGCGATCGGCCCCGGCGACGCGGATCGCCTGTCCGTCCGGCTGCGCGCGCCGCCCGTCGACGGCGCGGCGAACGTCGCGCTCACCGATTTCCTGGCGCGCCATTTCGGCATCTCGAAGCGCAGCGTGACCATCATCTCGGGAGAGGCGGCGCGGCTGAAACGCGTTCGCCTGACCGGCGATCCGCTGCATCTGGCCTCCGTGCTGGAGACATTGTAGGGGAGCGCGCATGAGCGCTCAGATCATCGACGGAAAAGCCTTTGCCGAAGGGTTGCGCGAACGCGTCGCCGGGCAGACCGCAACCTTCAGCGCGGCCGCCGGGCGGGCGCCCGGACTGGCCGTCGTGCTGGTCGGCGAGGATCCCGCCAGCCAGGTCTATGTGCGGTCCAAGCACAAGGCGACGATCGCCGCGGGCATGGAGAGCTTCGAGCATCGCCTGCCCGCCGAAACCACGCAGGATGTGCTGCTCGCGCTCGTCGAAACGCTCAATGCCGACGGTGCGGTCGACGGCATTCTCGTCCAGCTGCCGCTGCCCGCGCATATCGACGAGAATGCGATCATCGCCGCGATCTCCCCCGACAAGGACGTCGACGGATTCCATCCGGTCAATGCCGGACGGCTGGCGACGGGGCTCGAAGGGTTCGTGCCCTGCACGCCGTTCGGCTGCCTGATGCTGCTGAAGGACCGGCTGGGCGATCTGTCCGGCCTGGACGCGGTGGTGATCGGCCGGTCGAACATCGTCGGCAAGCCGATGGCGCAATTGCTGATCCGCGAAAGCTGCACCGTCACGGTCGCGCATTCGCGCACCCGCGACCTGCCCGCGCTGGTGCGCCGCGCCGACATCGTCGTCGCTGCGGTCGGCCGGCCGGAAATGGTGAAGGGCGACTGGTTGAAGCCCGGCGCGGCCGTCATCGACGTCGGCATCAACCGGGTCGACGGCAAGCTGGTCGGCGATGTCGATTTCGCCTCCGCTGCCGCGGTGGCAGGTGCGATCACGCCGGTGCCCGGTGGCGTCGGCCCGATGACGATCGCGGTGCTGCTGCGCAACACGCTGGTCGCCGCGCACCGCAATGCCGGCCTGACGTTCGACGCCGCCGCGCTCTGAGCGCCGGCCGGCGGCGACGCGGCGGGCCATTGCATAAGCAGGGCGGGGCGCTCATTCTCGACTGAAAGTCGGGCATTCTCGACCAAAAGCCGGGGGGTAAGATGATCGAACTGTTCGTCTCAGCGCTCGTCACCTTCTTCGTGGTGATCGACCCGCCGGGCTGCGCGCCCATCTATGCCAGCCTGACGACGGGCGCCGATGCGGCGCATCGCCGCGCCATGGCGATCCGCGCCGTCGTGGTCGCGGCGCTGATCCTGCTCGTCTTCGCGCTGTTCGGAGAGAAATTGCTCGGCGCGCTGGGCATCAGCCTGGACAGTTTCCGCATCGCCGGCGGCATCATGCTGTTCCTGATCGCGCTGGAGATGGTGTTCGAGAAGCGGACCCAGCGCCGCGAGGAACGCGCCAAGGAAGTGATGGAAGCGCCGGTCGAGGACGTCTCGATCTTCCCCATGGCCATTCCGATGATCGCCGGCCCCGGATCGATCGCGTCGACCATGCTGATGATGGCGCGCAGCGAGGGGATCGAAGGCAGCCTGGTCGTGCTCGGCGCGCTCGGCGCCATCCTGTTGCTCACCCTGGTCGCGCTGCTGCTGGCCGGGCCGATGATGCGTCTGCTCGGCCACCGCGTCGAAACCGTGGTGACCCGCCTGCTCGGCGTGATCCTGGCCGCGCTCGCCGCGCAGTTCGTGATCGACGGGATCCGGGCAAGCTTCATGGTAGGTTGAGCACCGACGTCAGGGTGACGAAAGCGACCTAGGGCTTGATCCGCCAGAGCTTGAACGGCGATTTGGCGGGCAATGCCACCGGCTCCAGCCATGCCGGCACCGTGCCGCGCTCCAGACCGGCATAGAATCCCTTGGGCGCCTTGGAGCGATAGACCGTCGCTTCCGCGAAATTGGGGCAGATCAGGATCATGGTCGCGCCATATTTACGCGCGATCCGTCGCGCGTCCGCCTCCGTCCCCTTGAAGGCGCGATGGACGTCCAGAATCTGCTCACCGTTGCGGTGATAGGGGCCGGCCAGCGCGTCATGATGGGTCAGGGTGATCAGCCGCGGACCGATATCGACCATCGTCAGCATCGTCGCGCGCGGTATGCGATTGAGCGGCGCCATTGCCGGGATCGTCATGCATGACGCGCCCGCCTTGCGAACCGCGGCATAAGCCGGCTTTTCGGGGGCTTTCGGAATCATCCGCATCGCGAACGGGACGAGCAGCCCGGATCCGGCCAGGACGACGGCGGCCACGCCGAAAACGCGCACGACGATGTTGGTGCTCGCGCGGAGCCGCGGCACGATGGTCCAGATCAGATACACCGCCGACGGAATCGCCAGGAGCTGGGCAGCCGCCGCAGCCCGGATCTGGAAAAAGAGCAGCGCGAAGCCACAGGCCGACAGCAGCGCAAGCGATCCCCAGGTGGCAAGCCGTTCGCGATCGCCATCGTGCCGCGCATTGAGGAGCACCAGGATGCTGCCGATCAGGCCGACCGCGGGCAGGGCGATCATGCCCACCGCCGTCCGCCATTCCTGGACGGTGATCGAACGCGCTTCGCGGATATTGTCGAGCCAGTCGTGTTGCAGCTCGTCGGAGACTCCCTCGGGCCGACCAAGGCATTGCGGCCACGCCAACGCCATGAACCCGCCCAGCACGGCCGCGGCGCCGGCGGCGGCGGCGAGCCGCGTCATCGGGCTGCGCAGCGAAAGACGGCCGAGCACGAACAGCAAGCCGCCCGCGAGCACCATTGTCGACATCCATGGCGGGGAAAGCACGTCGCAAACCGGCTGCCAATTGTCGTTCGAGGCGAAGACGGCGAAGCCGAACGCGCATCCGCCGGCGAGCGCGATCCCATAGGTCTGCATGCGCGGTGCCTGCGCGGCGTCGAGCACCCAGCGCAGCACGATCGCGGCGCCGGCAAGCGCCAGATAGGGCATCATCTCGAACCCGATGACGAAAGACAGCGCGCTGGCCACGCCCACGGTCGCCCCGCCGCGCCTTCCCTGCGGATCGGCGAGCCCGGCCATGATGACGGCGACCATCGCAAGCTGCCAGCCATGGTGATCGATCCGCGCCGGCGTGAACATGCCCAATGTCGAGGCGGCCCCGACCAGGGCGAAGGCGGCGACGATATAGCTCAGCGGGCCGACCAGCCGGCGGACGGTGAGGCCGAGCGACGTCAGGACCACCGCCAGCGGCAGGATCGGCGCGATCGCAATGGCTGCACGCTCGGCGACGGCGGTGCCGAAGAACGGCTTCACCGCCAGGATGATCGCCGCGATCGGCAGGTCGACCAGGCGCGACCAGTGGATGTTGAAGCCCTGGGGCGGGCTGAGGCGATATTGGCGCAGGTCGTACCAGCCCTGGCCGTTCAGCCAGGCGCGAACCTCCATCATCCGCATATTATCGTCGGTATCGCCCAGCGCGAACCAGTGGACCCGCCCCCAATAGGCGACGAGCAAGCCGGCGCCGAACATCAGCCAGATGAAAAAAGTGGCGAGCCGCCAGCGATCCCCGTTCCACAACTGCCGGGCCGCGTCATTCTTCGTCATCGCTCACCGCTTGATTGCCCGGCCTCTGCTTAGGGCGTGCGCGTGCATCCCGCAACGCCGCGCCGCACCGAATCGTGTCGCGAAGCGCGGGGGACGATGCCGTGGGGTCGGCTGCGCACGGCCATTGCGGGAACCGAGCACAAACCCTATTGCATCGCCGCGAAAGGGCGGGGCGCACGGGCGCCCCCCGATGGGACGAAACCGGACTCGATGAAGCGCGAGACAACCAACGCCATTCGCACTGTGCTGGAAGAGGTGATTCCGCCCTTCATCCGCGATTCCGCGGCCATGCGCTGGCTGTTCCGCCGCCATTGGGGGCCGCTGGTCGACGATATCGAGCGCTTCCGCGAGCGCATCCCCTTCGTCACGGCCGAAGAATATCGCAACATCTACGAGCGACTGCCGCGCGTCCAGGACGAGACCGACAACAGTGTCGCCTGTCTCGATCGCATTCTCGGCGAGATCCGGGGCGGCACGGTGCTCGATGTCGGCTGCGGCACGGGTTTCCTGGTGGACTGGATCAAGCATCGCCGGCCCGAGCTCGACATCACCGGCACCGATTTCATCATCGAAGAGGGAACGCGCACGCGCCATCCCGACATCCGTTTCGTCGAGGGTCCGATCGAAGCGCTGCCGTTCGCCGACGCCAGCTTCGACACGGTGATCTGCACCCATGTGCTCGAACATATCCTGGATTTCCGGCAGGCGCTGCTCGAACTGCGCCGCGTCACGCGCGGCACGCTGATCATCGTGGTGCCGCAGGAGCGCGAATATCGCTTCACCTTCAACCCGCACCTCCACTTCTTCCCCTATCCGCACAGCTTCCTGCGCTGGCTGCCGCCGATTCCGGACGATCATGCGATCGAGAGCGTGGGGCGCGACATCTTCTATCGCGAGCGGGCCGCCTGACCCATGATCGGGGCGTTGCGGGGGCAATGGCCGAAGTTCAAGCGCCTGTTGCTGGCGTTCGGACTGTTCGGGCTGGCGATCTGGCCCGCCGCCGGCTGGCTGGGCTATGACCTGCTATCGGACGAGGCGGCCCGCTTCGAGCGTTATCCGGGACTGCACGTAAACTCGGCGACGATCATCGGACGCGACTTCGTCAATATCTGGCATGGCGGGCGCGAAGCGCTCAACGGTGCCGAAGGCATATACGACCGGACCGAATATCGGCGGACCTTGCGGGCATCCGCGGATGTCTGGGGCATTTATGCCTTCTCATATCCGCCGCACATGCTGATGCTGTCGGTGCCGTTCGGCGTGCCGCCCTATCTCTGGTCGCTGGCGCTTTGGCTGATCGCGACCTTCGGCCTGTTCACCTGGGCGGCCAGACCCTGGCTCCGGCAGGCAGGCCTGCCCCTATGGTCGGTGCTGCTGCTGCCGGGGGCGGTGGTCAATCTCTGGGCCGGCCATTTCGGCTATATGATCGGCGGGCTCGCGCTGTACGGCTGGTGGCAGGCGAACCGCAGACCCGGCCTGTCGGGCGCGGCCTTCGCGCTGATGAGCGTCAAGCCGCATATGGGCGTGCTCGTCCCCTTCATCCTGGCGGCGAAGCGCGAATGGTCGACCATTGCCTGGGCGACGCTGGGAACGCTGGTCCTGGTGCTGGCCTCGACATTGGCGTTCGGCATCGACGCCTGGACGACATGGCTCACCTCCACACTCAGCTTTCAGGTTGGGCTGATCGATCCCGGTGCGCAGCGCGAATATTATTACATGATGCCGACGGTCGCGCGGATGCTGCTGTCGATCGATCGCGAAGGCCCGGTGCTGCTGGGACAGATCCTGTTCGGCCTCACGACGCTGGCCTTGCTGGTCTGGGCGGAACGGCGCCATGCCGCGCTTTCCGATCTCGGCCTGCTCTCGATCGCGGCGACGCCGCTGATCCTGCCCTATCTGTTCAATTACGATCTGGTCGCGCTTTCGCTCGTGGCGCTGGTCTGGGCGGCGCGCTCGCCCGCGCGGTGGTGGTCGCCCGAGCGGCTCGCCTATGGCGCGATGTTCGTCGTGCCGCTGGCGCAGGCGCCGCTGGCGCGCGAGGGTTATTGGCTGTCGCCGGTGGCGATCATCGTCGCGCTGGCGCTTGCCGCGTGGCGATCCGGCCGCGACTGGGCGGAGGAGCCCGAATGATTCGCGCACCCAAGACGCTGATCGGTCAGATCGCCGCCTATGCGATCGGCGGCGGCGCAGTCACCCTGCTTCATTCCGCCACCTACTGGCTGCTCGCCGAACCGCTGCGCATCGATGCCTATCTGGCCAACACCCTCGCCGCGATCGTCGCCGGCGTGACGGGATATGCGCTGCACAGTCGCTGGACGTTCGGACACACGAACACCGCAACGGCCGGCCTGGGCGCGGCGAGCCGCTTCGTGGTCGTCTCGCTGCTTTGCTATGCGCTCAACAGCTTCTGGGTCTGGTTGGTCGTCCGGCATCTCGCGCTTGGGGTCACGCTCTCGATCGTGCCCATGATCTTCGCAACGCCCTGGCTTGGCTTCGTGCTCAACCGTTACTGGACGTTCACACGCTGACGGCGGAGAAGGGCGTATGACCGATCGCATCGCGACAGCGCAGCTTCGCCCGTTCGGGCCATTGACCCCATTGATCGCAGCTCTGGTGCTGGTCCTGGGCGGCTTCTACCTCGCGCGCGATTTCCTGATCCTGCAGGATGGCCTGGTGATCAACGAGCTGGGCCGGCTCGGGCGCGATTTCGTGAATGTCTGGCATGGCGGCGATCTGGCGCTGCATGGCCGCGCGGCCATCCTCTACGATGTGGACGGCTATCGCGAGAGCCTGTGGCGTGCCTTGGCGCTGAAGGGAATCTACGCCTATTCCTATCCGCCGCACAGCCTGCTGCTCGCCGCCCCCTTCTCCATCCTGCCCTATTGGGCGGCATTGCTGCTGTGGACGATCGCCGGCCTGGGGCTGTTCGTCCATGCAGCACGCCCGTATCTTGCGGCCGCCGGACTGCCCTGGTGGCTGGCGGCGCTGCTGCCCGCCGGATTCGTCAACATCTGGGCCGCGCAATACGGCTTTCTGGTCGGGGCATTGGCGCTTTACGGCTGGCGCCACATCGAAGCGCGACCGCCGAATGCCGGGATCGCCTTCGCGATGATGACGGTCAAGCCGCATCTCGGCCTGATGACCGCGCTCGCGATGCTGTTGCGGGGGGACTGGCGGACGATCGGCTTCGCCGTGGCGGCGACCGCAGCGCTTGGCGCACTCGCGGCGCTGCTGTTCGGCTGGCATCTATGGCCGGCCTATCTGGGCGGCAGCGTCTCGCTCCATGCCAATTTGCTGACCGGAACGGGCATGGCATTCCACGGCATGATGCCGACGCTGACGGCGGCGGTGCTGCGCACCAGCCTGGCGGACTGGATCGCACCGCCCGCGCAAATCGTATGGGCCACAATCGCGGTCTGGGGCATCTGGCGGTGCGCACGGGCGCGCATCCCGGCCATGGACATGGGACTGATCACGAGCAGCGCGATCTTCCTCGTCCTGCCCTATGCCTTCATCTACGACATGACCGTCTATTCGCTTGCCGCGCTGGTCTTCGCGGCGCGCGCGACCGGCCCGGCCGCCCGCACGCAGCGGCTGGTGCTCGCGATCGCGTTCATCCTGCCGCTGGTGCAGATGTCGCTGACCGACGCGGACATCTGGGTCGCGCCGCTGATCCTCGTCGCCGCGTTCCTGGTCCAGGTCCGCATCGCGACTGCGACCGCCATCAGCGGTCGCGACGCCCCAGAAGACGCAGGCGCAGCGCGTTGAGCTTGATGAAGCCCTCGGCGTCGCGCTGGTCGTAGGCGCCCTGATCGTCCTCGAAGGTCACGACCTTTTCCGAATAGAGCGAATAGGGCGATTTGCGGCCGATGATGTAGACGCCGCCCTTGTAGAGCTTCAGCCGGACGGTGCCCGTCACCTTTTCCTGGCTATGGTCGATCGCCGCCTGAAGCATCTCGCGCTCCGGGCTGAACCAGAAACCGTTGTAGAGCAGCTCCGCATAGCGCGGCATCAGCTCGTCCTTGAGATGCGCTGCACCGCGATCGAGCGTCACCTGCTCCACACCGCGATGCGCCAGGTGCAGGATCGTGCCGCCCGGCGTCTCGTACATGCCGCGCGACTTCATGCCGACGAAGCGGTTCTCGACCAGGTCGAGCCGGCCGATGCCATGCTTGCGGCCGAGATCGTTGAGCTTGGCGAGCAGGGTCGCCGGGCTCAGCCCCTCGCCGTCGATCGCGACGGCGTCGCCGCGCTCGAAATCGATCGTGATGATCTCGGGTGCGTCCGGCGCATCCTCGGGATTGACGGTGCGCGAATAGACATAGTCGGGCACCTCTTCCCACGGATCCTCGAGCACCTTGCCCTCGGACGAGGTGTGCAGGATGTTCGCGTCGGTCGAGAAGGGCGCTTCGCCGCGCTTGTCCTTGGAGACCGGAATCTGATGCGTCTCGGCGAACTCGATCAGGCGGGTACGGCTGGTCAGATCCCATTCGCGCCACGGCGCGATCACCTTGATATCGGGCGCGAGCGCATAATAGCCCAGCTCGAAGCGGACCTGGTCGTTGCCCTTGCCGGTCGCGCCATGGCTGACCGCATCGGCGTTCACCTGGCGCGCGATCTCGATCTGGCGCTTGGCGATCAGCGGCCGCGCGATCGAGGTGCCGAGCAGGTACAGCCCTTCATACAGCGCGTTGGCGCGCATCATCGGATAGACATAGTCCTTCACGAACTCCTCGCGGAGATCGTCGATGAAGATATGTTCCGGACGGACGCCCATCAGTTCCGCCTTGGCGCGCGCGGGCTCCAGCTCCTCGCCTTGGCCGAGATCGGCAGTGAAGGTGACGACCTCGCAATTATAGGTCTGCTGCAGCCATTTCAGGATGACGCTGGTGTCGAGTCCGCCCGAAAAGGCCAGGACGACGCGGTTGATCTCGGACATGGACAAAGGCTCCGGCGATGATGGCGACGCGGGCCGGTATCAGGCGCCATCGCGCCGGGCAAGTATTTCGCCGCGATTGCGGGCTTTCGGGTCGTCCGATCGACCATCGGCGCCGGCCCGGAACATCGCACGGATGTTCCGGGCCGGCATATGGGCCGTCCTATGCCAGGTCGAAACGGTCCGCGTTCATCACCTTGGCCCAGGCCGCAACGAAGTCGCGTACGAACTTCTCCCCGGCATCGGCGGCGGCATAGACCTCGGAAATCGCACGGAGCTGCGAGTTGGAACCGAAGACCAGGTCGGTCCGCGTGGCCGTCCATTTCCGTTCACCCGAGGCGCGATCGGTGCCGGCGAAGACCTCGTCGCCCGAATCGTCGATCTCCTTCCATGCCGTGCCCATGTCGAGCAGGTTGACGAAGAAGTCGTTGCTGAGCGTACCCGGGCGATCGGTCAGCACGCCATGCGGCGAATCGCCGACATTGGCGCCGAGCACGCGCAGGCCGCCGACGAGCACCGCCATTTCGGGCGCGGACAGGCCAAGCAGTTGCGCGCGATCGACCAGCAGCTCCTCGGTCGGCACGCTGAACGCGACCGAGAGATAGTTGCGGAAACCGTCCGCCTTGGGCTCCAGCGGCTCGAAGCTCGCGGCGTCGGTCCATTCCTCCGTCGCATCGCCGCGTCCCGAGGCGAACGGCACCGCGACATCGTGGCCGGCGGCCTTTGCCGCCTGCTCGACGCCCAGCGATCCGCCGAGCACGATCAGGTCGGCAATGCTGACGCTGCCCGCGAAATCCGCCTTGATGCCCTCATAGACCGCAAGCACCTTCGCCAGCTCGGCCGGCTCGTTGACCGCCCAGTCCTTCTGGGGTGCCAGACGGATACGCGCACCGTTGGCGCCGCCGCGATTGTCCGATTTGCGGAAGGTCGATGCCGAGGCCCAGGCGGTGCGAACGAGCTGACCGGTCGACAGACCCGAATCGGCGATCGCCCGACGGAGCGTCGCGACATCGGCATCGCCCAGCACGGTGCCGTCGGGAACGGGATCCTGCCAGATCAGATCCTCCGCCGGCACGTCCGGGCCGAGGTAGAGGCGCTTGGGCCCCATGTCGCGATGGGTCAGCTTGAACCAGGCACGCGCGAACGTATCCGCGAAATAGGCTGGATCCCGGCGGAACCGCTCCATGATCGCGCGATATTGGGGGTCGACCTTCAGCGCCATGTCGGCGGTGGTCATCATCGTCGGCACGCGCTTGCCCGCGCTATGCGCGGCGGGCGCCTGCGTCTCTTCCGGATTGCCGGCCGGCTGCCACTGATGCGCGCCCGCCGGGCTCTTCACCAGCTCGTATTCATGGTCGAGCAGCATGTCGAAGAACGACATGTCCCAGGTGATCGGGGTCGGCGTCCAGGATCCTTCGAGGCCCGAGGTGATGGCGTGATCCCCCATACCGCTTTCGTGCGTGGAGGCCCAGCCGAGGCCCTGGCTGGCGATGTCCGCGCCCTCGGGCTCGACGCCGACCAGCTTGGGATCGCCCGCGCCGTGCGCCTTGCCGAAGGTGTGCCCGCCGGCGGTGAGCGCCGCCGTCTCCTCGTCGTTCATCGCCATCCGCGCGAAGGTCTCGCGCATGTCGCGCGCCGACCCCTGCGGCATCGGGCAGCCGCCCGGCCCCTCCGGGTTGACGTAGATCAGGCCGAGCTGGATCGCGGCGAGCGGATTCTCAAGTGCACGGCCCGCTTCCTCGTCGATGCGGGTGGTGCCGAGCCACTCCTCTTCGGTGCCCCAGTAGATATCCTTTTCCGGCTCGAACACATCGGCGCGGCCGCCGCCGAAGCCGAAGACCGGACCGCCCATGTCCTCGATCGCGACATTGCCGGCGAGGATCATCAGATCCGCCCAGCTCAGCTTGCGGCCGTATTTCTGCTTGATCGGCCAGAGCAGGCGGCGGGCCTTGTCGAGATTGCCGTTGTCGGGCCAGCTGTTGAGCGGCGCGAAACGCTGCGTGCCCGATCGTGCGCCACCGCGACCGTCGCCGGTGCGATAGGTGCCGGCCGAGTGCCAGGCCATGCGGATGAAGAAGGGTCCGTAATGCCCGTAATCCGCAGGCCACCAGGGCTGGCTGTCGGTCATCAGCGCCTTGAGGTCCGCCTTCACCGCCGCGAGGTCCAGCGACGCGAATTCCTCCGCATAATCGAAGCCGTCGCCCATCGGATCGCCGCTCAGGCCATTCTGCTGAAGGATGTCGAGCGAAAGCTGGTTCGGCCACCAGTCGCGATTGGTTCGCCCCAGCAGGGTGCGAAGCGCCGCGGGCTCCTTCGACGGATCGCTGAGCGGGCTTCCTGTCGTAACCTGATCCATAATCGCTTCCTCTCCGGACATGAGTCTCTCCGGCAAGGCTAGACCGGGAGCGGCGAGGCGCACACTCAATCCTCTTGTTCAGGCTGATCGATCAATTCGATCAATATCAGACCAAAGATCGAAATCATCCTTTCCTGGCAGCGCGGTGAAAGGCGTCGCTTGCCTTGTCCGCAAAGGCGGCAAGCGTTCCGCCATCCTCACCATCACGCGCGGCGGCCGACATGCCGGCCAGCGAGATCGTCACGAAGGCGGCAAGATCGTCGGCATGGTCGGGATATTCGGTGGCGATGAAATCGCGGATCGCGGCGCGGCTCATCGACTGAACCTCACGCGTGATGGCACGGGCTTCGGGATCGGCGCTGTTGCGCGTGCCGTCGATGACCAGGCAGCCGGCAGCGCCGTCGCGCGTCGCATAGATGCGCGCGGCGTTGGCGAACATGCGATCGATCACAGTCGCGACGTCGCCGCCTTCGGCCAGCGCGGTCGCGAACACATTAGCCTCCCCCGCAGCATAGGCCTCCAGCGCGCGCCGGAACAGGCCAGCCTTGCTGCCAAAGGCAGCGTAGAAGCTGGGCGGCCGGATGCCGAGCGCTTCGCCGATCTCCGCGACGCCGACCGCGTCATATCCCTTGCGGTGGAACAGCCGCATCGCCGTTTCGACCGCGCGATCCGGATCGAACGCGCGCGGACGGCCGCGAGTGGAAACGATGGGTTTCTCTTTTTTTGTAGCAATCACTACAATAATCCTTGCCGATGGTGCGTGTGAATAATATGTAGCGGTCACTACATTAAAAGCAAGGATCACCGACATGACCGATTTCACCGACAAGAACATCCTCGTCCTGGGCGGCAGCCGCGGCATCGGCGCCGCGATCGTCCGCCGCTTTGCGCGCGACGGCGGCGCGGTCGCCTTCACCTATGCCGGATCGAAGGACGCCGCGGATGCGCTTGCCGACGAAACCGGCGCCGAGGCGATCCGTACCGACAGCGCCGATCGCGACGCGCTGACCGCCACCGTCGCATCGCGCGGCGCGCTCGATGTGCTGGTGATCAATGCCGGCGCAGCCATCCTCGGCGATCCGCTGACACTGGATGCCGATGCGATCGACCGGATGATCGACGTCAATGTCCGCGCGCCCTATCACGCCGCGGTCGAGGCCGCGCGGACGATGAGCGAGGGCGGCCGCATCATCGTCATCGGATCGGTCAATGGCGATCGCATGCCCTTTGCCGGGGGTGCCGCCTACGCGCTCACCAAATCGGCGGTCCAAGGCATGGTGCGCGGATTGGCGCGCGACTTCGGCGCACGCGGCATCACCGTCAACAGCATCCAGCCGGGACCGACCGACACCGACATGAACCCGTCCGAAGGGCCGATGGCGGAGCTGATGCACAGCTTCATGGCGATCAAGCGCCATATCCATGCCGACGAGATCGCGGGGCTGGCCGCCTATCTCGCCGGGCCGGAGGCAGGCATGATCACCGGATCGATGCAGACGATCGACGGCGGCTTCGGGGCGTGAATGCGAGAAAGCGCGGAAGAGCGCTTTCTGGCGGCACCGACTTCCTCAATCCAGTGCCGCGAGGCGCTTCTCTTCCGCCGCGATCCAGTTGCGGGTGATGGGAAGCGCGTCGCGGCGTCGGGTATAGAGGATCTGGTAATTGCCCATCCCGCCATATTCGAAGGTGGAGATCGCACCGGCCAGGTAGAACAGCCACATCCGGTAGAAGCGCTCGTCATACATGGCGACGATCGCATCGCGATTCTCGACGGTGCGTCGATACCAGTGCCGGATGGTCATCGCATAATGCAACCTGAGCGTCTCGACATCGGCGGCGATCAGCCGGCTCTTCTCGCTGGCCGCCAGCGTCTCGGACAGCGCCGGGATATAGCCGCCGGGAAAGATATATTTGCGCGTGAAGGCATCGGTGGTGCCGGGCCCACCGAACCGGCCGATCGTGTGGATCAGCATCGCGCCGTCCTCGGCCAGCAGGTTGCGGCATTTGCGGAAGAATTCGCGGAAATGTGGCGGGCCGACATGTTCGAACATGCCGACCGAGACGATGCGGTCGAACTGCCCCTCGACATTGCGATAGTCGATCAGCTCGAACTTCACATGGTCGGCAACGCCGGCCGCCGCCGCCCGCTCGCGCGCGATCTTGAGCTGTTCCTCCGACAGGGTGACGCCCAGCACGTCCACTCCGCAGGTGCGGTGGAGATAGAGCGCCATGCCGCCCCAGCCGCAGCCGATATCGAGCACGCGCTGGCCGGGCTTCAGAGCGAGCTTGGCGGCGATATGCGCCTTCTTGTCGGTCTGCGCCTGGTCCAGGCCATTCGCCGGATCGCTGAAATAGGCGCAGCTATATTGCATGTCCGCATCGAGGAAGAGGCGGTAGAAATCATTGCCGAGATCATAGTGATGCGCGACGTTGCGTTTCGATCGCGACTGCCAGTTCAGGCGCGACAGCCGGCCGGCGAGGTCGTTGAATCCGCGACGTAGCGGATTGCGGATCTTGAGCTGACCGCCCCTTTCCCAGGGCTGATTCCGCCGGACCAGCGTGATCAGATCGAGGATGTCGCCCTTTTCGACGACCAGCCGGCCGTCCATAAAGGCTTCGGCCGCGCCCAGCCGCGGATGGCTGGCGACATAGCCCGCGGCGCCCGCGTCGGTGAAGCGGATCGCGACATCGCCATAATCGGGATCGGACGTGCCGAAGCTGCGGCTTTGCCCCTGATGGTCGGTGAGTGTGAGCGTGCCGCGCTTCACGAGGCGCGACAGGAATACGTCGATCAAAGCCATCCAGCCTCCATTCGTCGATCCCTCTCCAGGACGTTCCGAATGCGAAAACTGCCGGTCATGGTCAAGTTCGTTGCGTCAGATGCCCGCATACCATTCGTATCCGACGCGATCCTCCCAGAAGCCACCCTTGCCCAGGCCGATCCCGTCCAGACTGGCGACCGCCTCGATCGCGCGGACATATTTGGCGTGCTTGTACCCGAGCTGCCGCTCCACGCGCAGCCGCAGCGGCGCGCCGTTGCGGATCGGCAGGATCGCGTCGTTGAGTGCCCAGGCGAGAATGGTCTGCGGGTGGAAAGCATCGATGAGGTCGATCGATTCATAATAGGGGATACCCCCGCCCATCTCGTCGGCGCAGCGGAAGACCAGATAGCGCGCCGTATCGCGAAGGCCCGCCAGATCGAGCAAGCGGGCGAGCGGCACGCCCGTCCATTTGCCGATCGCGCTCCACCCCTCGACGCAGTCGTGCCGCGTGATCTGGGTACGCATCGGCATCGACCGGATCTGCGCCATGGACAGGCTTTGCGGCCGTGCGACCAGCCCGCCGATCCCGAGCCGCCAATCGGCGAAATTCGCCGCGGCATGCGCCCGATAATCGTCGTCCTGCGGATTCTGCGTGCCGTTGCCACGGAAAAAGGGCGACAGATCCGCCGCTTCGAATTCGCGGGCCAGCGCGTGTCGATCGGTGATGAGTCGCTGGGCGTGGCGGTTCATCGCGTCGGCGGAGAACAGGATCTTGCGGAATGCGGGGCTCTCGCCGATCCGGTCGCAGCCCGCGAGCAACCCGCCCGCGCCGAGCGCGGCGCCCGCCAGCAGCCTCCGCCGGGTGATGATGCCGCTCATCCGCGCGGCTCCATCCGCCCGGTGATCATCCCGCGGATCTCGCGCACCGGCCCGGCAAGCAGCACCAGCAGAAGATGGAGCAGGATGAAGGCGACGATCGCCGCAGCCACGATGAAATGGATCGAACGCGCGGACTGGCGGCCGCCGAACAGGTCGAGCAGCCAGGGCCAGGCGGCGTTCATGCCCGGCGACATGGTCAGTCCCGTCAGGATCATCAGCGGGAGCAATGCGAAGATCACACCGACATAAGCCGCTTTCTGGAGCAGATTATACCCGCCGCCATGATCGAAGCGCAGGCGGAGATGATCCTTCACGTCGCGCCAGATCGACGAGGGGCGGATCTCGTCGCGCGCGAAGCTCAGATCGCGACGCACATGCCCGTTCCAGACGGCGCGGATCATGAAGCCGAGCAGGCCGAACGCGAACAGCCAGGCGAAACTCAGATGCCAGCGACGCGCCATGGCAAGGTTGTAAGTGGAGGGAATCGTCGCCCAATGCGGAAAGGCGCGTCGCTGGATGCGGCCCTGCGCGTCCTCCCAGCGGCCGAGAAACCCCGTGGTTTGCCACCGGCGATTGCCGATCTGCAGAAAACCGGTCGTCTCGTCCGATCCGATCTGCAGCCAGGCGCGGTCCCAATTGGCGCCGTACTGGCCCCAGTAAAGCCGGGGATGCGCGTTGAAGATCATCAGCCCGCTCATCAGCAGCGTCAGGACGGCCAGCGCATTGGTCCAGTGCCAGATGCGCGTGGACAGCCGGTGGCGGAGCACGGCCGGGCCAGGCGCGGGCGGGTGCGGCGCTGCTCCCTCGGTATCGGCCAGGCTCGCCATAACGGCACACTCCCATTCGCCGCTGCGGGTGTAAACCCGTCAGCGATAGGCGCGCCAGAAGAAGATCGCGGTCATCGACGCGGTGACGAGCAGGGTCACGACGCGGATAACGTGCGGCGGCAGGATCCGGCCGAGCCGTGCGCCGAGATATCCGCCGGCGATCGACCCGAGCAGCATCGGCACCGCCAGATGCCAGGCGACCATTGCCGCGACGACGAAGATGATCGTGGCCGCCGCATTGGCGATGGCGAGCATCAGCGTGCGCGGCGCGGCAAGATGATGCGGCTCCGCCCCCGCGAGCAGCCCCCAGGCCGCCATCATCATCAGTCCGACGCCGCCGCCGAAATAGCCGCCATAGACGCCCAGACCCAGTTGGACTGTCGCCAGCGTGCCCGTGCCGATGGTGACGCGGCTGTGCAGCGCGTTCGACGCGCGCTTGCCGAACGCCATCACCAGGGTTGCGAGCAGCAACAGCCAGGGGATGACGATATCGAAGGTCCGGGTCGGCGTCGCGACGAGCAGCAGGCTGCCCGCCAGCCCGCCGACAAAGGTGATCGCCGCCAATGTGCGGACGGAAATGCCGCCGAGCGGCGCCAGCCCGTCGCGATAGGCCCAGGCGCTGGCGATGGCGCCGGGCTGGAGCGCGACGTTGCTGGTCGCGTTGGCGATCGGCGAAGGCAGGCCGAGCGCGATCAGCGTCGGCATCGTCGCAAAGGTGCCGCCGCCGGCAAGCGCATTCATCGCGCCGCCGGCGAGACCCGCCGCAAACGCGAATCCCGCAACGGCGGGATCAACCAAGCGCCGCCTGCTTTTCCTCTGCCAGCCGGTCGAGTTCCGCCCTGCTCTTCTTTTCCGCCGCGGTCTTGAGCTGACCGCATGCCGCGTCGATATCGCGACCGCGCGGCGTGCGGACCGGCGCGGAGATGCCGCCTTCGAACACGATGTCCGAGAAGCGCCGCACGCGATCGGGCGTCGAGCATTCGTAATCCGCGCCAGGCCAGGGATTGAACGGAATCAGGTTCACCTTGGCGGGCAGCTTGTACTTCCTGATCAGCCGGACGAGCTCATGGGCGTCCTCGTCGCTGTCGTTCTTGTCCTTCAGCATCACATATTCGAAAGTGATGCGGCGTGCATTGTTGGCGCCGGGATAGTCGGCGCAGGCCTGCAGAAGCTCCTCGATCCCGTATTTGCGGTTGAGGGGCACGATCTCGTCGCGGATCTCCTTGGTGACCGCATGGAGCGAGACGGCCAGGTTCACGCCGATCTCCTCACCCGCGCGCGCCATCATGGGCACGACGCCCGACGTGGACAGCGTGATCCGCCGCTTGGACAGCGCGAGCCCGTCGCCGTCCATCACGATCTTCAGCGCGTCGCGGACGGCCTCGAAATTGTAGAGCGGCTCGCCCATGCCCATCATCACGATGTTGGTCAGCATGCGCCCTTCGGGCTGCGAGGGCCATTCGCCGAGCGAATCGCGCGCCAGCATCACCTGCCCGACGATCTCGCCGGGCATCAGGTTGCGCACCAGCCGCATCGTGCCGGTGTGGCAGAAGCGACAGTTGAGCGTGCAGCCCACCTGGCTGGAGACGCAGAGCGTGCCCCGGTCGGCCTCGGGGATGAAGACCATCTCGTAATCCTGGCCGTCATCCGATCGCAGCAGCCATTTGCGCGTGCCGTCGGTCGAGACCTGCGCCTCGATCACTTCGGGGCGGCTGATCACGAATCGCTCGGAAAGCCAGGGATGCTGCGCCTTGGCGATGTCGGTCATCACCGAGAATTCGGTCGCGCCGCGATTGTAGATCCAGTGCCAGAGCTGCTTGGCGCGCAGCTTGGCCTGTTTCGCATCCATGCCCGCATCGGCAAGCGTGGCGCGGATCTGATCGCGCGACAGGCCGACCAGGTCGACCCGGCCGTCCGCGCGCGGCACGCTCGGGCGCGGCACGGGTACGGGATCGATATGGCCGGGGATCGGCATGGTGATGGTCTGCGGGGCGTTCATGCCGCGCCATGTAGGGAAAAACGCCCGGGTTTTCCAGAAAAGGATGGCGAGGTGGGCGGCCGGGCCTACCGCCGCCGCGCGCAGCCCAGTGCCGCAGCGTCGATCGCGGTCGCGGCGCCGCGCAGGCGATAGGCGTCGGTGAAGGCGCGTCCGCCCGCGTCGCGGCTGGCGATCGCCATGCTGGTGGCGCTGCGCATCGCGGCGACGATCGCCGCATCGGCGCGCGCATCGGGTGCCCAGGCGTCGGCGCCGCCCGCGGCCAGGCGGAAACGCCGGTCGCCCACCGTCAGCGTCACCGCGGCATCGGCGGCGCGGGTGCGGCTCATCCGGACGTGAAGCTGTCCGCGCACGCCCTGCCCCGGCCAGTGCGCCACGCTGGCGAAGGGCCGCCAGCGCGCACCGGCGCTGCGCGCGGCCGGCACGGAGATGGCGAAGCAGCGCAGCGGACGATCGTCGCGGAACGCGCCCCAGCCCTCGAATATGCCCAGCGAATCGCGCGCCATGGCGGGTGCCGCGACAGCAAGCAGTGCCAGCGCCGCGGCACCGCGGATCATACCGGCGACCGGCCCCGGCCGAGATGGATCACGCTTTCCGCGCCATCGGCGATCATGACCATCGATCCCTGCGGCAATCCATCCGACACGCCCGCCTTGAGCACCGGATCATGCGGAATCCCGGTCATCAGGCCGCGCAGCACGCGCGAGGACAGGCCATGCATGATGACCAGCCGGTCGCCCGGTTCGTCGGCGATATCGGCGAGCCAGTCCGAAAGCCGAACGACGATCTGATCATACCATTCGCCGCCGGGCGACGTGCGGCTGATCAGGCCGGATACGGGATCGAGCACCTGCCCGCCTTCGGCGACCAGATCGGCATAGCTGCGCCCGCCCCAGGCGGCGAGGTCGATCTCGCGCAGACGGGCGTCGGTGCGCGTCTGGTGCCAGTCGGCGCCGATATGCTCGGCGACCACGGCGAGCGTCTGGAGCGCACGGCCGGTGTCCGATGCCCAGAGCGTCGGCGGCGGGCCGGGATTGGCCTCCAGATAGGCGGCGAGCCCCCTGCCCATCTCGTCAGCCTGGACGAATCCGGCGCGGGTGAGCGGGGTGTGGACATGATCGCCCTGCATCCGCGCCGCGGCGTTGAACACCGTTTCGCCATGCCGCGCGATGAAGAAGCGTGCCGTCTGTTCCATCGCCGGGCCATCGCGCGTTCGTGGCATAATTGCAACGCTTCGCGCTGTTTATGTGAGGTTCATGCAACCTCCCTCGCTTTGGTGCACTGAGACCGCGCCCCTCGTTTCGGGGCAAAGTTGAGTGGAGTGATATCATGCGTAAACTTGTTCTGGCCTCGCTGCTCGCGATCGCCTTCGCCACCCCCGCCATGGCCCAGGATGCAGACGCACCCTTCACCGGCCCGCGCGTGGAAGGCGTAGTCGGCTGGGATCGCGTCCAAGGCGGCGGCAGCAAGAGCGACGACGTCATGTACGGCATCAATGCCGGCTATGATGCGCAGATGGGCGGCGCCGTGATCGGCGCCGAAGTCGAATACAGCGATTCGAGCAACCGCGCTTGCGCGGGTGCCCGGACCGTCGCCGATCCGCGGCTGTGCCTGAAGGCCGGTCGCGATCTTTATGCCGGCGCACGCGTCGGCACCGTCGTCGGCGGGCGTACCCTGCTTTATGCCAAGGCGGGCTACACCAACGCCGATGCCAAGTTCACCTCGGACAACGGCACGACGGAAACCACGCTCGCCAAGAGCCATCTGGACGGCGTCCGCGTCGGTGCGGGCGTGGAACAGTCGCTCGGCAATCGCGTCTATCTGAAGGGCGAGTATCGTTACTCGAACTACGAGCAGGGCGTGGAACGCCATCAGGCGCTCGCAGGGGTCGGCGTCCGGTTCTGAACCACCGGGACGAACCCTGAGAAAAGAAGGGTCGGGGCGCTTGCTCCGGCCCTTTTTCTTGGTAATGAAGGGGACTGGCCGAGCGGATTCCGCACTCCGGCTTCAGCCACATTGGGACGCCCGGGGGAAACACGGACATGAAGGCGACGATCGAACGTGCAACGCTGCTGAAGAGCCTGAGTCACGTTCAGTCGGTGGTCGAGCGGCGCAACACGATACCCATTTTGTCGAACGTGCTGCTCGAGGCGAGCGCGGACGGCACGATCCGGTTGATGGCGACCGACCTCGATCTCCAGATCGTCGAATCGGTCGAGGCTGCGGTCGACCAGGCCGGCGCCACGACGGTTTCGGCGCACACCCTGTTCGACATCGCCCGCAAGCTGCCGGAAGGCAGCCAGGTCGAACTGGCCGCCGCGGACGGCAAGATGCAGATCAATGCCGGCCGCGCGCGCTTCAACCTGTCGACGCTGCCGCGCGACGATTTCCCGGTGATCGCCGAGGGCGAACTGCCGACCAAGTTCGAACTGCCAGCGGCGACGCTGCGCCAGATCATCGACAAGACCCGCTTCGCGATCTCCACCGAAGAGACGCGCTATTATCTCAACGGCATCTTCCTGCACGTCTCCGACGAATCGCAGCCGGTGCTGAAGGCCGCGGCGACCGACGGCCACCGGCTGGCGCGCGTCACCGTCGCGCGGCCCGACGGTGCGGAGGGCATGCCCGACGTGATCGTCCCCCGCAAATGCGTCGGCGAGCTGCGCAAGCTGCTCGACGAGGTCGACGGTTCGGTCGAAGTGACGCTGTCGCCCACCAAGATCCGCTTCGGCCTGGGCAGCGCCGTGCTGACCTCCAAGCTGATCGACGGCACCTTCCCCGATTACAGCCGCGTGATCCCGACGGGCAACGACAAGATGCTCAAGATCGATCCGCGCAGCTTCGAGGAAGGCGTGGACCGCGTCGCGACCATCGCCACCGAGAAGACCCGCGCGGTCAAGATGGCGCTGGAGCGCGACAAGATCACGCTCTCGGTGACGAGCCCCGAAAACGGCACTGCGGCCGAGGAAGTCCCCGGCGACTATGCGTCCGAAGGCTTCGAGATCGGCTTCAACGCGCGTTATCTGCTCGACATTCTCGGCCAGATCGAGGGCGACATGGTGGAAGTACATCTGGCCGATGCCGCCGCGCCGACGCTGATCCGCGAGAACGACAAGTCGCCGGCGCTTTATGTGCTGATGCCGATGCGGGTCTAGGTTTCGGACCTGACCCGCACCGATCAAGATGATGCTTTGATCGGACATCCATGAGCCTGCTGGCCCGATTGTCGCTGAGCGATTTCCGCTCCTATGCCGATGCGCTGATCGCGCCCGGCCCCGGCTTCGTCGTACTCACCGGCGAGAATGGCGCCGGCAAGACCAATATCCTCGAAGCCGTGTCGCTGCTTGCGCCTGGCCGCGGCCTCAGGCGGGCGGCACTCTCCGAAATGGCACGCGATGGCGGACCCGGCGGGTTCGCGGTGGCGGCGCAGATCGTCGGTCCCGGCGACGGCGCGGATCCGGTTTCCATCGGCACTGGCACCGTCGCGACCGCTCCGGAGCGACGTCAGGTCCGTATAAACGGCGCGCAGACGGCTGCGACCGCCCTGTCCGACTGGCTGTCCATCCTGTGGCTTACCCCGGCGATGGACCGGCTGTTCGTCGAGGGATCGGGCAATCGCCGGCGCTTCCTCGACCGGCTGGTGCTTGCGCTGCATCCGTCCCATGCGGTCCAGACGACGCGCTATGAAGCGTCGATGCGCGCGCGCACCAAATTGCTGACGGGCGACGCACCTCCCGATCCAGCCTGGCTGAGCGCGCTCGAGGCGCAAATGGCCGAGCACGGCGCGGCAGTCGCGAAAGCGCGGCTGGAGACGGTGGCGGCGCTTGCCGAGCGTTTGGCCAAGGCGCCCGAGGGGCCGTTCGCGCGGGCGGGCCTGTCGATCGAGGGCGGCGAGCCCGGCGATCTCGCCGCATGGCGCGCGCGCGATGCGGCGGCTGGGCGGGCGCTGACCGGCCCGCATCGCCAGGACCTGATCGTCACGCATCTCGGTAAGGACCAGCCCGCCGAGCGCTGCTCGACCGGCGAGCAGAAGGCGCTGTTGCTCGGCATCGTGCTGGCCCATGCCGATCTGGTCGCCGAACGCGCCGGGCGGCGGCCGGTCCTGCTGCTCGACGAAGTCGCCGCACATCTCGATCCGCGCCGGCGAGGGGCGCTGTTCGAACGGCTGGACGCGGCGGGCGGACAGGTGTGGATGACCGGCACGGAGGAGGCGCTGTTCGCCGGGCTTCCGGCAAGCGCTTCGGCCTTCAAAATCGCCGACGGAACGATTATATCCGAATAGGTTTGTCGCATCGCTGTTGCGGAAAACCGGTTCCCACTTTTCCGCGCGACGCTTCGATCCCCGACATCGCAGCCGTCGCTTTTCCTTGGGCTTCGCCCGACCCTTCGCTATAGAATCGGCATGAACGAAGAAACTCCTCCGACCAGCAATCAGAATGCCTATGGCGCCGACTCCATCAAGGTCCTGAAAGGGCTGGATGCGGTCCGCAAGCGGCCCGGCATGTATATCGGCGACACCGACGACGGATCCGGCCTCCACCACATGGTGTTCGAGGTGTCCGACAATGCGATCGACGAGGCGCTGGCGGGTCATTGCGACCTGATCCGCATCACGCTGAACCCCGACGGCTCGGTCTCGGTCGAGGATAATGGCCGCGGCATCCCGACGGGCATCCATGCAGAGGAAGGCGTTTCGGCGGCAGAGGTCATCATGACCCAGCTTCACGCCGGCGGAAAGTTCGAGAACACGTCGGACGACAATGCCTATAAGGTCTCCGGTGGCCTGCACGGCGTCGGCGTGTCGGTGGTGAACGCGCTGTCCGAATGGCTCGATCTGACCATCTGGCGCGACGGCGAAGAACACTACATGCGTTTCGCGTTCGGCGACGCGGTCGCGCCGCTGAAGGTCGTCGGCCCCGCCAACGGCAAGAAGGGAACGAAGGTCACCTTCTTCCCCAGCCCCGCCACCTTCAAGATCACCGAGTTCGATTTCGAGAAGCTCGAGCATCGCTATCGCGAGCTGGCCTTCCTCAATTCGGGCGTCCGGCTGATCCTGGCCGATGCGCGGCACGAGGAACGCGTCGAGCACGAACTCTATTATGAGGGCGGCATCGCTGCGTTCGTGAAATATCTCGACCGGACCAAGACCGCGCTCTTCCCCGAGCCGATCGCGATCACCGGCCAGCGCGACGATATCGGCATCGACGTCGCGCTGGAGTGGAACGACAGCTATTACGAAAACGTCCTCTGCTTCACCAACAACATCCCGCAGCGCGACGGCGGCACCCACCTGGCGGCGTTCCGCGCGGCGCTGACGCGCACGCTCAACGGCTATGCCGAGAAGTCTGGCCTGCTGAAGAAGGAAAAGGTCTCGCTGACCGGCGACGACATGCGCGAGGGGCTGACCGCGATCGTCTCGGTCAAGCTGCCCGATCCCAAATTCAGCTCGCAGACCAAGGACAAGCTGGTCTCGTCCGAAGTGCGCCAGCCGCTCGAAAGCCTGCTGGCCGACAAGATGGCCGAATGGCTGGAGGAGAACCCCGCCAACGCCCGCTCTATCGTCCAGAAGGTGATCGATGCCGCGGCCGCGCGCGAGGCCGCCAAGCGCGCGCGCGAACTGACCCGGCGCAAGGGCGTGATGGACATCGCATCGCTGCCCGGCAAGCTGGCCGATTGCCAGGAGCGGGATCCCGCCAAGTCCGAACTGTTCCTGGTCGAGGGTGACTCGGCAGGCGGTTCGGCGAAGCAGGGTCGCGACCGCAACGTCCAGGCGATCCTGCCGCTGAAGGGCAAGATCCTGAACGTCGAGCGCGCCCGCTTCGATCGCATGCTCTCCTCCAAGGAGATCGGCACGATGATCCAGGCGCTGGGCACCGGCATCGGGCGCGACGACTTCAACCTGGAAAAGCTGCGCTACCACAAGATCGTCATCATGACCGACGCAGACGTCGACGGCGCGCATATCCGCACGCTGCTGCTGACCTTCTTCTATCGTCAGATGCCCGAGATCATCGAGGCCGGGCACCTCTTCATCGCGCAGCCGCCGCTGTACAAGGTCGCGCGCGGCCGCAGCGAGGTCTATGTGAAGGACGATACCGCGCTCGACAATTACCTGGTCGAGGCGGGCGTCGGATCGACGAGGCTGGAGACGTCGGGCGGAGCGCGCTTCGGCGAGGATCTGAAGGCGCTGGCCGATCATGCCCGGCGGATGCGCAGCCTGATGCGCTATGTGCCGCGCCGCTACGATCCGGCGATCATCGAGGCGCTCGCGCTGGTCGGCGCGCTCGATCCCGCGCTGGACGCCGACAAGCGCACCCAGGCGCTGACGCTGGTCGCGCAATGGCTCGATCGCGCCGATCCGGAAGCGCGCTGGTCCGCGGGCCTCAGCGCCGAAGGCGGCTATCACCTGCAGCGGCTGTGGCGTGGCGTCACCGATCACCACGTCATCGAAGCCGCATTCCTGTCCAGCCAGGAGGCGCGCCGCCTTCATGCGCTGATCGAGGAGCAGGCGGAAAGCTATGCCGGCGTCGCAAAGCTGGTGACGCTGCCCAAGGGCGCGGCCGCGCAGCAGGACGCCGCCGATGGCGATGCCGAGGATGACGCGCCCGTCGCCGATGCCAAGGGCGTTGCCGTGACGCGCCCGTCCGACCTGCTCGCCGCGATCCTGGCGGCGGGGCGCAAGGGGCTTTCGATCCAGCGCTACAAGGGGCTGGGCGAGATGAATGCGGAACAGCTCTGGGAAACCACGCTCGATCCGCAGAACCGGTCGCTGCTCCGGGTCGAGATCGCGCAGGCCGACATGGCCGACGAGATCTTCACCCGACTGATGGGCGACGTCGTCGAACCGAGGCGCGAATTCATTCAGGAGAATGCGCTGAACGTGGCGAACCTCGACGTTTGAGCAAGGCGAGCAACGCATATGGCGGGCCGCCTTCGTCCGCACTGGCCGAAATCGGCACGCATGTGGACGCCCGGCTGACGAAGACACCCGGCGTGCTGAAGGTGCCGGCCAACGGCATGGACCTGTTCGTGCGCGAGAATTTCCTGAGCGAGGCGGATTGCCGTTTCCTCATCGGGCTGATCGATGACTGCAGCCGGCCGTCCACCGTGTTTCTCGACGGCGGCGACAGCGCCTTTCGCACCAGTTCGAGCGGCGATCTCGATCGGTGGGATCCCGGCGTGAATGCCATCGACACCCGCATCTGTTCCTTGCTGGGGATCCCGACCAGCCATGGCGAAACGATGCAGGGCCAACGCTACGAACCTGGCCAGCAGTTCAAGGCGCATCACGACTTTTTCCATGTCAGCCAGCCTTATTGGCCGGAACAGGAAAAGCACGGCGGACAGCGGAGCTGGACCGCGATGATCTATCTCAACCAGCCGGAAGCGGGCGGCGAAACCTATTTCCCGTCCGCCGGCGCCAAAGTGGCCCCGCGCACCGGCCTGCTGCTTGCCTGGAACAATATGGGTGCCGACGGCGCACCCAATCTCGACAGCCTGCATGCCGGACTGCCGGTGATGACGGGCGTCAAGCATATCGTGACGAAATGGTTCCGCGAAAGGCCCTGGATCTAGGCTCCCTCTCCTTGGAGTTTTGTCAGAGCTTCCTGATCAACGCCTGCGCTTCGACTGCATTGCCGAAACCGGGCGATGCCAGCGCGGCCTGCGCCGCGCGCGCAGCCTCGGGCTTTCGGCCGACTGCGGCATAGGCCTGGGCCAGATGCCAATGGATGGCGGGCGCCGCCGGCGCGATCGCGCGCGCCTTTTCGAGCAGCTCGATGCCCGCGCGACGATCGGTCCCCGTTTCGAAGAGCAGCCAGCCGAGCGTATCCGCTGCCGCCGGATTTGCCGGGGTCAGCGCATAGGCGCGTCCGGCATAGGACAGCCCCTTGTCGGGATCGCCGCTGTGAAACCAGGCCCAGGCCAGGTTGTTGAGGATCAGGGCGTCGCGATTGCCCATGCGGGCGCGCAATCCCTCGAGGATACGGATCGATTCGCCCCAGTCGTCGACGCGCTGGAAGTGATCGGAAGCAAGCAGAAGCGCCGCCACGTTGCGGGGATTCTGCGTCAGGAACAGCCGCAGCGTCTCCATCGCCGCGGCGCGGTTTCCGCCGCGATCGAGCGCGTCGATCATGCGCAGCGCCACCGGTTCGGTGAAGCTGATATTGGCGGCCAGCCGATATGCCTCCGCCGCCTCGATCGGCTGTCCCAGCGCGATAAGCGCATCGCCGACCAGGATATGCGCGGCCGGCGTGCCGGCATTGGCACGCTGCAGCGCGCGTGCCTCGGCCAGCGCCTGATCCCCGCGCCCGGCGGCAAGCAGGCCGCGAATGTAGCGGATGCGCGCCGGCGCGCCGCGATCGACCGCCGCATCCTGCGAAAGCGCGCCGAGATTGCCGTCCACGCCGAACAGGGCGTTGCTGCCCGGCGAGGGCGCCGATGCGCGATCGAGATATGGCGCCGCGAAATCGCGTTCGCCGATCGCTTCCAGCGAACGGCCCACCACCGTCAGCGTATAGGCATCGGCATCCGGCCGATCCGCCAGCGGACGCAGCGCATCGATGGCGTCGCGATAATTGCCCGCCCGCCACTGCGCCGCGCCGAGCAGGCGGCGGACGCGCAGATTCTCGGGCTGCATCGACGCCAGCCGGTCGAGCCGCCCGATCGCCTGTTCATAGCTTCCCGAATCGATCTCGAGCACGGCGCGGAGCAGCATTGCGCCGGGCACATCGTCGAGCGCGTCGCCGGTCCGCTGGATCAGCGAGCGCGCCAGGCCGAAATCATGCGCGCGCGCGGCGAGCACGGCCTGAAGATAGAAAGCGCGCACGTTGCGCACGTCGAGCGCGAGCGCGCGACGGGTCATCGCCAGCATATCGCGCGCGCGGCCGAGATCGCCCAGCGTCGCCGCCGTCTCCAGCAATGCCTCGACATCCTGGGGGTCGATTTCCACGGCCCGCTCGAACCAGGGCAGCGCCGCGACCAGGCCATATTGGTTGCGGACCAATATGCCCTTCAGCACCAGCGCGTCGACCGAACGGGGCGCGATCGCCATCGCCTCGTCGGCGGCGGCGACGGCACCGGCCTGATCGGCGGCGTCCATGCGGAACCTGCCGAGCGCGACCCAGGTCGCGACATCCTTCGGCGCGATGGCGAGCGAATTGTCGAACGCGGCTTCCGCGGCGCCCATGTCGCCCTTTGCGGCCAGCGCCTGCGCGCGGATGCGTGCGGCATAGGCGGCCTGGCCGGCGGGCAGCGGATAACGGTCGAGCTCCGCCAGCGCAGCATCGGCGTCGCCGTTGAGCACATGGGCATGCGCGACGAAGGCGGCGATATCGGCGGCGGGAACGCCG